>Ga0310121_10001120_pt1 | contig 28160 bp, 22 predicted proteins | sample CB27_Tmax_986_MG_FD_203504 | JGI IMG/M metagenome (GOLD analysis project Ga0310121, IMG submission 203504) | Marine microbial communities from Western Arctic Ocean, Canada - CB27_Tmax_986 | ecosystem: Environmental > Aquatic > Marine > Oceanic | place: Canada: Western Arctic Ocean | collected... | reverse complement strand
GACCACGGGCGCGGCCCAGATCTTGCCGTCGAGCCGCCGGCCATCGCGCGGCCAGAACGGCACCGAGCCGCCGCCAGCGGTGCTGCGGACGTAGAGGCGCTCTGTCGTGGTCCCGAAGATGAGGCGCTCTCCCGCGAGCACCCCGCCACCGACGATATTCCCCTTGATATCGTCCTGGCGCCAGCTGCCGCTCTCCGGCGAGAAGCGGCCCTCCTGCGTAATCGCGACGATTTCGCCCGAGAACCCCGTCAGGATGATGAGATCGCCGAGGAACAACGGCGGGCCGTAGACCGCCTCGAGGTCGATATCCTTCTCCGCTTCGAGATCGCCGTCGGGGAAGGTCCAGAGCGCCTCGCCACCGAAGTCATCGAGACGGACAGCGGTGAGCTCATCGCGATCAAGGAACAGATAGGCGAGATCAGACTCAACGAGCGGCGGGGCCCATCCTCGCGGCGAGGAGAAGCCAGCGCAGGCGGTCGACAGGAACGCCGTCGCCAAAACGAGGAGCGCGAAGCGCTGTGCAGGACGCACTACAGGTATCGTAGCAGCAACCTCGGCCCAGGGAAGCGACGAGCGCGCAGGCAGCATCTTCGAGACAGCGCGGCGCGGTCGGCGTCCGCGGGGGCGGGCGATTGGCGGGCCCCAGGGCGACAACGGGGCGTTTCACGTGAAACGTTCCCCGGCCCCAGTTCCTGTGTGGCAGCCCGGGTTCGTGCCCCCCACCGCGCCCTCCCAGGGCACGCGTTTCACGTGAAACGTTCGGGCTGCGCTCAGCCGCCAGCTTCCGACTCTAGCCCTGCGGCGAAGCGCGGCCCTGCGTCCTAGCTTCACGTCAAACGCGCCGGCATGCCTCACGGGCTGGGCGTGTCCCCGCCCGCACAGCCCGTCGCTCCGGCCGAGGGAGTACGCGAGTGGGCCCAACGGGATCCGCACGAGCCGTGGCGGTTCCTCGCCGCCGGCTGGCGTGGGGAGCGCTCCCCCTCGCCCCCATCGCGCTAGGTAGCAGGCTGCCCCACTGGCGCCCCGGCACGAGCCGTCGCCGCGCCGCCAGCGCGGGCTAGCCGCTCGGGTCCTCGTGCTCCGTCCCCGGCACCGCGTCGTAGCCAAGGCCGACGCCCGGGCGGCAGCGCGTGAGCCTCCGAGACGTCAGCCACGAGCCCCGCAACGAGCCATGGCGTCGCGGGGCCTCCTCCGCGTACCGTGAACAACTCGGCTCAAACCGGCAGGTACCCCGGAATAGCAGCGCGAACGTCACCCGGTAGAACGGCACGAGCCGTCGCCGCGCCGCCAGCGCAGGCTAGCCGCTCGGGTCCTCGTCCTCCGTCCCCGCACCGGGTCGTAGCCAAGCCCGCCCCCCGGCCGGCAGCGCGTGAGCCGCCGGAACGTCAGCCACGAGCGCCGCGGTGAGCAGCGCAGGCTAGCCGCTCGGGTCCTCGTGCTCCGTCCCCGGCACCGGGTCGTAGCCAAGCCCGCCCCCCGGCCGGCAGCGCGTGAGCCGCCGAAACGTCAGCCAGGAGCCCCGCAATGCGCCGCGGCGTCGCAGGGCCTCCTCCGCATACCGTGAACAACTCGGCTCAAACCGGCAGGTACCCCGCCATACCAGCGCCAGCGTCATCCGGTAGAAGCGCACAAGCCGTCGCCGGCCTGCCAGCCCAGGCTAGCCGCGCGGGTCCTCGTGCTCCATCTCCGGCACCGGGTCGTAGCCAACCCCGCCGCCCGGCCGGCAGCGCGTGAGCCGCCGAAACGTCAGCCACGAACCCCGCAACGACCCATGGCGTCGCAGGGCCTCCTCCGCATACCGTGAACAACTCGGCTCAAACCGACAGCTACCCCGGAATAGCAGCGCGAACGTCATCCGATAGAACCGCACCAGCCCAATCAGGAGCCAGCTCACGGCTCGGCGTCTCCAGCCATAAGACCCGCACGCTCGAATACATCCTGCAACGCTGCTCGCAGCTGCCTCGAGTCGAGCGAGAGGCTTCGCGGTCGCGCCAGCACCACAACGTCGTAGCCCGCGCCCACCGGCAGGAGCCGCAACGCTTCTCGGAGCCGCCTGCGGATCCGGTTGCGCACAACAGCGCGCCGGTCGAGGCGCTTCCCTGCGGTAATCCCGACGCGCGTCGGCCCCTCACTTCGTGAGCGGACGCGGAGGGCGACAGCGGAGCCCGAAACCGACCGTCCCTCTGCGAAAACGAGCTCGAAATCCGCGCGGCGGCGGAGGTGCTCCACCAGCGGCGCCTAGCTAGGTAACAGCGAGCCGCCTTCGCCCCTTCAGGCGTCGCGACTTCAAGACGGCTCGCCCGCCCCGTGACATCATCCGACGGCGGAACCCATGCACCCGCAGACGGGGCCGCCGGTGAGGCTGGTAGGTTCGCTTGGGGGACACGGCTCGCTCCTCGCTCCGTCACGCTACGACGTCAGAACGCTAGCGGCCAGCCTGCCCTGCGGAGCCGTACAGAGCCTGGTACGCCGCGTAGTGCCCAATCACCGCCTCGACATAACCTCTCGTCTCTGGGAACTCGATCGCTTCCACGAACTCGGCTGGCGGCCACGCCGCGACCGCAGCCCACCGCACGACGTTCGACGGCCCCCCGTTGTAGGCCGCCAGCGCCAGGTGGACATCGCCGAACCTCCCCATCTGTCCCGCCACGTAGTACGCGCCGAACTCCAGCGCGACCGCCGGCCGGAAGAGATCGCCAGTCTCGAAGTCCGGCCGGCCCAGGGCAGCGGCGATCCCCGCGGCCGTCTCGGGAATCACCTGGGTCAGCCCCAGTGCCCCCGCAATCGAGACGGCCTCGGCATCCCAGAGGCTTTCCTGCAACACGAGCGCCGCGAGCAGCAGAGGGTCGACGCCCCGCTCCCGGCCCTCCCTCTCCAGTAACACGACATAATCGAGCGGGTACCTGAGCACCGCCACGGACTCGGGCAGCTGGCTCGTAGCGATACCTAGTCTCAGCTGGAGCCGGAACGCGATCCGTACGACCTCGTTCGGCAGGGCCACTTCGTAAGCGACCCGTGCGAGCGCAAGCAACGCCCACGGGTCGTCGACCCCCACGAGAGCCAGCCTGAGAACATCGCCGGCCGCCCCCCGCAGCCCCACCGCCGCCAACTCCGCCACCTCGGGTGCGATCACGGTCGGGGGTTCGCCAACGGCGAGCTCCGCGACCCAGGCCTCGATTGCCTCCCAATCGGGCGAGGCGGGCGCCACCAGCGGGCGGTAGAGCCCGTCGGTCGTGACGACGCCACCGAGCGCGCGATTCGCCTGCACGCCGTAGAAGGAGCGCGCCTCCTGGGCAACGGCCGCTTCGAAGGACGCGCGCGCACCCAACCCATCGCCGAGCTGCTCCTGGGCCCGCCCCAGCCAGTACAGCGTGCGCGCCTCGGCAGCGGGGAGGACCGCCCAGGCCGCGACCGCACCAGCCGAGTCGCCCGTGCGGAACCGGACGAAGCCACCGCGGAAACCCGCCTCCTCCGTGAACTCGCCCGCGGGCACCGCGGCGTAGAGCTCGTCGTAGCGAAGGGCGGCAGCAGCATGATCGCCAGCGCCCTCGAGGGAGCGTGCCGCCCAGTACCGTGCCCGGTGCCGGTAGACACCGCCCCCCTCGAGCGCCACCACTGAGTCGTACAACGGCACCGCTTCCACGTAGAGACCGGCGTCATCGTGGGCCGCCGCGAGGTAGTAGGTCCGGAAGGCTCGATCGGCCTCGGTCAGTCCCGGCTCTGCCGCCGCCACACCGAGGACGGAACGCGCCTCGGCGTACGCTCGGTGCCGGTAGAGCACGTACCCCTCTTCCCCCGCGTCGACAGCGAAGCCGGCGGTGCGCAGGTCCCCAATCGCAAGCACCGCCTCCCGCGTTGACGGGCGCTCAGCGATGACCAGTCGCAACTGCTCGGCGAACGTGGCGCTGTCGCCGAGGGTGAAGGCAAGTCCCGCGAGTTCGTACCGGGCGCGATGATCGCGCGTGAGCGCCACGAGCTCCCCGAGCGAGGCCGCCGCCGCGGCCAGGTCGCCGAGGGCGCGCGCATGGTCGCCACGCTCCCGGAGAATCGTGGCCCGCAGGTGGTCGCCCGTCGCTTCGTTCGCGAGCAATTCGTCCCACGCTTCGGCGGCTCCAGCCGCGTCGCCACTGGCCGCCAGCGCGCTCGCGTACTCAGCAGCGATGTAGGGATCGAGCGCGCCACCCCCGGGCGCGACGGCGTGGGGTGCGAGCACCCCTGCGGCCTCCGCGAACGCCCCTGATTCGTTCAAGCGCACGCCCAGGAGGTAGACGGCCCGAGCCTGCTCCAGCGAGTCCGGCGGCGCCGCATCCAGGGCCAACCGCAGGAGCCGCACCGCCACCTCGGCGTCGCCCGCCTCGTAGGCGGCGATCGCCTGGCCGAGGCGCGCCCGCGAGCCGATCGCGGGCTCAGTGGATCCGGCCGCAACGTTCGCGAAGCCGGCGGCCGCCTCCGCGTACTGCCCCGCCCGCAAGAGCGCATCTGCCTCAGCCAATGTTGCGGCGAGCGGCCCTCGCACCTCAACCACCGGCGTCGGCGCGCCCTGCGGTGTCTCGGTGGGCACGACCGTTGGCGCGAGCCTGACCGGCGTGCGCGCGGGCCGATCACCGCCGCCACAAGCACCGCACCAGAGGAGCACGAGCGCCGCCGCCAGTAGACCCAGCGACCTCATGCCTCGCGGGGTTTTGGGGGGCCGGTTGCGTCTGGCGCCCACCGCACCGATGCTAGGCTCGTTCTCGGGGACGGGTCAAAGCAGGCTTCGTCTCGGGAAAGGAACCGGCTTGTCGGCGAAGACCCCCCGACCCGCCTCGCCCCAGCCCCTCACCTCCGCTACTGCCGCGCTCAACGCCTGGATCGAGGTCGATCTCGACGCGATCACGGACAACCTGCAGGCCCTCCGCAGCGCAATCGGCGCGCCTGAGATCTTCGCCGTGGTCAAGGCGAACGCCTACGGCCACGGCGCCGCGCTCGTCGCGCCCGCCCTCGAAAGCGCAGGCGTCGAGCGCTTCGCGGTGGTCTCCGTGGGCGAAGCGATTGCCCTCCGCGCGGCCGGGGTCACCCGCCCGGTTCTCATCCTCGGCCACTCCTTCCCCGCAGACGCAGGGGCGGCCATTGCGCACGACCTCGCGCTCACGGTCGATTCGCGCGCACTCGCCGAAGCCCTGGCCACGGCCGCCGCCGAGGCCCCCGGAAGCACCGCTCGCGCACACGTCAAAGTCGATACGGGCCTCCACCGCTTCGGCCTCGCACCCGCCGAAGCCGTACGGCTCGCGGAACGAATACACGCACTGCCGGGCGTCACGCTCGAGGGCTTCTGGACCCACGTAGCGAACGCCGATGAAGGCGATGACACGTTCTCCGCGGACCAGGCGGCCACCTTCGAGGCGGCCCTCGCACGCCTCGGACCGGTGCCCCTCCGCCATGCCGCCAACACTTCAACGGCGCTACGCCGCCCGGAGCTGCGCTACGACGCGGTCCGCCTGGGGCTAGGGCTCTACGGCATCCTGCCGGACAACACCCCAGGCCCGCGCCTCACACCTCTGCTCTGCCTGAAGGCACGCCTGGCCCGGGTTTCTGATATCGCGCGGGGTGAGGGAGTCAGCTACGGCCTCACCTGGCGAGCGCAGCGGCGGTCGCGGATCGCCCTCGTTCCCGTCGGCTACGCCGATGGCTGGCCCCGCTCGCTCGGGAACCGCGGCCAGGTGCTCGTGGGCGGCAGGCGTTGCGCGATCATCGGCCGCGTCTGCATGGACCACTTCGTCGTGGACGTGACCGACGTGCCTGCAGCCGTCGCTGGGGACGAAGCGGTCCTGATCGGCACGCAGCGCGACGATTCCATCTCCGTCAACGAGGTCGCGACCGCTGCCGAGACGATCAGCTGGGACATCCTCGCCTCGCTCGGCACCCGTCTCCCCCGGCTCGCCCACCGCGCCGGCCTCCTCGAGGGGACCGGCTGACCTGCGACCCTAGGCGGGTCTCCGGCGAAGGAGGACGGACACGCGCGGCACTGGCGGGAGCGCGTATGGCCCAAGCTCGACGAGATCGATCGCATCGAAGCCGCATTCCGTGAACAGCGCGGCGAGGCGCCCCCAGCCGCGCAGGTCCACCTGAGCGCAGCCACCGGCAAGGATGCGCCCGTGAAGCTCGTCAAGCGCCCGCCAGCGGACGGGTGCGAACTCGACCACGAGCGCGGCACTGCCGGGCGCGAGCAGGCGCGCGAGTTCCTCCGCAAAGGCGTGTACCGCATCGTCATCCAGGCCGCGCAGCACATGGAAAGCGGTGATCGCGTCAAAGGTGCCATCCCGAAAGGGCAGCCGCTCCGGCCAGGCGAGCACATCGGGCCGCCCCTCGCGGGCGGTAACGTCCAGGAGGATCGGCGCCGTGGCCATGCCGGCGCGGGCCGAGAGGAGCTCGGCAAAGGCGCCCGTCCCGAATCCGACATCGAGGTAGCGGCTAGTGCGTCCGAGCTCGAGCAGTTCAATCATGCGAGCGGCCCGGGGGAAGAGCGCCGCCATTCCCGCCTGAGACTCGATCGCGGTCGCGAGCCGCCGCTGGGGCCCCGCGAGCCAGCGCTCGCGCGCCCTGATCGCCTCTCGACGGCGGCGGATCACAGCTCGTAGGTCAAGCGCACGCGCCCACCGGCGGCCGCCGCGGGCGCGATCGTTGCGAGTGCCGCCGCAGCCTCCCCAGCGAGTTCGCTCGCCTCCGCGCGGCGGGCGAGCGCGGCGGCGCGCTCGTCGGTGGCGAGGGCTTCGCCCAGGGCCGCGAGCGATGCCGCCAGGGGGGCCGCTGCCTGCCAGGCGCGTTCCAGATTCGCCTCGTCAATCGCGTCCTCGGCGGTCCGCTCGTAGAACGTCGTGAGCGGTCCCAGCCGCACCCCGAGCTCGGCGACCCGTTCGGAGAGCGTGATCAGGGGATGGCGCGCACCGAAGCCGCGCACCCCCGCAAAAGACATGAATGCGACGAGGTTCGCCCCGCCACCGGGCAGCCGGGGAACGGCCGCCTGCCCCTCGATCTCGACCTCCAGCTGCATGCCCACAGCCTGGACGCTAAAAGCCATTGCTGCCATCGATGAAGCGGAGCCCGTCGACGAGGATGCCGTGGACCGACATCTCCCAGTGCAGATGCGCCCCCGTCGAGAGCCCGGTGCTGCCTACGAAGGCGATGAGTTGCCCGGCGTCGACGAGCTGGCCCTCAGCGACCGCGAACGTGCTCAGATGCGCGTAGCCGGAGAGCACGCCGCCACCGTGGTCGATGATGACCATGTTCCCGCGCACGGCCAGCTGGCGCGCCACGACGACGCGGCCGCCGCTGGTCGCGATCACGGGTGCGCCCTCGTCCGCGGCGTAATCGGTGCCGCCGTGGTGGCCGCCGACGGGCCCGCCGTTGAACGAACGCTGCTCACCGAAGCGGCCCGAGAGCACGCCCTGGACGGGCTGCAGCCAAGCGCCAGCCCACAGCTTTTCGAGCGTCTCCAGCGCAAGCGTCTCGGCGAGGAGCGCCGCCTCGTCGGCGCGCGCCTGGGGGTCGAGGATGGGGTCGCCCTCGCTCGCGACGAACTCGATGTAGTCGACGGTCCATTCGGTCGGTAGCACCGTGATATCGCGGGCGAACGTCCTCGTCGAGCCGTCGGGCAGCACGAGCGTCACGGTGACGGGGTACACCCCCGTCGGATCGGCCACGCCCACGCCGAGCAGGGTGTACTTGCTCCGCGCGCCCTGGATTAGCCCGTAGGTGCGCCCCAGGAACTCCGCCGTCCCCGCCTCCACCCCTCCCGTGATCGACACCAGGAGCGTCCCTCCCTGAAACAGCTCCGTCGCCGAGAGCACGAGCTCCGGTTCCTCGACGGGAGTCGCGGTGGCCGTCGGCTCCGGAACGGGGGTGGCCGTTGCCGTCGGCGGGACCGGCGTCACGAGCCGTACCTGGATCGACCGGCTTTGAGCGTCGCCGCCATCGGCACAACCGGCGATCAGCAGGATCACCGCGAGACCAAATAGGCCGAAGCGACTGCGGAGCGGCACCTCCCAAGGGTGCGACAGCTAGCCCTCGCCGTCGACCGGCCCTGCGCTACACTCGGGCCATGGATTCGACCTCCCTCGACGCGCTCCTGGAGGCCGTCGCTGCCGGCCACGTCGGCCCTGCGGAGGCGGCCGAACGGCTGCGCGTCGACCCCGCGGAAGAGCTCGGCTTCGCCACGCTCGACCACCACCGCGCCCTCCGCGATGGCCTGCCTGAGGTCGTGCTCGCGATCGGCAAGACGCCGGCCCAGGTCGCCACGATCGGCGAGCGCATCTTCGCCCAAGCGCGGCGCCTGCTCGTGACCCGCATCGACGACGCCCAGCTTCACGCCCTCCGGGAGGCACTGCCCGCGATAGAGCACGACGAGCATGGGCGCTGCGCCTGGCTCGACCCCAACCCGCTCCCCGCCTGCGGGAGCGTCGCCATCGTCACCGCCGGCACCGCCGATTTGCCGGCGGCCGAAGAGGCCGCGATCACGGCCCGGATGATGGGCGCGCAGGTCACGCGTCATTACGACATCGGCGTGGCGGGCCTGCACCGGCTCCTGAAGCAGCTCCCCGCGCTGCGCTGCGCGAACGCGATCGTGGTTGCCGCGGGGATGGACGGCGCCCTCCCCAGTGTGCTCGGTGGGCTCGTCGCGAACCCCGTGATCGCCCTGCCGACGTCGATCGGCTACGGGGCCGCGTTCGAAGGGCTGGGAGCCCTCCTCACGATGCTGAACAGCTGCGCCACGGGCGTAAGCGTCGTCAACATCGACAACGGCTTCGGGGCCGGCTATCTCGCGGCGACGATCAACCGGCTCGCGCTCACCGCACCGTGAGCCCGCGGCGGGCGCTCTTCGACTGCTTCTCCGGCATCGCCGGCGACATGACGCTGGCGGCGCTCTTCGACGCGGGCGCCTCCCAGGAGCGCGTCCTCGAAGGGCTCCAGCGGCTCGGCTTGCCCCCATTCAGGTTACGCAGCGAGCGCGTTCAACGGGCCGGGCTCGAAGCGCTCCACGTGGACGTCGTGGTCTCGGAGGAGCACACGTTCCAGCCTCCAGAGATCGAGGCGCTCATCGTCGAAGCCGGCCTGCCGGAGCGCGTCACCGAACGCTCCCTCGCGGCTGTCGCCGCGCTTGCCGCGGGCGAAGCCAGCGCTCATCGCACGGAAACGCCCGCGCTCCACGAGGCGGGCGGTGTCGATGCCGTGATCGACATCGTCGGAACGATGCTCGCCCTCGAGGACCTCGACATCGCCGAGGCTCACTGTCCCGTCGTGACCGTCGGGGCGGGCACGATCACGCGTTCGGCCCACGGCGCCATCCCCGCCAGCCCCGGCCCCGCGGCCGCCGCCATCCTCGAACGCGCGTGTTTCGCGCTGCGCTTCGTCGAGGCGGCCCACGAGTTCGTCACGCCCACGGGAGCCGCGATCCTCGCCGCCGTGGCCGCGCCCGGCCCCACCACCATCACCCCCCGCCGCCACGGCGTCGGCGCCGGCCGCTTCGACCCCGCCGATCGCCCCAACGCCCTCCGCATCTTCGTCGGCGAGGTACCTGAGGACGCCGGGGCTGTGCCCTCAACCCGCGCGCTGACCCTGCTCGAGGCGAACATCGACGACATGCCCGCGACCCTGATCGCGCTCGCTCGCGAGCGCCTGCTCGGGGCGGGCGCGCGCGACGCCTGGACCGAATCGATCGGGATGAAGAAGGCGCGCCCTGCGACGAAGCTCTGCGCGCTCGTGGCGGCGGGCGAAGAAGCCCGCTTCGCCGCAATCTTCGCGCAGGAGACGACGACGCTGGGCGTGCGCACCACCCCCTACGAACGCTTCGAGGCGGACCGCACGATTGAGCCCTTCGCCTCCTCGCTCGGCAGCGTGCGGGTGAAGCGCAGCAGCTGGTTCGGCGTCGCGCGAGCGACCCCCGAGCCCGACGACATTGCCGCCCTCGCGCAGCGCCACGGCCGCGCGGCCCTCGAAGTCCAGCGCCAGCTGGAACGCGAGTTGGCGGACGCGGCTCGCCCCCCCGACGGCGCTTGAAGGCCCTAGCGAGCCACCCCCGAACGGGGCAGACTCCGAGGCGGGCGATCAGGGCATCGCCCTTCGCACGACAGAACCAACGGGTGAGACGTATGACCGAAGCAGGCACAGGCACGACAGAAACGGTCGAGGAGGACGGCTTCTCCCTCCGGCGGCACCTGCCCTACGACATGCTCGAAGCGCAGACCCGCACGCGTGAAGCGCTGCACGAGCAGGGATTCGAAATCCTCTCGACTATCGATCTCGGCGCCACGCTGCACGCGAAGCTCGGCGAGACGCTGGAGCCGTTCGTGATCCTCGGCGCCTGCCACCCGCCGCTCGCCCATCGCGCCCTCGAAGCCAACCGCGAGATCGGCCTCCTCACGCCCTACAACGTGGTCATCCGCGAGACCGCGGACGGCGTCCTCGTCGAGGCCGTAGACCCCGTGGCGCTGCTCAACATCATCGACGAACCGGAGCTGAAGGCCGTCGCCAAGGAGGCCCGCGCAGGGCTCGCGAAGGCGCTCAGCCGCCTCCCGGGGCGGCTCTCGGGCAGCTAACTCGAATCTAGTCCGCGGGACTGGGGACCGCAGCAATTGCGCACCAAGTCCACAGGCCCGAAGCATTCGGACCGGGCACCGCCGCCGGTCCGCACATCAACAAGCAAAAGGGGCTGGTCGGGGTGCCCAGATTTGAACTGGGGACCTCTTCGTCCCGAACGAAGCACTCTACCAGGCTGAGCTACACCCCGACCGAGCCCACAGGATACCTCCGGCCCCCGGCCCGCGGAACTCGCCCGCTAGACTCGTGCCCGTGGCCGGCTACTCCGGGACGCCCCTGCCGAAGAAGCTCGGCATCAAGGAGGGGCACGCCCTCTGCCTGCTCGGCGCTCCCGACGACTTCGACGCCACCCTCGGCGAACTGCCGCTGGGCGTGCGGCGTGCGCCCCTCGCCAGCCCACCCCTCGACGTCATCGTCTTCTTCACGAAAGAGGCGCACCTCCTGGAAGGGCGGTTCGCTGCGCTGAAGGCGGCGCTGGACTTCGCCGGCGGGCTCTGGATCGCCTGGCCCAAGAAGGCCTCCGGGGTCGCGACGGACCTGCATGAGGGGCTCGTACGGGAGTGCGGCCTCAGCCAGGGGCTCGTCGACAACAAGGTCTGTGCGATCGACGAGACCTGGTCGGGCCTGCGCTTCGTCTATCGGCGCGAAGACCGCCCGAAGACGCGGAAGCGTTAGCGGGGCGCCGAGGCCATCCGCGCCACCATCAACTCCGCGAGCCGCCCGACGTCGGCGACACGGAAACCGTCCGCGACCCCGACGACGATGAGGTTGCCCACGTAGGGACCTTCGCGGAACACGATGAACGCGAAGGCAAACTTCCCGAAGCGGGTCTCTCCGCGCGCTATGAGCGCGACTCCGCCCTCACCCACCTCCAACTCGATCCGCTCCGACTCGAGCTCGGTCTGCGTGAGTCCCTCCTCCGCGAACGCCGCCCCGAACACGACTTCAACGGCGTCCTCGGACGCGAAAAGCGAATCGATGGTGGTCAGGAAGACGAGGGACTCGGCTTCGGACGCGAAGAGGATCGCCCCGCTCTGGATCGTCGCGATGCGGCTCGTCCCGATCTCGACTGAACCGCTCTCTGCCTCGAAGTCGCGGACGTATTCGGCCTCGCCCGACGGATCCGAGTCGTAACCCTCCCGATCCAGGACGAAGCCCGCGGGCAGGTCGTCTGCGCCGAGAACGAGGGACGAGAGATCGGGAACGCCGGGCGGGGGGTCGGCCGTGGTGACGTCGTGGCCGCCGTCGTCCTCCTCGGGAATCGGCACAACGGTAGCCGCGATCTCGCCCAGCAGCACGGCCCGAATGTGGGTCTCCAGCCGTTCCGCGAGCACCTTCGCGTCGGCCGTGCGATCGGCGTCATCGAGGCTCGTGATGCTGACGCTCGCCCCGAGCCTGCCGATCCGAAACGCGATCAAGATCCCGTAGACGCGGATGTCGGTATCGGGGACGGCCACTTCGAGCGTCAGGCCGACCCGGCGATCGCCGCGCTCGCCCGCGTCGAACTCGGCCGATCCGATGAACTCCGCGCCATCCACAACCTCGCCTCGGAAGCGCTCCACGTCCTCGATCAACTTGTCCAGCGCTTCGTCCACCCCTCCGGCGTCGTCGTACAGCACCACCGAGCTCTCGACCTGGAAAACCCCGTCCTCGGGTATTGGTTGAGCCTCGAGCGCCAATTCGTAGCCGGCGATATGGCCCCTTGCCTTGACGTCGGCGGCCGTGTCGTCCGGATCGAGGGTGCCGTCGGCGGACTCGGCGGCCGTCTCGGGGCCCGAGGCGGGATCGATGACGAATCCCTCCGCGATCTCACCAAGCTGATCGGGCGGCAGCACGAGGACGGAGAGGCCCGCGGCCGTGAGCTCCTCGAGGGCGACCTCCAACTCGCTCTGGCCTCCCCCACCGCAGGCGACGAAGGCCGCCGCCACGACTACGATCATCAGAGCTGCCACTGCGCGCATCGCTCGCCTCCGGGGGCTGTCTCGGACGTAGACTACGGGCCTGTCCGCGAAGGAGCCCACAGCGGTTCCGCAGGCGACCAACGGGAGATTAGACCTATGAACGACCGCTTCGAGGGCAAAGTCGTCGTCATCACCGGGGCGGCGGGCGGCATCGGCCGCGCCACCGCCGAGCGCTTCGCCAGCGAGGGCGCGCGCGTCGTTGCCGTCGACCTGCCGAACAGCCCCCTCGACGAAACCGTGGCCGCCGTCGAGTCAGCCGGGGGCGAAGCCCTCGCGGTCGGCGCCGACGTGACCGTCTGGGCCGATCATGAGCGCTATGTGCAGGAGGCGCTGGAGCGCTTCCGCGGCATCGATTGTTTCTTCAACAACGCCGGCATCGAAGGTTGGGTCGGGCCGCTCGTGGACTACCCCGAGGACGTGTTCGACCAGGTCATCGCCGTCAACCTCAAGGGCGTGTGGCTCGGCCTGAAGGCGGTCGCCCCGGCGATGCGTCAACGCGGGGCTGGCGCGATCGTGAACACCGCCTCGACGGCAGGCTTGGGCGCGACCCCGTCGCTCGTCGCCTACGGGGCGAGTAAGCACGCCGTCATCGGCATCACCCGTTCGGCGGCGATTGAGTTCGCCGCGGACAAGATCCGCGTCAACGCGATCTGCCCCGCCCCGATCGAGACCCGCATGATGCGCTCGATTGAACGGGGCGGCGATCCCGACGATCCCGAAGGCCGCCGCCAGACGATCGCCGCCGGCCTGCCCCTCGGGCGCTACGGCGAACCGCACGAAGTGGCCGCCCTCGTCGCCTTCCTCTGCAGTGATGAGGCGGGCTTCATCACGGGCAGCTTCTACCCGATCGACGGCGGCTCAAAGGCCCGCTGATGGCGATCGAAGAGCCGCTCGCGCAGCCGGTGCCGGCCCGGCGGCGCATCGGGGCACCCGTCGTTCTTGGCGCGCTGATCCTCACGCTCCTCGTCGGCGGCGGGATCGCCGCCTTCGTCGTCTCGAAGTCGGCGGGGAGCGACGCCCCACCCCGCCCGGGCGAGTTCGTCGTCCCAGACGTAGCGCGCCCAGTGGCCCTCTTCGACGTGCGCGAGGCAGACGGGCAGGAGTTAACCCTCCTCCCCGCGAACACCGAGGCGGACGCGCTCACGGTGGTCCTCGCTGCCGGCACCACGATCGAGGCGCTCGTGCCGACGACCGCCGACGTGATCGCTCCCGGGCACTGGCTCACGATCCTGGGCAACAGCGATCCAGTCCGGAACTTCGTCATCCGGCACATCATTTTGCTGCAGGAACCGAGCGCGCCGGCCGCGGATGGCCTGGCCCGCTCCCCAGCGGGCTTCGTCGGCGACGAAGTCATCCCCGACAAGACCTGGCTGCCAATCATCTGGGGCCTCGTCGAGACGGTCGCCCCGGGGGAGATCGAAGGCGCAACGCTGGTAACCCTCAACGGCCCGGACGGCCCGATCTCCGTACAGGTCTTCGCCGGGGTGACACTTTCGCGCGTCGCGTCCTACACCACCGCGATCGCGAGCGGCGACCGCATCGCCACACGCGCTCGGCCCGGCACGAGCCCGGCCGCGGCGAGCGCGGTGCTGGTCTCGCCGCAAGGCGCGCGTTAGGCGCTATTCGGTACGGAGGACCTGCGCGTCGGTGGTCCGGTCCATAAACCGGACCGCGGCAACGAGCGCGGCGGCGAAGATCAAGGCCACCGCAGCGGCGCCGATGGCGACGAAGGCCCATTCGGTCTCGAGCACGAATCCCGGCTCGACCGGCCGCCCCGCTTCGGTGACATCGAGGAACGAAAGCATCCTGCGGCCCACGATCTGCCCGACGACGATCCCCGCCACCACGCCAACCGCTCCCACGATGGCGTACTCGAGCGCGAGTACGCTCAGGACCTGCCGCCGCGTGAGGCCGATGGCACCCAGCACCGCGAACTCCACCCGGCGGCGCTGCACGGCCATCCAGAGCGAGACGAGCAGGGCGACGGCGACCAATCCGAGCACCGCGACGAAGGAGATCGTGAGGATGCCCGTGCCGCTGGCGGCGATGAGCGGGTTCGATTCGACCGACGCCAGCGTGGCCTGCTGATCCACGAAGCGCCGTAGACCGACCTCCTCAAAGGCCTCGGTCAGCAACTCGCGGTCCGCTCCCGGCTCCAGGCCCAACCAGATCTCATTCGCCCGGGCAAGCCTGCCGCCGCCCGAGCGCACCATTCGCGCCCAACGCAGCAGGTGATCGCGGTCGAAGATGACTGAGGCGCCATCGACGGAGAGCAGCGTCGGGAAACGCTCGTACTCGTCGCGAACGACGAACGGGACGATCATTCCATCGATTTCGAGGAGCCCCTCTCGCCCAACTTCGAGGGCGTTCTGGAGGAGGAAGGCCTCGCTCGCGATCATCGGCAGGGGCACGTTGCGGTCCCTCGGAAAGAGCCCCCGCGCCTCCCCCGAGGTGCCGCGCCGGAACCCGATCCGCGCCGATTGGGAACCCGTGCGGGGGAGTTCGGAATTCAGCGCGAGGTCGTCGACATCTATCTCGGCGCTCGGGATCGCGTCCCACTGCCTGATCCCTTCGAACCCCTCGATCAGCGTGAGCCCCCCCTGCGCGTCGATGCCGCCGAAGTCGTCGAGGAAGACGGCCGCATCGCTCGTGTTGAACTGGTTTGGGGGCTCGGTGAGGATGAGCGCCACGAGCACGAGGGGCTCGACGAGTTGGCGCGGTCCCGAGATTTCTACGGGCCGGCGCAGCTCGCGCCAACCTGTGAAGTCCAGCTTTGCGAAGTCGAGCAGCTCGTGCCTCCCGGTCGCATCGCGGACCCGCGCCCAGAGGGTGACGGCGTTGCGGGATTCCTCGGGATTCGCCCAGATCACCAGCTCCGTCGTACCGGGCGGGATGGGGAGGCCGGGAAGGATCACCCCCGTATCGAGCCGCCCAATGAGAGCGTCGAAGGAGCTGCCGGCGAAGTCGTCACGCCACCAGAGCAGCGCGCTCGCCTCCTGCGAAATCCCGAGGACGTTCACCTCTGGACCGGAGCGGGCGGCAGTGGCCCGATTGCCGTCTAGGCGCAGAACCGCCGCTGCCGCATCGACGCCCTCCAGGCCGAGCAACTCGGCCTCGACGAGAGCGGGATCGCTCGGCAGCCCCGTCACGTCGCTGCCGCTGGCGCGGAGCTCGACGCCGGTCTCGAAGAGCGCGCGCTCCTCATACGAGCGCTCCGTCGTGCTGGTGTAGCTGGCGGCGAAGGTACCGACGGCCACGGCCATCATGAGCAGCACCGCGAGCTGGGCGTACGGACCGGGGCGGCGCACCACCTGCCAGAGCCCCATCGCTACCGTCACCCCCACGAGCGGCACGACGGCCCGCGCGATCACCCGCAGCACCAGGGGATAGATGCGCGCGAGCGCCGCGGCCGTGGCGGCGATGATGATCGCCGGCGCCATGAGCAGGAGCGGGTCCGTCGTCACGCCGCCAGTGGACGAGGGGGTGTAGACCGAGTCGCGCTCGTTCAGCTCCCAGAGCGCGAGCAGGGCAAAGCCAACGAGCACGACATCGAGGTAGTAGCGCTGGATGACGGAGACTCCGGGGCGGGCCATCGCGCGGCGCTGGCCCGCGGGGCCACGCCGTGAGACGACGAACGCGGGAACGGCCAGCGCGACGATCGAGAGCAGCGCGCCCAGCGCCGCTAAGGGGAAGGCGAGCGGCTGGAAGGTGATCGGCAGGAGCTCGCCGTCAGAGATACCGCTGAAGACCGGGGTGAGCCCCAACAGCGCCGTTGCGCCACCGGCAATGAAGGGCGCGACGAGGATGGCCGGCAGCGCCAGCACGATTCCCTCGAGCGCGTAGAGCGCGACGACCTGCCCGTTGCTCGATCCCCGTGCGCGCAAGAGCGCGATCTCCTCGGCCTGACGCTCGACCACCGCAAACGAGATCAGGACCACGTAGAACAGCGCGATCGCAGAGATCTCCACGAGCAGAATCGTCAGCGGCGCCTGCTGAAAATCCGCCCGCCGGCCGAACGCATCGAGCGTGATGATGAGCTGGCTCGAGGCGAAGCCGTTGAAGTTGCGCACGTCCTCGTTCAGCGCCCGGATATCGTCGCGGGCACGCTCGAAGTTGCCCCGATCGAGCCGGTCCACATCCGCGAACACGTTCCAGCTGATGTTGAGCCGCTGCGCGGGGTAGCGCGCCGCGAGGTCGCCCAGAACCGCATCCACGTGGGCGATGACCGGGAGGACCACAGCCGAGTCGACGAGGGGCGGCGTGGGCGTAACGAAGCGGGCGCTACCGGAGGCCCAGAAGGACGCGTCCGGGTCCTCGACCGCGATTACCCCCGCGAGCAACGCTGGGATCGAGTAGCGAACGACGCTCGCGAGGTCGCAGGGCAGCTGCGGCTGGAGGCCCGCGGGAATGATCCGGGCGCAGTTGTCGAACTCCTCGATCAGAAGAAAGGACTCGCCCACGGCCAGCCCTGCGAGCGCCGCAGCGCGCTCACTCATCGCCACCTCGAGGGGACCGTCGACGCCCGTGGGCACGGGCAGCCGGCCCTCCACGAGCATCACGTGGGGCTCGTACCCCTCGATCGCGTAGAGCACGGCCAGAGGCGAACCGGCGCGGGGCTCGGTCCCGTCCGCACCCAACGTCAACCGCGCCGATTCGAGGACCTTCGAACGCCGTAGCTCGAACCAGCCGATCCGCTCATCGATCCGCTGCGACACGCCCTCGCGCACCGCGAGGGTGTCGGGCGTACCCAGGGCCTGAGCCTCGATCCCGACCCGGATCGAAGGCTCGTCCCGGAGCTCATCGCGGACGGTGAAATCGAGCCCGAGGTCGGCCATCGCGCGCGCATAGATGGGCGCGCTGGCTAGGAGCACCGAGGCCACGAGCACGCCCAGGCCGAGCACCGCCAGCATGCGCCAGCTCGCGGCGCTGTGACGGAGGAGGAGGGCCCAGACGGCGGCGAGGCTGCGCATGGCAGTGCCCAAGGGTAGCGCTCGCAGGCGGTGCCCGCTCAGCGGCGTGCAGCCAGGGTCAAGGGCCCGGCCGGCACGCTAGAAGGGAGTCCGTCCGCCTGCTAGGCTCGCACCTCCCGATGCAGAGCCTCGCCGCACTCTTGCGGATCGTCGCGCAGCGCAGCAGAGCCAACTGGCGCCTGCTCTTGACGGTGATCCTCGGGATGGTGCTCGCCGCCGGATTGATGTCCAGCGTCGTCCTTTACTCCGACGCGGTACGAGATCTGGGCCTGAGCTTCACCCTCCGCCAAGAGGACCCGCTGGACCTCGACCTCAAGGTGCTCAGCAACAGCCAGAACGGCGAGCCAACGCTCTACGCGGAACGGCGCAATACCACCACCGAACTGCTCCTCCGGCACGGAGGCGAGCTCATCGAGGGGCTGGGCTTCTACGGCCGCTCTTCCACCTTCTTCCTGACCGACCCGGGGTTACCGGTCAGGCGCGATGACGAGCTCCGCCCGCGCGCCCACTTCCTCTTCTTCGCCGACATCGAGGATCACGTTGCACTCGTCGCGGGCACGCCCCGGACGCCCGCCCCGAAGACGACCGATCCCAGCCGGCGGCCGAGCTTCGAGACCTGGATCAGCGCCACCGCCGCCGCCGACCTCGGCGTCTCCATCGGCGACACGTTCGAGCTGCATCCGTTCTGGCGCGACGATGTCGCGCCGCTCGAGGTGACGGTCGTCGGCCTCATCGAGCCCCTCGATCCGGCAGAGGAGTACTGGTTCCGCGCCGCCGAACGGCTGGTGGTCGGCACCACGCGCTGGCCCACGTACCCGCTGATTATCGACGAACGCACCTACATCGAAGTGATCGCGCCGTATCTGCCCTCCATCGACGGCACGTTCGAGACGTACGCCTTCCTCGACAGCGAGCGCATCAACAGCCGCAATGCGGAGTCGGTCGAGCGCAACCTGCTGGCGCTCAAGGCCTCGGTGCGCACGCAGCTGGAGCTTTCGTCGGTCCAGTCCGTGCTCGCCGAGGTGATCGCCGAGTACCAGGAGAAGCTCTTCTTCACACGTCTGCCCCTGTTCGCGTTGATGCTCCTGATTGTCGGCATCGCGCTCTACTACCTCGTCCTCGTGGTGACGATGGTGGTCGAGCGCCAAGCGGGCGAGATCGCGCTGCTCAAGAGCCGCGGTGCCGACCTCGGCCAGATCATGACGGTCTACCTGATCGAGGGGCTGGCGCTGAGCGCGATCGCCGTGATCCTCGGCCCGCTTCTGGCCGCGGGCGTGATCCGCCTGCTTGGCCCCACACCGCCTTTCGCCGATCTGAGCGACGGCGGTTTCCTGAACGTCACGCTCTCGATCGAGGCGTTCGGCATGGCCCTGCTCGGCGCTGCGCTGGCCCTCGTGGCTCTCCTCTGGCCAGCCTACCGCGCATCGCGTTCGAGCATGGTGCACTACAAGCAGAGCCTCGCCCGGCCGGACCGGCAGCCACTCTTCTTGCGCTACTACCTCGATCTCGTCCTCGTGGGCGTGGGTGCGTTCCTTTTCTATCAGCTCCGTCAGCGCGGCTCGCTGGTGACGGAAAACCTATTCGGCGATCTCTCCGCCGATCCCCTGCTGCTCGTTTCGCCGGCCCTCTTCATGTTGATGATCGCGCTTGTCTTTCTGCGACTCTTCCCCTTGGTTCTGCGCGTCGTCTCTTGGGCGCTCCGGGGCCTGGGTGGGGCGACGATCCTTCTCAGCCTCTGGCGCATGGTCCGAAGCCCGCTGCACTACAGCCGCCTGATCCTGCTGCTGCTGCTCGCCACCTCGGTGGGCATGTTCGCTGCAGGTTTCCGGGCGACTCTCGATCGGAGCTACGAGGATCGCGCCGCCTACGCCGCCGGCGCGGCCGGCCGTGTGGTCGACATCCGCGAGCCCAGCCGCATCTCGGCGACGCAGCTCGAGAACGCGTTCGAGGCCATAGACGGCCTGGACGGCGCCACCGCCGTCGCCCGCCTGGACGTGACCTACATCCCGGCTATCGGGCGATCTTCGACAACAGAACTGCTCGGCGTCGGCGACGGCTTCGTCGACGCCGCCTTCTGGCGCGACGACTTCGGGGGATCGCTGGAAGGGCTGCTCGCGCGCCTCGAACCGCTAGCCGAGGCGGACCTCCCCGGCGGGGCGATGATCCCCCCCGGATCGCGTGCCCTGGGCATCTGGACACGCATCTCCCTGCCCGGTCGCGCCGCCCGGCCCGCGATTCGGCTGCGCGACGACCGGGGCCTCTTTTACGAATACATCTTCTTCGAGGACGCCGTCGCCGAGGACGACGACGGCTGGCTCCTCTACGTCGTCGACCTCGAGCGGCCGTTGACGCCCCGGGACCGCCCGCCACGGCTGGATCAACCGCTCGAAGTGGAGTCCGTGTTCCTCAGCGTGCGCCGCTTAGCGGCCGCACCGGGCCGCGTGACCGCGCTCCTGGACGACATCATCGCCTACCCCCCTGAAGCCTTCGAGGAGCAGGACATCGATGGCGGCACGGTCGTCGAGACGTTCGAGTCGCTCGACCGCTACCAGTCCATCACGGGCGCCTCCGCCGGCAACGAAACGACGATCACGCGGGCCGAGATCCCGAGCGATCGCGGCCAGTACGCTGCGCAGGTGACATTCACCTACGACGCCTTTGCCCCGAGCGCCGTGGGCGTGCGCCTGCGGCGCTCGAGCGCGCCCCTGCGGGTGCTCGCAAGCGAGGGTTTCCTGGAGTCCACCGGCACCGGCGTGGGCGATGTGCTCGCCTTCCGGCTCAACCGGCAGGCGGTGAACCTTGAGGTCGTCGGCCAGTTCGAGCTGTTCCCAGGCTTCTTCCCCGGCGGCCGTCGCGACTTGGTCGTCGCCAATCTGGAGGCGCTCCAGGCGGCAGGCAGCGGCTCCCCTCGCATCGCCGGCAGTATCGCCGCGAACGAGATCTGGCTCGCTGAGGTCGGCGGCCTCACGTTGACCATGGAATTCCTCGAGGAGAACGGGTTCCGCGCCAGCCGCGCCTTCGATCGCGCGGCCCTCCTCGCGCAGGAGTCCTCCGACCCGCTGGTCGCGGCCAGCTGGGAGGGCATCCTCTTCCTCTCCTTCGGGGCCGTGCTGATCCTCACGGCGCTCGGCTTCATCGTGTTCTCGTACCTCGCGGCGCAGACGCGCTCCCTCGAGTTCGCCATTCTCCGCACGATGGGTTTCTCCGGCCGCCAGATCGTCGGCGTCGTGGCCTTCGAGCAGCTCTTCGTGATCGTCGCCGGCGTGGCCGCGGGCACCGCCCTTGGGTTCCCGCTCGGACGCTTGATGATCGGCGCCATCAGCCTCACGGAGGACGGCAGCGATGTGGTGCCACCGCTTCTCTCGCAGGTAAGCTGGACCACCGTGCTCACCGTCTATGGGCTCCTCGCCCTCGTCTTCATTGCTACCGTGGCCGCGCTGGTGCGGCTCTACTCCCGTCTCGCGCTGCACCGCGCCTTGCGCATCGGCGAGCTGTAGGCGTGCAGTGACAGCACAGCCCTCCGAGAGCGAGCCCGACGCCCCGTACATCGTCTGCGAAGATCTCTTCAAGATTTACAAGAGCGACGAGCTCGAAGTCGTCGCGCTCCGCGGCCTCGACCTGAAGGTCCGCCACGCGGAGTTGATGGCGATCGTGGGCGCTTCGGGCTCCGGGAAGAGCACCCTCCTGAACATCCTCGCGGGGCTGGACCAGCCCAGCGCCGGCCGCGCCTTTGTCGGTGGCCGCGACCTGCTCACCATGTCCGAAGGGGAGATGGTCCGCTATCGCCGGAGCGCTGTCGGCTTCGTCTGGCAGCAGACCGGGCGCAACCTCATCCCCTACCTGACCGCGACCCAGAACGTGGAGCTGCCGCTGATGCTCGACGGCATGGAGGGCGGCCAGGCGCGTGAGCGCGCGCTCGAGCTATTGGACGCTGTCAACCTCGGCGACCGCCTCGACCACCGCCCCGAGCAGCTCAGCGGCGGTGAGCAACAACGCGTATCGATCGCCGTGGCGCTCGCGAACAGGCCTCCCTTGCTCCTCGCGGACGAACCCACTGGGGAGCTCGACGCGATCGGCGCGGACACCGTCTACCAGGTGCTGGGCGATCTCAACTCGCGCTTCGGCGTGACCGTCATCATCGTCACCCACGACCCCGAGATCGCTTCGCGCGTGAACCGCGTGGTCGCCATCCGCGATGGCCGCACGAGCATGGAGATCTTTCGCAAGGTCGAGCAGCTGGGCGGCGTCACGCACATCGTTCACGACGAGTACGTGCTCGTCGACTCGGCGGGCCGCCTCCAGGTCCCCCGTGAGTTCCTCGACCGGCTCAGCATCGGCGATCGGGCCAAGCTGATCCTCGGCGAAGGTCGCATTGAAGTGTTGCCCGACACGATCCGGCGCGTGCCCGCGGAGGAGCGCTGATGGCTGGGGCCGCCATCGAGCTCCGTAACGTCTCTCGCCTCTTCCGCCTCGGCTCGGAGGAGGTTTGGGCCGTGCGTGACGTCACCCTCTCGGTCGAGCCGGGCGAGTTCCTCGCCCTGATCGGCCGCTCCGGCTCCGGCAAGACCACCCTTCTCAACTCGATCGCCGGCCTCGACCGCCCGACTGAGGGTGAGGTCACCATCGACGGCGATCGCGTCGACACGATGAACGAGGGGCAGTTGATCGAGCTGCGCCGCAAGAAGCTCGGCTTCATCTTCCAGTCGTTCGGACTGCTGCCCCTCCTCTCGGCTCAGGAGAACATCGAGCTGCCCCTGCGTATCGCCGGGATGAAGGGCTCACGTTCGACCCGCGCCCGCGAGGTGATCGAGTTGGTGGGGCTCGAGCGGCGGGCGCAGCACCGGCCTTACGAGCTCTCGGGAGGCGAGCAGCAGCGGGTCGCGATCGCGCGCGCGCTGGTCACCGAGCCGACCCTGGTCCTCGCCGACGAGCCCACGGGCGAGCTCGACTCCGCCACGGCCACGGCCGTGTTCACCCTGATCCGCGATATCTGCCGCGAGCGCGGCGTCACCATCGTTACCTGCACGCACGATCGTCTCGTGATGGAGCTGGCGGACCGGGTCGAGGAGCTCGAGGACGGCCGCCTCGTGACGGGCCAGAAGGGCGATGTCTGGGGCCGCGTACAGTCCCGCGAACGCAGCCCCTTCGCTGCGCCCGAAGGCGAGGGCAGCGAGAGCCAATCCCTCCCCTCCCTCATCGGGGGGGACCCGCGCGCTTTCGGCACACGCACGAGCTCAGACGCCGAGGCGGAAGACGAGCGCCCCGAGCCGGCGGCTCCTGAGGAGGTCGAGCCTGAGTCTGGCGAGAAGTGGGCGCGGCCTGAATAGACGAGATCACGGGGGGCTCACCGCCGACGCGCTCAGCGAGCTCCCGCGCGCGAGGGCCACCCGCACCGCGCCCCAACCCACCCCATGATCCCCATCGCCGATAGTCCGAGCCGCGGCATCAGGCCGTGGGTCAACTACACCCTGATCGCGCTGAACCTGGTGGCCTTCATCTGGCTGCTCACGCTCTCAACTGGCTTCACCGGCACCTTCCGCAGCGCCCAGCAGGACGCGCGCGACCAGGCGGCCGGCGCCTGCTACACCCTCCTCACCCCACCCACCGAGCGGAATGGGGCCTACTGCGATTTCGGCTTCCAGCCCCGCGAGTTCTTCGACGTCGTCTCCGGCGACAACCTGCTCGTCGCGAGCCCCAACCGGCTCCTGATCGTGTTCTCGATCCTGACCGCCCTCTTCATCCACGGCGGCTGGCTGCACATCGCCGGCAACATGATCTTTCTCTGGGTCTTCGGCGATAACGTCGAGGACCGGCTCGGCCACCGCACGTATTTCGTCTTCTATCTCGCGGCGGGTGTCGTCGCCGCGCTCGTGCAGGGCGCCGTCGAGCCCAACAGTGTCATCCCAGTTGTGGGGGCGAGCGGCTCGGTCGCAGGCGTGCTCGGGGCCTACCTGCTCTTCTATCCCAAGGCCACGGTCTACGTGGTCATCCCCTTTTTCCTGCTGATCTTCATCCCCATCCCCCTCCCTGCTGTCGTGATGATCGGCTTCTGGTTCCTGCAGAACCTCCTCGCGGGCGTCGCCTCGCTCGGGGACGCCGCCAACCCCGACACCGGGGTCGCCTGGTTCGCGCATCTCGGCGGCTTCGCCTTTGGCCTGCTCAGCGCGCTCGCCTTCCGCAACCGGCGCCGCCCAGTGCCCGCGCGCACTTGACGGACTAGCGCCGCGGCCGCGTAGCCGGGCCAGAAGGCGCTCGCTAGACTCCTCGGCGGAGGCTTCGTGCCCGTCTTTTCCTCGGTCGAGTGGTTCCAAGAGGCCGCCGACCGCCTCAACCGCTCCGACAGCTTTGCGCGGCTTGGCACGTGCGACGCCAGCATGGGCGTCCAGGTGGGCGATTCCTGCTTTGCCATCGTCTTCGCCGCCTTCGCCATCACCAGCGTCGACGAGATCGACTGCGCTGCGGCGGGCGACCTCGACTTCACGCTCGTGCAACCGCCCGACGAGTGGCGCGCGATGATCGAGAACATCAAAGCGAACGGCGCCGCGCAGTCGGTCTATACGCTGAACTCCCTCGACCTCCAGACCGAGGACGGGTTCGCCCTCGGGGCGGATTACACCCGCCGCGACCTCTTCTATCGCTACAACCAGACCTTCCAGGACTACTTCGATACTTCCGCGGAGATGGAGACCACGTTCGCCTAGGGCCGAGCCCGCTGTTTCTGTCTCCAGCGCCGGCTGGTCCGAGCCGTGCGACCTGCGGGGTTCGGCGTCGGCCCGATCCTCTCGAGCCCTTCCAGGAGCAGGGGGTGGAGCGCCACCATCGCGCTGGTCACCTCCCCCGCAACCTCGTGCGCGAGCTCCGCGCTCAAGCGCACGAACGGGAAGGGGCGATGCAGTCGCCGCCAGGACGCCGTCCACTCCTCGAGTTCCCAAGCCGGCCCCAGCTCACCGAGGATATCGTCGGCGTGCGCGGCGAGGAGCTCGACCCAGGCATCGTTCGTCTCCGCCGGGCCCTCGAAATGAAGCCCCGCCTCCACGACCCCACGACTCATCTGCGGCTGCAACTCGAAATGGACACGCTCGTCGCCGAAGTGGAGCTGCAGCGTCGTCCACATCACGCGGCGCTCGGGTGCCGGGAAATCGCTCGGCAGACGCGTGAGGATCTGGTCCTCGCAGAGGAAGACGAACTCGCGCGCCTTGAGGGAGCCGTCCGGTTTCGGCATCGCGCCCAACTCTAGCGCCGGCGGCGCGTAGACACCGTGTGCGCTCGACTGTTGCGCCTTTGCGGCCTCAGGGCCGCCGCGGCTCCACGCTCGCTCGGCGTCTGTCGACCGCTCGTGGTCCCCGCGGGACGCCTACACTGACAGCGTGCGATCGGGCGATCCGAATCGGCCGCGAAATACACGGCTCCCGACCCCCAGCGGTGGCCCCAGGGACAGCGGCAGGTGACCAGCGACGCTGAAGACGGGGGCGCAACGGTCGTCGCGGAGGCGCCGGACATCGGCCAGGCGCGCATCTGGATCGACGCCCTGCGCAATGATGGCATCAGGGCCACCTACTTCGAGCGCGGGCCGAGCGGGGCCTTCGGTGGGGCGAGCCTGCCGCTGACATCGTTCTCCGTGCTCGTCGGCCGGCACCAGGTCGGCCAGGCCCGGAGCATCATTGCCGACCTCGGCGGGACGAGCGCGCTCGTCCCCTTCAGCAGTCTCGAGGACGAACGTGAACGCTCGCAGCGGGTCTTAGGGATGCTGGTCGGCGGCGTGCTGCTCGTCGGCGCCGGGGCGATCGCCCTGCGGGTCATCTTCGGCTAACCGCCAAGGGTGATAGACATGGCGATCCGCGGCTAATCGCCGAGGGTTATAGACATGGTGATCCGCGGCTAATCGCCGGGATCAACGACAGGGTGATCCCCTCTGAACTTTGAACCCTGAACTCCCACCGCGGCTAGTCCCCGAGGATCAACGAGAGCACGCGCGCCCGCGTCCCGCGCGGCATCGCGAGCGTGAGGCGGTCGCCGGAACGCAGCAGCGAGTCCCCGGCGGGCACCGAGATGCGACCCCGACGCTCCATGGTCAGTACGCGCACGCCCGGCGGCAGGGCCGCTTCCGCGAGCGTCTTGCCCGCAACGGGTGAACCGGAGGCCACGGTCAGCTCGATCGTGCCGATCTCAGAATCCACCGGCGTCAGGGGCCGGACCTGCTGCTGTACCGCCCGCCGGTACGCGCGTACGAGAGCGCGCGCGTCGATCGCGCCGAGTACCGGCCCGTCCTCCCCATCGAGCACTGGCAGCCAGCGGCGTTCGTAGCTGGCGAGGCGATCGAGCGCCTCATCGAGGGGCGTATCGGCAAGCACCACCGCCGGGATCTCGCCGGCGTACTCATCCACTCTCGCACCGGCGTCTGCGACGGCCCGGAGCGACTCGCTGCTTACCTCGCCCACGAGCCGGCCCTGCCCGTCGACCACCACGCCCTGCGTGCTCGCCTCCGCCTCGAGGCTCGCCAGCGCCTGCGCGACGGTGCTCCCCTGGCGAATCACGGGGAGGGTATCACCGCGCGTTGAGCCGGCAGCGCATCGAGGAGTGGGACGGCGAAGCGGTGGCGGTGGGCGGTCGAGTCGGCGCGGGTGGCGACCTGGCTGCGGTAGATCGTCGTGTCCCCCACGAGCAGCGTGGCCACCGCGACCGCCACCATCGCGGGCGCAAGCAAGGAGAGGTTACCGGTCATCTCGCCGACCATGAGCATCATCGCGAGGGGCGCATGGGCGATGCTCCCAAAGACCGCGATCATCCTGATGATGACCAACGGGCCCGGCTCCGCGGGGAAGCCAGGGAGGTCGTGGAACAGCCGCCAGAAGAGCGCACCCGTCATGCCGCCCGCCACCATCCCCGGTGCGAAGATGCCGCCCGCCGCACCCGAGCCCACGGTAAGGGCGGCGGCACCGATCCGAAGGAACGGCAGCGAGATGAGGAGCCAGAAGGAGAAGTCGGTTACCTGTTCGGGCGTCAATGAGCGCTGAACCCAGCCATAGCCGACGTGGATGGCCTCCGGCGCCGCCATGCCGATCGCGCCGACCATCACACCACCGATGGCGGGCTTCACCCAGCGCGGGCCGGTGATCCGCTGGAAGAAAACCTGCGCACCCTCGAGCCCACGCGCGTAGAGGATGCCCAAGAGGCCACAGGCGATGCCCAGCAGGAGGTAGTAGGGCAGTTCCTCCGCGTTGATGAAGGAGAAGCCGGCCGCGCCCCCGAAGATCGGTTCGTAGCTGAACCAGGCGCCGTACAGCGAGAACGCAACGATCGAGGCGATCAGCGAGAGCAGGATCGCGTCGGCCTCGAAGTCGTGGCGGTAGAGCGCCTCCGCCGCCATCATCGCGCCGCCCAGGGGGGCCCGGAAGATCGCACCGATGCCCGCACCCATCCCCGCCACGAGCGCACGCCTGCGCTCGATCGCCCCCAGCCCCAGGCGGTCGGCGATGAGCGAGCCGAAGCCACCCCCGATTTGCGCCGTCGGTCCCTCGCGACCGGCCGCCCCCCCCCGCTCCCGATCGTGAACGTCGAGGCCAGCAGCTTCACCGGAATCACGCGCCAGCCCACGCGGCCGCCACGCTGGTGGAAGGCGTCGATCACCTGGTCGGCGCCCGCGCCCTCGGCCGCGGGAGCGAACGTGAACACGAGAATTCCGGAGACGAGGCCACCCAGCCCGAGGACGATAGGCAGGGCCCAACTGCGGGTTGGGCCAGAAGTCTCCGCGCTCCCCTCGCCGAGCGGCTGGGGCGGCACGTAGCCGGTAAGATCAGTGAGGATGTGCTCGGTCGCGAACTCGATCGCTTCGAAGAAGACGATGGCGGCGCCGCCCGCCACGAGCCCGATCAGGAGCCCGAGCCAGAGCGCGCGCACCACCTCCTGCGTCGTGAAGCGCCCCAAGCGGCGGCGCAGCGGCGCTGCCGGCTCGCCGCCGCCAGCGCCGCTTGAGCACGGCTGAATCGTACAGCCCCCACCGTCATCGGCTCCGCGACAGAACCTCCCGCGGCCGGGGCGCGTACATTTGGGAGCGATGACAGCGTTCGGTCCGAAGCTGATCCGCGTGGCCGCGGCGGCAGTCGTTGGGGGCCTGCTCCTGCTCGGCGCCGGTGCGACCGGCGCGGACGACGAAACGGTCTCTGTCTTCACCTTCGGCTTCAGCGGCGCGGTGATCACGATCGATAGCGGGGACACCGTGACCTGGCGCTGGGACGGCCAACCCCACACCTCATCCTCACACGGTGGACAAGCGGAATCGTGGCACTCGGGGACGCTCTCGATCGGTGGGACCTTCTCCCGCACCTTCACGCAGCCGGGTGAGTACACGTACCAATGCAACCTCCACCCGTCCTCTATGCAGGGCCGCGTGATCGTGCGGGCCCAAGCAGCAACACCGACGACCGCGCCGACTGCCACGACCGCCCCTCCGACCGCCACGGCCACCGCCCCCGCACCGACGGCGACCACCACCCCTGAGGCGACGCCCACCGAAGCCCCGACGCCCACCGAGGCAGCCACCGCCCAACCGACCAGTAGCCCCACCGAAGAGGCGTCAACGGCGACCCCAACGACAGCCCCGACCGAGACACCCCCCCCCGCTGACACCCCGACCGCGGAGCCGACGCCGCCCCCTACA
>Ga0310121_10001119_pt1 | contig 28199 bp, 49 predicted proteins | sample CB27_Tmax_986_MG_FD_203504 | JGI IMG/M metagenome (GOLD analysis project Ga0310121, IMG submission 203504) | Marine microbial communities from Western Arctic Ocean, Canada - CB27_Tmax_986 | ecosystem: Environmental > Aquatic > Marine > Oceanic | place: Canada: Western Arctic Ocean | collected... | reverse complement strand
TCAGTTTAGACATAGCACAACCAGAACAGGCCCCAGCCATTTCCAGTTTAGCCACACCTTCCTCAAAAGAGATAAAGTTAATCACACCATTATGCTGAGCAACAGATGGTTTAATCTTATCTTCTAATACCCATTTTATATCTTTTACAATTTCTTCGTTTGTCCGTTCAGTCATAACTATATTTATATCGAGTTTTAAAAAAAATTTTGTTTGATTTTACGATTACGTAATGACTACGTTGAGGATTGTCTATGTCTATGCTCTGCTTACTCTAGGGTTCTGGTGTTCGTCTACATACGTATATATAATGTCCACGTTCTTCATATCTAATAGTCAATGGCTTCCAGCGAGAAACTGTACGCAATGTTTTACAATAGGCTTCACAATAGCCAGGTTCCCAATCCTCAATCCTTATTTTGTAGGGGCGTTTACTGTAAAAGGCTTTCTGAACATAGACCATAAAATCAACGTCTGAAAAAGTATAGGTACTTGAGGTTGGAATGATGATTAAGTTTTTAGTACATTTAGTCATACTAAAATAATATTTATAATGGCCTTACCATGGCTATGTAAAGAAAATAACGTTTATATCCAGCCGTTAACGAGTGGAGTGTATAATACAGCTATAGGGGATTAGGCCGACTTATACTGTATAAAAAATAGCACGAAAAAAAAAATATCTCAAAACACGTACAAACTCGGCTGAGATAAGGCCTATATGTATAAGTGTTCGATATTGCATTTATAGATTAGAAAAGCCAGCTACTTTTGATTAGGCCTTTACCAATATTTAAGGATTTAAATCTATCGTTGAGCCCCTATGTGTAACGGCCCCTGTGGTATTTGAGGTTTTGGTACCATCAATGGTCTCTATCTTCCAGCCCATAACCCTGGAGGTGTAATTGCCCCCTACCTTTAGGTTATAGTCACCACCTGCGTTTACATTGATCTTACCTTCACCCTTGGTTACTAGGTTTATATTACCCTTGTCTACCTGTATATTGACATTAGCATTAGGCCCTACCTGTATATCGTAATTGTTATCAGCCTCACCAGCCTTATTGATATAGAGCTTATGGCGGCCATCTATACTAATGTCGGATTGGCCCCCTATACTAACCTTGCTATTGCTTGTAATAAGCGTATATTGGTTGGCCTTTATAATGTCTACCCTATCATCATTGGGGTTATATTCTATTGAGGATCCTCCCTTATGGGCTAGGTAAATTCTTTCTGCATCTTCCGTATCATCAAATTCAAGTATATGGCCGCTTTCAGATTCGTATACATGGTTAAAGGGATAAGAAGCTGCGTATGCAATTTCTGGTTGATCCCAACTATCTGTATCGGAGGCCGCTATTGCGTAACTGTTTGCGGCCGTTAATGCGTCAAAGTCGGCTGTGGCTATTCCCGTAATGCGCCCTTCCCTACGTGTAACAAGACTAGGCGCAAGCTTATCAGCATCATTAACGGCCAGTCTATTCATGTCAGGCTCATCTATATGCTTGGGATAAATTTTGTTTGGGTCGTAAAATCCTGTTGCGCCTGCGCTCTCACTAGGTCGGCCAGGCAAACTCCCCATGATAACAGGCTCCTGTGCGTAATGAGAATCCCTGAAGAACCCAAATACCCAACTACCTTCTACTAGGCCTAGGGGAGTTTGCCCTATGCCTGATATGCCAGAAGATGTAATGGGAAGTACGGGAGCAGCCCAAGGTAAGTCGGCCGTAGGTAAAGCATTCTTGTCCTCGGTATGATAACCCAAGCAACGAACACGTACTCGGCCTGTAAAGGTAGGGTCAGCTCTGTCTTCAACAACGCCAACAAACCAAATGAATCCGTCGTGGCCTAGAAAGTGGATTGCGTTATTCATATATTTCCCCTAGTGGGTTTAAAAAAATCCCATAAACAGCCGTATTTAAAGCACTCACCCTAATGTATTTATCCATATTTAAAGGTCCTGCGTAGGCGCCGCCATGCGCTAGCATTACCTTAGGCCATACTTTGAGGTTGCTTTGTTTTGTTGATATCTCTCTAACCATACTCTGGTCCATACTCTTACCTGTTTTCGTCTTTCGTTGTGGCCTATTCTCATAATAAGCTGTGGCCTTCTCACTATCTCTATGTATCATATCCTTCTCAAGGCTTCTCAATTTGTCTTTGCTATTGTTTTGTACATAATTCAAAGCTGCTGAATAGTCGGCCGCTTCACTAGTGCAAAAAATCGGCGTACTCGCAATGGACTCGTAGCCTTCTCTATGTTTTCTATCCCTTTTATTTGTATTCTGAATCATTGCTTATATTAACTGGGTTACCTTCGTCCTTTTGTATTATTTGAAAAGCACCCATTTTACTTGATAATGGTCTTTGGTATGTTTCCTTTATACAGGTGATAACTGATTTATGCATTTTAGGATTGAAAGTAAAACTATGTCTAATAGCAGTTACCAACCAACGGCCACTATGGTACTTATCACTATCCTGATATTTCTCACCTCTTTTATCACCTCCTGAGCGTGGTATGTTAACACGGATAACATGCCCTATATTAATATGTGTATTACCAGGCACCTCTAGCGTCATTTCTAACGTATCAAATAATTGTAGTGATGATTGTCTATGTTGTAGTGATTCGTCTATCCTATACCCCTTAGCCATGTTGCTAGTGTGTATATTTGCGGTGTTTGACGCAACCATTAGTCTTGCATCGGAATAATCCGAAATCATTTTATAAGCTGTTCTATCAGACCTTTTTGAATCAGCTATACTTAAATCACCAGGATCATAATGAGCCTTTGCAATCAACCCCCTATAATCTACTTGGTCTGTAGCAGCATCACCCTTTTCTATATGAGGAAAAGAATTATATTCATCTATGTAATTGTGTACTTTTGTCTTGAAGGTTTTATTATAAGAGTCATGGGTAATCAGCTTTGACGCATAGGTTCCCATACGTTGCGATTTAATTAAGTTAGGTAGTTTTGAAAAATTATATTTGTCCACCAATCTCATTAAAGATTTAGGTTTCTCCCTAACATTAACAGTACCTCTTGCTTCTACTGTATCGGGAAAATACTCAAACATATCAGGATGATTTACTATATTTCCACCCTTGATAACAAAGAAAAATGAATCCATTGACCTAAAATGAAAGCCTTGTCCATTTTCATAGAATACATAAGCTGGAGCAGAAAGTGTATTTGGTACAGCTCGGCTAGCAATCATATTGATAATATCTAATGGCCGTTTATTAGGTGCAACAAATTTAAAATTATGTGCTGTTGGTTGTATATATAATTTTCTTTTACTATTCAATCCCCAATCTTTTTTAAATATCTTAGCAACAGCATCATCATATGGTCCATCAAAGGCTCTACTAATTTTTATATTTTGATTTCTTATATTTTCTGGTGAAGTGAAAGCTAATTTAATTTCCTCTGTACGAGCATTAAGCCTTGTACGTGTTTCAACTTTATACACGGCCATGTAAATATTGGTAAAATTATATTCACCTTCCTCATAGTTGGACTCCATCGGCGTTCTAATTTTAAAACTCAAATACTCATTACCAATAATAGGCAGCATATTTACAACATCTTCGGTATCTGCAAAAGTAATATCTCCTGTCAAGCAATTTTGATATATATCCTCATAGATGTTTAGTTGTGTAACATTGGTTGTAATACCAACCACATTGCCATAAGGAGATACTAAAGCAATTTCACTTACCCTAAAATCTCCTGGATATTGTAAACTGTAATCGTCATATAACAAACCAGCCATTTTATTTTCTCACTAACTGAGCAAATTCTTCAACAAATTGGGATAGGTATTGTGTATGTAAAACTTTAATAAGGCTTTTATTATCCTGTAACCTTTGTTCATATTCCATATTAGATACCGATGTAGCACCTGATTCGGTACTGTTAACCACAATCGTATGTGAATTATCCAATGTTGTTGTAGGTCCACTTGTTTGTGCTATTTCATAATGATGTATAGCACTTGGGTTATCATATTTACTATCCAGATAATCTAAAAACTGCTGTTCACTTAATGGCCAACCATAAAATCTGTCTGCTATATTGTTCATTAATAAAACAACCCAATAATAATCTACTGTATCATAGAATCTATAAGACACCATTTCAGGTGTTTCACCAGCAACAATCCTGTACTTGTCAAACATCACTGCTTGATTTTTAATCCCATCCCTTACTTTGACTCGCCTTAAAAAATCAGTTATAAGCTTAGGTGACGTTGATCTGGTTTGCACAGCATCATAATACATCTTAGGAAAATATGAAAAATAGTGTGCCATCTTTTAAAAAGTATCTGCCCCTCCACTACGTAATGTTGTTCCGTGTGTGCCCCTAGATGCTCTCCTCTTATCAATTAATTCTAATTCCTTAAATGTTAAACTAATTTCTGTTCTTACTGGTGGAGCACCTATATCATCTGGTCTATAAGTAACATATTTTTCACTACCACCATAATTAACTTTCATATTTTCTAAAGCACAATAAGTTAACTGATTTAAGTAATTATTATCATGTCCTCTATACATATACCTAATTGTAAATTCTGCTGGTACTCTAAAAGCAATAGCCGCACCAGTTCCTAATTTTTCAGGTAGCATATGATAGGTAAAAGTATCTATAATATCCTTAATTTCTCTAGCTTCTTTTCTATTTCTAGGCGTCAACGAAAAGCTGTATTCAAATTGTCTAAAGTCAAGACTTTTAAAAATCATTTCTTGTAAAGGAGCAGCAGCAATACCTGTTTTTCTTTGTAACGCAACCATAGCTCCTCCAGTGTCTCCAGTTGTTCCGAGAGATAATATAGATTGGACAAAAGCTGCTGTTTGCATTCCTGCTGAACTTAAAGCTTCGCTAACAGTAGTATTACCTTTTATAACATCACCAATTAATGCAGAAGCTCCTGATACAAGTCCTAAATCTCCTTGTTCATAATTTGATGTATAGTTAACCGATACGTTATCTGGCATATAGAGTACAATAGAATCTTTAATTAATTTTACAGGTTTGGAATTAAGAATACCTCCTGAGCCATCCTTACTACTCACATCATCAAAAAACCGTTCTCTTGTAAATGTATTATTAAAAGTTTGTAACGTATCAGTAGATATATTCAAATCTGTAGCAGGCATTTCAGTTTTTACATCTGTCCTAGTATAGATATTAAAAATCATATAATGGCCATTAGCATTTTCTAAATCTAATGGATATTTTAAAGTTTTGCCATGCAAATTTGAAGGCAATAAACCTCTATTTTTACTCTTTGTTATATCTCTAGATTCTAACTGAAAATTCTTTTCCTTACCTTCGTGTATTCCACCCATTTTTTATCCCTTGTAACTATTTATCCCTTCTCTAATAAACTGACTTTAATGCCAATATTGTATCATCTACATTTTTATTTAATAAATTTGGCAAAACCTGTGTAGTATTTGCTGTTTGAATTGTATTGTTAGGTGATATAACTGTATTATTTTGTGATTTAGGTAATATCTTTTCTAACATATTTTCCAAACCTGTTGTTTCTAATGTAGTTCTTACCACAGTCCTTTTTGATGCAATATTAACTAGGTCTTTAACTGGTGCTGTATCCGTTGCTTCTTTTATTTCACCAGCATTTGGTATAACATTAGCTTCTACCACTTTATCTTCTCCTGAACCTGCAAGCCATTTAGCGATTTTGTCTTTTTTAAGCAATCCAAACGACAGACCTTCTAACAAACCTCCAACACCAGCAGAAGCTCTATCTCTCACAGTTAAATCTTCTTTTTCTTTACCTAATATTTCATCAGCCGCAGCCGCACTTGAAGCCGCATCAAATACTGATATTGCAGCCAAAAGAGGTAAAAATAACCTTCCGCCTACACGAGCAGCACCTTTAACAAATTTACTACTTTTGCCAACGGCACCCTTTGCCATAGTTTTAAGTTTTTTACCATATTTTTTAGCAAGCAATACTCCACCAGCGCCTCCAGCAACCATACCAACAGGACTTGTAGCCACATCTTTAACTGTATCAAGTATACCACCACCTCCGCCTTTTTCTCCTTTTTCTAAAAGTTCAACTGTCCTACCTGTATTTTCAGCAATTACTTCAAATAAATTTTTATTTTCTTCAAATTGGTCGTCTTGTTTTTCTGCTAATTCTTCTCTTTGTTCTTCAGCTTGAGCACCCTTTTTAAACCTTGGTTCTTTACTTACTATTCTATGTGCAGGTGTTTCTTTAAATGCTTCTTCTCTAGTTGCTCCTTCTAACGTATCAATAGAACTATCAGATTCAAATCCCATTAAGGCATTTTCTTTACTCATCCGAGCTTCTCTAGCAATATCTTTTCCTCTTACCTTTTCTGCTCTTCTTATTTCACGTTCACCTGCTTCTTTAGCTTCTACTATATCTCTTATTTTTGCTCCTAATATAGGAACATTACCTAATAATCTTTCTCCAAGTTTAAGAGGTTTAAATTGTTTTAAGAAATCTTTAAAACCAAATCTAATTTTTGTAAACAAACCAGTAAGAGGATGTAGTTCTGCAATAACAGGAGCAACAATTTTACCAATATAATCTACTTCTCTTTTAGAAAATCTTCCTTTATCATAACTAGCAGGTAACTCACCTAATAACGTTTTATACTTAGCAACAGTCTGCTTAAACTCTCTATAATCAGCATCGCCAATCGTATCTAAATCTGCTTGAAAATTAGTTATTACTGACACAGCAGCATTTGATATTGGTTCACCTTCAGCAATAGTTTTTGATGGACCACCTTTTAAAAATGCTTGACCAAGGCCTTCAGTATGTTGAATTTCTATAGAATAATCTTGAGCTGCTTCAGCTATTGCAACCTGTTCCTTCTTTTGTTTCTTTTTTTGTTCTTCAAGTAAATTCTGAAAACTTTTCATTTAACTATCCTTATTTCTTATTTTTAGGTAATTTCGCACCTGGTTTGCCAACATATAATCCAAAGAAGGCAGCGCCAGCACCAACAATAGTTGATATAAACATTGCTTGTGAATTGGTTGGGTCAGGTAATTGCATAAACCAAGTTACTGATTTATAAAATGCATAAATGTATGACAACATTACCAATCTAGGTATGACTCTAAACTTGTCTAATAGACCTGCTGTCTTATTATACCAAGTAGGAGAGTCCTCACCTTCATCTGGAACAAGGTCGCTCTTCTTTAATTCATACTCTTCGGTTGTCTTTTTTACTTTAATTAAATCGTCAGCCATTTCTATTTCCTATTCTTTGGGTGTCTTCCCATATAAGTTTCTGAAGGTTCATAGTTCCATTTATATCCGTGGTGTCCTCTTACATCAGCATACCACATTCTTAACTTAACTATCATAACTCTCCATAATGTTCTCTTTGCCATTTTTTATCAGATACTATCCTCTTCTTTTTTGTTCTTTTAAACGTTCATTTTCATCTTTTATATGTTGTACTAACATATCAATATAAATTTCCCTTTCCCACGGTATCATACTTTCAAGTTCACTTAAAGAATATTTATGATGTTGCAATAATAAAAAATTCACTCTATAATAATTCTCAAGGTTTTCATGTGAAAGGGTAATTAAAAAAAATCGTTTGTCCCATTCAACGTCATAGTAAACTCTTTGCCTGATTTAGGATTTTGGTATTTAACCGTATGCCTTAATCTTGGCATTGTATCAAAGAATACCATCAACTGCTTATATTGCCTTTGAGTCAATGAATCTATATACTCATCAAGCTCTTTGTCCGTTATATTATTTCTATCAAAAACATCATCTCCTTTGTAGATAGATGCTATTGATTCCTTCAATATCTTAAATGACAATTCAGTATTTGAATTTATGCCAGTAAAAGACTTAATGGTTGGATAACGTAAAACAACACCATAGCCTTTTTCAAATTCAATTTCATTTTTATGACCTTCAGGTTTATTAATCTGCACATCTTCTAAATTTAGGTCATGTTCTACAATTTGCTTTTCATCATCTGGACATTTCAATCTTAATTTAACTATCTCACCCACAGATTTTGCTCTAATTTTTAAATATAGATATTCAAAATCAAATATAGGTATACTAGATACATCAATAATAGTCTCCACACAACTTTGTACCGTATTAGTAACTGCTTGTGCTATCTCATCATCATTTTGACCCTCTATCGCCATCAACATTACCTTTTCTTCTTTTACTAAAAAAGGTCGGTATGTAACTACCTCACCTGTTGAAGGCAACTTACACGTATATTTTGGGGCTTCATTTATTGGTAAAGCCATACTTTATCACTCCTTCATTTATATATTCAACTACTAAAAGAATGGTGGAAATACTTTTCCACCAAATATTCTACCAGTAGGGAATTTTGTTTTAATTTGGTTCCATACATCACGGCCTGCTCTTCTTATTTCAGGTGGTAACCTACTTAATATACTACCTAAAAAGCCACTACCCATAAACCTTGGATCTTTAATTCTTCCTACACCATCTATATCACCAGCAGCAATTCCTCTTTCATGGTCATGTAAGGTCACATTTGACCGCCAATATCTATAATTAAATGATACTGTTTGATTTGCAAACGCACTAGATTTCTCATAACCCAAATCTACTGCACCAATAGTTTTAGGATAGGCCTCTATCAATTCACAATAATATCCTGATAACGTCAACCTTGCTAAAGGACCTGTTGAACCTAATACTTCACCAGAATCACCTCTATGTGCTGACCGTTCATTTCTATTTTCATGTAATGGAAATATAAACACTTTTCCTATATACTCATCATAAAAATTAGCATTAAATGTTCTTTGATTAATAATTAAATTTTGCCATGTTTCAAACACTGCTCTTTCCGATAATTCTGAATCAAGCATAAACGTCAAATCCATAGGTGAAAATTCTAAACCTCTTGCTATATGTCTTTCTGGTCCATAATAATGACCAGCTGTAGTATCTTGTATTGTCCTTTCAGGTAATTTTGCTCCTGAGCAAAAAAAGAACAACCTTTCTCTTAAAGAATCTTTTACACTTGTATGAAAATTTAAATCTGTAACATATTCCTGAAATTCTGGCCAACTCCCAGCAACATCTGATGGTTGTAACGCTGTTGGAAATTCTAATACTACCAAATATTTAGCAGGTCTATATAAACCTTCAGCACCTGCAACCATTGATCTGAATCTGTTTATAGTAGTTTCAGGATTAGCCTTTTGCTCTTTTAATCTTTTTCTTGCTTTCTGTGGATCAAATCCCTTATCTCTAGGCAAACCTATTCTAATATCAAACGGCCCTGGTATTGGTAATCGCTGTCTAATTATTGCCATTAAAGAAATCTCCTACTATTTGCATACACTACTTTTTCACTTGCCTTTTTAAATCTTTGTAAAGGTAAATATATCGCTGATGGTGCTTCATCCATATTTATTCTTAAAAACCCAGTTTGCGTAAACCCATACAAATATTTTTTAATCGTTGGTTTTACGATACGCATATTCCTAACATCATCATAGTTGACTTCAAACCTATCAGTTTTATCAAACCTTTTATTACTAGCGAATGCTTGCATACGCTCTAATAATCTAAACCTTAATGATGGTGGTAAATAATGAAAATTCATACCTAAAAACCCACCAGGTGTAGGCTCTAAAGGTAATACTAAAGGAAATACATCATAAAAAGGTAACGTTAATCTTAATTTAGGGTTATACCCAAACAAGTTAAGTCTACCTATACTAGGTCTTCCTTGTACCTTACCAGCTCTTATTAATTCTCTTGCTGTTGTACCACCTGTAAGTCGTCTGACCTGTTTACGGTACCAATCAGCAGATTTTCTTGTATTAGCTGTTTGCGGTTTAATACTATCAAATATACTTGCCATATAGTATATTTATATGTATTTTTAAAATGTTTTAAGATGATCCTCTGTTAATATAATGAATTCCATACCGTGTTTTCTACACCACGCCTCCGCTGTTTTCCACTTGCTCTCATTTTTAAGATATGTATGTAATTGCTTATAATATTTTGTTGTTTTGCGTTTGAGAAGTTTAGGTTTTTTAGTTTGATATTTAGGTTTAATTTCTACAAGAAACTTTTTAAATGTACCATTTTTTTGTTTTGTTTTCATGTAGAAATCAGGGAAATATCTTCTAATAATATTACCACCTAATGAACGGTATGGTATAATTATCTCCTCACTACCCCATTCCACTACACCAGGAGTTCTATCACAATAAAGCATAAACTTCTTTTCCCAACTTGACCTATAAACAATATTATTAATTTTACCTTTATATTTTGCTTTATTCACAGGCTTAAAAATACCTGTGTATGCTTTTCGGTCAATGTTGAGTAGCTTTTTAAATTTAGTTGCCATTAGAAATTATTTTAGAAGTTTTTTTATACTTTAACATTTTGTCTAATGGATGCTCAGACTCTAATGATGGTAGATGACCATATAAAACTATATTATCAGATAAAACTACTTGAGCACTATCTGGCTTAGTTTTGAATATAGCAATTTGTAAATCTTTTATTTTACTATTCCAAAATAACTTAAATTCATCCACTCTTTCGTCATAACATTTTACTAAATCAAAAGCATCCAAAATACCAGTATGAACAATTACTCTTATTTGTTTACCTGGATTTTCTACAAACAGTTTTGCTGCTCTAAAAATTGCTTTACTAACCTGAGAAAATGAGGTTGTCATATACATTAGGTGTGGTGTGTCAACATAGTTATTATTATTCATCCACGTTGATATAACTCCATCATCTGTCCAAGCAACTATCCTTTTTGCACCTGGTTTCTTATTGTTCCAATTATTATAAACCATTGTTGCTATTAAACTTCTTTTATTATCTGTAAATACAGAATCACCACATATTTCATTTACTCTTTCTAATATACTATTCAAATCTGGTTTAATCCATTTATTTGCTATTGCTCTTTCAGATTCATTTCTAATATCTTCAATAGATACCGAACCTCTTGGATCATCTGGTCTATTTAATATTAAACCAAATTTACTTGCCTGCTCATCTGTCATATTTTCATACACTTGAGCAACAACATTTGTAAATCCTAAATCTTCTAATATATCTTTTCTAGTATGGCCTGTAAGTGGGTGTAACCCATCCACCATTCTTCTTAATGCAATTGGTTCATTTTTTAATTTAAAACCAAAATCAGTTATACTATTTTTAACTTCTTTGTACTTACTATTACCACCAGAAGCTCTATATTTTTGTGTATTTCTAATAGTGCCTAACCATTTAATATCTTTTATATCTACTAAATGCCTACCACCATCTTTACCATATAATATACTATTACCATATAGGTCTGGTCTATGTGTTTTGTTAATTAATTGTTTTGAAATTTCTAAATGTTCATTTGTGAATTTATTTATGGTATGAACACTAACCACATTTTTATTTGTTGACATTTCTGCCTCCTTATTATTATTGATAACACTTATTAGGTGTTATAGTTTGGGAGGCCTTTCGGCCTCCCTTTTGAGAAAGTTGAGAGATAGATTACGAATCGTCTTCAGCTAATTTACTAAAATACGATAATGATTCATCACTATCGGTAGACGTTTCGCCTTTCTCTACGGCTTTAATAGAAGTATTTGGCATGTCATTTCTGACAGGTGGGAGGTCAATGTCTTCTACCGACTCCGTACTTCTTGTTCCAGTAAGGACCTTATTCAGTTTCTCTTTGAGTTCATCATAAGGTTTAAAATTACTTGGATCATTGAAGGGCTTTAGAGCATGTTGAGATTTCCATATTTTATCAATCTCCTCGTCAGAAGCTTTTAACTTACTAACTGGCTCAAATTCAGACTTATCATAATTCCAAAAGCCGTCAACTTTTCTAATTTTTATTTTAAAATTAGAACCTTCCCAAAAATCAAATGGATTTATAGCCTTTTCATCTTCAAATTGAGGACTCATTGCTTCAGTTATCTTATCAAAAATCTTTTTACCATATTTGAATAAAAATACTTTACCATCGTTCTCTGGATGTTTTGGATCAGAAACCATGTAGATATTAGAATAGTAAGAGAGTTTTCTTTTTCTCTTTCTAGCAATATCTTTATCTGATTCTATACCTGTATTCCACAATCTAGTGTTTTCTACAGATACTGGATCTTTCTTGGTTAATGTTGTCAAACTATTTTCAATATACCATTGGCCACCTGGACCTTGAAATGCATGATTCCAAAGTTTAACCCAAGGCATATCTTCACCTTCTATCGCTGGTAAAAATCTAAACACAGCGTAACCATTCCCAGATTTATCAAGTTCTGGTTTCCAAAACCTGCTATCTTGGTATGATTTCTTATTAGGTTGTTCGATTGTTTTTTCTAACTGTTTTGTTAGTATGTCAAAGTTAGACCTTGACTTTTTTAGCGTTTCTAGTGCTGTACTCATTTGTATATATCTCCTTGTACATATTGTTGTATATATTTCTTATTGTAAGTATTATTATTATTTATACTTATTATTCTATTATATCATTTTTTAATAATTTGTCAATGAGCTGTGCTTGTGTAAGATAGACTAATTGACCCCTATTTTCCCATGCTTCCCATTGATGAATAGGTCTATTTGTAGGCATACCATTTTTTTCTTTATTTACCTTAAAAAACTTGACGTTAGGGTACCAATCCATAAGTGTATACCATTGAGAAACCCAATTTATATAAGGAGTAGATTCACCTTGAGGTGTAACATAATATTTTGTTCCCTTATATATGTTATTAATTTTTTTATTATCAGATTTTATGTCATGTCCTATTAAATAAATTTCTTTAGGTTGTTCAATTTTACAAGCAACAAAAGCACTTGTAGGACCAGATGCCCAACCATGATCTTCACGGCCTGTTGTTATATCTTTTAAGCTATGTGATTTATCATTTTCTTTAATCCAAGACACATTGATTTGAGAATTATCTATAGTTTTTTCTGTTATTTCTTTAGTAGTATTTTTTAAAATTGAAACTTCTCCTGATACAGTTGAACTTTGGATAACAAATTCTTTAGACTCACCTCTTTCGTTCATATGAACACCATCATAATCTTCTATTATACTTAATTCCTGTTTTGAACAAAACCCCTGGAGCATAGTTTCATACAAACTAGCTGGTACCTTTGTCCAATTTCTAAAATAACAATTTTTCTTTAAAGCAAAATCATCACGATAAATCTCATGTATGATACCATCATCAACTGCTGTTAATACATCTATCAATTCTGGAAAATCTCTATATAGAGCATTGCACCCATATATTTTCCCATACGGTTTCAGTTGTGCTAAATCAAAACCTATTCTACTCTCTCCATTACCGATACAAAAAACTCTTTTCATTTTCATTCATTAGTAACATCAATTCGTACAATATGTTTTCTCAATGCTCTAACTAATTCCTCAGTTTTATCTACAACTGCATTTAAACCTTTATCTTGTATCCTCATTTTAATCATAGCTCTCACTAGTTCTTCAATTTTATCTATGATAGCAATTAAAGATTTATCAGTTATAGTGCTTTGCTGTTCTTTTAATTTTTCATATTCATGTAACGGTATAGTTACCGACCTTGACATAGCCACTTCATTTTCATATGTGGTTTGGTGATCACGGTCTTTACTATCTGTTTCATATATGGTTTCATTTTCAATCATCTTCCTTTTCCTTTCTTGTTATTATCCAATTGCTCCCTCCATACTAACCTCCAATAATTTATTAGCCTCTACGGCAAATTCCATTGGTAATATTTGAAATATCTCTTTACAGAATCCTGCTACAATTAAGTTTCTAGCATCTTCATCTTTTAATCCTCTTTGCATTACATAAAATAATTGTTCATCATCTAATTTAGATGTTGTCGCTTCATGACTGCAATTGCTTGATGCATTTCTATTTTCAACGTATGGTACTGTATGAGCAGAACAATGACTACCTAGCATTAATGAATCGCATTGTGTAAAGTTTTTTGAATTGTCTGCGTTCTTCATAACTTTTACTAAACCTCTATACGTATTTTTTGAATGTCCTGCAGATATACCTTTTGAAATAATTGTACTTTTAGTATTTTTTCCCATATGTATCATTTTAGTACCTGTGTCGGCCTGTTGTTTTCCATTTGTTAATGCAACTGAATAAAATTCTCCTACTGAATTATCACCCATTAATAAACAAGATGGATACTTCCAAGTTATAGCAGAACCAGTTTCAAATTGTGTCCAAGTAATTTTAGAATTACGTCCTTTACATTTTCCACGTTTAGTTACAAAATTGTATATGCCACCCTTACCTGTAACTGGATCTCCAGGGTACCAATTTTGTATTGTTGAATATTTTATTTCTGCATCATCTAATGCTACAAGTTCTACGTTAGCAGCGTGTAATTGATTCTCATCCCGCATTGGTGCTGTACACCCTTCAAGGTAACTTACATAACTGCCTTTGTCTGCTATAATTAAAGTTCTTTCAAACTGTCCTGTGTTAGCCGCATTGATTCTAAAATATGTAGATAACTCCATAGGACATCTTATTCCTGGTGGTACATATATAAATGAACCATCTGTAAATACAGCAGAATTTAAAGCGGCAAATGAATGATCGTTAATAGGTATAACAGATCCCATATATTTTTTTACAAGTTCAGGATGAGTTTGTACTGCTTCTGAAAATGGACAAAATATAATTCCTAATTCTGCTAATTTACTTTTAAATGTAGTTGCAACTGATACAGAATCAAATACAGCATCAACTGCCACACCTGCAAGTCCAGCCCTTTCAGCTAATGGTATTCCTAATCTTTCAAAGTCTTTTTTAATTTCTGGATCAACATCATCATATGATTTAGGACCTGCCTTGGGTGCTGAATAATATGATATTGCTTGATAGTCTATTGGATTAATATCAAGATTTGCCCAATCTGGTTGTTTAAGCATTTTCCATCTACGATATGCTTTTAATCTAAATTCAAATAACCATTTAGGCTCTTTTTTAATTTTTGAAATCTGCTTTATTGTACTTTCATCAAGGCCTGGTGGTAATGTTACTGATTCAACATTGGTTGTAAATCCAGCATCATATTTCTTTTTAAGTTTTTCTTGAAGTACACCACTAACCATCTTCCTGTTCCTTCCTTATTATTAAATTCTTTGGTTTATCTATTGGCATACCAGCCCTATTAAACCATCTGCCATCAGCTGTTGTATGTACATGTGATGTATATCCTTCACATTTAATTGTCCTTTTTATAATTTTACCTGTATATGTTGTTCCATCTTTATTAACCAGTTCTAATGTCTTATGCAAATTTTGATAAATGCGGTCTATTACTTTATCACCTATCTTATTACTTTCTGGAATTATAACTGTTTCTTTCATACTTCTCCTGAATTATACTTTTCCTTTAATAAATCTTTTAAAGGTTCTGATAAATCTTTAGCTTTAATTCTTTTGCCTACTGCATTATCTTTTGCTTCTTCAGCAACTCTTTTTTCTGCTTCATAAATTATTTTATGGGTATCTGTAGTAGACTCTTCTTTCCAACCTTCTGCTCTAATTTTGTCCATTTCTTTTCTAACATATTCTTGTCGTCTGGAAGACTTCATAGATTCTTCTAATTCTGCTTTTTGTTCTTCTAAAGTTTGTGATCCAAATTCATCAAGCATTTTGATTTGTAAAAACTTCTTTCATAATAAATTTACATTTTGTTACATTAAATCTAACAAATGGTTTATACTTTTTTAATTTTTTTGAGATATCAGGCCATACAACCATTTCTTTAATTTCTTTATCCCAATTTTTAACAAACGATAAAATTTTATCAAGGGCGACCATTGTTTCTGTCCCAAGTCTTTTTGAAAGATATAATCGTAACAACTTTGGATGCTGTCCATTAGATACATTGAACATAGCATTAAAAGAAATATTATTCCTGTCAAGGTTGTTATTAATAATATTACAATCGCTTCTAAAATTGTACGTAAAGCTCTCATTATATTTTTTCCACTCTCTATATACAAGTTCACCATTTGTCCTTACCAAATCACCTATCCACTTCTTTGATCCTGACGCAAAATTAGATACAAAATAATAAATCAATTCATCATTATTATATTTAGTTGCTAACTTATGAAAGAAAAATCTATCATTTCTCTTTAAAAAACTATTTAAAGAAGAATTAACTCTAGCATTGTATTTAAAATAATCATAATTATCAGTAGTAAAATGTAGTTTAATTGCTAAATATAATTTATAAGCTTCAAAACTAGTCATTCCCACTCTTTAATCTTAACGCAGGCCAACTAATTGGAAAATACTGACTACAATGATAATCAATTTGTTCTGCAACCTTTCTTGTTTCTTTTTGTACATCTGACTTACATCTTAAATTACATACACGAGCAAACGCATACAACGTACCTGACCACAACCATTCAGTCATCATTGATTGTGGTAGTACTGACCTTGCTTGTTCAGGTGCAATGCCTTTACCTATCAATGCACTATATAATATCTTACATTGGTCCATAACAGTTTCATAAACATGTTTTAACGTTACATCCAATTCAACTGCACCTGCTGATCCTTGTTTTGAATTAACAGGTTTACCTCTCCATTCATCTATCTTATATAATTCAGGCTCATATGATACATAACGCCTACTAACTTCATTCCAACTTAATCCTACTTGATGTTTAACTAATTGTCTTGCAACAAATACAGGAGCTTTAATTCTAAATGATAATGAGGCATGAGCAAATGGTGACCAATGATTATGTTTAGCTAAAAATGCTATTAATTTTTTATCTTTATCTTCAAATTGTTCTTTAGTTTTTGCATAGGATACTCTGGCAGCATTAACTACCGATAAGTCTGAACCCATTACATCTATCATATCAACTCTTATCATAATTTTATCCAAAAATGATATATCAATACTCCTATTAATATACCTTCCAGCCAAAATGCCCACCTATGGGATCCTTTGCCGATATGTTTTTTAATGAAAATAATTGTCCAATCTTTTATTTTTTCTATCATACAGGTAATATAGCCGTACCTGATTTTTCAACCAAGTTCAGCTTTTCAGCCTCCATTTGTATTTTTTCTTTAAGTGATTTATTTATTAATGATGATATTGTGCCTGTGTCTATATCATTGTCTTCACAATATAATACTACAGCATCCATATAGGAAATTTTTTTAGATTTTACTATTTCTTCAATCTCTAATGCAAATCTTTTACTATTCATTAACATATAGCATATTATAACATATGATTGTAAAAAGTCAATAGTCCCGTTTCTGTTGCCAAGTCGGGACCACACTCCGTCTGCCTAACTAGGCAGCCATAGCATAACTTTCGTTAGCGTTTAAAAATGGCCTTTAAAGTAGCACCCTACTATTTTACTCCAGTTAGTTTTAACAACGGTCGATCCTAGTTCTACCCCCTAAAGCACACATCAAAATATGTGTTTAAGATGGTGGAGTAGGTGGGTACTGCCCCCACGTCCCTATTGGTTATTCTCTAACCTTCAACATAAAATTCCTTGATAGTGATCTTGATAGTGATATTGGTGTACCACCTGGTTTAATATATTTTTGTTCGGTTGGTTTAGCTGGGTCTGGATATTCTCCCTTGCCATCCCATAAAGTAAAATCCCACAAGTTATGTAAAACACATTTTTCTATTTGCTGAGGTGTTTCAATTGTCATCACTACATTATTTTTATTACCTTTATGCTTGTATAATAAAACAGCATAAACAAGCACTCCATCCCTATTAGATGCAGTCCTACCAAAGCCTAAAGCAAAAACTTCAAACCCTTCGGTCTTTAGCATTTCATTTACTTGAAGTAATGGACCACAATACATAGGTCCCATTGATTTGTATAATGGATATCTTTTAAGCGCTTCTCCGTCGGCAAATGAAATGTTAATTGAAAGTAATAAAGCGATAACCGCTAGTATAAATCTCTTAAACATAACACTATTATTTATATAAATTATTTAGCTTTTACTAAAGTTTTGCTATGTAAATTTAAAAAATCTGTCGTGTGCTTATAGAATAACTCTTGGTGTTTCTTTATGTCGCTTTCAGTATGTATCCACTCTTGAACATAACCATCTTCACAAGAAGCTAAAACAATTGTTTGCTCTATTTTCTTATTAGGATAAAGTTCTTCAAACATTTTAGCATAAGCAGCTGTTTGTAGAAAATTACTGTAGTTATAATCCTTATCTCTTTGTTTTGTAGATGATTTAAAATCTATTACAGATAATTTACCTTTGTATTCACCAACACAATCAACTTGACCTGCAACACCTATTTCTTTTGAATATAAAAATTCTTCAATACAATGTATATTGTCTATTCTAGCTAAATATGGTTTTATTATTCTAAATAATCCTAATGGTGTTACTTTGGTAATGCCAATGGATTTCTTATCATCACCCCTTAAATGGTTTTCAACAAGCGTATGCATTGTTTTACCACGATTTATGGATGTACGTGAGATATAATTAGCCATAGCTTCACCAACACTATCTCTCCAATCTTGTATTTTTGCTTTACGTTCTGGAATAGAACCTAATATAGAAGTAACGGAAGGCATATTAACGCCATCAATGGTATAAAATCTTATACCGTTTTGATTTTTTCCCTTCACACCTAAACCTTTAGGTAATACTGATTCATCTATCTTTACATAATTAAATGCCATAATATACCTTCCTAAGTTTTATAATTAAGTATAACATAAAAATCTGCTTATGTCAAACACTCCTTCATTCCATTAATGAATTATTAACATCATCTTTAGTAGGGCCGTCTTTTTTAGTATATTCTTTCATATAACTAACCCCACCACCATCTTTTCTTTCTGCTCTTAAATATTCTTTTCTATTATCATCTTCATTTTTATATGAACAATGGATCCAACCAGAGTTAGGCTCATCCATTTTCCAATATTCTAATATTAGTTGATCAAAATTTAAATTATCATGTATCCAATCAGCCAATACTTTATTTGAAACTTCATATATTTCAAAATCAGCGGCTTGGCCACTTGCATGTTGTGATGATGCACTTGACCCTATTGCAACGCACAATTCACTTGATCTATATCCACTCGATATAGAAACAACTTTGCCAAAATGGTCTCTAACTGGCTGTAAAACATTATCACATAATTTTTGTAAATTCTCAATATGATCCTCGTTCGGATTATTATTGATACCTTTACGTGTGGCTGTTTCACTTTTAATTAGCTCTTTCAGCGTAAAGTTTTTGCTTAATCGCATTTATTTTCCTCTTGTTAATTGTAATAGTTTATCCATTTGTGCCTTAATAATTGGACCTCTATTAGGCCAATGTATATAAGGTTCATTAGATTTTGATAGATTATAAAGAAATGGTAGTACAATCTTTTCAATTTCTTTAAATCTGCCCTTCACATCTGAATCATCTAGTTCTTTTTGAATAGATCCCTTTTCTTCAACAATTTGCATAATTTCATTCATCATTAATTTGATATCTTTTACATCTGATTTTACCTTCGCTACTTCTAAATTAGCACTATCACCTGTATCTTCTGCTGGTTTAGCTGCAACTGGAGTAAAACCATAATCAATGTTAGTATCAAATTCACGCATAAAATCTGGAATGTCATCTGCCATTTTCTTATTTCCTCCCCCTTGGTGTAAATATAGGTTTACTTTTTGGGTATATAAAATTCATTAATCGTAAATCAGCATAGTGCCTTTCAGGCAAAACCAATGTTTTTGCATTATGTGCTGTTAATATAACAGGTACGATTATATGTTCATTTGTTGGTTTAACTACGTAATTATATGCATGTGTTTTAATATCTGATTTTGTACTCACAATAGTTATTAAATCAACAGTATTAAAAGCCTTTGCATATGCATTGTTAGACACTATTAGCCCACCGCTAGTCGTTAGTAAAGTAAATTGTGAACAATTAGTTAAGAGTAGTCCTGCAACCAATATAAGGCAGGACTTCCCTAAGCAGGTACGTCCTGCCTTTACTTGTTTGTGGAATGAGCGGATTGACCTACTCAACGTAGATATAAAATCCTTGCATTTCAGTTGCTCGCTCTCCACTATTCTATTTATTTTTTGCATTTTGTCTAGCTCTATGCTTTTTAAGTACTTCTTGTGTCTTAATCTCTTTAGTTGATCTAGTCCCCATTTCTTTTGCAAGAGGAGATGTTGGGTGTTTTTCTGCAACACGTGATAACGCTTCTTTCCAACCCTGGTCTTGCCTATAACTCATTCCTGACACACCAGCAACAATATTAACTTTAGATATTACTTGCCTAATATGTGTATTATTCTTTAAATACTCTTCCTTTTTAGCTATCGTCAAAAACAAATCAAATTCTTTACCACTTTTGATATCTTCAAATGTATATTGTGGCATTATCAATTACTTAATTCTTTTTAATGTAACTAATTTACCTTTTACACTAGACAATTTATCTAATTCCTTTTCAACTGTTCCAACATAATCAATATGATCTGCTATTGTTGAAATAGGACTAGTTAAATAAGTAGCAATATTCGCTTCATATTTGGCGACTTCACCTTCTAGTTTCTTTATTAGTGCTTCTCTTATCATAATTCTATTTATTCTTTATTGCAATCTCCGTTTCCATTCAGTTTCACCTTTATATTTAATAACTAACGTTTTATATATGTTAAACCATAAAATTTTAAACATATCACTATTAGCACTCTTACACATACGTTCAGCATTACTAATTAATCTATCCATTATTATTTACCTCCTAAAATCATCCATTCTTTTTAATCGCTCTTTTTCTAGTCTTTCAAACTCTTTTTTTTGTAACCATTTCATAAAAATCCAATCAGCCCAAACAAAGTTTATTGTATAACCTAAGGTTGTATAAGTTATACTAAATAAAAATGGAATAGCAACAAAAACTCCTAATATTATAAGGAGATAGTGTTTAATATACTCTACTGGTACTGTATAAAATGGCCAACTATACTCCTCCACCATCTATATTCTCTTTCTTTTTTTCATTTTCATTCCAATCCATAATCTGATCTAATTTCAACCTGATTTCATCTGGATCTAGTTCTGATAATTCTTTTGCCCCTAATTTTTCTACAAAAGTTTTATAATCTCTTTCCTTCGTTCTTAATTTGTTAATTCTTATTCGTTGTCTTTCAATTCTGTCTAATAAATTTTCTTCTTTTTCTAATTTTGTTAAAGACTTATGCATCTGCCTTTGTTTAAATGAAATATTAGCAGCAACTAACATCAATACTGCAAATGGATCAAACACAAAAATTAAAACTATAATGATTATTCTTACTGCTTCGTCAAAATGGTCTTTTGCTTCATCACCATATATTAATTCTGCAACATATTTTAAAGGTCCTACGTCTGCTTCTATTTTTAATTGTTCTAATTCTATACTACTCTTATCTAAAGTCAATTTAGCAATCACATCCATTGCTATTCTAATTTCATCATTTAAAAAATCACGTTCTTCCTTTTGTTTCTTACGTTCTTTTAAACCTCTAGTTACATATTCTTTATCAATATAAACCTCTAATCCTTTATCTAATAAATTTAATGTCTTTTCTGACCTTACAATAATTGTTTCTTGTTGATTTATCTGTTTATCTATTAATGCTATTTGTACTGAATTGTCCTGAATAGGTCTAACTTGGTCTAGGTGTGCCTTTGATAAAAATCCAAAGATACCCATACTTGTTACAAACACTAATACTATTATAGCAATTGTTAAATACCATTTTATTAACCTAGGCAATAAATTACTATTCCAATTACGGTACAACCAAGAAGCTGCAATTAACTTTCCTACCTCTAATACTGATCCCATTGCAATAATAGCCACCTTTGCTCCTGCAAATAATGTTGCTAATCCTATAATTGAATAACCTGCGGCTACTACGGATATAGAAATTGCTGATAATAAGGTTAATATTGCTAATAACATACTATTATTTATTATTAAGATATCTCTTTTTGTACCATTTTTTAAAGTCAGGATCTGACTCAAAATGGTCATTTACTTGCTTTGCGGATAACTGATCTGACCTTATACAATCTGCAAGTAATTGGTATTTTTCTTCTTTTTGATTGACTTTCATATTTTTCCTAATGTAATGTCTTCTTATCATCAAATGGTTTTACTTCATCCATCGAATCTCTAATTGTATTCATCATACCTTTAAATTCATCATCTTTTAAAACACTCTTATAAATTTTCAAACCAACAGCAACTAAAGTAGCAGCAATTATTTGCCAATTATATCTAACACCCATTAAAATTGAATGCTTATAAACATCATTAAAAGCTTCCTGTAATAATCTATCTTCAGGTTTTTTATTATTTTTATTTTTTGTCATCTTTTTCTTCAAGGTTTTGTAATTCAGAATTTTGTCCTAACAACTTCCAAAAATTATCAAGTGCTTTTAATTCTATATTTGGGTTCTTTCCATTTGAACAACCAGACATTAACAAAATAAGTAATACTAATATTTTAATCATTGTTTATATTTTTATCGCTTGCGTAAGTATCTTCTAATTTTCTAACTTTTTTAATTATTAGAGCAACTCTTTTATCATAATCTTCGGTTGTAGAAAACTTATCAATAAATTTAATCAATATCAAAGGATCCATATTATCACGTTCTAATTGTTTTGCTCTAATCTCTCTAAATTCTTTATAAGCAGAATGCTCATTTAACAATCTAACATATTCTTTTACACTATCACATTTACTACCAAATATTCTTACACCCCAACCTGGCCAATTAGACAAACCTAAAGGTAATAAGTTAGGAACATCTTTACTCCAAGTTCTAATACCAAATAAATTATTACCTTCAATAGCAAATCTACTTGTACCCCAACCACTTTCCAATGCAGCTTGAGCAATAATCATTTCATAAGGCACTCTACTTTTATATTCTAAACTAAAATTAATATAATCAATACACTTATGCATAGCCCGAACAAATTGAATATCATTATGATACGTAAATTCAGGCTCTCTTAAATCCAAAGATTTTATTTTAATTATGTAATAATTTTCTAAATTATGATTAACTCGCTTAACTGCTAATTTATTTGGATAAAATCTACCTAAACTAAATGCAACAGATAAAAGTATTAAAATAAGTAATAGTATTTTAGTCCATTTCCACGTTACATTAACTATTTTATCAATTTTTTCTTTTGTTTTTTTATGCACATGCACCTGCTTTTAATACTTGTTTAATATCTTTTAAAGTCTTTTTTCTATCAATAGTAATTATATACCATTTATATCTAACCAAATGCTCATTTGATGGACCTATTGTCCCTATATCATATTCTCTTTGAAAACTTAATAATCCTTTTAGATATAATTTAACAATATCATCTATAATATTTTCATTTTTTTCTTTTGAAGTTGTAGGTGTCTTAAAATAGCCTTTACCTTTTACTAAATTCTTTAATATTTCTTTTTGTTTTTTATTTAATTTTAACATATCTCACCTTTTCTACATAATAATCATATCCACTATCTTCAAACTTTTTTTGTGTGAATATCAATCTCTCGTTATTTAAAAATTCTCTATAACCTCTAAATATTTTTTTACTAGTTCTTCCAGGAAAATTATCTAATATATCTTTATGCAAATATCCAGTATAATAACACATCCTTTTACCTGGATGTGAACCTTGTAATGTATGATATACGATTTTAATACCTTTTTCAATATTGTCTTTTATGAAAGTATCTATGTAATTTTTTTCTTCTTCACTGGACATAATATAATTAAATTTTATAATCTTAAACCTATGTATTCAACCTTATCTTGAAATGACCAGAACATATCATTATGTCTGCCACTATCTCCTTTATTTTGCATTTGGAATAGATGTACCATTTCGTGAACTAAAGTATCTAAAAAATCTTTCCTGCTTTTATATGATGGTTCCATTTCCAATTTATAAAGTCTAGTACCTTTTCTTTTCCATTCCAAGGTAACTACTTGTCCGATACACTTTTGTCTATCCAAATCTTTGATTTCAACTTGACCAAATGGAGATAATTCTCGGTCAAATATAACTGCATTAAAAGCTTTAAAATATTTCTTAATATCTTTATATGTAGTTTTATATTGTCTTCCAAGACAGAATTGTCTTTTAAGTTTTCTTTTTAGTTTAATGACTCTTTGTCTTTTTCTCATTTCTTTCCTTAAATGATTGATAAATTCCTACAATTATAATACCTAAAATAATTATAAACAATTCTTTAGGTATAATAGCATAAATTATTTGTAGTGCCTCGTAGATTAAATTAAATACATCCATTTGGACTACCTTTCAACAATTCACATTTATATTTTCTATCTGCTTCTAATCTCATTTCAGCAGCAATACCTTCTAAAATTCTAGGTAGATTTGCTTCTAATACTGAAATCATTTCAATAGCAAAAATATGAGCAACGGCCTGAAGTTCATTCTCCATAACCTCTACCATACCTTCAACATTATCCTCCAAAATTACTTGGGTTATAATGTGACCTATTGTTTGGTCATTTGCTTTTGCATTTACAGAAAATAATGTAAATACTAAAGATAATATAATCAATATTTTTTTCATTATTTAATTGCCTCCTCAATCACTTCATCAATATTAAGTTCATCAATACTGCATAAACCTACATTGTCAACTTTTAATATTTCACTTTTAGCAGTTTCAACATTAATAACTTTATTATTTAATTTATCAATAACTGTATCAACTGCTTTTTCAGCTTTATCCCAAGCCCATTGTTTAACTTTACTCATAATGTATATCCTTTCATCAATATATGTCTATATTATATCAAATTGGGCATATAAATCAAGCATTATTCCATTTTTTTTGTATGTTTTTTATGTTGTAAATCAACAAAAAATAGGGTGTGTTGTACAAATGTTCTACTTTTGTTCACACCCTATAGTTGTATATTATAGAATCAATATATTATTATTTATACTATGCTGTTTTGTAATCTTCATTCCACCCAAAAGCATCTTTTACAACAGCATCTGTTAAACCTTTATATACCTTATTCAGTTCTTTATTAACAACTGCTATTAAAAGTTTTGCTTCATCAGCGTGTAAACCTTCTAATATTTGAATAAACATAGTTTCTTTTTTAGTTTTTGATAAACGGTCATCACCACCTCTTACAAAGTGCCATAATCTTTTAGCTTCATTTGATAAAAGGGTATGTTCTGTACCTGCTGGAGCATCATTTTCTTTATATGGTGGTGTACCATCTGGTAAATCCCAGATTATTGAAGGATCAAATGCACCTTTTAAAACTTGTCTTAAAGGCTGACTATCATACGTTTTTAATACTTCTACTTTTTTAGGTTTGTCTTTTGCGTTGTTTACTTTTGTTAAAATTTCACTTATTAAAAGAGTTCCACTGGCGGAACCTGCATAATCTACTCCACTTGTTGTTGTTGGCATTGTTATTTTCTCCTCATTTTGTTATATAATTTCTGTATTATTTAAGGGGGCGGTATCGCCGCTAGGTCTCCTCCGCCCCACAAAATTATTTATACGTAATAATTACGCATTGTTATAAGCATAACTTGTACCATACAATTTATTGATACCAGCAGCAATAATTGCTCTGCTTGGTGTACCAAGTCTATATGATGTTCCTTTAGCATTTTTATTAATATAGATCATATTACCTTCTGATCTTAATGTATCAACTAATGCTCTAGGAGAAGTAAGATCAAATCTAGACCTCATTGCTTTCCAAGTTACAGATTCTCCTTTAGATAAAAGGTTCATAACCTTTACTCTTTTAGATAATCTTTTTCTACCTCTAGTAGATGCTTTCTTTTTTGTTTTCTTAATAACTTTTAATTCGTCATTATCAAACATTTTTGTAAATAATTTAAACATTATTCACTCCTTTTTATGCCTCAATTTAATAAATTGTATAGTGGCATATACTATACAAATATTCCAAAGTGCTTTATGGAATTCATGTAATACTATTAAACGTTTTTTTGTAAATTGATTGCAGAAAACCCTTTTTCAGTATTTTCAACTTCAAATATAACATCATCGCCTTCATTTAAATCTTGCAATCCAGCAGTTCTAACAGCTGAAGAATGGACGAATACGTCTTTTTCTTTGTCTTCTCTTTCAATGAAACCGTATCCTTTTGTTCCATTGAACCATTTTATTTTTCCTTTTATACTCATTTTTTCTTTTTCTTTCCTTTTCTTTTCTTTTCTTGTCTTACTTATTTATAATTATATACTGTCTAATACTTTCTGTGGATAAGTTTCTCCAAACGGATCGTTATCACTTCCCTGGTCATTAATTCCTGGTTCTTCAAACCAAGAACCGATTTTATTATCTCTAACCACAAATGCATATCTCCAAGACCTCATACCCATACCTAGGTGAGTTTTATTAATTAACTGACCCATACGTCTGGAAAAATGACCATTACCATCTGGTATCGCCTTAACGTTTTTAATGCCAAGACTATCAAACCAAGCGTTCATTACAAACGAATCGTTTACTGATAAACAATAAACCTCATCCATACCTTTATTTTTAAACTCATCATAGAGTCTTTCAATTTCTGGTAATTGTTCGCTAGAACACGTAGGTGTAAATGCACCTGGTAATGCAAATACTAAAATCGTTTTATCTTCAAAGATGTCTTGTGTAGTTATAGTCTTCCATTCTCCAGCGACTCGTTCTTTAAATGCCACAAATGGTACACTAAAACCAGCTATATCAACTTCACTCATATTTTTTTCCTTTTCTTTTCTTTTCTTGTCTTACTTATTTATAATTTGTTGTAATCAATCATTATACCAAAAATACTTTGACCTTTTTTAGTAGTTTTAACTGCCTTATCAACCTTTGCTTGTAGTGGATGTCCTTGTTTTAACGACCTTAATAATAAAGATTTAAGAGATTCTGCTAAGAGCTTATAATCTTTTAAAAATGTATCTTTGGTTACGTCTATATTTTCACTATGAAATGAAACTAATAATTTTGATGTTATTTCATCACAAAAATTTTGAGCATAAATTTTATTATGCTCTTTTTTAATTGATTCTTTAACAATAGGAGTATTTACTCCTGTTCTTTTAATTCTTTCTGAAGGAAAAAATATAATATTATCCCTTTTGCCAATATCTTTTTTCTTAACCATTTTTAGCAATCTTTTCGCCTTTATAATTCACTAAACCTAAATCTGTAAAATGCTCAACTAATTGATTATAGCCACCAATAACTTTATCATCTATTTTAATTTGTGGCATTGTTCTGACTTGTTTACCTATCTCTTTGAATAATTCTTTTGGTGTTTTAAAATCAACACCATACATTTTTTCTTCATACTTGAAGCCAAGGCCTTTTATCAAGGCCTTCGCCTTTTCGCAATACATACAATTATTTTTGCTGTAAACAATTATATTAATTTGTTGCGACATCTTTTTCTTCCACCACTACAACTTCAACGTCATTGTAAGATTTTTGAGCCATTTTCTTTAACTCAAAAGCATCTACAACTGTAGCAATAGAATAATTGTACATTTTATTAAACTCACCTAATGGTAATCTTAACCCAATCCACGCTCTGTAGTAACCACTTTTTGTTAGAGTTACTTCTTGAGCAAAGATTTCATAACCTCTTACCTGAGTCTTTTTGATCGTATTAACAAGAGTACTTTCAACATCTGTTATAATTGATTTTTGTTGGGTCTTACCCAATTCAGTTATAAAGATTTTCATTTTCTTATTCATTTCACCCTTGATGATATCAGCAAGTTCTGCTTTTGCTACCATTTTAGCCTTGTCTATCGCAAGTTCTAAAGATGGAGATACAGCAGTACCTGTACCAAAAATACACTCTTTATTTTTGGTCTTACCAAATCGTTTTATGCCACACGCTTTTTTCTCAGCGATATCAGCCATGTACCAAGATGGAACTTTAGTAGCGGATTTATTTCCTTCTTTTTTGATTTTATATGTACTTTGAGCACAATTAGTCAATAAAAGACCTAAAGCAGCGATCATTA
>Ga0310121_10001116_pt1 | contig 28273 bp, 27 predicted proteins | sample CB27_Tmax_986_MG_FD_203504 | JGI IMG/M metagenome (GOLD analysis project Ga0310121, IMG submission 203504) | Marine microbial communities from Western Arctic Ocean, Canada - CB27_Tmax_986 | ecosystem: Environmental > Aquatic > Marine > Oceanic | place: Canada: Western Arctic Ocean | collected... | reverse complement strand
CTCCCTCGAGACACGTCCCCCCCCCGAAATCCCGCCCTGTAACTGTACCCTCTCCTCTATACACCCCTTGCCACCCTGTACCGGCCTGTCCCGATAACACCCGGTAAACCTACGGGCGATCCTCCGAAAGAGCGAACGCGACCAGCGTAGTCCCTGAGGGGATCAGCACGTGCTGGCGGCCGTCGAGCATGTGAGTCATCGGCGCCGCGCCCCAGATTCGGGACCCAGTCTGGTAATGCCAGAGGTTTTCGCCCGTGCGGGCGTCGAACGCCATGAAGTTGCCTTCGTGGTCTCCGGCGAAGACGAGACCCGACACCGTGGTCATGACCCCGGCCATCGTGGGCGAGGGGTAGCGGAACTCCCACATGCGCTCGCCCGTCAGCACATCGATCGCGCGTAGAGCCCCGTACCCCTGGTCCCGGTCGATCCAGATGACGCCACCTGAGGTGTTCTGACCCAGGACGAGCTCAGGCTCCTGCGGCACGAAGGTGGCGCAGCTCTCACGCGCGGTGACGAAGAGCATTCCGAGCGCCGGATCGAATGATGGCGGCATGAAGTTCGTCCCACCCCAGGGCTCGGGCAGACACCCCTTGCTGCCGTCGTTGAGTATGATCGGTCGACCGTCCGGTCCGATCTCCCGTGCCCACGTAGTGTCCGTGAACGGTTTTCCGAGGAGCAGCTCACCCGTCGTCCGATCGAGCACGTAGAAGAAGCCGTTGCGGTTCGCCATCATCACCACGCTGCGCAACTCACCCTCGATCATCAGATCCGCCAGCACGGGTATTTGGTTGGCATCCCAGTCGTGCGTGTCGTGGGGGGTGAACTGGTAGTGCCACCGAAGCGTACCGGTGTCTGCATCGATCGCGACGATCGAATTCGAGTAGAGGTTGTCCCCCTCCCGGTCCTCATCGTAGTAGTCGGGATTCGGATTTCCGGTGCCCCAGTACAGAAGATTGAGATCCGGATCGTAGCTCCCCGTCATCCAGGTCGCGCCGCCACCCCGTGCGAGGTTGTCGCCGTCCTGGGGCCAAGTCTCACTTCCCGGCTCGCCCGGCCCCGGGATCGTGTAAAACCTCCAGATGCGTTCGCCGGTCTCCGGATCGTAAGCGTCGATGAATCCACGGGTCGGATACTCGCCGCCTGAGTTCCCGACGATCACCTTTCCGTCGATGACGAGAGGGGCCAGTGTCGCGGCATAGCCGACGTGGTAGTCTGCGAGCTCGATCTCCCAGAGCACGCTGCCGGTCGTCCGATCGAGCGCCAGGAGGTGAGCATCGAGCGTCACCATGAAGAGACGGTCACCGAGCATGCCGAATCCGCGATTGACCGGCGCGCTCGCCCCGTACGTGAGATCGTCCGGAAGGTCCCGCCGATACTCCCAGAAGGGCCGACCCGTCCGTGCGTCGATTGCCCACGCGAAGTTGTTCGACCCGGTTACGTACAGCACGCCGTCCAGGACCAGTGGCGTGGTCTCGAACCCCCTGCCTCGCGTCGTCGTGCCGGTCTGAAACGTCCATTGCGGGACGAGTCGGTGCACGTTTTCGGGCGTGATCTGCGCCAGCGGGCTGTGGCGCTGGCCACTGTAGTCGCCTGAGAAGGTTAGCCAGCGTGTCGGATCGTCCAACCCCTGGAGGATATCCTCATACGTGACGCCAGCGTCGGGCGCGATGCCGGTGTCGACGTTCTGCGCGGCCAGCTGTGGCGGGCCCAGCGTGCTCGACGCGAGCAGCGCGATCACCGCCGCAAGTCTCCTGAGCAGCGCGAATTTTCTAAGCAACATCACGTATCCACCTCTCACCGAGATCGGAATTTCAAAGGCGATCGGAATCGGCCCCGCGTAGCGTGCCGAGATATTGCAGCAGATCATCGAGCTCCTCATCGCTGAGACGGTCGGGCCCGAACTGGGGCATCAGCGAGCGTTCCTCGCGGATGACCTCTTGAACGTCCGCTTTGACGTATCCCTGGAGACGCCCGCGCGTATCCAGAATCTGAATCGAAAACGCATCCTCGCCTTTCGTCACAGCGCGGACGCGCTCACCGTCCCGAGTCACGACGGTCACCGGCCGATATCCGACCACCATCGACGCGCTCGGGTCCCGAATCGAGCGTATCAGCATGTCGCGGGACCGAATCGTCGCGATACGAGATAGGTCAGGCCCCAGACGCCCACCGGCGCCGTTCACACTGTGGCAGCGGGTGCACGTCGTCGAGAAGATCTCCTCGCCTCGCCTGGCGTCGCCCCTGTCGTTATCGAACTCCGGCACCGTGCTGATACTCTTCACGTAGGCAACCATGGCCCAGATCTCCAGGTCCGGCGCGGCGCTGGAAGGCATGATGCTGCCCAACACACCGGTCTGAATCGTCTGGAACACCCGGTCGTCGCTCGCACCGGACGCCCAGAGCAGAGTCAGGTCCGGACCGGTGATGCCTTTGGCGTCGCCACCGTGACACTGGGCACAGCGGGCCCCGAACAAGGCACCCCCCGCACGAATCGCCCTTGGATCCGTCTCATATGGGTTTCCGGTCTGCGCGCTCGCGGGGAGCGGCGCTGAGAAAAGCAGGATCAAGAATACGCGTGTCGACGTTAGGCGGACCATAACCGCATACCATATCGGACGGTCGAGGGGTTAACAAGCCCGTCGAGGGCCTGGATTGCGCGGGCCGCTCGTACCCGGTTACCCTCATGCGAACTTGGGTCTACCCAGCGTGATCCTGTCCATTCGTGCATGAGGGGATGGTCCAATGAAGAAGACATACACCCGCCGCGATAGTCTCAAACTCATGGGATCCGGGGTGATCGGATCGCAAGTGCTCGGACATGCTCAGTCGTTGGGGGCCCAGCCGACGGAGGCCAAGATAGGTGGAGTGCCAGCAACCGGCGCCGCCGGAGACATGCGCGGCATCTTCGTCATCCTGTCGACTCCTTACACTGAGTCGGGCGCGGTCCACTACGACGACCTGGCGTTCCAGGTGGAGTGGCTCGAGCACGCCGGGGTGCACGGGCTCGTCTGGCCACAGAACTCGAGCGACTACACTCAGCTCACGACCGAAGAGATCATGCAGGGGATGGAGGTCCTCACCAGAGCCAACCGGGGACGTTCGATGACGCTCGTGCTGGGCGTTCAGCAGGACTCGACGCCGGACATGGTGGAACTGGCCACCTTCGCCGAGAGCCTCGCGCCCGACATGATGATCGCGATGCCGCCGAAGGTGGGGAATTCCCTGGAGGACTACCGGGAGTACTACTCCGCGCTGGCGGAGGTCACCTCACGGCCCATCATGATTCAGACCTCGCCGAACCGCCCGGACGTCGAGTTCAAGACCGACTTCATTCTCGAACTCGCGAACCAGTATCCGAACCTCGGCTACGTGAAAGAGGAAGTGCAGCCCGTCTTCGAGCGCATTCAAGCCCTGGTCGGCCAACCGCAGATCCAGCGCGTGTACTCCGCGATGCGGGGGCGTTACTTCGCCTACGACCTGCGCTTGGGAGTGGATGGGCTGGTCAGCGGCATGTCGATGTACGCGGAGGTGTTCGCACGGATGTGGGCGGCTTCACGGGTGGGCAACTGGGACGCGGTGCGCGACATCCATGGGAAGCTGCTCGTAATGCTCACCTGCGAGACGGAGATCCCCGGGGCCGGCCGCTACCTTCTCCAGCGACGCGGCATCTTCGCGACGGGGGCTCAGCGGGGCCGCGACTACTCCCTTTCGGCGGTGCAGATCGCTGAGATCGAACACAATCTGAAGGGACTCGAGCCTTACTTGATGAGGGTGCCGTCGCGAGGAGCGTAGAGCAGTTTAGTCCCCGCAACGCCCACACGTTCCCGACTCCGGGAACACGAACAGGCGCTCCCTTGCCACACCGCAGCCGCACGCGGTGCAAACGCCGTACGTGCCCGCGTCCAGGCGCCGTAGCGCTTCCTGGATCTGGGCCAGCCTGACGCTCTCACGTTCCCGCAGGCCCTTCGCGATACCCTGGTTTTGAAGAGAGTCCATACGCGAGAGTCGCCCCACGGCACCCTGATCGAGTTCGACGGTTTCGAGGGCTTGGTCCGTGACCGTCATACTTTTTTCGAGCTTGGCGAGTTGTCGCTCGAGCTCGTCACGGAACTCGGCGACCTGCGCGTCGGTGAGGTCGCTCATGGTCCGACGATATTCATCAGCCGGACCGAATGTTGCCGCGGCACGCACATATCTCCCTGGAGGCGACTGATGGGGGCCTAGCTCAGCCGGATCGGCAGCTTCCGAATCCTCTCGCCCGTCAGCGCGAAGATCGCGTTGGTGACCGCCGGAATGATCGGTGGCGTGCCCGGCTCGCCCACACCGCCCGGGGCATCCCCGCTCGGCGTCAGCAAGACCTCGACTTCCGGTGCCTCGTCCATCCGGAGCATCTGGTAGTCGTCGAAGTTGCCCTGCACCACGCGACCTCTCGCGATGTTGATCTCGCCGTAGAGGCCTGCTGTGAGCCCGTAGACGATGCCGCTCTCCATCTGAGCGCGGACGATCGCCGGGTTCACGACGACGCCACAGTCGATCGCGCACCACACTTTGTGCACGCGCGGTCGTCCGTCCTCGATGGAGACCTCCGCTACTTCCGCGACGAACGAGCCGAACGACTCCGCCATGGCGATTCCGCGTGCACGCCCTTCGGGGACGGGTGAGCCCCATTCCGAGGCTCCCGCGACCGCCTCCAGAACTGCCCGATGCCGTGGATGCGCGTCCAGCAACTCGTGCCTGTACTCATAGGGATCACGGCCCGCCGCGTGCGCCAGCTCGTCGATGAACGACTCGACGACGAACGCCGTGTGCGTATGCCCGACGGAGCGCCAGAAGCCTACCGGAATCGGTAGGTCGACTTTGGCGAACCTCACGCGGATGTTCGGCACGTGGTACGGCTGGTTGCTGGCTCCCTCCGTCGCCGTCGGATCCTTGCTTCCCGCCCAGTGCTCTGCAAAGCCCGGCACCCAGCTCGGCACCAAGTGCTCCATGATCGACTGAGTCGCAACGTCGTGTTGCCACGCGTCGGGCATCCCCTTCGCATCCAATACGGCGGCGAGCTCGTGATACGATGCCGGGCGGTAGAAGTCGTGCTGCATATCGTCTTCGCGCGACCAGATCACTTTCACCGGACCATCGACCTTGCCCGCCAACTCAGCGGCCTCGCGGACGTAGTCCCGTTCGGCCCGCCGCCCGAAACCGCCGCCCAAGAAGGTCGTGTGGACCTCAGTGTCGTCCGCTTCGACGCCCGCGGCTTTTGCCGCCACCTGGCGTGCACCCCCCCCGACGATGCCCGGCGCGTTCTGGAACTGCGTCCCCGTCCACACGGTGCAGCGACCGTCCCGCACCCACGCCGTACAGTTCATCGGCTCCATCGTCGCGTGTGCGAGGTATGGCAGTTGGTAAGTCGCGCGGATCGGCTCCCCGCTCGCCTCGAAGGTCGCTTCGACATCGCCGTCGTCCCGGGTGGATCCTCCACCCTCCTGTGTGGCCATGGCAAAGCGGCGAAAGATCTCCGTGTCGTCGAGCTCGCTCCCGCGTCCCTCATCCCACTCGACCACGAGCGCGTCCCGTCCGGCCTTCGCGGCGACATATCCCGCGGTGACGGCCGCGACGACCGCGACGCCGCTCTCCAGCTCCACGACTTCCTCCACGCCGGCCACGGCGAGCGCCGGAGCCGGGTCGAAGGAGCCCACCGAGCCTCCGAATACCGGGCAGCGAGCCACGACGGCGACGCGTGTGTCCGAGGGACCCGCGTCGATGCCGAAGACGGCCTCGCCCGTTGTTTTGACTGCGACGTCCAGGCGGGGCACCGATATACCGATGATTCCGAACTCAGAGGGATCTTTCAGCGGCACGTCCTTGGGTACGTCGAGCAACGCCGCTGCCACGGCGAGCTCGCCGTACGCGAGCTCGGAGCCGTCGGCGGCGATCGCCTTCCCACCGTGCATCCGGACTTGATCTGCCTCGACACCCCACTGCTGAGCCGCGGCTTCGCGCAGCATCCAGCGTGCCTTCGCGCCCGCCTCACGTAGAGGTTGCCAAGACTGGACTACGCTCGTGCTGCCTCCGGTCACCTGCATCCCGAACATGCCATACGCCGGATGCGCCGGCGCGAACTCGAACGTCACTTGGTCCCAGGAGACGTCGAGTTCTTCCGCGACGAGCTGAGGCAGCGCAGTCGCCACGCCCTGGCCCATCTCAGAGCGGCCCACCACCACCGTGATCTTTCCGTCCGTATCGATGCGCAGGAACGCGTCTGGGGCGAAGGCGGCGTCTGTGAGGGGGTCGCCGGGTCCTCTGATCACTCTATAAGAGACGCTGAGCGTGAGGCTGCCGCCCGCGACGACGCCTATTTTCACGAACGTGCGTCGAGACAGCCTCTTGCCGGCCTTTTCGGGTATCGTGAGGTCGATGGCCGCGTCCGTTGATGCGTCGCTGGGCTTGCTCATCGGTCGCCCCCCGGGGCGCCACCGCCGGTCGAGGTTGCCCTGGTCGGCAGATTGTCCACCTCGGGACCGGCCGCCTGGATCTTGGCCGCCCGATGAATCGCCCGCCTGATCGCGCCATACGTCCCGCACCTGCACACGTTGCCCGACATCGCGGCGTCGATGTCCGCGTCGGTGGGCCGGTCGCGAGTTGCCAAGAGGGCGGCGGCGGCCATGATCTGCCCGGATTGGCAGTAGCCGCACTGTGGCACCTGCTCTTCCACCCAGGCCTGCTGAACCGGGTGACCACCATCCGGAGAAAGCCCCTCGATCGTCGTGATCTCGGCCCCCTCGACACCGCCGACCGGGAACTGACACGACCGGATCGGCTGGCCATTGAGAAGGACCGTGCACGCCCCGCACTGGCCGATCCCGCATCCGAATTTCGTGCCGGTGAGTTCAAGCGATTCGCGCAGGACCCAAAGCAACGGATTGGCTGCGGGCACGTTTACGTCCCGAGCCTCTCCATTGAGGATGAACTTGGTCAAAACACGGCGCCTTCGGCCTGCTCCTTCTCGAGCCGGAGCTGCGCTGCCCGGGCGCATCCCTCCATGACTTGGAAGTACCGCCCCACCCACTCCTCGCCGACTACGTACGGGTGGGGACCGTCACCACGACCGGCGAGCATCCGGTTCCTGTTGACCGCGTTGTCGAACTCCGAGTGGTTCGAGAGGAGCACGGACGCCCCGGCGGCTGCGGCCACCTCGGCCATGTGCCGCTGGGCGTCGATATAGCTCTGAAAGTTCTGGATTCCGGGATCCGGTGTGTTGTTCACGAAGTTGAAAGCGGTGCCGCCCGAATACGCTACGTTCACCGGCCTACCGTTGTCGAAGACGGTGAAGGTATACGACAGCGTGCCTGGCGTGTGTCCCGGGGTCTCCCAGATGTTGACGGTCGTGTTGCCGAGCGTGAGCTCCATGCCGTCCGTCCCCACGATCCCGCGCGTCGGCGCCATCGTGGCGTAACGGTTCGGGTAGGTCTCGACGAGATCCCAGTCCGCACCGCCCATGACCACCTCGGCGCCGAACCGGTCCTGCAGGATCTGAGCACCGCCGATGTGATCCCCATGGGCGTGGGAGATGATGACGTATCGAATGTCCTCAGGATCGAGGCCGAGCCGTTCCAGTCCACCGATGATCAATTCCTCGGAATTATAAGGAAAGATCGTGTCGATGATGATGATGCCCTCGCTCGTGGTCAGCGCCCACGAAGAATGCACCTTACCGCCGACGAAGTAGAGATTGTCGAAGACCTTCGCCGGGTCCGCATGCCAGTTCGCGCGCGAGGGGACGTTCGTGGGGTCTGTGACGTAGCGCGGCAGGTTGTTGCTCGTGTTGACACCGCCACTCGCGGGAAGCAGGCAATTGCGGTTCAGTGTGCCGAGAAACTCGAAACCGGCCGCCCTCTTCGCCGATCGCAGCGCCGCTTCAATCTCCGCGTCGAAGTCCCGTCGGGCGTTCTGCGCGAATCCCTTCGTGGGAGCCAAACCGGCGATGATCGAGAGAGTTACAACGAACCGTACGATGCGCAAACTCATGACGCTTCTCCTCGACAAGGGATGGGAGCCAGAGGCTCGTTGGCCTCCCACGTCAACCTTATGGGCCACCTCGCTACTCGCAAGACGGATGGGGAGTTTCGGTTCGAAGGTGGATGCAGTCACAGGCCCCTGATCGATTGTCGGAGCCACTGCAGCGAATCCTCCGTGCCCACGAAGAGTTCCTCTGGGAACATTAGATATGACTGCATCTCACGGTAGATCACATCCTGCTCGTAGCGGTTGATCCCCAGGCCCGCCAAATATTGAAGCCGGAGATTCCGATCGCGGTTTATCTCCGCCTCTTCGAGCCACGGCACCAGGTTCCTGCCACCGCCTGCGTAGGTGGCGAGCAGTGCCAGCGCGGAGCCGATGCCGACTTCGGCGAGAGAGGTGCGGACTCCCTCGTACCCGGGCCGGCGCAGGCGCTCTTCCAATACTTCGACGTCGATGCGCGTCGGCTCCAGTTGACCCATTAGCACGAGGTCGTACCCCCGTCCGTTGAGAGTATTCGCCCAGATCGTCCCGTCGGGGAAAGCTTCCAGGAAGGTGGCGATCTCGCTCTTCACCGCCTCCGTGCCGGCCTCGTAGAGCTGGACGAAGACCGTGACGACCCCCCCGGGATTGAGGCGCTCCTTCACCAGCTCCCAGAATTCCCGCGTGTACAGGTTAGCCGCACCTTTCACCCAGGGGTCGAGGGGGTCGGACGTGATCGCGTCGAAGGTCTCATCGGTGGTCAGTAGAAAATGTCGACCGTCGTCGATCCGGAACTGGACTTTCGGATTGGTGGCGACCCCGAAGTTGTAGTCGCTGAAGTATTCGGACACGACCTCGGGCACGAGCGGCTCGATCTCGGCGATGGTGACGCGATCCACCCGGGGATCGATGCTCACCGCACCGGCGGTCACCCCCGCGCCCATCCCGATCACGAGGACTGAGCTGGGGTCATCCGGCACCAGGGTGGTGAAATGCCCCAACATGCGCTGTAAGCGCATGTCCTGTGGGTAACTGGACGCCTGGATCTTGCCGGCATTGTGGTAACTCATCACGCCGCTTTGCTCCCGAGACACCGCCAACGAAGCATGGGTGCCCTCTCCCACATAGATGATGTCGCCCGCGGTCTCAACCCATGTGGCCGCGTATCGGCCATAGGCCACCAGCAGGCCGGGCACCGGGGCCACACTGAGGCCGAGCAGGACGGCCGCTCCTACGATCGCCGTCGTCGAGGATAGGCTTCTGACGTTGAGTGTGAGCCGGCGAATGGAGCCAGATGCGAAGGGTCCCAACAGGAGCAGGGAAGAAAGTCCGGCGACGCCGATCAGTACTCGCTGTGTCTGTTGCGTACCGATCGTACCGATCACCAGAAGAGAAACGGACAGCGCGCCGACGATCGCGCCAACAGTGTTGGCCGCGTAGACCCTGCCCACGAGGTGGCCTGTGTCCTGCCCCCTGGATGCTACGGCCGCCAACGCGAACGGGAAGCTGAGCCCCCAGAGGATCGCGCCCGGCAAGACGGTCAAGAGGCATCGCACCAGATCGATCTGGAAGTTGTTCCAGGGCGAGACGGCGAGCGAGGGATCGATGGGCCAGTAAGGGAGAGCCGTGGTCAACGCATAGGCCGCCCACGCCAAGCCCCCCATGACGGAAAGTTGGCATAGGCCCAACGCTGCCCGCGGATTCCGGATGGATCGGGCCAAGAACGAGCCCACTCCGCTTCCGATCCCGAGCCCTGTCAGGAACGCAGCCAGGATCAAAGAAAACGTGTAGACCGTGCCCCCCAGCGTCAGGGTGAGCAGGCGGGTCCATACCACCTCAGCGCCGAGAGCCGTCATCCCCGACAGTCCTATGGCCACCAGAACCGGCCAAGCGTCTGGAGGCACCGCGGTCGCGGCGGGGTCGTCGTCGTCGGAGCTCGGATGATGCGTCTCGAGTCGGGCAAGCCCGAACCCGAAGGCCGCGACGCCCAGATTGATCGCCGCGGCTGCGTAGGTGGCGACAGCGCTGTCGTGCACCCGAAGGAGGTAGAACCCCGCGAGCAGGGAGCCGACCACGGCTCCGGCGATGTTCCCCCCGTAGAAGAAGCCGAGCCACGACACCCCCTTCGGCGTTGCCTCGACCCATCGAGCGATCGCCGGCAGCGTGGCGCCCATAAGAATGGTCGGGGGAAGGAGGAAGAGCGCAGAGAGGAGGGCGCGCGCGACCAACCCGCCAAACCCTCCTCCTCCGATTGCGATGTACAATCCCCCGACCCAGGGCAGGCCCAGGAGCACCAAAATGCCCAAGAGCCCGATCGTCAGCTCAAGAGCCGCGTACACGCGAAGCGGGTGGCGTCCGGCAGAAACCACGTAGGAGAGGCCCACGCTCCCGATGCACATCCCGCCCATGAAGGTGGCGAGCACCACGCCGAGTGAGATCGCGGAGGAGCCGATGATCAGCGAGAGCATCTGAAACCAGACGATCTCATAGATGAGGGCCGCCGACCCACTCCCCACGAAAAGGACGACGAGCAGGGGGAGAAGGCGATCCTTGTTCAAGACACGAACTCCTTCAAGAGAAGCACTCCGTGAGGGAAACGGGGGAAGTCCTCCGACCGAACTGTGGTTACGGATTCGTGGAGAGTAGGACGCCCGAGCATGCACGAACGTTGAAGCTCGCGACTATTTGGGCAACCACCTCCGGCCTAATTGTTCCGCATTCGTCTTGACAACGCACGGGCCTGCCTCGACAGTGCGAGGCTTGAATTGAACCCACTTCGGAGAGATTCCCATGGGGCAACACTCCTGGCGGTACTGCGCGACTTTCGCGACGGCTTTGACATTGGGTTGGGCAGGTTCGCTCGACGCTGCTCAACGCGGCGGGGGGGGGGGACGCGCGCCCGCGTTTGAAGATACTCCAGAGATTCTGACGGAGCCCGTCGAGGGCTTCATCAAGCTCCCTGAGGGGCTGTACTTCGGCGAGGGCATCGGGGTGGCGGAGAATTCTCAGGGTCACGTCTTTGTCTACACTCGGAGCGGGGACACACGCCTTTTCGAATTCGACGAAGATGGAGACTATGTCCGCGAGATCGGCGCCGGACTCTACGGCTTCGAGTTCGCACACAAGGTCAGGGTCGACAAGGAAGACAACATCTGGGTCGTCGACGAGGGAGCGAACCAGGTGGTGAAATTTAACCCAGACGGCAGGGTGACCATGGTACTCGGGTACCGGCCGCCGGCCGTCGACGGCGCGCTCGCTCCCGAGCCAGGCGACCACTGGGGACGGTCCGGTCGACCGGGTGCGAATGAGCCGTACCTCTTCGCTCGGCCGACCGACGTCACCTGGGATACAGAGGGCAACATCTTCGTGTCAGACGGCTACTTCAACCACCGCGTGGTCAAGTACTCGCCCGACGGCCGGTTTATGGGCCAGGTGGGGAGTGGCGATGCCGGGGATGCGCCCGATCAGTTCAGCACTCCGCATACGATCGCGTCGGACGACTCGGGCCGCATCTACGTGGGTGACCGTGGAAACCGTCGTGTGAAAGTCTACAGCAGCGATCTCGAGCTACTGGACATGTATGAACAGACCGGGGCGCCTTGGGAGATTTGTATCTCTGAGGGTGAGCACCAATATCTGTTCGTTTCGAACTCGAACTCCGACAGCAACCCGGCGGCTTCCTGGAACACCAGCGGCGAAGTCTACAAGATGGAGCTCGACGGGACCGTCATCGGCCGATTCGGCGAGGCCGGTAAGGATCCCGGTGATTTCCAAACGATCCACGGTATGTCCTGCCGGAACCCTAACGAGATCATCACCGCGGAGATATCCGCCTGGCGGGTGCAGAAGATCCGCGTCGCCTCGATGCCCGTATTCTAACCATGTGCGACAACACGGCCGTGAAACTCGGTCAGGAGAGTCAAATGAAACATTCGATGCAGCTCTTGTTGGTTGTCGCGGGGTTCGTCGCGGCCGGTGCGATCCCGGCGCAGGCGCAGCGGATTCCACAGATTCCGTACCAGGCGGTCGATGCGCTGAGTGATTTCCCGAACGACATCCATATGGGTGAAGCGGCCGGCGTGGCGCGCAACTCAGATGGCGAAATATTCGTGTACACGCGCACAGGCAATCCCACTATTTCTCTCGGTACTTCGCGATACGTGTCCCACGGTGGAGCGCGTATCTTCCATTTCGATGAGGACGGCGAGTACGAAGGGGAGATCGGGCAGGAGACGTACGGGGCCCTGTACGCCCAGCAACTTCGAATTAGTGCCGACGATCACATCTGGGCGATCGATCAGATGTCCGGCCAGGTGGTCCGCTACGATCCGGATGGACAAATCGTGATGGTCATGAGCCGGAAGCCGGAAACGATGCGCTTGCCGCAGACTCCGGGCCAGCCGGGTTCGGGCGAGGGTCGGGAAGGGGAGTCCTTCTCAGGCCCGACTGACATTACCTGGGACTCCCAGGGCAACTTCTACGTGGCCGATGGCATCCGGAACGCTCGGATCGCGAAGTATAGCGCGGACGGGACGTGGGTCATGAACTGGGGCTCGCGCGGCACAGGTGCGGGCGAGTTCGACGTGATCCAGGGGATCGCGATCGACAACCAGGACAACCTCTACGTGGCCGACTACAACAACGAGCGGATCCAGGTCTTCGACACGAGAGGAAATTTCCGGAGAGAGATGAGTGGATTCGGAGCCCCCATGGCGATCTGCATCACCCCGGGCCCGAACCAAGTCATGTACGTGTCCAACTCCAACCCTCCCGACAACTTGGACGTAGCCGGGGAGATCTATAAGGTGGAGCTCGACGGCACCATCGTCGGGCAGTTCGGTACGGCCGGGAAGCAGATCGGGCAGTTCGGCACGGTGAATGCGATCGATTGCCAGGAAGAGAACGACCTGCTCGTGGGCGAGCTCGGGAACTGGAGAGTGCAGCGGGTGACGCTACAGCCTATATAAGCGGTAAGCGACCCGTCTTGGCGCGCCTTTTATGGCCGCGCCGATCCGGGAGACAGCGTCGGAAATGGCACAAAACAGTGGGTTTCAGACGCGGGCCTTTTCGCGCCGTAAAAAAGGCCTGCACGCGGTGGATTTGACGCACAGCATAAGGCATGGAATTCGACGTTTTCGGATCTCACGGTGAGGTGGACGACTACCTGGGTCGGGAACTCAGCGACACGGAGTCGGTCTTCTGCCCGTACTGCGGCGAGTCCAGCGAGCTGCCCGTCGATCTGGTCGGCGGCGATAGCCAGGAGTTTGTCCAGGACTGCGAGGTCTGCTGCTGCCCCTGGCTCGTGCGCGTCCGGCTCGATGTGGACGGCTACGCCACCGTCTCGGTGACGACGCTCGACGACGAGTAGTCGCGCGCCAGCCCCACTAGTCGGACTCCAGAAGTCGCTCCACGTCCTCCTCCGCCTTCAGCCGGAGCGCCTCGTTCGTGAGCCGCTCCAACTGCTCATCCCGGTCGTAGATGGTCTCCAGCCACTCGGATACCTCGGCGGATGGAATTTCCTCGACGATCCCAGAGTTTTCCAAAAACGACGAGATGTCCGCGAGGGCTTTTGCCGTCCGTCTCGCGCTGATCCACTCGCGAATGCGGATGACGGTCACGGCGAGTCGAAACATCGACGAGTCCATCGACCTCGTCTTGGCGGTGAAGAGCCCTTCGTAGCCGGGGATGCCGTTCTTCCACCGCTTGTTCAAGGCCGAGCCGGCCCTCGTGTGGCGATAGAACTCGCAGCCAACTGGGCGTCACTGAGGCTCTCGTCCGCAAGACGCAGGGCGACCGGAATCCAGCCGTTCTACCAACGCGCGACTTCGATTCCATTCAAGCGCTGCAGTGCCGGCTGGGCCTTTCGGCTGATCTGGTCTTCTCCCTTCGCGATGGCGGCCCTCTGGTCGGGTGTCATCTTCGGCTTGTGATAGCCCGTCAGATCCCTCCGCAGGGTCGCGAGCTTCTGCCATTCGCTCTGCACTTGGTCGATGAGCTTCCAGACCTCGGTCTCGGCGGGACGCAGGGATCAGCCCCGCGTTCTGATTCTGAGGTGCACGAGCAGACGACCCCACAGGCTCGTCGGGAATCCGCAGCCGGGGAAGTATTCCTTGCCAATCTAGATATGGAGGGGGGTCGCTCCGCCCCCTGCTGGAAGTCTAGATAAGTCTTACTGGAACTCCACATCAGTGGTGATCTCGATCGCTCCCTTGAAGCTCCGGGCAACCGGACACTTGTCTGCGTGCATTTCCAGCACCCGTGCCACCGTATCGCGCACCTCGTCCGGGTCCGGCACACGCAGTTTGTAGTTCACGTGGATCCGCCGCAGGACGAGCACGCCGCCGTCCTTCTCCACGTCACCCACCACCTCTCCGATGAGATCTTCGGGCTTGATCTTTATCTCGCGCGCTCCCAGCGCGCCGGCAAATGTGCCCGTGAGTCAGCCGCCCGCAGCCGCAACCACGTAGTCGATGGTGGTCGCATGCGGCTCGATTCTCGCCATGTCGGCGCCGTAGTGCTCCGCGATCGCCCCGTGAACACCGAACAGGACGGGCTCGCTCTCCGCCGGCAGCGTGGCCGAACGCGTGGGGCCTCCCAAGCGTCGTATTTCGACTCGGGATTCGTAGGCGACTTCTGACATGTTTATCTCCCGGCGAGCGAGGTAGGATCGAGCGATGCAGAAGGATATCGCTCCGACCGGGACCGCGTCCACAGCCCTCCTGCCTTCATCCGTTGGTGAGGTGCCCGTGGACGTGGGCGCGAGCGAATCGGCGGAGGAGTCACTATAATGCTCCCTCAGCTTTGGGAGCCCGACTTGAGGCGGTTCCGCTCGTTGGGTCTTTCCGTCGCTCATCCGCTGCCCAAAAAGGACCGGATATGTTGCTCAAGAATTTTCATCTGGGAGCGATGGGGGTCCTCATCGCTGGGTTGACGGGTGGTTGGGCCAACGGCCTTCCCGCCCAGGAGCAGGCGAACCCATTCACCACGGTAGAGGACGTCCAAGCCGGCCAGACGCTGTTCGGCAGTCAATGCTCGGTCTGCCACGGCGCGGGCGGGGCGGGCGGTGAAATCGGTCCGGATCTGACGACCGGGCAGTTCAGGCGCACGAACACCGACGGGGGGCTGTTCAGGGTGATCTCAGAGGGGGTGCCCGACACGCCGATGGTCGGGATCAATCGGACGCGCACCGATCAGTCCGTCTGGCAGCTCGTCGCGTATCTCCGCTCCCTGTCCGGAGGCCAGCGCGTGGCGGTGTCTGGCAACGCTTCCGCCGGGGAGCAGTTGTTTCGCGGGAGGGGCGAGTGCAGCAGTTGCCACATGGTCAACGGCGAGGGTGGCAGGCAAGGCCCCGACTTTTCAACCATCGGCGATCGCCGTTCACCCGAACAGCTCCTCTCAGATCTGGTCGATCCCAATGAACGAGTGCAGCCGCGCTGGTGGACCATGCGGGTGACGCATCGGGACGGCACGCGCGTCGAGGGCCAGAGGATGAACGAGGGCACGTACTCACTGCGAATCCTCGACACCAATGACAACATGTGGTCGTTTCAGAAGCGAGACTTGACGGCGAGTGAACGCATCGAGACGTCGTCGATGCCCTCCTACGCGGGTAGGTTGACCGATAGCCAACTGGAGAATCTCGTCGCGTATCTGTATGGGTTGACTAGGGGAGACCTGTGAGCCTGGTTCGCCAATGTTTCGAACGAAAAGAGGAGTGAGACGATGAAACGGTATGCGCTTTTCACCCTGTTGTTATTCGCAATTCCGGCGTCGGCTGCTCAGCAACAACCGGGGACTGAGACGAATGCGGCCGCGCCGTCGTTCGATCCGGTGACCCAGGAGCGCCTGTTGAATTCCGACGCGGAGCCGGAGAACTGGCTCATGTACTCGGGTAACTACTACAGTCAGCGCTACAGTGGACTGAGCCAGATCAACAGGGGGAACGCCGGGGAGCTTGAGATGCAGTGGGCTTACCAGTTGCAGGCATTGGATCGAGCCGAGACGACGCCCCTCGTCGTCGACGGTGTCCTGTACGTGACCGAGGCGCCTAGCAACGTCATCGCGCTCGATGCACGCACCGGTAGCCAGTATTGGCGCTACAACCACGAGATGCCTGAGGATTTGAATTTCTGCTGCGGGCGGAACAACCGGGGCGTCGCCGTCTTGGGTGACCGCGTGTTTCTGATCACGCTCGACGCCCACCTCCTCGCTCTCGATGCGAAGACGGGCACCGTCCTCTGGGACGCGGAAGTCGCCGACGAAGCGACCGGGTACAGCATGACCGGCGCGCCACTCATCGTCGGGGATAAGGTTTTGGCGGGGGTCGCGGGCGGGGAATTCGGGATCCGCGGCTTCATCGACGCCTACGAGCAAGAGACCGGAGAGATCGCATGGCGACTCTACACGATCCCAGGGCCGGACCATCCCGACAACATGACGTGGGCGGGTAACTCCTGGCGCACGGGGGGCTCACCGAGCTGGATGACTGGCTCGTATGATCCCGAGCTGAACCTGGTCTACTGGGGAACTGGAAATCCAGGTCCGGACTGGAACGGGGACGTCCGGATGGGCGACAACCTGTACTCGGATTCGGTGCTTGCGATCAACCCGGACACCGGTGAGCTGGTGTGGTATTTCCAGTTCACGCCTCACGACGTGCACGACTGGGACAGCACGCAGATTCCGATTCTGGCCGATTCCGAATTCAACGGACGGCAGCGCAAGCTCATGCTCTGGCCGAATCGAAACGCGTTCTTCTATGTGCTCGATCGTGAAACTGGGGAGTTCCTGCTTGGTGAGCCCTATGCTAGACAGACCTGGGCAGAGGGTCTCGACGCAACGGGCCGACCGATCCGTATTCCTGGCACGTTCCCGACCGTGGAGGGTGTGACCGTCTCGCCCTCCATCGGGGGCGGTTCGAACTGGTGGTCTCCGAGCTACAGTCCTCGCACCGATCTTCTCTACGTCATGGCCTACGACGGCGAGACCACCTACTTCATTCGCGACGACGAATACGTGGCCGGCGAGCCCTTCAGGGGCGGTGGTGGCCGGACGCCCCTGCCGCAGGCCAGCTACGTCAGCGCCGTGCGGGCCATCTCGCCGCAGACGGGCGAGCGCGTGTGGGAGTATCAAGTCCAGCCGAGGTCGACTGCCGGCGTGCTCTCGACCGCCGGAGACGTCGTCTTCAGCGGAACCATCGACGGCTTCTTCTTCGCGCTGGACGCGGAGACCGGCGAGGAACTCTGGCACATCAATGTCGGCTCGCGAGTACACGCTGGGCCGATGAGTTATGCGGTGGACGGTAAGCAGTACGTGGCGGTCGCCGCGGGCAACGTTCTTTATACGTTCGCACTAGGGGATTAGCGCGGAATTCTAACCGACAAGCGTTGGCCCGGGGGTCCGCAGATGCGGGCCCCCGGTGCTCCCGCACTAGTTGAGCCCTCCCTCCTTAGCCGAGCTCCTTGCTAGCCGAGCTCTCTTCGAATCCTCGCCGAGACCAACTCCGCGAACACGACCGTCCCGAGGATGGCGAACAGGATGACGCTCACACGGGACCACCGGAGCGCGTCGATTGAGGCCTGGAGGGCCATTCCGATTCCGCCCGCACCCACCAACCCCAGGATGGTGGCTTCTCGGATGTTGATCTCCCAGCGGTAGATGCTCACGCCCGCCATCGTGGGTAGGATCTGGGGCACCAGGCCGAACGCCAGCGCTTGTGCACGCCCCGCACCGGTGGTTTCCATCGCGGTCACCGGAAGCTCAGGGGCTTCTTCGATCGCCTCGTAGACCAGCTTTCCAACGAATCCGACCGAACGAAACGCGATCGCCAGGACGCCGGCGAGTATTCCGGGACCCAGAAGCACGACGAGCATCAGCGCCCAAATGATCGAGTTGACGGAGCGGGACGTGACGAGCAGCAGGATCGCGATCGGCCGCACGTAGAGTCGCGAAGGGGTCGTGGATGTGGCTGCTGCAAAGGCCAGAGGCAGGGCGATGACTACCCCGAGAGCCGTCCCCAGGGTGGCGATGTGGAGCGTGTCGAGAAGAGGACGGACAACGGCGACCGCGTAGGAACCGTCCGGCGGAAACATCCTCATCCCCAAGTCGCGGAGCTGAACTCCTGCGTCCAGGACGAAGTGCCACGTCGTCTGAGCCGAGATGGTCGATGCGGCGGCCACAAGGGCGGCCGTCAGCCCCAGGGCGCCGAGGAATCGCAGCCACTGCTCCGCGCTCGTTCGACGGCGCCACTCCTGTCTCCCCCCCCGTTCCAGGATGGGCATCAGAGCAACCTCTGACGCAACCGTCCGGCAATCACCTCCGCTCCGAAGACCATCCCGATGATCAGGGTCAGAATGGCGGAGACCGACTCGAACTCGTAACGGCTGAACGCGGTGGTGAGCGTAGCCCCGATTCCGCCCGCTCCCACCAAGCCGATCACGGCCGACTCCCGGAAGTTGATGTCCAACCGATAGAGCACGAGGCCCATCACGCGCGGCATCACCTGGGGGAGCACGCCGAACACCACGCGAGAACCCCAGGACGCTCCTGCCGCGGTGAGTGCTTCGAGAGGGGCGGGGTCGACCTCTTCCACCGCTTCGGCGAGCAATTTTCCAAGGAAGCCCACGCTCCCGACGACGAGGGTCACGACCCCCGCGAACGGACCGAACCCGAACATCGCGACGAACAGGATGGCCACGAGGATCTCGTGGAACGCGCGTGCCACGGCCAACACGCCCCGGGCAGTCGTGTAGACAGGCCCGGGCACCAAGTTACGCGCGGCACCCAGGCCGAGCGGTACAGAAAGCAGGAGGGCCGCCGCCGTGGCCACCGCAGTCATCGCCAGGCTCTCCAGAAGGCCGGCGCGGATATCGGTCCACCGCGTGACAAAATCGGGCCGCAGCCACCCGACGAAGAACGCGCCGGTCCGAGACAGCCCCTCGGCGATCCTGGCCGGATCGATCTCCACCGTCACGAGAACGAGGAGCCCATACAGCGCCAGCCCACCCAAGATGACCCTCCGATGGGCGGCGCTCTCAATCATGCGTGGCGGCCGCCAGCGCCGAGCCAGCTCAGTGGCCAACGATCTCGCCGTCTGCGGTGGCGTCTGCTTGCGCGCTCATGGCCTCATCCCCGTACACACGCTGTAGCACCGCGTCGTCAAGTGCGGACGGCGGGCCGTCGAAGACCACCTCGCCGTCCTGCAGCCCGATGATTCGAGGGCAGAAACGCCGCGCAAGCGGTACGTCGTGGAGGTTGATGATGGCAGCGAGGCCTCGCTCCGAGCAGATCTCAGTAATCAGGTCCATGATCCGGACCGAGGTGGCGGGATCGAGGCTCGCCGTCGGTTCGTCCACCAAGAGGACGTCCGGATGTTGGATCAACGCTCTAGCGATTCCCACCCGCTGCTTCTGACCTCCGGAGAGTTCGTCGCAGCGCGAGTCCTCTAACCCGGTGAGGCCGACCCGCTTGAGGAGGTCGAACGCCTCCTCTACGTCCTCCGGTTCGAAGCGACGACGTACGCTCCGCCAGAATCCGGTTCGGCCCAGCGTTCCCGCGAGCACATTCTCCATGACCGTGAGCCGCTCGATCAGCGCGTGCTCCTGGAAGATCATTCCCAGCCGTCTGCGGGCTCCGCGAAGCTCCGCGCGCGGCAGGCGGGTGAGTTCGAGTCCGTGGAGAAAGATTCGTCCGGACTCCGGCTCCACGAGGCGCTGGATGGCGCGAAGCAGCGTGCTCTTGCCCGCTGCGGACGCACCGATCAGGCCGACGATCTCTTTCGGGTCCAGTTCGACGGAGACGCCGGAGATCACTGGGGCAGCCCGGCCGTAGCGGACGACCAAATCCTGGATCCTCAGTGCAGGTCGCTCTTCGCTCATCGACACTGCCAGCTCGTCTCCGCCGCTACGTCGATCCGGCGGATCACCTCCCAGTGCTCCTCATAAGTGATGGGGATGAAGCTGTTTTCCTCGAATTCGGCGTCGAGAGCACTGCCCTCCCAATCGAACGTGTAGAACGCCTCGACGATGGCCTCGGAGAGTTCCGGATCGAGGCGGTTCGACACACCGAAGGCCGTGGTTGGGAACGTCTCAGAGCGATAGAGCACACGCAGGTCGTCCCGGCTTCCGACCCCACGGGCCAAGACTTGGTTGATCACTGTATTCGCGACGGCGGCGGCGTCGTAGTCACGTTGGAGGACGCCGAGGATCGAGTTGTCGTGCCTTCCCGAGAAGGCCGGTTGGAAGTCCCGGTCCGGCACGAGCCCGAACTCCGCTTCGAGTAGGACCGAGGGAGCCTTAAAGCCGCTGTTCGATGTGGGGGAGGTGAACGCCAGGGTGCGACCCCTCAGCTCCGGGACCGACTCGATCCCGCTCTCGCGATGCGTGAGGATCTCCATCTCATACCCGTAGGACCCGTCCTCCCGGGCCATCAGCGTCGTGGGCACGAATCCGGCACAATTCACAGCTAGAGGAACGCTTCCCGTGTTGAACCCCCCGACGTGAAGTCGCCCGGCGCGCATCGCTTCGATCTGCGCTGCGTTGGACTGCACGGGGAAGAACAGTACGTCCCTGGACACGGCCTTCTCGAGATGGTCCAGGAATCCCGCCCACACGTCCCGGAACTGAGCGGGATCCTCCACGGGCGTGTATGCGAAGATCAGTCGCTCGGGATTGAGTTCCATGCGCGGATCCTGGGGCGGGTCCGCCACGAGATCGCCATTCCCGTCGCAGTAGCGCTGGTCGAGGTCGCCGTGGGCACAGTCCTCGACGAGTGGGCCCGCGCAAGCCACGACGAGCACCGCGAGCGCCCCCAGGGCAACGTAGCCCGGGGCCGTCATGGGATCAGGAGCCCTCTTTCGGAGGGGTCCTCGGGAACAGGTCGGGGTTGTTGGTGAAGAGCCCGTCGACCCCCAAAGCGAAGAGAAAATGGCCCATCTCCTCCTCGACGGTCGCGAAGTCACCCGGAGCCCTCGAACTGAACGTCCAGGGGATCACGGTCAGGCCCGCCTCGTGGGCCCGATCGACCGCGTCCGGATGCGTCAGCAGGAGGCTCTTGGTCGGCCCGATGCCGCTCGCGAACTCGCTGATTTCCGCCAGTCCTTCGGCCGTGAGCCATGTGTCCGACTCCGGACCCGAGATGAGGAAAGTCAAAGACAAGTCCGTGCCCACCTCGTGGCGGAGGATCTTCAGGCTCTCCGCGCTGAAGGATTGGATCACCACGGGAGTGGCAGGGTCCGCGTGCCTCTGATCGAGCCCATGCTGCACCAACTCCGTCATGACCAGCCGTTCCATGTCGTACCCGCGGTCGCCATACACCTCCGGGGATTTTGTTTCGGGAAAGATCCCCGCTCGGCCACGAGCGAGCTCGATCACCTCCGAGAACGTAGGAATCCGCACTCCCTCGAAGCGTTCATCAAACCAAGAGCCCGCGTCCAGGCTCTTGATCTCCTCGACCGTGAAGTCATTCGCGTACCACCGCTGGACAGGCTCGCCCCGGAACTGCTCCTCGCGGAAGCGGTTGGGGAACACCTCGCTCACGTTCGTCGTGCGCTCGAGCGTGAGATCGTGGAGCGCGATCAGTATTCCATCTCGAGTGATCTGGAGATCGGGCTCGATGAAGTCGGCACCCTGCTCAAGGGCGATTTGGTACGCTTCGATGGTGTGCTCGGGAGCGTAGTCTGATGCGCCTCGATGGGCGACGAGCAGGGGTGCCGACCCGAGTCCATCGATTAGCTCGTCGGACCCCGGTGAGCAGCCCATCAAGAGGGCCAGACCTGCATGAATGACTTTGCAACCGAATCGTCTCATCGCGTCGGTTCTCCTAGGCGTCCACCCGTACCTGGGTCTGATAGCCTGAAGGTAGCCCTCGGACCAAACGGCGTCGACCGAGGGGCGGCGGCGAAGGCTCCGAGCGGCTCCGGGGTGTCGCGGCCATCCAAGCGGCGGCGCCCACAACGGCACAACCGCTCAGTGGGGGAGTTCTCGGAGCTTTGGAAGTCGCTGGCAACAGTGGCGACACTGGTGAGGACCTTCCCCAGGTCACCACCCTATGGGTGACTGACGGCTACCTCGACGCTCTCGGAATGCACCTGGTGAGTGGTCGTTGGCTCGGTCCCGACGACGGTCTTCCGGGTTCGGAGGTTGCGATCGTCAACCAGCGATTCGTCGAGCTTCACTTGGACGGGGGGGACGCGCTGGGACGTCGCATTCGATTCGTCTCTCAGGCCGACGACACCCCCGAGGCCGAGTGGCGAACGATCGTAGGGGTGATGCCGAACATCCGCCAGAGGGCTTTTCAAGAGCTGGAGACGGATCCAGTGGTGTATCAGCCCCTGCGCTCGGACCCGGTCAGGGGCGCTGGACTCATGGTGCGGACGGCCGCTGACGTGGGCACCATAACGCCGCTCGTCCGCGAGGCGGTATCAGCCGTTCAGCCTGACTTGCCACTTTTCAACATCATGACGATGGATTCATTCCTGGCCTTGCAGCGGTGGCCTTTCCGCGTCTTCGGCTTGATGTTCTCCGTTTTCGCGGGAGTCGCGCTCCTCCTTTCGGCGGTGGGGCTCCATTCGGTCACGGCGCACTCCGTCACTCAGCGGACACAAGAAATCGGGATCCGGGTCGCGCATGGGGCAGAGCCCCGCTAGGTGACGTGGCTAGTACTCCGTAGAGCCCTTTCCCAACTGGCGATAGGGCTCCCCATCGGACTCGCCGGTGCGAACGGTGTAGGTTACTTGCTTCAGAGCCTAGTGGTGGAGACCAGCGCCGCCGACCCTCTTACCCTGGGGACCATTGGTGTGGTGCTCGCGGTTGTCACCGTAGTGGCCTGTATCGTTCCGGCTCAGCGGGCGGCCCGTCTCGATCCTATGGTGGCGTTCCGGGTGAAGTAGGTCTGGAGTAGGCCTTAGAGCGCCTCGCCGACCGCTGCCGCTCAGTATCTCCTCGCGAGCACCACACCAAGAAAGGTACCGGCGAGGCCACCCCCGACCATCTGCCACACCGCGTACGTCCGTATTTGCTGCTCACCACGATGGAACAGTGGAACGGCCACTCCGGTCGAGATGCCGAGAACGGCCCCTACGACAACGTCCGTCGGAAAGTGCTGGCCCGCCTCGACCCGCAGCGCTGAGGTGGCACCCGCCAACACCCCCCCCAGAAAGCCAACGCCGGCCCGCTCGACCCAGCTCGCTTGGGGCCGTTGCAGAAGGTGTGTCGTCATCCCCAAGGCGGCCCCCGCCCACGCCGACGAGGAGTGTCCGGAAGGCATCGAGGCGAATGTCCGTTCCGTCGAGGCGTCGTAGCTCGGGGCGTTCGGACGTTGATTCGCCGGTAGATAGGAAAAGGGGCGGGCCCGGCCCACGATTGCCTTGCCGAGCCACGTGAGACCCTGTGACATGAGTATCGTCTCGGCCCAAACGAGGCTACTGCGGCCGAAGCCGTGCCAACGCTCACCTTCTTGCCCCATGGCTAAAGCCAAGCCCAGCGGAAAGAGGAGGGCTGTGTCCCGCGTCCAATCACCGGTCACATCCGCGCCTCGGCTGTGGTTGCCGACGATATCCCGGTCCACGGACCACGCGATCTCGCTGGGATCCAATCCCTGTGGTGGCACCTGGGGATGGTTGGCCGGAAGCAAAAGTCCCGTGACCAGAAGACCCGCGCCCACTCCCGAAAGGGTGATCTCACGCCCTTTCCGAAGATCGGGATACGATAAGCCCGGTTGGATCGAGAGCGAGTCGGCGCTCGACGCTAGCTGTCCTCGCACGGCTGTGGGCAAGCACAGGGCGGGTAACAGGAGCCCCACGGCGAGGTGTCGAACGGTGGCGTCCCTCACAGCCTGAACAACCGATTGATCTTCACGACCAGGCCGCGGTTGCGGAGCTCCGGGAAACGGTCGGGCACCAGCGGGTCCGTATCCCGGTCCTCAGAGTAGACCACGAAGAGCTCGCTCCCCGGACTGTACTCCCAACGGAATCGGAAGTTGGTACTGAACGAGTCACCGGCAGAGCTGTACTGGAGTAGTCCGCTGAAGAACATCCGTGGCGTGAAGGTATAGGTGAAACGCGCTCTAGCGAGCTGGGTCGTGAAGGATCCCTCCGGCAAGTCCACCCAGTTGATCGAGACGCTGGGTTCGAGCGAAAACTGAGGAGTGACCTCGATACGACCACTCTCCAGCGACAGGGCTGTGTTGTCACCGCTCCAGAAGCCGCCAGTTTGAATGGTGATCCGGCCACTGACGGGCCGCTGTGCACCGAATCTGTACGACGCTCGGAAGTTCCGGAAGTCATACCCCCCTATGGGAAGCGTCACGCCGGGCGAGATCGTGAATGGACTGGTGAGCAGCTCGTAGTGGTCATTGAAGAAGAAAGTGAGTTGGTCGCTGCTCTCGAACTCCGACTCGACGAGCAGCTGAGCCTCGCGCGTTTCGAGCTCCCCTCCGGCGGCGGCGGCAATGTGGTCGAAGCTGCCGACCACCACGAAGCGCCGGATCAGGTCGATCGATTCGGGTCGTGGACTGAACCGCGCGGAAGCCGAGTTGAGGCGGAAGTTGTCCCGGCGTAGGAATCCGACTTCGGGGATGAACCTGTCCTCGACGACGAGGTGGCCGTAGCTCAGGCCGTAGCGGTCCCCCGCATAATCGAAAAGACCCTGGTAGCTCTTGTTCTTGCCGTTTCCCGCGGGCGTCTGCGTGTTCGCGAAATACCCCGTGACACTGAAGTCGTCATAGAAGGCGAGCCTGCCGTCGACACCGTAGACCTGGCTGGAGCCGTCCCCAACGAGCGACACTGAGCGGTTCGTGAAGATGCCACCAACGGTACTGCGACGCAGAACATCTCTCTTCACCCGCACCACCGTGAAGTTGGTGGATACTGCGCCTGAGTTCGCCTCATCACCGGTCTGGATGTTGAGGACACCGACATCGAAGGGACCGATTTTCCCGGTCACGCGTCCGCCAGCCCTGATCGGAACAACCTCTCCCGCTTGGAGCCCGATCTGTCGGCTGAAGAAAAGCCTCGGCACACCCCCGCCCCCACCCGGAGCGAAGTCGAAGTTCCCGCGCCCCTCGAGGAAGAACTCGCGCTTCTCGGGAAAGAATAGACTGAAGCGAGTCAGGTTGACTTGCCGTTCATCGACTTCAACCTGAGCGAAGTCGGTGTTGAGCGTGAAATCGGCGGTCAGGTTCTGGGTGAGGCGGTACTTCACATCGAGCCCCCCGTCGGCCTCCCCGTCCTTCTCAGTCGGAGGACTGGCGTTGACGTCGGTCGTAAACCCCGCGATTCCGTAGGGCTTGATCTCTGCGTTTATGCTCAGCGGAGGCACTTCGAGTCCCACGAGCGTAGCTGCCTCAGATACGCGCCAGAGTCCGGCGATGATGCTATTTCCGCGGGCTGCGGAGATGGGTAGTGCGGTCAGGTAGGCCGCTTCGTTCCGGCGACGAACGATGCGGCGCAGCTGAATGCCCCACACCTGCGTCTCGCCGGGTTGATAGCGCAGCGACTTGAATGGGATCTCGATCTCTACGGTCCATCCGCCCTCGAATCGACCAGTCCGCATGTCCCAGACCGTGTTCCAATCGGTGTTCACGTTCCCTTCGTTCGTAATCGCGAAGTCGGAGTATCCGCCGATCGGAGTTACCAGGAACGCCACGCCGTTCCGGCGGTCATGGAAGGTGTCGAGGAGGAGGGAGAACGAGTCGTTTTGCCGTAGCTGGATAACGTCATGGCGCATCTCGTTCGCGACCCACTCACTGGGTGGCGCCGAGTCGAATGCGCGTGCCGTCACATAAAGGCTGTTCTCGTCGAAGAACACCCAGGCGTCGGTGCGCTCGCTGCTGAGCGCCCCTTCGTCCGGGATCTGCTGGATGAAACCGGTGATCGCCGGCACGATTTGATAAACGGCCTCGTCGAGGACGCCATCCAGTCGGATCTCCTGTGTCAACCGGGTGGCACGCACGGTGGTCCTGCCTTGGTCGTCCCGTGCTACCACCTCGGGCGCTATGGGCATCGGCGGGACGACTTGGCCTTCTGCCGCGGTGCCCAGCCCAAGCGTGAGGCTGAGGAGCGTGAGGCCAGCCCTCATGACCGCACCCCGCCTGCTCCGAGAATCGCGGCGATGATTCGGCCCGGCCCGTGAACGCCCGTCACGAGAATCTGTCCGATGTCGGCGGACTTGCTCGGGCCGGAGTGCAGGGCGAGCGTCGCCGGAAGATCCTCACGGCATGCCTGTAGCGCCTCACCCAAAGTCGTACGCACGTCTTCGGCTCGTACCCAGACGAGGTGAACCGGAGGGAGTAGTTGCGATCGGCGGCCTTCCTTGGAGGAAAGAAGGAGCGAGCCGGTCTGAGCCGCCGCGCCCACCGCCAGCGACACGCCCAGCGCCGCTTCTGAGGGTGGAACCCCCGGGAGCGCCGGATGGAGAGCATCGGGTACCCCTGTGCAAACGGACGCGCTCTCGAATCCACCTGCGAACTCTTCCAACCACCTGCGGGCGGCCTCCTCGTTCGCGAGCCGTACGACCTCGCCCCCCGCAGCACGAAGGCAACTCTCAAAGGACCCGACGGGGTCGGCCCGGCCCGCCTCACCGAACGGCCCCGGAGGCTCGGCGGCCTCCGGAAGCGGACCAGGGTGCGAGACCGGTTCACGATCCCGATTCGCGGCTCGAACCCGGTTCAGGATGCGCTCTCTTGCGTCTCGACTCACGCGCTGCCCTCTCTCGTGTTTTGGCTCACTCGATGCCCTCGTCCCAGAGTTCACGGAAGGTCGGACCGTCTGCTCTGGGCGTTTCACGGCCGATGCTCCACTCTTGGAGTAGCGGGAGGCGGCGGACGATCCATTCCGGGAAGAACCCCGCCATCTTCCCCGCCCACCCAAAGACTCGGGAGCGTGTTGCGGCGGCGGTCAGGAGGCCGAGCACCGAGCGTTCCACATCGCTGGTGAGTCCGCGTTCTACCGCCCGTTGGCGCCACACATGAAGCAGATCCGGGATCGGGATTCGGACCGGGCACACTTCGGCGCACGCCCCACATGCCGAGGACGCGAAGGGCAGCGGCAGCATCTCCTCAAGGCCGACCAACCCGGGACCGAGGACGGCTCCGATCGGTCCGGAATAGACGTAGCCGTACGCGTGCCCCCCGGTCTGTCGATACACCGGGCAGATGTTCAGACACGCCCCGCAGCGGACGCAGCGCAGCGCCTCCCAGACTTCGGGGTCCGCGAGCACCCGCGTGCGTCCGTTGTCCACAAGCACGACGTGGAGTTCCTCCGGGCCGTCGGGCTCACCCCCGGTGGAGCCACCGGGCCCCTGGATGATCGAGACGAAGCACCCCACCGGCTGTCCGGTTGCCGACTTGGCCGTGACTTGAAGGAAGGTCGAGAGATCGGCCCACTTGGGAAGCACCTTCTCGATCCCGACGAGCGCCACGTGAATTCGCGGAACCGAAGTCGACAGCCGGATATTGCCCTCGTTCTCGATCAGCGCGATCGAGCCGGTCTCCGCGACCAGGAAGTTACCCCCGCTGACTCCCAATTCGGCCGTGAGGAAGGCCTCCCGCAGGAGCCCCCGGGCGGCCTTGGCGAGGGTCTCCGGTGACGCATCGCGGGGCGTACCCAGTCGCTCGTGGAAGATCACCCGGGTGTCGTCAAGGCTCTTGTGGATGGCCGGGCCGACGATGTGGCTGGGTGACTCACCGAGGAGTTGGATGATGTATTCGCCGAGATCCGTCTCGAACACCTCGGCGCCGCAGGACTCCAAGAAGGGGTTGAGCCCGAGCTCTTCGCTGAGCATGCTCTTGGCCTTCACCACTCTCCGAACCCCGTGTTCGCGAACGATGCCCTCGAAGATCTGGTGGACGTCCGAAGCCGTCTCAGCCCAGTGGACATGAGCCCCCCGCTCGACGAGCCGAGCCTCCGCCTCTTCGAGATAGTCCGCGAGATGGGTAAGAGCGTGACTCTTCACCCCCTCAGCCCAACCGCTCAAAGCGTTCTCGTCGCAGTCTGCGAAGGCCTCCCGTCGATGGTCCACGAAGGTTCGCGTCGCGTTGTTGACCGCCTCCCGCACCTCAGGGGTTTCCGTAATGATGCGGCGGGCTCGAGCGCGGTAATCGCGGCTATGCACCTCCATTGCGAGCCTCCCAAAGGGCCGAAGCCAACGATTGAAAGCGGACCCGCTTGCCTCGGCGACGGGCGCGACCGTCCATATGGAGCAAACATCCGCCATCGGCCGATACGACGGTCTGCACATCGGGCAGCGTGTCCAGCTTCCGGTCGGCCATGGCGACCGACACC
>Ga0310121_10001115_pt1 | contig 28274 bp, 21 predicted proteins | sample CB27_Tmax_986_MG_FD_203504 | JGI IMG/M metagenome (GOLD analysis project Ga0310121, IMG submission 203504) | Marine microbial communities from Western Arctic Ocean, Canada - CB27_Tmax_986 | ecosystem: Environmental > Aquatic > Marine > Oceanic | place: Canada: Western Arctic Ocean | collected... | reverse complement strand
CAGACAACCCGAAATCCCCATTGCACCCGTCTGCTGACCCTGCCGAGCCCACCGCGAAAAGTGGTACGCGATCGTGGCGATTTGTTTCACGGACAACTTGACACCCATTTCTTTCAAGTGCCCACGCGCGTCTTCCAAAGAGTTCATTGTGGCGGCCAGTTTCGCAACTTCGCTGGCTAAGGTCGGCGAACAACGATCATGAATGCCCAGTAGTATCAGCCCACAGTACGCCCCTTTGCCTTTTTGCACGCGAGCTTCACTGCGCGCAAAATAACGGGCCACCAACGTGATCTCCGCTCCACCCAAAAAACGGATCTTGACCAGGCGCCAGCCGAAGTTCTTGAGCTTCTTGCTACCCGCCTGCGCCAGGTCAAGTTCCTTTTTCCGCATTTCCTCAGATGCCAGTGCCCGTTGCAGCTGCAGCTACAGCGCCAAGGAAAAGCTCTGTAGCCGATCGGTCAATTGTTTCCACCGACGCTCACGTTCCAACAATTCAGTCGGGTCAAGCGGTGGCGGAGCGGATTGTACCTCTTCCAGTTGCGACGATACCTCTTGCAATGCCTGCTCAATCTCCGTTATTTTTTGGCAACGCTCGAATCATCCTTGATGAAGGCCATGTTCCAACTCCTTTCGGAACTAGGGTTTGACAAAAACAGCCTTCATCGATGATTCGAGCATTTTTTTCAAGCCAATTTAAACGCTAGCTTGCTATCGTTTCTCCTACAAATCAGAAACGCTCCCGTGTTTGGCAAGGCGTGTTCTCCTGGCTGGTTGAACGAGCGGCCGCAATCAAGCGGTCTCTCGGAGAACTAACTATGGAGGATGCTATGGGTATGAAAGAAGTAAGTGACAAGACGTTTAAGGTGTGGCTTGAAACCGATGAACACGACAAGCGAGCTGGTGACGTAAAGTCGTTAAACCGGAGGGTCGTCCTCGCGACGTTTACGTCGAAAAAGGATGCCGACGCATTCGTCGACGGACTCGCTCACTCGTATCGTGGCAATTTTCATCGGACGGAAAAGCCGAGCTGTTTGCCACGACATTCTGGAGTTTTGTGCGCGAGTTCTCGTCACTCCGTCCGGTCAAACAGTTCGCGGGGCTTTAGCTTGGTACTTGGGCCGCGCCAGCTGCTTTGGAAAAACCGTTGCTGACTCGCTGTTATTCAGATCGGCCCTACCTCAAGGCTGTTCTGAGGCGTCCTATACATACTGTCTCCTCGAGCCCGCTCTGCAGAGGGGTTCGTCATCGCCGGCAGCCTAGTCTCAAGAGGGATGGACTGAATACGGGCCAGTCGCCAGGCAAAATGGCGAGAACTCGCGCACAAAACTCCAGAATGTCGTGGCAAACAGCACTGCAGTTGCCGTTCGTTGATCACCTCGCCAAGCGGGGTGGAGTTCAACTGACTGGAGCATGATTGGCATTCCTTTCTCGGTATTGGCAGTCGTCACTTGGTGGGTGGCTTTGCGGCCGGCTTTCTTGCGGCCGGTTTCTTTCTTCATCGTAACGGAGGCCTGACGACGCTCAACGGCCAGCGTCGATCTAGGCCACTGCGTCGATCGGTGACAGGTCGAGTCGCTTGCGGGCTTCATTCAGCATGTCACTTGTACGGCTCGCTCCGCAACGCGTGACGCCCAACTTGCGAACCGCCAACAGTGAGTCCAGATCGCGGACTCCACCTGCTGCCTTCACCTGAACGTTTGAGCCGGATTTCTCTCGCATCAGCTTGAGGTCTTCGTGAGTCGCTCCCCCCGAGCCGTAGCCGGTGGATGTTTTGACCCAGTCCGCATTTAATTCGGTACAAATCTCGCAGAGGCGGGTTTTCTGGTCGTCGTTGAGATAGCAGTTCTCAAAGATGACTTTCACCTTCTGGCCAGCAGCATGAGCGACTTCGATCACCGCCGCGATGTCCTGCCGAACGTATTCCCAATCGCCGCTTAGAACCTTTGAGATGTTGACGACCATATCGAGCTCTTGGCAGCCATCGGCAAGGGCCTGTTCCGCTTCCGCTCGTTTAATCGCCGTAGTATGTCCACCGTGTGGAAAGCCGATCGTCGTTGATGCCTTGACCGTGCTGCCGGAAAGCAGCTCGGCACACTTCTTCATGTAATAAGGCAGAATGCAGACGCTGGCGACGTCATAAGCCAGCGCCAGCTGAATTCCCGCTTCGAGGTCCTCCACAGTCAGTGGCGGGTTGAGCAGCGAGTGGTCGATCATCTTTGCGAGGTCTTCGTACGAATAGTTCATGGTTTCTCCAGATTTACAGGTTCAATCGTCGTCGGACGGGCACTCTTGCCCGTCTCTGGGTATGCGACGGACAAGAGAGCCCGTCCTCCAAATGTGACACTAACATATCGAATGGTCCTTACCGGTTCTATCGTTCACTATCACAGGATTCCTATTGCTCCGCGAAAGTGTGTTGCGAGAAACGCCTTCTCGCGAAGCTTTTAACGAACCATTGAATCAAAGTGCGTCCATTGCGAGTGCTACGGCGCCCATCACGCCTGCCTTTACTCCAAGCTCGGACTTCATCACTTGCACATTGCTGGTCGGAAACATTCTGACGCGCTCATCAATTACACGCTTGACGGTTTCGATCAATAGATCGCCGATTTCCGCAACACCACCACCGAGTACAATCAGATCAGGGTGCAGGATCGTGACCACATTCGCCGCCGCGATGCCGATGTAGGTGGACGCTGCCGTGATCGCTTCGTGAATCGAGTTATCTTGCTTGATAACTTGGGTCATTTCCGCGACGGTCACTCGGCTCGCATCACCGTCAACCAACGCATGCAGGTGCGGCGCAAGACCCGATTTCATCAATCGGATCCCTTCGCTGGCGATCGCCAGTCCGCTCGCCAATGTTTCCAAACAACCGCGATTACCGCAGCCACACCGCGGACCATCAGGTAATATCGTTTGATGCCCGAGTTCGCCAGCGGCACCGAGTGGTCCAAGCCGCAATTGACCTTGGACTACCACACCACCGCCGACTCCGGTTCCGAGCGTAAAGAACGCGAGCGTTGCGTCGGGACGATGTCGCCCGTGTCCGAATTGCAACTCGCCCAACGTTGCCGTCCGCGCATCGTTGGCGACTCGGACCGAACATGCGAGTAAACCCCTAAGTTGCTCCGCCACCGGAACGTCACGCCATTGGCCCGGCAAGTTGGGCAGGAACTTGGTCACGCCGTTATCAATATCCACTAAACCCGGCACGCCCATGCCGACCGCCTTGATTGACACACCGTGCTGCTTGGCAAGCTGAGCCAACAGCGATCCAATCCGCTCGATGACATCGGATGCTCCGAGGTGCCCATCGGTGGAAAAGCTCTCGTCGCAGAGCAATACTCCATCGTGATTCGCTAAAGCGACTTTGACTGAAGTCCCACCAAGATCGACGCCCGCAAGAACTTCGGTCATTACGTTGGCTCCTCACGCGGGATGTAGTTACGCAGAAACGTGCAGGACTGTCGCAAGGCGCGTTCACGTGATGCGAGCGAGTCTTCGTAAACGCGGTCTTCCACTTCTACGCATACCGGTCCTCGATATCCAGTGTCGCCGAGCACCGCAAAGAACCGACTCCAATCCACGTCACCCAACCCTGGCAGTTTGGGTGTGTGATACTCCAATGGGTTTGCGAGAATCCCGACGTCGTTCAATCGATCTTGGTCAACACGAGCATCCTTTGCGTGAACATGAAAAATTCGATCGGCAAACTCCTTTAGCGGTGTGATGTAATCCATCTGCATCCACACCAAATGCGACGGATCATAGTTTAGACCAAAGTGCGAACTGGGAATCGCCTCAAACATGCGTCGCCAAATCGCAGGGCTGCTGGCTAAGTTCTTCCCACCTGGCCACTCGTCCCCGGTAAACAGCATCGGGCAGTTCTCAATGCCTACTTTGACGTTCTTTTCTTCGGCGTGACGAATCAGTGATGTCCACGTTTCCAAAAACGCGGGCCAGTTGTCGTCCACGCTTTTGGTCCAGTCCCGACCAATGAACGTATTCATTACACCGATGTCCAACGTTGCGGCTGCCGTGATGACATCGTGAATCTGCTCGGCAGCCTTTTCCGCCTCGTCCGCATCCGGTGATAACGCGTCGGGGTAGTAGCCCAAACCGCTGATCGACACGCCATACTTCGCGGTCAAATCGTGCACGTTCGCAATGGTTGCCTCGTCCAGTGAGGCAACGTCAATATGAGTCACACCGGCATATCGGCGAGTCGCTTTGCCGACCGGCCAACACATGATCTCGACGCAGTCGTAGCCTATGTGCTGAGCCGTTTGAAAGACTTCCTCCAACGGCAGTTCTGGTAGGATCGCGCTGACGATACCAAGTTGCAACATGTTACTCTCCCACCGCTATCCACCGTTGCTCGCGGTGGCTTTTTTATCTCGCCTTGCAAATCTGAATCACGTGATGTCCATTCTCAATAGTCGGACAATTTACCGCATTGTTTGAGGTAAACGTGCCATCGGAGATCGCCGCATAGAAATCTCGGAACAGCTGGTTCTTAGAACTCGCCGATTTGGCCCAATCACGCGATTCCCGCAGGCCATTCTAGCGTGTACGATGTCCCTCCGAAGCCGTCGATTCCAGACTTAGAGCCTATCCCAATACCGACCAACGTGGGATGGGTTGCCAGCCGAGCTGTTTGCCACGACATTCTGGAGTTTTCCGCGCGAGTTCTGGACGTCGGATGAGCATTTGCGCTACGGCGAACTTTGCGTTTCCTTCCAGCAGAGAGCGAAACACGCGATAATCGGGCAATGCCCACAACGACTCGCACTCAACGCCGATACGACCATCGCCTTCGAGACCTTGTTCAGACGACTGGTGACGTAGAGCTTGCTATCCGGCACGGCGTGCCCCGGTCAACGGCGCGTGGCTGGCGTACGAATCGGTCCACGGAAGTCGTGTCTCTGGAAGTCTTGGAACTGGACACAGTCCGACTTCAGCATGAGGTGATTCTGCTCCGTCGTCGGATCGCAAGAATCGGTTCCTTGTTACGTCTTGTGGTCATCATTCTGAAGATGTCGGGCATTTCCTTCGCCAGAGTCCGACTGCCGGATGGGATCGCCAAGCTGCAGCTTCTGCGTGCGATTGAACGGTCCCGTTTACACCTTCCGCTGCGTTCTGTACTCAGAGTGATCGGCGTGTCGCATGGTCGATCACCACGACTGGATTCGTGATGATCGTTGTGCCCTCGATGATCGGTCGTCCTGCCCGAGGAGTTCACCGCAGCAACTTACACCGACCGAAGTCCACACCATTAGAAGCATGGTCACGTCCGATGAATACGGGCATGTGTCCACGGGGGTCCTGGCTCGTCTTGCTCAGCGACTCGGCAAGGTGTTTGCCTCACCGACGACGTGGTATCGACTCGTTCGAGATCACGAGTGGCGCCGGCCTCGGCAGCGTGTCCATCCGGCAAAGCCGAAGGTCGGCATCCGCGCCTCACGTCCCAACGAGATCTGGCATGTCGACACGACACTGATCCGGCTGCTCGGTGGCAGTCGGGCTTACCTCCACGCGGTGGTAGACAACTTCTCCCGACGGATTCTCGCATGGAATGTTGCCGAGACCTTCCATCCCGACGTTACCGCACAGCTTCTCACTTGGCGCATCGAAAAGCATGACCTCGGGCAAGCCCATGGTGCTGGTCGACGGTGGTGTCGAGAACTTTAACTCGGCGGTCGACAAGCTCGCCGAGTCCGGGCTGTTGAAACGCGTTCTTGCACAGATGGAAATCACTTTCTCGAACTCGTTGATCGAGTCCTGGTGGCGAGTGGTCAAGCACCAGTGGTTGTACTTGAACACGCTCGACACGGCCACCACCGTGCGGAACCTGGTTGCATTCTATATCGACCAGCACAACAGGCACCTCCCGCATTCGGCGTTTCGTGGACAAACGCCCGATGAGATGTACTTCGGAACCGGAAGTGCCATCCCGAAGCAGCTTGAGGCCTCACGGATTGCCGCACGCCAGTCACGAATGGAGGCCAATCGCGCACAGACCTGCCGGACATGTGAAGAAATAGTCTCGATCAGCAGTTGATCGGAATGAATGGCTACCAGCGTCTATCCGTTGAGTGTCCTGCCGTGCGCAGTCAACCCAGAGAACGCCCCCGTGTCGAGGTGAACTCGTCCGACGTGCTAGAAATAGTCGGGCCCGTCGGACCGTTCAGGAACTCGATGCCGTCAGTGACGAGAACTCGCGCAGAAAACTCCAGAATGTCGTGGCAAACAGCTCGGTTGTTGTTCGTGACGAGCAATGTCTATCGACGGCAAATTCATTTCCGTTTCGTTAGGAATTGAGCTACGGTTGCGTTGTTCCTTGAAAGGTCGGTCATAATTATCCTCGCCACCTCGCGCACCGCATCCCTTCCACTCGGGTCGGGTAAGTCTGTCGGGAGCTGCGCACGGACTTGCTGCCAGGTTGGTGGATTCACCGTCAAATCGACCAGGAAGAGCCTGCCTTGAGCGGTGGGTTGAACCTGATTGTCGAGCTTCAGCGTCTCGGATTTCACCTGCGGGCTGTGCGGTTTGACTTCGATTTGCAAACGAAGGCTTACGGTCTTTCCGTCAATCGTGATGCCATCCTTCATCGATACAAGCTTGCCGTCAAACGTGACCCCCACATCTTCGGGCCGTTGGACGTGAGTGTTAGCGCTGACTTCGTGCCGGAAGAGCATCACGTATGCGATCTCACGTGGACCGTCGGACGATTTCCGGGTCCCCAAAAGTAAGCCAGGCACATCGTGCTGAAGGAAAATCGTACCGGCCGAAAACGACCAGTCATCGCGAGCGACCTGGCTGCCACCGTCGATTTTCTCCACGGGGGCTGGGGTGCAACCGAACAGTACTTGGCAGACCACAATCACAGCAGGAAGCCGACATACCGCGCCAGCGCGGAACATGGCTGGCACTTCGTGAACGAGCGCCTCTACCATAAGTTCGTCCTGCACCACTTCGACACTCCAAATGCGCATTCTATGGCCAGCGACGCGAGCAGGACATCAGGGTTCGATGAAGGTGGCGACGTCTTCCGAATTGGCGACACAGGAAACTTTCCACTGGTTGGATGCCCCTGCGAACTCCACGCGGAACAGCCTGGTTTCATTCACTTTCAAACCACTGTCCAAAGAGACCTCGCGTGTTGCTCTGTTGACATTGCCCGTTTCCCTTCCGCAAACATCGAACGACACTTTCGCTGCTTTCATTCCACCAACGTTGCGAATCCTGCCAGACACCGTCAGCTTCTTGGTGCTTTCGTCAAACTTGGTGTCCAGAGCCTCAACAGTCAATACCGGCTTGATATAGTACTTGTAACAAAGATAATCTGCCACCTGAACAATTGCCGGTATTTTCGAGGCGACGTGGAAGAAGCCGATGCCCGGGGCTTCCGGGGCGATTGTCTTCCAGTAACGGACTTGTTCTTCCAGTTCGCCCACCGAAGGGTCCGTCGCCGGATCGAACCGGTCACCCCACTGAAAAACGGAAACTGCCAGAATGGTTTTGTCGAGGTAATCCGCCTGGCGTAACAATTGCGCGGTCTTGTCAAAGAAATCCCGGAAGTGGGCGACCGGCCCGTACCTCCCCCTCTTAATGCTGTTGGTGTAGACCTCGGGCATGATGAAGTAATTGCAGTCCCTGCATGCCTGGATTTCATGTTGTTGGGGATGCCACATCGTGTAGACAAATCCCGTAAGATTGGGGCGTGCCTGGGCGAAACCGACGAGACTCTTCATCTCCTCCGCTTTCGTGCGGCCGGCAAACTCATCGAGCATGATCGCATCGTAGTTGGTCCCGTCGATTCCGTGATCGAGGTAATTCCTGTATCCTTCGATTCCCTTTTCGGGGTGAAACCCCTTCCACGCGCAAGCGACCATGCCGTGCTTACGGAGTCTCTCGGCACCCTCGGGATTCCCGGCATAGCCGACCGTGGCGTAACTCAATTGAGTGTCGACCAGTTGGTTGTCACGTCCGTACCAAACGAAATACAGATCCTTTGCGGTTACCGGAACTTCGCGGATGGCGCGAGATTTACTCTTTCCCGCTGTCAGGTCTGCCGCCAGCCGCCAGGTGCCCTGCCGCAGGTCGTCCCACTTGATCGTGACCTTCCGCCGCTCCGAAGGCTTGAGCTTGTCGATCGTCACGTGCTTGATGTGGGTGTTCTGCGAAGATCGCGTGGCAGCCAAAGACAGTTCGGCAATGGGGATCTGGTCGTCGCCATAGTTGACCACCTCGCAGGTGACGTCCACCGAGTCGCCTTGCTTGGGAACTCGCTTGGACAATTGCATGTTTTCCACGGCAATACCGCTTGATGCGACAACCAGTCCGCACTGGGAGGCCGATCCTCCGATTCCCGCCAGATAGAGTGTCCCATCCGGCCCGGAACATGCCCCCCAGGCGGATCGTAGGCAGGAAACCTTTCCAAGGTTCTTTATCGTGGAACTCTCAAGATCGTAGCAATATATCTCGCTTCCCCAATCCGCGGCATAATAGACATTTCCGTCGCTGCCGGCCGTGATGGCGTGAACGACTATTTGACTTTTCTTCTTGCGGTCAAAGGCCAAACCGAGATCCTTGATCTTCGGCTGCTGACCGGCTCTACATACAAGCTCAAACAGATGCCGAGAGAACGCCCCCGAACCGTAAATGGCGGTACGTGATTCGTTGATGGCCAGCGCGTAGGGAGCGTTGTGGACGGCCCCATCGCTGCCGGGAATCTGAATCGAGGTGAAGTCCAGTTTGTTTATCGTCGGATCATAGACGATCAACTCGCCTTCATAGTTGAAGTAGCAGACTCTACCGTCGGCCATCACCCGCAGGGCGCGGGAAGGTGCGAATTTGGGGTCGCTGTGCGGATAGGACTTCAGCAACGTGCCGGCGTTGAACCAATCGCCTTTCTCGATGTCATACCGCAGAAGATAGGCATGGGGGTGCGTAACCGCGTAAATCATTCTCCCTGTGGGATCGATGGACATGCTGAGCAATGATTCCCCGTACTCGTCTTTCGACGCGGGAGTGTCGGTCTGCTGCGGAATCGGTATTCCGTGGTCGGTGAAGGTGTGGCCCCTGGGGTCGTACGAAATGAGATGTCCCCCTAAGTACCCTTTGGGAAATCTGTCGAGCAGGCCGTTGGCAGCCATGTCCCGTTCTTCGCAGTGCGTCCCAAACCACAACCTTCCGCGGCCGTCGACGACGATTTGCGTGTGGATTTTCGATTGCGGAATGCGTTGTTTGTCATATTCGCCCGTTACATACTGCATGTCGGCGATGGCCTGAATCCCCGCCGCGCCGGGCTCGTAAACGAGCAGGCTCGCGCCGCCTCCTTTTTCGTTGCAAGTGCCGATGTAAATGCTTCCGTCCGGCCCACGTGTCATGGCACTGAACATGGTCGATCCGGTGCCAGCGGGAAATGGAGTGAAGCGATAACTCCGGTTCGCATCTTGCGGCGACGTGGAGCAAAGGGGCAATAAGGCAATCCAGTACGCCAGTGAATACATAAGTTGAGGACCTCCACGAGTGGACTCTATGGTTGCAAAATCAATCGTAGCCGAAGTCGTGAGACTTTGGAAAAACAGGGTGAAAAACCACTTGTCGGTGCTGTCGCTAGATCTCACTTTTTGTGAAGTTATTAAGCGAATCCCGCGCAGGCGACTTCGCGAACAATATCCAAAGTCTCACGACTTCGGCTACACGCTCTTTTTGCAACGTTAGGGTGGACTTGGCTGCGGCTGTGCCGCGCTAGTGTAATTATAGGGGTAGAGGCCAGCTAGTGCCATTCCCGCTTGCAGGACCCGATCAAAGCGAAGCAGGACGGCCCGGAAGGGCCGTCCTGCTGGTAAATTCAAAGGCAATGAATTAAATAGGCTGTTTAGGCTTTGTCGGAAAACATACACCTAGCGGCAGCTAAATCCATGCCGAACAGGATCGAGCCTGTCGTGTTCTAGCCTCGATTCCTCCTTCTGCCCCAACCACGAAGGGCGAATCCCATGAATCCCAAAAGGCTCAGTCCGGAAATGATAAAGCTGCTCGGCTCGGGGACAAATCCGTACTGGACATGGTCGTATTCCCAGTTGTTCAAGAGTTCGATCTTGCCGATGCCGTCTGGGGAATAGTAGCCCAAGAACTGGGGCTGCAAGCCCGAAGAAGTGGGATTGTGGGTGACTGAAGCGTCGAGCTGAACAAGTTGGGTAGTATCATCTGCTGCGTAGACCTTAATTCTCATGTCGCCGTTTTCGCCGCCCACAGCCCCCGCGTACGTGGGCAAGTTGCCACCAAGGGCGGCTGCGTCGAAATCGTAGATCATAGGTCCGCCGGGGTTGTTGGAGCGCAAAATGCCTTGTACGGCTGCCTTGCCGTCACCGTCAACTCCGCCGGTATTGTCCTCGTCTACACCGTCCATACCCGCGTCGTTCGCAGCGCCGTTGATGCCGCCGTCGATACGTACTGCTGAAATATTTCCTGATACCGTCGCACCGGGTGAGTCATATTGCCCATCCTGGAAATCTTCCAAGTAGAAGTACTGCCCGCTCGGGGGAAAACTGAGCCCGCGGAAGTCGTGCACGGACGTAGTCTCTGCAGGACCGCCGGGATCATCGAGGTTCACAATCGGACCGAAGATGGCGGCAAAAGGGCTAATATTGGCGCCGGCCGCGGGATCGTCGTACGCTTGGTATGTTCCTGGCCCAAACGAAGTTTGAGCAGTGGCCTGACGGCTATCGGGCGCGCCGGCGAGGATTGTCAAGGTCAAAAGTGCTACGAGGACTGTGTTGCGAGTACTCATTAGTCTCTCCTTCAAAAAGTGCAAAGGTTTAAACGAATCATAGAAATTATTAGAGGTAAAGATCGAGTCATTGGAATGGATTCCTGATTACGGCGGGCGCGCCTTTTGAAGAGTTGCCAAATTTTGCTTTGAGTGTTGCTCCATGTCATGACCTCGCTTTGTTACTAGGATTGAAAAAAATCCCGAACGCTTCGTTGACGCATTAACACAATCCGTTTAGCTATACACAATCCGTTTAGCTATCAGCTAAACGGGGTTTCATGATTCGTAGAACGGAATTCTTTCTGTTGGTCGTAAGGACAGAACGAATTCCATTCTACTTTCCCAAGCGATCAGTATCAATAATTTCAGGTTCAGTTTTGATATTTCCAGGTAAGACTGGTGTGGTTGCGAACCCATGGATCACTCTCGCCTTTCGGCTGCGCGGCCAACCGAGTGCCGCCAGCGTCCCAAGGGTCAAGAGTAGAAACGTGGATGATTCAGGAACGCTGGACCCTGCCCTGCCGCCACTTGCCGTCAGATTGCCAGGATCGTAGCCCGGTGACACGATCCCACCCATATTAATGAGATCGCCAGCCACGGTCCCAATTCCGCCTATGACACCGTCCAGACCGGTGACGGTACCGCCGCCGGAGATCAGGGCGTTGTTGATCAAAAGTGTGCCGCCGCCCGTCTTGTCCAGGTCATGGCCGTTGAGGTTCAGCGCGTTGTTGAAACTGAGTGTGCTGCCCATTTCGATATCAACCGTGGTATCATCCTGCAAATTCACGACAGCCTGGAACTGGTGAGCCGCCCCGCCGCTGACACTCAGCGAAGGGGGACCAAAGGGATCGGCCGGGTCGGTCGGATCGTCGGGGTCGGTCGCTAGGTTGACGCTTGCCAAACCGGCGACCGCATACGGATTCGCACTGTCGAACTCGATGCGATTCACGGTCACCGGACGGTTCACCGCGACGATTGTCGGGCCGGATGTCATGCCTCCCAACACGGCCGTCTGGGTACTATCCATGGGCGGACCGCCCGAGGGGGTCCAATCGTTCGGATCCTGCCAATCGCCCAGGCCGTTCGCTGTCCATTCATAGCTGGTCACTGGCGGCGGATCCTCCCCAGCGAACCCGTACTGGACATGATCCCAATCCCAGTCACCGGTGAACGTGAGTGCGGAGATGCCCTCATCGTGCTGTACCCCCATGAAGCAGGCCGAATCGTCACCGTAATCACAGGACGTAAACGGCTCTTCCGCGGTTATCGTCGCAATTGGGACGTCGTCTGGATCGAGGAAGTGGACCGTTACCGTCGGAAAAGTTGTTTCCAGCGCCAAGGCCACAATCCCCACGTGCGTTGGAAAGTTGCCACCAAGCTGGTTTGCGCTAAAATCGATGAAACCAACTTGCCCGGGGTTTTGGCGAAAGGAGGCAGCTACCGGTTGGCGGCCTTCCATATTGACTCCGCCGTTGTCCTCGTCTATCGAGTTGGGCCCGGTTACGCCGGCGCCGACAGAGCCGTTGCGGCCACTTTCGGTGCGTATGTGACCGTTTGATGTCAAGGTAGCGCCCGGTACGTCGAATTGCCCGTCCTCCATGTCCTCCAAGAAAAAGTACGTGGAGTTGGCGGCGACCGAGGAATGGAGACCGCGGAAATCGGGCAGACTGACATCCGGCTCTGCAGGGCCTCCGGCAGCATCGAGCTCCATGAGGGAACCGAATGCGGCGGCAAAAGGGCTAATGTTGGCGCCAGCCGCGGCATCGTTGTACGCTTGGTATGCGGATGGCCCGTATTCGGTGGTGGTTTGGGCGGTGGCCTGACGGCCGCCGAGCGCGACTGCGAGGATTGTTAAGATCAGTGCGGTGCGGCAGTTTATCATTAGGCTCTCGTAGGGATGGCGTGATACCGATCCAATGGGTTAATTCGGCTTCTTCGGCTGCGCCGCCAACCGAGCGCTGCCAGCGTCCCGAGGGTCAAGAGCACTAACGTGGATGGTTCAGGCACGCTCGACTCTACGCTGCTGCCACTTGCCGTCAGAATGCTCGGATTGTTGCCCGGTGACACGATGCCACCCATATTGATGACGTCACCACCCACGGTACCACTTCCGCCAATGACACCGCCCAGACCGGTGACCGTACCGCCACCGGAGTTCAGGGCGTTGTTGATCAATAGTGTGCCGCCGCCCGTCTTGGTGAGGATCTTGCCGTTCAGGTTCAGAGCGTTGTTGAAACTAAGTGTGCTGCCCGTCTCGATATCAACCGTGGTATCATCCAGCAGGTTCACGACCGCCTGGAACTGGTGATCCGCAGCGGCCGGTCCGCCGCTGACACTCAGCGAAGGGGGTCCGAAGGGATCGTCAGGGTCGTTCAGATCGTCTGGGTCGGTGGCCAGGTTGACGCTTGCCAAACCGGCGACCGCATACGGATGCGCACTGTTGAACTCGATGCGATTCACGGTCACGTCACTGTTCACCCCGACAAGTGTCGGTCCCGTCGTCACGCCTCCCAACACGGCCGTCTGGGTACTATTTATGGGCGGACCGCCGATGGGACTCCAATTGCCTGGTTCCTGCCAATCGCCCTGGCCGCTGGTCGTCCACTCAAAGCTGGTCGTAGGCGGTGGATCACTACCAACGAACCCGTATTGGACATGGTCCCACTCCCAGTTGTTCAACAGTTCGATCTTGCCGATGCCGCCCGGGTCATGGTAGCCCAGGAACTGGGGATCTACGATGCCGACTGGAGCGTCGAGCTGGGCAAGTTGCGTATTATCATTTGCAGCGTAGACCCTAATTCTCATGTCGCAGCCCCCACACCCTTCGCCGGCCACAGCCCCCACGTGCGTGGGCAGGTTGCCACCGAGCAGGCTGGCATTGAAATCGTAGGTAATAGCTCCGCCGGGGTTGCTAGAGCGCAATATGCCCTGTCGGGCTGCCGTGCCGTTACCGTCCACTCCGGCATCATTGTCCTCGTCTACACCGTCCATTCCCGAGTCATTAATAGCGCCGTTGATCCCGCCGTCGATGCGTACTCCTGTGATGTTTCCTGTTACAGTCACGCCGGGTGCGTCAATTTGTCCGTCCTGGAAATCTTCCAGAAAGAAATACGTCTGGTCCGCGCCGACCGGGAAAACGAGCCCGCGGAAGTCGTGCACTGATACATCCAGCTCGGCAGGGCCTCCGGGAGCATCGAGCAATGAGAGCTGACCGAATGTGGTGGAAAAATCACTAGTATTGGGGCTGGGGTTGCCACCGCCATTGGGAGGGTTGGTGTCGTAGGCTTGGTAATCGTGTGGCCCGAATTGAGTTTGAGCAATAGCCTGGCGGCCACCGAGGGAAACGGCGAGAGTTATCAAGACCACGAGAGTTGACAAGATCAGCGCGCTGCGCTTCTTCATCATTAGGTCCTCCAAAAGAGTGCTAATGTAACGAAATTGTCAACAAAGGAATGTTTTGACAGGGCACCACAGATTCTATCAGAAATCTCTTAATCCTACAACTATTAATTCGAAATAAACAAAAGTCGTGTTTTCCTAGGGCAAAAGGAAACCGCTGCCCCGCTAGGACTATGACTATCTGATTGGTTGTGGCTGCCGTATCTTGCCGCAGTTCGGATAACGTTATCGGTCGTCGGACAACACCTCTTCCCCGGCACGACTGCCAAAGGCCTGGTGGATTTCAAATATCATCTCGTAGCTGAGCGAGCGGACCGAGCCGTCACAGAAAGCGGCGTTCCACGTTCCGGGGTGGGCACTCCCGAAGTCATGGCAGTTAAAGCACGAATCCCTCTTGATTGGGTCGAGCATTGGAAGGTTTTTCGCCCAGCGGACACAGCTCCCGGGAATATTCCCTCCCGCAAAGCAATGTACAATTGGCCACTCATCGCCTTCGCCGTCGCCGCTCGTATAGGATTCACTGCTCATTGACTTCTCGCCCACAAGGTACGTATGGCTCAGGCCATCGGAGATTGCCTTTGCATCGACCCTGCGGCGCTGATCCCAAATGCCTGCCAAGTCGGAGATCAACGTGCCCTCCACGCTGGCCGCTCCTCCGTTCATAGCGTAATCGGTTCGCGCGCCCAACTTCCCAAGTCTAAACCTGGCGTCCCCCGTCATGGGATACGCTTCAGCTGGGCGCCGTGACGGGCAATACAGAATCGTGACCGGCTTTGTGACAAGTTTACGCAAAACAGCTACGTCATTTTGGTCATTGGCGGTCTGGAGGGTCTCGTCGAGCGCTGTCTCCTCTATAAACGGAAACAGTTGTGTGATCCACGATCCACCTGCCTGGAATTCCGACAGCCCAGATTGAACACCAACCTGGGTCGCGACGGGAAAAAAGTTGTGTCCGTTGTTAAACGCGTGAAAGCCCAGCGCCAATTGATGCTCGTTGTTCAGACACTGCACACGCCGCGCAGCCTCACGAGCCGCCTGCACGGCCGGCAAGAGCAGGGCCACCAGAATGCCGATAATCACAATGACCACTAGGAGTTCGACCAAGGTAAAACCGCGAACTCTATATTCCATCAAATTACCTCGACCGTCAGACCGTTTCGATGAATCGCCGATTGGCCGTGCGGGACGCCGCGACCCGACGATTCACTCTTAACCTACCTCATTCTGCGATCGTTTACAAGCCGCGGCCCCGAAACAAATAAGGTGTCACATTGATATCAACCCGAAGCCACTTGGTCCAGCAGTCGGGGATCAGCACGCAGATTTCCGGACCGCTGGCTCGTCACGCAATGATCGGCCGGATAATGCTCGCCGGCTCTTCGCCGGTCAGGGTTTCATCGCGCCCTTCGAAGGGAAAAGACACGTTCCGGTGGTCCAATCCCAACAGGTGCAAGACGGTGGCGTGGAGGTCCGGCATCGTGACCTGATCTTCCACCGCGGTGTAACTGAAGTCATCCGTGACGCCGTGGATGCTGCCGCCTTTGATTCCTCCACCCGCCAACCAAAAGCTGAAACCGAAGGGGTTATGGTCACGGCCGTCGGCGCCTTCGACGACCGGCAAGCGACCGAATTCGCCCGCCCAGATAACCAGCGTCGATTCGAGCAGGCCGCGCTGTTTGAGATCCTTCAACAAGGCGCCCACGGGCTGGTCCGTCTCCCGAGTCGACTTGGTTAGCTTTTTCTTGAGTTTCCCGTGGTGGTCCCAATCATTGCGAATCAGGTGAACGAAACGCACGCCGGATTCAATCAGCCTACGGGCAGTCAGGCACTGCGCGCCAAATTTCTTGGTGGTGTCATTTTCCAGGCCGTAAAGCCGTTGCGTGGCCGCTGTTTCATTGGAGAGGTCCACTTGCTGCAGCGCGGTGACCTGCATGCGGGCTGCCAGCTCAAAGTTCTGAATCCGCGCATCCAGTTCGGTTAGCTCCTGACGGGTTTGTTGGTGACGACGATTCAGGGCCTGGGTCAGGTCGAGATACGACCTTTGTTCGGCAGCCGTCATAAACGCCGGTCGCTGGAGGTCGAAGAGGGGGCTGCCGCTGACGTTAAAGGGGGCGGCTTGATAGAGTGCGGGCAGCCAGCCAGCCGTGGTGGCGTGGCGTGTCCATTCAGGATCGGAGTCCGGCATGGCGATGTAGGCGGGCAGGCTGTCGTTGTCTGAGCCAAGCGCATAGCTCACCCAACATCCGATCGACGGAAAACCGGAAATCGGCCGTCCGGTGTGCAGCAGCAGCAGCGCTTCACCATGATCCGTCCGCGTGGTCACGCCGGACCGGACGACGGCGATGTCGTCCACGACTTCGGCCAGGTGCGGCAGCAACTCGGACAGCTCGATGCCCGACCGGCCATGCTGCTGAAACTTGAACGGGCTGGCCATGAGCTTATTCGAGGCGCCGATAGCCCGTTGATTGATTTCCAACGGAATGGGTTGGCCGTCGTACTTGGCCAACATTGGTTTTGGGTCGAACAGATCAATCTGGCTCGGACCGCCGCCCATGAAGATGTAGATCACCCGCTGGGCCTTAGGCACGACGTGCGGGGCCTTGGGCCGCAAATCGAACGAGGCCTGCCCGGCAGGGATCGAGGCAGGGGCCTGCTGTGATAGGAGCCAACTGAAGGCAATCCCCGCCAAGCCGCCGGCACTCTCGCGGAGCATGGTCCGTCGCCAGAGGAGGCGCGGCAAGGCGCGAGCATGGCCAACAGACGCGGCGCGGAAGTCTTGACGGCTTTGGGCTGGGAGGTAATGTTTCATCAGTCGACGTAGAGAAATTCGTTGGAACTGAACAAGGCATGGCAGATCGTTCGCCACGATTTTGCACCGTCAATGTCTTCGGTGTCGCGTCGGCCGTCCTCAAGGAAGTGAGAAAAAAGCGAGACTTCCTCCTCTGAAGGCTTCCTTCCGTAGGCCAGCAGCCAAGCAGATCGCAGCCGCTGGTCGAACGTTGTGCCGCCCTCGGCCATGATCCGTTGGGCGAAACGCTCAGCGCCTTCCAGAATGAAAGGATTGTTCATGACGGCCAGCGCCTGCTGCGGAATAACCCCAGCCGACCGTCGCGGGCAATTCGTGTCCATGAACGGCGCGTCAAACGTTGCCAGCAAGGTGGGAATCCAGGTGCGTCGCGTGCTGATGTAAACGCTGCGCCGATAGCGTCCGGAATGATCAGGCGGAACCCCGTATTGACCGTCCTCGAGTTTTTCGGTGGGGACCGACTTGCCGAACAATCGTTGGTCGAGACCTCCGCTCACCTTCAGGATCGCGTCGCGGAGAGCCTCTGCTTCGAGTCGCCGTTTCGGAAAATGCCAAAGGAGCCGATTCGAGGGATCCGCGCCGCGCTTGTCCACGTCGTCCAACGATGCCTGCCGATAGGTGGTGGCACAAAGAATCAAGCGATGGATCGGTTTGATCCGCCAACCGCGTTCTATGAATTCCACGGTCAGCCAATCCAACAAATCCGGATGGGTGGGCCGGCTGCCGCGGGCGCCAAAGTCATCGGGCGTCGCCACAATTCCAGTGTGGAAATGATGCTGCCAAAGACGATTCACCATTACGCGGCCTGTCAGCGGATGGTCGCGGCGGGTGATCGAATTTGCCAAGGTCAGACGCCGCCGGGTCGTTCCGCTGTCCGGCGAAATCTGCGGAAACTGGCAGGGATTCTGCGGGTCGTCCAAGACGGTCAAAACTCCTGGCGGAACCTCGTGGGCGGGAGTTTCGTAGTTGCCACGATCCAGCAGGCGGGTGGGGGAAGGTGTGGTCGAAACATCAAACAGTCCCCAGGCGACCGGGGGCAACTTTTCAGCCTCTTTGTTGATTGCGGTGAGCCGGTCACGAATCTGCTGTTGTTGGTGTTCGTACTCAGGATAAGCCTCTTGCAGTTTCTCTCGGCTTAGGCCCAGCTCGAGCGCGACCTGTGAAACCAGCGCCGCGTCTGCTTTGGAGAGCTCGATGTGGTTAACCAACACCTTGACGCGATCCCGCACGGTGTTTTCCGCGATCTCAGACAGGTGATCCCGAATGTATTTCATGCGCCAGCGGAGTGGCAGTTCTTTATTCAATTCCTTGGTCAGCGTGCTCCGCTCGGCCTTCCAGGCACGAGACTGGCGGAAGTATTTCTCTCGCCCCCGGCGATCGAGCAGCGGTATCGCCCGCACCGTGCCCGGGTTGGCGTCACTCCAGATTCCGGCTAGCCAATTCGCAGGATCGTAGGCCGGTTGGAACACCGCGATCAGCTGATAGTAGTCTTCGTGCGGCAGGGGGTCGTATTTATGGCTATGGCAGCGAACGCAGTTTAAGGTCAAACCCATCAGGGCTTTCATCGAGACCTCCATCGCCGCCTGTTGCGCTGCGTACATCTTTTCCTCTTGCATAATCGGCTGGTTGTCCGTGGCGTCAGGAGGGCAACGCAGAAAACCGGTGGCCACCAATTTGTCAATTTGATCAGGGGAAAACAGGTCCACGGCGCGCCAGTCGAACATTTCGTCGCCGGCCAGCTGCTCTCTCACGAACTGGTCGTAAGGCTTGTCTGCGTTTAACGAGCCAATGACATAGTCGCGGTAGCGCCAAAAGTCCGGACGCGGTTTGTCTCCGATAAACAGACTCGACTCCGCGAACCCGACAACGTCAAGCCAGTACCGCCCCCAGCGTTCGCCATAGTGAGGACTGGCCAGCACGCGGTCCACCAGTTTCTCGTAGGATTGTGGGTCAGGATCAGCCACAAACGCTGCCACCTCATTCGGATCAGGCGGCAAGCCGAGCATGTCGTAATAAAGCCGGCGGATGAGCGTCCCGCGATCCGCGTCTGGGTTGAGCGCCAGACCGTTCTGCTCCAGTCGCCGCAGTATAAAGGCGTCAATCGGGGTGCGGACCTGGTGGCCATGTCGCACCCGAGGGGTGGGTGGCCTGATCGGCTGCTGGAATGACCAGAACGCGCGGTCTTGGTCCGTGATACTCGAAGCCTCTCCCCGAGCGGTGGCTTCCAGGCGCGCGCGTTCTGCCAGCGCCCGGGGTTGCCCATAAATGGCCGTCAGCACTGCCAGCACCACCATGAGAATCGTGCCCCGCCGGAGGCTCGAAGCGACCTGAAAAACGACGGCCATGTAGAAACCCGCACTCCTTGAAAGGTGCCACACTTGCGCAAAAGCCAACTCAGCTGTCCGCGTACGGACCACGACACGTTTGGTGTGAAGAACGGACCCCGATCCAAGACAATGACGCCGGTGATCATTCATACAGGGGCCCCATACTGAGGTTATCTCATGCGTACTGATTTGTCAATAATCAGTTGGCTGGTCCTGCGAGTCCTCTAATTCAGCCGGTATCGGGCGACCAGCGGCTTGACGCAGGGTAACGGTTGGCCATAGAGTCCAACGTGGCGACGGTGTGCATCGAGCCGTCACGAACAAGGGAGCGCATCCATGTCTATTGCACGAGTTGTGTGTTACTTCTGGGCCGTTCAACCGATTTTCGGCTGGAGCGCTTTGGCAACGGCCGAAAGCTGGCCACAATGGCGCGGTCCGACCGGCCAGGGGCTGGCGACGGCCAGGGGGCTGCCGGTCCGTTGGAGCGAAACAGAGAGCGTCGCGTGGAAAACAGATATTCCCGGCCGAGGCTGGTCGTCTCCAGTCGTCGAGAACGGGCAAGTATGGATGACCACGGCCATCGACGAGCCGGCCTCCAAGGAGGACGCCCAGCGGCGGCAGAAGACCAGCGGCCAGCCGCTAACGGTATCCGCTTTCGTCAGCCTGCGCGCCGTCAGTGTCGACTTGAAGACCGGCCAGCGATTACGCGACATCGAAGTCATGACGCAGCGAGAACCTCAGCCGACGCATGTGCAGAACACCTATGCTACACCGACGCCCGTCCTCGAGCAGGGGCGACTCTATTGTCATTACGGCACGTACGGCACCGGCTGTGTGGATACGCGCAACGGGAAGGTGCTGTGGACCAACCGAAAGTTGCACGTCGATCACGAGGTGGGACCCGGCAGTTCGCCGGTACTTTGCCAGGACATGTTGATCGTTCATTGCGACGGACGTGATCTGCAGTACGTTGCCGCCCTCGACGCGGGCACGGGCCAGTTGGTGTGGAAAGTGGACCGGAGCGGCAAGCTACGGGACGAGCCAAAAAGTCGCAAGGCGTATTCAACGCCGCTGATGGTCGAGGTCCACGGACAGCCGCAGCTGATTTCGCCCGGCGCCGACTGGCTGTACGCATATGATCCTGCCAGTGGGCGAGAGCTATGGAAAGTCAACTACGGAGTGCTCGGCTTTTCCAATGCTCCTCGACCGGTCGCGGGACATGGGATGATTTACAGCTGCACCGGCTACATGAAGTCGGAGCTGCTGGCCATTCGCGTTGACCTGGAAGGGGGTCTCCAGCGGCCGCAACTCCTCTGGCGTTTTAAGAAGCAGGTGCCAAACATCTCGTCTCCGCTGCTGGTCGGCAACGAGATTTACTTCGTGTCGGACAATGGCGTTGCCACATGCGTCGATGCCCACCGTGGCCATTCGCACTGGGTCCAACGCCTCGGTGGAAAATATTCCGCCTCGCCCATGTACGGCGACGGGCATATCTACTTTTTCGATCGTGATGGGGTGACGACGGTGATCGAACCGGGAAAAGAGTTCAAGCAACTCAGCGTCAACCGGCTCGACGGCAGCTTCATGGCTTCGGCAGCGGCGGTCGACGGCGCGCTGCTCCTGCGGTCGGACAAAGCTCTCTACCGCCTGCAGACGAATTGAGTTATTTCTTCGTCGCCGCTTATAAGACTTCCTCCAAGGCGACGACGCGGCCGTTCTCCTGTACTGACTTGATTGCGGCATGGGTCGCCGCGACGACCTCCAGCAACTCCCGCGAGGAAAACGGCTGTCGTTTCGAGCGAATCATCTCCCGGATCGTCTGTACCAGGTGCGCGACCGTGCGGCTGTAACGCGCGTGCCATTTTACGTTTCCACTGTCTGATCCAAACAGCGCAAAGGTTTCGCTTTTCTGACTGAAATGGGCTGTCCCTTGGTTATCTCCTCCCATCCACACCGTGGCCGGAGGCCGGTTCTGGAAGGTGATTGTCAGGAGGCAGCTGCCCTCGTATCGCACCAGGCTCGCGCCCTCGAAACCGACACCGCAGATGGCGGCCACGGCCCAGACCGGGTGGATGGCGTAGACAGGAATGAAGTTGTCAATGCAGGCGGCACCGTAACCCACCGTCAACCACTGTAACTTTCCAAATTCGCCCGTCTCCCGAAGGCGCGCCACATGCAGCACCTCGGCGAAGTGACGAAACAGGCTGGAAGACATCAGCGGCGTGCCGTGTTTTTCGGCAAGGGAAAGGATCTCGGCAGCGCGAGTGGGCTTATCCGCCAGCGGTTTGTCACAAAAGGTCGGCAGTCCAGCCTCTAAGGCCGGGGCGATCAAATCGAAATGATCTTCTCCGTTCCCGATAGCATCCCCCAAGAGCACCGCATCCACCTCGCGCACCATTTGTTCGACTTTTTTCACTGGTCGGACGCCGCTAAACACCTCGGCGAATTGCCCAGCGGCCTCGGCGTCCTTGTCGAACACGTGCGTGATTCGCGTGTCTAGAAATGGTGGTTCCGCTCCGACGACCTGGGGGTTCCGCAGCCATTTGCGGTACATTTCCCCCATTTGCTTTCTCTGGTTTTTCGCCAGAGCGTCCATGTCGATTGAACTGTGGAACGCCTGAAAGAAGTGCCAACTGTGCAAGTTGCCGCGAGCCGCATTGATGACACCGACCCGGTAAACCCGCTCCTTATCTGGGGTCGCCGCTGCATTGCCGACGGGAAGGATGCAGGCAGCAGACAATCCCAAGGCGGTCGAGCCCGAGAGAAATTCACGCCTCGTACAGTGCTGCCATTTAGCTGCCGACATTTTGCGTTCACCTAGGCCGAATTATACTACGTACCGGAAGAGGGCGGCTTGCCGCCAACCCAAGGACCGGCCAATGCCATGTAGGGTGGCTCTTCCAACAGGCTGCCGTAGTCACCTGCCTTCCAGCCGGCGATGTGATTCGGCTTCTGGCGAGCCTCGGACATGCGTTCCCACTTCTTCGCCCAACTGGAGTCGGCGTCGGTCACCTTTAACTTGTCAGCGTCGAAAAAATACGCCCCGCCTTCGCGGTAACTGCGAACCCCCAGGTTCACCACGCTGATGGCCGCCGCTCCCAGGTCGGGCGGATTGTTGCACTTCTGGGGATTGTCCGCCTGTATGGCTTCGATCCAGTTCTTGAAGTGAGCGTAGTCTGCATTCTTCACATCTTCGACTTGGATGAGTTCAGGCTTCAGCTTGCTGTCGCGAGTCACCTGCGGCCGCTCGGGAATAAACTCAAAGCTCGAGCCGTTGCCGAAGACGAACGAACCGAAATGTCCGCGGATCAACTGCTTGATCCGAGTGTTCTGGCAGCACATCGTTGTTGAGACCAGCCCTTGCACTCCTTCGTGGAAGTCGGCGACGACCGTCGCCACGTCGGGAACGTCGCGACCATCGTACTCCATGAAAATGCCCCCGGCCCCGACCACTCGGCCGGGATACCGCAAGCCGGTCGCCTGCAGCATGGTCGTCATGCGATGGACGAACAGGTCGGTGTACATGCCCGACCCGAATTGCCAGAACCGACGCCACTGGGCGTAGATGGCTCGATCGAATGGCATCTCCGGTGCCAGACCCTCATTCTGTCCCAGCCAAAGCGGCCAGTTGATGGTCTTGGGCGTCATTTCCTTCTTCAACTCGTAGTACCGCCACTGGCCCATCGACGAATTGCGGAAGTATTCGGTCTGGAACATCAGCACCTTGCCCAGTTTGCCCTCCTGCAGCAGTTCGCGGGCCTTGTTCCATATCGGCTGGCTGGTCGCCTGCACGCCGACCTGCATGACTTTGCCGGTTTTCTGCCAAGTCCGCAGGACGTCGATCGCCTGCTCAAGCGTCTTGGTCATCGGCTTTTCGCAGTATACGTGCAGGCCCGCCTTCATGGCGTCGATGGTCTGCTTGGCGTGCCAGTGGTCTGGAGTCGCGATAGTGACGGCGTCTAGCGTTTCGCTGGCCAGCATATCGCGGTAGTCGACGTATGTGGCGACGGTCGAGCCGTTCTGCTGCTTGACATAGTCGGCCGTTTGGTCGCGATGGACCGAGTAGACGTCGGCGGCGGCGACCAGATCGATGTTCGCACCGTCCCGCTTGAGTTGGGAAAGCGTTTTGACGTGCGTGCCGAAGCCACGTCCTCCGGGCCCGATGAATCCGATACGAATGCGCTGGTTGGCTCCAGCGGCGCGGGCACGAGCTGTCGCGGCGGCTAAACCGGCCACGGCCGAAGTCCCTGAACTCTTCAAAAAGTCACGACGCTTGACCTGATCTGTACCCATGGTAACAATCTCCCGTTGTGGTTCACGCTGCGGGAATGCACGGTCTGGACGGGACGCGGCGACCGATCAGACGTTTTGACTCCCGACTGATGGAGAATAATATAGTGTCTGGGAACCGTGGTGGTCAAGAATTGGGGACACGGAGCCCAGAGGAAGCGGGGCAGGTCTGGGTCAGGTGGTGACTTTTGGCAAGCCGCTCCGGTATGACTCTTGTTAGATGGGAAATCTCCATGGTACGGTTACTGATCCCCTTCGCCATTTGGGCATTCGCGGTGGGAGGCTGGGCCAACGCCGTCGAGACCGAAATGCAGTTCCGGGTGCCGAGCGGCTTGGTGATCGAGCAAGTTGCCGGCGTGCCGCAGACACGCTTCCCCATGTTTGCGGTGTTCGACGACCGGGGAAGGCTCTATGTGGCCGAGTCCTCGGGGTTGGATCTGTACGAAGAGCTTAAAGCTCAGACGCGGCGCTGCCGCGTCAGACGGCTGGAAGATCGCGATGGCGACGGCCGCTTCGAGTCCTCGATCGTCTTTGCCGACAAACTTGTCTTCCCGATGGGCCTCTGCTGGCGTGACGGCAAGCTGTACGTCGCCGACCCGCCGGACCTGGTCACCTACCAAGATCGCGACGGCGATGGGCACGCCGATCAGCGGACCGTGATTCTGACCGGCTTCGGTCACCGCGACAACGGCAGCTTGCACGGTTTAATCTTCGGGCCCGATGGGCTTCTGTACATGACGATGGGTAAGCCGGACGGATATCGGCTCGAGCGGAAAGACGGCTCGATCTTGACCGGCAAAAGCGGGGCTCTGATCCGCTGCCGACCGGACGGTTCGGACCCCGAGGTGGTGTGCCGGGGATTTGATAACTTGGTGGAAGTGGTGTTCACTTTGCGCGGCGAAGTGATCGGCACCGACAATTGGTTTCAGAAACCCACCGGGGGTCTCCGCGACGCGCTCGTTGATCTGGCTCCAGGTGGACTCTATCCCCAAACCCTCGAAGACCGGGGGACTCCGCAACCGGTGACGGGCCCAGAGCTGCCAGCCATTTCGCTTTTCCCGGCCGTTGCACCGAGCGGATTGCTGCGTTACGAGGGCGGCGCGCTGGACGAGGACTTCCGCGGCGACCTTTTCTCCGCCCAGCACAACGCGCGCTGTGTCCAGCGGCATGAGCTGAGCCGCGTCGGCAGCACGTTTGCCACGCGGGACTTCGACTTCGTCACAAGCAACGACCCCGATTTTCATCCGTCCGACGTGTTGCAATCGGCTGACGGGAGCTTGCTGGTGATCGACACCGGGGGTTGGTATGTGGATCATTGTCCCACGGGCCGAATTCGCAACTCGATGGCACCCGGCGGTATATATCGGGTGCGGCCCGCGGATGCCAACGACGGCCAAGCGAGAGAAGGCAACCCTGCAAGTGATCCGTGGGGCCTTGAGCTGGTGTGGGATCGCAGCTCGGCAGAGCAGCTATGTCGCTGGTTAAGCGACCCACGGCCGGCCGTTCGCGATCGTGCTTCTCAGCGGCTGGTCGCTCTTGGCGAAGATGCCGTGGAGACGCTGGCAGCGGTGCTTGAGCACGACCAGGCCAGCGAAGTAAAGCAGCGTGCCTTGTGGATCTTGGCCCGTATCGACCATCCATCCTCCTTGGTCCCGATGCGCCAGGCGCTGGAAGCTTCCCAAACGAGTATTGTCGCGACGGCCGCGCGAGCGCTGGCACGGCGCAAGGATAAGCAGTGTGCAGTTCACTTGTGCAAACTGCTGTCCGCGCAAGATCCGGACCTTCGACGCGCAGCTGCCGAGGCACTCGCCTGCTGCGGAGAATCCCCAACGTTATCGGCCGTTCTCGACGCCCTGACGAACCAACCCGACCGCTTTCTGGAGCACGCGCTAATCCATGCTGTGTATCGCATCGCCTCCAAGAATGACTTGTTGGCTGGGCTTGAGCATCCCCATCCCGCTGTACAGCGCTGTGCCCTGATACTGCTTGACCAACATCCTCATCGTGCCGCTACGAGCGAACAGGTTGTCCCGCGCTTGAGTTCACCGCAGCCGGCGCTACGGGAGACGGCCCTGCGTATCTTGGGACGACACCCGGAGTGGGCCGAGGAAGCGCACACGTTACTTCACACCTGGCTTAGCACCCCATCGTTGTCCGCAGAAGCGCAAGCTGCCGCGCAAAGTCTGCTGCTGGCATTTCAAGCGCAACCGACCATTCAACGACTTGTTGGTGAAGCGCTAAAGGCCGGCCAGCTGCCCGCCAGCCGCTGGCTGCTGCTGCTGCGCACCGTCGAGCAATCGAGCGTGGCCAAGCTTCCCCAGGGGTGGGTCGACGGGCTTGCTCTGGGTCTTCGTGACTCAGACGCCCGTGTACAGACGGCGGCGGTGCGCGCCGCCGCCACCTTGCAACTGCCCGAGCTCGATGCCGTGCTCTTTGAGCTGGCGGACCAGCAGGATGCGCCAGCCGAACTGAGACTGCAAGCGATCCGAGCCACCGCCGCCCGGCGACAGGGGGTCTCGTCGGCCGCATTCCAGTTCCTCATCGAGCAGTTGAACGAAGAGTCGAGCCCACTCGGCCGGTTGACGGCGGCAGAAGTGCTGGGCTCCTCGCAACTGGATGACTCGCAGCTTCTGGTGCTGTTAGAAAGGGTGCCCGCTGATCCATTGATCTGGCCGCAGCTGCTCGCTGCATTCCGCAAGTCCAACAGCGAAAAGGTCGGCATCGCCTTGGTGCAACAGCTCGAAAAGTTCATTGCTACGGGCGGCTGGCGACCGACGGATATCGAATTGACCCAGGTGCTGGAGCCTTTTCCGTCCGCAGTGCACGAAAAAGCGGCTGGGCTGCTCGCACAGTTGCGCCAGAAGATTGCCGATGTCCGGTCCCGGTTGGCTCGATACGCATCGCTCACCTCCGGCGGCAATGCACAGCGGGGCCAAAAAGTCTTTTTTGGCAAACAGACCGCTTGCTCCGCCTGCCATCGTGTCGGCAGTGAGGGGGGGATCGTCGGACCCGACCTGACAAGAATCGGAGCCGTACGCTCGTCTCGCGATCTGTTGGAATCGATTGTCGCTCCCAGCTCGACTTTCGCGCAGGGTTACGAAAATTACATCGTCGTGACGGACGACGGCCGCATTGTCAACGGCCTGATCGCGCGTCAGTCGCCCGAAACCTTGGTGTTGCGCGAGGCCGGAGGCAAGGAAATCCGTTTTCACAAGGACCAGATCGAGACGATGGCTCGCCATAGCGTGTCGGTCATGCCGGAGGGTCTTGATCGAAAACTCACGCCCCAGCAGTTGCAGGATCTGATCGCATTCTTGCAGAGTTTGAAGTGAGGGCAACTATTCTGCTGTTCCATCGAGCAGTTTGATTTCCACGTTGCGGAAAAAAACCTCGGCCGCTTCGATCTCTAGCAAAATGCGGCCTTTGGTTAGCGGAATGTAGCGCTGGGGATCGTTGGGATCTGGTTGGCGCGCCTTCGTGAGTCGGGCGACGAGATGCCCATTCAGACGATGCTCCGCCCGATCACCGTGGACTATGATTTCGATAGTATTCCAGTCCTCTTGCTCGTGCAGCGCGCGACGTGCAAGATGCGTAATGAGGTGCAGGCCGTGCGTGTGCGGTACACCACCATTTTCCGGTGACATGAAAGTTGGCTTATCGTCGTCTTTTGTCGCGGGGTCAACAGTCGTGTCGTATCGCAGGTGGCCGACGGTGACGATGTCGCCCACATGCGTGCGTAACACTTGGAACTGCAGAGCCCGGGGCCAAACACGGTCGGCGCCGACCATGTGGTAGTAGATGCCTGCGTCCCGCAATGCCTCGAACCGAGGCCTGAATTTCTTTTCGCCCCATTTGTACTGCACGCGAAGGTGATAATGCGAATACTCTTTGTCCGTACCAATGTATCCCTGCACAACTTCCGAGCCATGCTCAGCATGTTTGTATAGATGTATCACGCCGTCATCGATTGTGACTATTCGTTCCGGGTCGCTGTTTTTGCCGTGTTTCTGCAGATAGGTATACCAACCATCTAGGTCGTTGCCGTTAACGATCCGAGTCCAGTTGGACTCGTCTGCAGCTGCATTCTCGAGATGAGGCAGTATAATCGCTAGGAGCACTCCGGCAAAAAACCGTGGCATCGGAGCAGGTGATCTTCCAATTGGCATATGTTTTTCCTCCGTGGGTGCATGATAGCAAATGCGTTCTTTCGTTATCACCTACATGCTGATCTGTTATCTGCTGATCTGGGCAGGCTTCGCCGCCGTCTCGACGAATGCCGCAGCTCAATCTATCCCAGCCGAGCGGCAAATGCTGTATCGCGAACAGGCACTCGATGTTTATGACCCATTCACGGCGGAGGAGATGTGGAAGCGGATCAAGATCCCGCCGTCCCCGGCCCTTTCTCCGGCCCAAGCGCTCAGATCGTTCCAAGTGTCACCCGGGTTTCGCATCGAGACGGTCGCGGCCGAGCCGCTGATCGAAGACCCGGTGATGTTCGAATTTGATCCCGACGGTCGCATCTGGGCGGTCGAGATGCGCGGCTATATGCAGGACATTGACGGCAGCACCGAAGGCGACCCCATCGGACAGATCGTCGTGCTGGAAGACACCGACGGCGATACGTTTATGGACAAGTCGACCGTCTTCTTGGGCTCGCTGGTCATGGCCC
>Ga0310121_10001114_pt1 | contig 28286 bp, 36 predicted proteins | sample CB27_Tmax_986_MG_FD_203504 | JGI IMG/M metagenome (GOLD analysis project Ga0310121, IMG submission 203504) | Marine microbial communities from Western Arctic Ocean, Canada - CB27_Tmax_986 | ecosystem: Environmental > Aquatic > Marine > Oceanic | place: Canada: Western Arctic Ocean | collected... | reverse complement strand
TGGGGGCTGGGCGCGCTGCACTGCCTCGCCCAGCAGCAGCCCGCGGCACCCGGTGCCCGCGCGCTCAGCGCGTCCGCTCGCGCGGATCGTTGAGCGGCCATGCCTCGGCCGGACTCGACGCCACGTGCACGCGCGTGCACCACGCGAGCAGCTGCTCGATCTCTTGGGCGTTCGGCGCCCGTGCGCCGCGCCCAGAGAAGAACAGGCCGGCCTCGTCGTCCGAGTGCGGCGCCCATTCCTCGAGCCAGACGCTCATCTCCTCCCAGAGCGGCGTCGCTGAGCCAGGCGGTGGGCCCGGGCTGGCCGCCGCCTCCCTCGCAGGATGCCGCGCCGGCGTAGGCGACGCCGTATTCGGTCACCTCGAGCAGGTCACAGGTGGTCGAGTCGCGCCGGGGGTGGCGGTAGGTGAGCGCGCGCCCGTGCGCCCCGCTCCCGCGAAGTCCACGAGTATACGCCGAGAGCCAGCCGGAACGGCGCGAACCGGCCCTGGAAATACCTCCATTCCTCGATCGCGAAGAGCTCCGTCAGTCACTCTACCTCGGCCACGGGACCGTCGCACCAGCCGATCGCGGGGCGGGCATCGGCGGAGACGAGCAGCGTCCGGCAGCCCTCCCGGGGCGGTGGGCCATCTCCAACGCAGCGCGGGTTGCCCGATCTGGGAGTCGGGCGCGGCCGCCAGCGCAATGTCGGAGGGATTCTCCCGGGGCGCCCGGTATTCGTAAGCCGCGCCGCGCCGGCGCAGCCGGTAGCCCGCAGTCCTCTCGCGCCGGCAGTTGGCCAGGCGGTCGATCTCCAGGCAGCGGTCGCGCCAGGTCACCGGCTCGAAGAGCAGGACGCCGAGCGACGCGGAATCCTCGCGGAACTGGGAGGCGACCATGAACAGCATCGCCTCGCGCGCCTCCCTGAGCTCCTGGGATTCGGGAGTGGGGCGGTCGCATCCCGTGGTCGCCAGGGAGCGCGATGGCGATGAGGGGGAGGCGGCCGCGGCGGCTCACCGAAAGGTCCGTCCTGGATCAGAACACACGGCGCGTGAGCTGGGCGATCTCGAACTTGGCCGTGCTCGCGATCGCCATCACGGTCATCACCCCGGCTTGGACCGGATCGGTCACCACCAGGTCCGCGGCGTCCGGAACGCTCCCGGCCATATTCAGGCTCACCACCACCAGCCCCTGCTGGCGCACCTCGCGCACGGCCTCATCGATCTCGCCTCCCATGATCGCGCCGGCGAGCACCAGCGCGCGCGCCCGCGGCAGCCGGGCGACCCCGCGCACGGCGTCGGCGAGCTGGGTCTCGCCCACCAGTGGTATGGTGTCCACCGAGATGCGCTCCCCACGGATGTTGTGGCGATCCGCCTCCGAGATCGCGCCCAGCGCGACCTGCCCCACCTGTGCGCCGCCGCCCATGATGATGATCCGCTTCCCGTAGATGACCTGGAGCGTCTTCACCAGCGCCGCGTTGTGCACGATCGACAGCGCGTCCAGCTCGTCGACCAGCTCCTGCGGGTTCGCGATCATCTCGATCTCGAAAAACGTGCGGGCCGCCCCCGCGACCTCTCCCTGGATCTCGACGCCCAGGATGTTTCCGCCGCGGCGGGCGATCACGTCGGTGAGCTGGTGGAGGATTCCCACCCCCTCCGCCGTGGCCACCATCACCCCGAATTTATCCGCCATCTGCGCTGGGCTCCCCGAAGGTGATGGAAATGCCGTGCCGGACACGTGCGTGCGGAACGGCGAGGGGGATGTCCGCCTGCCCAGGGCCGGCCGCGGCCTGAGGCTATACGGGTGCTCCGGGCCGCGGCAAGCGGCGCACGACCTGTTAGAGGGGGCTCAGCCCGTCCGGCACGCGAGCAGCAGCTTGCCCGCGGTGGCGCGTCCCTCAAGCAGCCGATGCGCTTCGGGCGCCGCGGAGAGCGGCACCTCCCGGTCGATGCGCACCGAGAGCGACCCCTCGGAGATCCACGCGAACAGGTCGCGCGCCCGGCCGAGCAGCTCCTCCCGGTCCGCCGTGTAGTGGACGAGCGAGGGGCGGGTGAGGAAGAGCGAGCCCTTCTGCGCGAGCAGGCCGGGATCGAAGGATGCGACGGGGCCACTCGACTGGCCGAACAGCACCAAATATCCCCGCGCGCGGAGCGAGTCCAGGCTGTCCGTGAATGTGGTCTGCCCGACCGAGTCGTAGACGACCTCGACCCCGCGCCCGCCGGTGGCGCGGCGTGCCGCGTCCCTGAAGCTCTCCTTTGTGTACAGCACCACCTCGTCGGCGCCGGCGGCCCGCGCCAGCGCGGCCTTCTCCTCGGTCGAGACTGTGCCGATCACACGCGCCCCCCGCCGCTTCGCGATCTGCGTGAGGAGCAGCCCGACGCCGCCCGCCGCCGCGTGCACAAGCGCGACGTCGCCCTGGCGGATCGGGAACGTGCTGTGTGTGAGGTAGTGTGCGGTCATCCCCTGGAGCATGATCGCGGCCGCGGTGGCGAGCTCCGCGTTCTCCGGGACCGGCACCAGCTTCCACGCGTCGACTAGCACCTCCTCCGCGTAGCTACCGGGATGCATCGCCCAGGCGACGCGGTCCCCGACGTCGAGCTTGACTCCCTCGCCCACCGCGTCGACGACGCCCGCTCCCTCTGAGCCGGGGGTGAAGGGGACCGGCAACGGATACGCCCCGGTCCGGTGGTAGACGTCGATGTAGTTGACCCCCGCGTACGCGACCCGGACGCGCGCCTGCCCCGGGCCCGGGGCAGACACGGGAGCCTCCTCGAGCTTCATCGCTTCTGGGGTGCCGGGGCGGTGGACGCGGATCGCGCGCACGCGGAGTGGCCTCAGGCGCAGTCGCAGCAGGTTCGTCCCTGGACCGCCTCGAGCCCCTCGCGGACGATCAGCGGGGTCATGGCGAGTGCCGCCGCGGGGTCTGCCCACCACCACTCCAGCAGTGCGTTCAGCCCGAGCCCGGCCAGCAGGATCGCCGACAGGTACGCGCAGATCGAGGTCTGGCGCGAATCCGCCTGCACCGCTCCGCTCCCCAGCGCGCGCGCAACACGTCGCTTCTGTCGGGCCAGCCAGGGCATCACCACGAGGGACGAGATCGCGAGCGCGATTCCCACCACGCTCGGACTCGGGGCCTCGCGCGCGACGAGTGAGCGGACGGCCTCGACCGCGACGTACAGGGCGAGCAGCAGCAGCGAGACGCCGACCAGCTGGAGTGCGCGTGCTTCCCGCTGCATGTGCCGATCGGGGTGCTGCAGCCTCCAGAGCACCACCACGCCGGATCCGCTCTCGACCAGCGAGTCAACCCCGAAGCCGAGCAGAGCCGTGCTCCCCGCCACCCATCCGGCTCCGATCGAGACGACCGCCTCGAGCAGGTTGTAGCCGACCGTGAGCGCCCCCAAGCGCCGCCCGCCCCGCACCCAGGCCGCCTCGCTCGAGGGCGGATGCACGACCAACCGCGCGCGTGGGCGCACGACGACATCCACCCTCATCGGCTTCCTCCGTAGGCGAGATGGTTCATCATGTCGGCGAAGCGCGACCAGCGGATGCGCTTCGTGATCTTGCGTTGCCCCCCACGCCAGTTGATCGAGCCCCGCCCGATCTGAAGCTCGCCCAGCTTCTGTCCCGCGGAGAAGATCTCCAGGTCGAGCGAGGTGCCCGCCTTCGAGATCTCGAACACCTGGAGGTGCACGTTGACCTTGTGTTAGCCCTGCGTCTGGGCATGGCGCTCCTCCTCCCGTGGATTCACGGCCCTGGCCCACCCACCTCCCTGACGAGAGACGTTCGCGACGGGCGGGAGCCAGGGCAATGCCGGCACGGGATGGGCATTCAGCAGCCAGCGATGGGGTTGCCACGGCCATCGAAGCAGGGCTCCTGGCAGGGCGGGGACGCGCGCAGGATGAAGTCCGCACTCGCGCTTCGCCCCGGGTGCCACGGTGACGGTGAGGCTGTCGCGGGTGAATCCTGCGCGCGCAGCCTTGACCGCGTAGGCGCCCGGAGACGGGACGGCGATGCGGTACGCCCCATCCTCGTCCGTGAGGGTGCCGGCGCTCTGGTCGGCGACGCGGGGTGAGGCGAGCCGCACCCGGGGAGCCGGATGCGCACCCCCCGCCGACCAGGGCGGCCCCTAGGCCCAGCACCGCGCCGAGCCCTGCGCTCCCCCGCCGCCCGGCAGGCCGCATCGCGTCAGCTCCCGGAGCGGCGGCCCGCCACCGTCCGGGCACCGCCGCGCTCACGCGGCGTATCTCACGCGGCGTATCTCACGCGGCGGACTCCGCGCTCGCGGTATACGAGGTCTCGAGGAGCGGCCCGGAGCGGAGCGTCTGTAGCACGACGCAGTAGCGTTCGGTGAGGCGGATCAGACTCGCGAGCTGCTCGGGGCTCTCCAGCTCGAATCGAAGGTGGATTTCGCGGAATCCCACCGGCACGCCCTTGGACACGCCGAGCGTGCCCCGGAAGTCCAGATTGCCCTCCACCCGTACGGTTCAGCCGCGCACCTCGGTGCCGATGGCGGTGGCCACCGCCAGCAGCGTCACGCCGGCGCACGCGGCGAGCGCCTCGAGCAATAGGTTGCCCGAGCAGGCGAACGCGGCGGTGCCGCCGGTCGCCGGATGGAGGCCGGCCTCGACGAGCGCATGGGCCGTGTCGATGCGGCAGGTGATCCCCTCGCCCAACCGACCGGCGGCGTGGAGCGTGATCTGGGCGGCGTTCGGGTCCGCACCGTAGCGCTCCTTGAGCAGAGCCTGGACCGCGCGCAGGTCGATCGTGCTCATCCCGTCCCTCCGGTGGCGTGTGGGATCCGCAGCACGTTGTCAGTGAGCGACTTGCGCAATGCTACGGCTGCGCGCCGGAGTGCACTATCCCGCGCTTCCGCCGCGGCCGGGCGTGTACCCGGGCCTCGCTTGACGGGGCCTATCCGCTGTCGGCAGCATTGCCCCCATGGAAGTTGTGACCTGGCCTAACTCGAGCCGACCCGGCGTTGGCATCCAGCCCCGTCGCGAGAGCTCACGCCCCCTACTCCCCCAGCACGCGCGCCACTGCCCGGTGCTCGAGGCGGGAAGCGGGCTCGGCTACCTGGTCTACCCGCCCCTGGAGCCGAGCGAGTCCTTCCTGGTCGAATACCAGGGGGAGGGCCGCTTCAAGTTCATGTTCTTCATCGCGGAGCAGCCGGGGAAATGGGCCCCCCTCTTCCAGGTGATCGTCAGCATGCCGGTCGGCGCGATCGGCTTCATCAAGGAAGAGGCAACGCTGCTGGTGCCCAACCCTCCGATCGACGAGGAGGGCGCCAAGCGGATCATGCGCACCTTCATCATCCCGGAGGACCTGCACACGCCGTCGGGCGCGGTGACGCTCAGGGGATCGACCAACTTCCGAACCCCCTTCGGCTGGGACAGCGTCTACGTGCCGGTGCTCAACCAGATCGACCGCCCGCAAGCCCCTATGCTCGTGATCCGCGTGGAGACCGACTGGTACCCGCACGAGAGCGAATTCCGCTACGTGCTCCAGCCCGGCCAGGTGCTCCCGGGCGGGCACAACATGCCGATCGGCCAGGTGTTCTTCATTCCGCGGGACGACGCGCAGCTGCGCGAGGCGACGGAGGACGAGATCGAGACGATGAAGCGCGAGCGCGCGGAGTTCGGCAAGCGCAAGAGCGAGACCAAGCTCACGACGCGCTACGGCATGCAGTACAGCCCGCAGTACCAGCGCCAGAGCCGGGCGTTCAAGACGGCGGCCGCCAAGGGACAGGTCGAGGACCGGGGTGAGGGGGACGGGGAGGTCGAGGAGAAGGACGCGGATTGAGGAGCAGGCGCCGGGGGCCTATCCACGCCCACACCGCGTCGATCGCGCGGTGCGCCTCCTCCGCCTCACGCTTCGGGTGGGGGCCCGTTGTCTGTGGGTCCGCCGTCATCGCGCCCGGTGCGGGTCCGCCGCGGACCCGAGTGCGGACACGGGGACGTCCCGCTCGTGATCGTGCACATGCTGGACGGGACGTACGAGTTGTTCCGCCATTTCTACGGGCTGCGCCGCTTCACCAAGGGCAAGGATCCGCCTTATGGCGCGGTGCTCGGCGTCCTGCGCACGGTCCTCCAGATGGTGGAGGCGGGAGCCACGCACCTGGGCGTCGCGACCGATCACGTGATCGAATCCTTCCGCAATGCGCAGTGGGACGGATACAAGACGGGCGAAGGGATCGAGCCGGCGCTCTTGGCGCAATTCCATCCGCTCGAGGAGGCGCTGGCCGCGATGGGGGTCGCGGTCTGGCCGATGATCGAGCTGGAGGCGGACGACGCGCTCGCCTCCGCGGCGCATCTGGCGGCTCTCGACCCGAGCGTCGAGAAGGTTTGCATCTGGACACCGGACAAGGATCTCGCGCAGTGTGTCCGCGGCGACCGCGTCGTGCAGATGCTCCGCCAGAGGGTCCGCAAGGACGAGCCCGTCCGCGACGAGGCCCGCGTGCGCGCTAAGTTCGGGGTGGGACCCGAGTTGATTCCGGACCTGCTGGCGCTCGTGGGGGACGCCGCCGACGGGTATCCGGGGATCGCGGGTATCGGTCCCATCACGGCCGCCCGGCTACTCGGGCGCTACGGGCCGATCGAGCGCTTTCCTGCGGAGGTGCTGGGCGCGCGGATGGAGCTCGCGCTCCTGTTCAAGCGGCTGGCCACCCTGCGTACGGACGCGCCGCTCTTCGAGGACGTCGAGGCGCTGCGCTGGCGCGGCCCGATCGAGGATTTCGCGACCTGGACCGAGCGCATGCAGGATGCCCGCCTGCTGGAGCGCAGCCTCAAGGCGCGGCACGCGTCGTAGCGCCCCGGTCCAGCAGCTCGAAAATCCCCTCCTCCTCGAGCACGCGCATCCCGAGCCTCTGCGACGAGATACCCGGCCTGAGCACGTACTCGAAGCGGAGCCGGCCCTCGGCCTCGCTCGCCTCGAAGAGCCGGCAATCGACATGGCCGGTCGCGGTCATGCGCTCACCCAGCTCGATCAGATGGGAGGCGACTATGAACACGCTTCCCCCGCGCTTGGCAAGCCGCTCCAGGACTTCGCGCGAGGCGTCGAGCGCATCCTTCAGGTTCGTGCCCTTGAACGGCTCGTCCATGAGCGCCACCACGCGCGCTTCCTCGGAAACGGCCTCAGCGATCGCCTTCATGCGCAGCGCCTCGGCGCGGAAGAAGCTCACCCCCCCGCGGACGTCGTCCGTGATCGTGATCGAGGTGAAGAAACGCTCGCAGGGAGAGAAGCGGAAGGAGCGGGCGGGGACGCCCACCCCGAGATGCGCCAGGTACAGCGCGATCCCGGCGGCGCGCAGGTACGTGGTCTTCCCGGCCATGTTGGGGCCGGTGAGGAAGAGCATGCGCTTCTTCTGATCGAGCCGGACCGGGTTGGGGACGGCGCCCTCAATGAAGGGGTGGTAGACGTCCTCCGCGATCACCTCAAGCGGGCCGTCACAGATCTCCGGCATCACGAAGCCGTACCGCACCATCGTGTCCGCCATCGCGACCAGCGCGTCCACCTCGTACACGAGATGGAGCAGTCGGACCAGCGTCGCGCGCGCATCGGTCCGCAGCATCTGGTCGACGTCGAGTACCCTCCAGGGAGCGAGAGTCCAACGGTCCTCGTTCGGCATGGTGGCCAGGCCGGGACGCGCCAGCAGCTCGCGCATCTCGTCGAGCAGCTGCCGCAGCTCCCCATCGCCCCGGGACGGCCCCAGCGCGGCGAGGAGGCCGCGCAGCGAGTGCACGACCGATGCGGCGGACAGTACCCCCTGTACGATCCTACTGTAGCTGCGGATGTCGGCAAAGCGCATATCCAACGCGGCCAGCATGAGCGGCAGCCGTCCCACCTTGTGCACCAGCGGGAGTCCGCGCTTCAGGTAGCGCTCGACGCCCCCCGTAGCCGTGTCCCATGGGAGCCGCTCGAACTCCCCGCGGTGCGCCAGGATGAAGGAGAGCGATTCCTGCACGGCCCGGATCCGGTCGATGCGCGCCCATGGCTTCTTCATCCGGGCGCGGAGCAGCTTGGCCCCCCCGGCTGTGCGGGTCACGTTGAAGAGGTCGTAGAGGCTCGCCCCGGTCGTGGCCTCGAAGATCTCCAGGTCCCGATAGGTGTGAGCGTCCACCCGGAGCGCGCGCGGATCGATCGGTGGTGGCGCCTGCGGGACGTTGGACAGGTTGTCACTGCGAATGCGGAGTCGGAGCAAGCACCCTCCTGGGGCGACGGCCGTCCGAATAAACATACCGCCGGAGCCCGTCCGCCGATCCGAGCACCGTGGATCGGACCCGGAGCCGCCCCCACGCCCCGGGCCCGGCGAGGCGCCCTCGCTCCGAGCGGGACGGCCCCCAGGCGGTTACTTGAGCCGGTTGAATAGGGCGATCAGGAGCGAGAGCACCACCGACACGATCAGTATCGACGTGATCGGCACGTAGATACGGGTATTCTGCCGCTCCACACGGAGGTCGCCCGGGAGGCTACCGAACCAGCCGAGCAGCCGGCTCCAGGCGAGCACGCCCACCAGGACGAGAACGATCCCGACGACGATCAGGACGAGTCCGACCGGGGAGCGCATCGGGTCCTCACCATTCGAACTGGGGGTAGTCGGCGGCCACCAGCCGGGGCGGGGTCACCCCGGGCGCGAACGCCAGGGTGAGATTCCACATCTGGAGGCAGCTGTCCGCTCCGGGGGGTGCGCGCCGGGCGCCCACGTGTGGAAGCGTGTCGAGCTGGGGAACGCGCGTGCCGAGCGAGGTTTCCATGCAGTCGAAGTGCCGGTTCACGCGCAGCGTCGTCTCGCTCGCTCCTGCCGGCGGGAGAATGAGGTGGTCTCCGAAAAGGAGAAATGCGCTCTGCCGCCTCGAGCAGAACAGCCTCCCTCGGAACCGGCTCACGGGGCGGCTCGGGCTCACATCCTCCGAAGGTGAGCGCGCACGCCGCGCGCGTCACCTCTCGAGGGAGCGGTAGACGTCACCGGTCTCCCTCCGCTTCGCGTCCTCGTATGGCCCGGCCAGCCTGCGGTACAGCTCGAGCTTCGCGCACTCGAGCGCGCCGACCACCTCGTTCAGATGCGCGTAGCGGAGTCCTCCGCGCGCCACGAGATATGCGTCCACGAACCGCGTGATCGCGTAGTTCAGCTCCCCCGCGCTCTCCGGGGCTCCGCCCGCGTCCACGCGCTCCCTGGCTTCGGCTTCGATGTATGGCATCCGACCTCCCCTGAGGTTGTCCCGACCGGCGCTTCCCGCGTCAGCGCAGGGGCGGAAGGGCCACCGCGGCCCACTGCTCCCGCCGGAAGAGGAGCGCACCGGCCGCGCCGCCCGGCCCCTGAGGGCCGCGCCCGTGCAATACGGTCGCGTCGCTCTGTCCACCGCAGTACACCCCGTAGTCGTCCCGATTCGCGGCGCACCCCAGCGCGAACCCCACGGCGGTCCCGAGCAGGAGTCCGGCCAGCGTGGGCACCGGACCCGGGGCGTGGCCGCGGCTCACCTCGAGCACCTCGATCATGCGGAGCGGGATCGTGCGCGGAACCCCCCCCGGGCCCGCAGGACCAGCGTGCTGTCGCGCCACTCCTGGAATTCACCGGTGACGCGGGCGGGTCCGGCGACGGGCCCGGCGACGGACCCGACGGTAGTCACGCGCACCCGCTGACTGGGCGCGGGTTCGGGGGCCCGGATCTCCTGCGCGCTCGCGTGCGCGGACGGCGTTCCGAAGGCGACGGCGGCGAGCATGGCCCACAGTGCTGCGGCATGGCGATCTCTCATCTCGCTCCTCACTTCACTTCCTTACCTGGGCCGCCGCCCGACGAAGACGTCGATCGGGTCCATGAAGTCCGAGTGCCCGAAGGGTACCACCTCCGCCCGGTAACCCACCGCCTCGATCGAACGGAGCCAGAGCGCACGCTCGAACAGCCCCTCGACATGGCGGTCGTGCTCCTCCCGGAGCGTGGCGTCCACGTCCCACAGCACGAGCACGTAGTCCACCGTATATCGCTCATCCTCCGGATCCGGGTCCCACGTCCACACTCCAGCTACCGGAGGGCGCGGCGGTCGCTCCCGGCTTGGTCCACCCCCCCCTGATCCGTCGAGGGGCGAAACGTCTCGCGCACGTGGTCGGGAGCGAACAGCGCCGCGCCACCCGGCCTGGTGTGCAGGAACGCCGTCTCCAGCGCGGGACCCAGATCCGCTTCGCTCGCCATGTAGCAGATGGTGTCCTGCACGAAGACCGCGTCGAACTGCCGCCCGAGCCGCACGGTGCGCATGTGAGACCATCGTGTTCGAGGATCTCGGGGACGGCCGCACGCGGATCGTCTGCGACGTGCTGTTCTTCACCACCGAGGAGCGCGACGGGATGCTGCACTCCGGGATGGAGACCGGTATGAACCAGAGCCACGAGGCGCTCGACCGGCTGCTGGCGACGCTCGACTGAGCGTCAGCGCAGCGGCGCCTCGATGCAGCCGCCGGGGCGGGCGCCGGGGTGGGACACGAAGCCGTCCGCGGTCAGCCGGTCGCCGAGCCAGCGCTCGAGCACGGCCAGTATCGGGGGCGTGATCGAGTGCCGGACTAGACCGGTGACCAGACACGCGGTCGCGTCCTGGGTGGGCGCTTCGGCGAGCCTCTGCGCGATCGCGGGCAGGTGCTCCTGGTAGGGCGTGATCGGATCCTGATCGCCCATCACGACGAGCGTGGGCACGGCGAGCTTGGCGAGCGCCAGATCCGGCCGGAACAGGAACAGGTCGCGCCACCACCTGCTCGCGAAGAAGCGGACTTGGTCCTCGGGGTTGGGGGGGAATGAGGCGCTGCGCGGGAGCCGCACGTCCGACCCCTCGAGCATCGGGCGCATTCGGGAGGCACGGAGCCCCAGCGACGGCTCCGCGATGACCATCTCGGTGAGCTGCACCACGAAGTCGTCGAGCGCCGCGAGCGCTTCCGTATCGTAGTTGCGGTAGAGCGCGATCTGCCGCTGCTCGATGCGGAAGCTCTGGTCGCCCGGGAGGCCGGTCGTGGACAGGAGCACGACGAAGGCCGGGAGGGGGGGCTCGACCGCCGCCAGCAGAGCGGCCATGGTCTCCCCGCCCTGCGCGATCAGGCCAACCCGGGTGGCGTCCACCTCCGGCCGCCGCCTTAGGTAGTCCGCGCCGGCCCGCACGTCGATCGCGAGGTCGTCGAAGCTCGCGCGCAGGAGGTGTTCGATGGTGGCGATGCCGCGCCGCTCGGACATGAGGACCGCCCAGCCGAGGTCGGTGAGCCGCTCGATCAGCTCCCCCGCGCCCGCGAGGGTGAGCAGGACCACGCCCGAAAACGGGCCCTCACCGGGAGGAAGGAAGAGTTGGGCGGAGAGAGGCAGGCCGTCGACGGGATTCTGATAGGTCACGATTTCGGAGCGGGCAGCCGCCGGGGCCTGGGCGTGGAGCGCCGCCGGGCCAGCGAGGAGGGCTGCGACCACCGCCCCGATCACCGGCTCCCCCGCCGATCTCACGAGCGTTCCTCCTCCAGGATGTCGGACCACCGCCGGTCCCTCTCCTCCGCCGTGGTCTCCTTGATGCGGGCAGCCGCTGGGTCGCGGCAGACCAGCCGGGGGATCACGCGCGAGGACCTCTCGGAGATCATGCGTCCGAGATAGCCGGTGAGCGGGAGGCACGCCACTCCCAAGGGCGAGGTTCCGCCGGCGCGATCTTGCCCGATCCGCTCGGGCGGGGCCTCTTGTCGCCGGAGCATCCGTCCTCACGTTCCCGGAGATCCCCTTGCACACACCGCAGCGTGCCGAGCCCCAGTCCTTTCGCGCCCGTCGCCTCCAGGCTTCGCTCACGGTCAAGGACATCGAGGGGAGCCTGCGCTGGTACCACGAGGTGGTCGGCTTCACGGTCGATCAGAAGTACGAGCGCGAGGGAAAGCTCCGGGCGGTGGTGCTCAAGGCGGGCGAAGTGCGGATCCTGATCAATCGGGACGACGGCGCCCGCGGGTGGGATCGGGTGAAGGGGGAGGGCTTCTCGCTCTCGTTCGTCACGGCGCAGGATATCGACGAGGTCGCGCAGCGTATCCGCGACATGGGCGGCACGCTGGAGACCGAGCCCGCTGACATGCCCTGGGGGGCACGCGTGTTCAGCCTGCGCGATCCCGATGGCTACAAGCTGACGATCATGTCCGAGCGCCCCTTCGGGCCGGTACCCGCCGCCTAAAAGTGAGCCGTCGCGCACGCTCCCTCGATGCCACGTTCGCCACGCTGGCCGACCCGACACGGCGCGCGATCGTGCAGCGCCTCGCGCAGGGGCAGGCGACCGTGCTCGAGCTCGCCGCTCCCTTCCGGATCAGCCTGCTCGCGGTCTCGCGCCACCTGAAGGTGCTCGAGCGCGCGGGGCTGATCAGTCGGGGAAGGGACGCGCAGCGTCGCCCTTGCCGGCTGCGGATGCAGGCGTTGCGCGAGGTCGCGGCGTGGGCCGAGCACACCCGGGAGGCCCGGGAGCAGCGGCTCGACAGCCTCGACGACTACCTGAGGGAGGAGAGCGAACGATGAGTAGACCCCCGACCGAGTGGGCGCTCGACCGTGAGATTGTGATCGCGCGTGTGCTCGATGCTCCGCGCGAGCGTGTGTTCCGTGGCTTCACCGATCCGGAGCGCATCGGCGAGTGGTGGGAGCCGAACGGCTTCACCTGCCGAACCCACGAGATCCGAACCGCATCGTCTACCTCGAGATCGCGCCCACCGAGCGGCTCGTGTTCCACCACGGAGCGGACTTGGACGACGACCCCGGCAGGTTCCGGGTGACGGTGATGTTCGACGAGCAACGCGATGGCAAGACCGTGCTCACCCTCCGCCAGCTGCACCCCACGCCCGAGCGGCGCGCGGTGACGATCGGGTTCGGCGCGCTCGAGCTCGGCTATCAGACACTGGACAAGCTGGCCGAGCACCTGCGCGCGGGCTGAGCGCCCAGGCGGCCCCTCAGGGGAGCGCGACCGTGAACAGGAACGTCGCGTCCGCCGGCGACCAGGACGTCATCCTCGAGTCTCCGCTCCACCGGCGACATCTTCCTCCTCCGCGTGCGGGTGATCGCGAGCCGTACCGCCCCGGTGCGCGGCAGGTCTCACACCCGTGCGGTTCGGATCAATCCGTCGGCGAGTCGCGGGGGGGGAGCAGACGGCCCCCGCCGTGGGAGTACGTCCCTCGTCCACTCGCTCTCCTTCGACGCCGGCTCGGGGGTCTCACGCCCTGCGCGCGGCACGAACGCGGAGCGCTTGACCAGCACCATCTTGTGGATATAACGCGGACAGTTCGGGAAGATCTGCGACGCCGTCACGCGCACGATCAGCTGCGCTTCCGGATACCATCCCAGCTGCTCGTCCTCGAAGCTCAGCGTGGCGCTGCCGTTGACCCGCAAGCGGCGGGGGCTCTCGAAGTCGACGAACAGGAGTCCCACCCGTGCGGTCTGCCGGACGTTGCCGAGCGAGAGGAACATCCCATTCCCGTCGTAGCTCGGAAAAACGAGCGTGCGGTCGTCGAGCAGGCGCACGAACCTACGGTTCTCCGCCTTTGTACGAGCAGGTGGGCTGCCCGTCCGCGTCCACGGTGGCGAGGAAGAACATATCCTGCCGCTCGATGAACGCGCGGTCGTCGTCGGTGAACACGGCGTGTACTTCACTTCGTTCAGCCGATCGGCCAGGCGGCGCGTCTCGAACCGGTCCTGGAGCTCGCGATTGCCCTCGTGGTACATGCTCACTCCGGGGGGAGGAGCTGGGGATTCCAGACGATCTCCCAGAGATGCCTATCCGGATCCTGGAAGTATTCAGCGTAGCCGCCCCAGAAGGTGTCCTGTGCGGGCTTGACGATCCGCGCGCCTGCGCTCCGCGCCTGCTCGAGCACCGAGTCCACCTCCAAGCGGGTCCGCATGTTGTGCCCGATTGAGAATCCACCGCTGTCACGCGCGGCGCGCGGCATCCCGGAGTCCCAGGCGAGGTCGTCGCGGGCGTAGAGCCCGAGCCCACAGTCGAGCTCGAAGAAGACTACCGCGCCGTGCTCGTACTCGCGGCCGACGATGCCCCGGGTCGGGAGGCCCAGCCCATCACGGTAGAAGGCGAGCGCCCCCTCCGAGTCTTCGACTCCGAGAGTCAGCACCGTGATGCGCGGCTTCATATGATCCGGTTCCTCGATCTGCGGTCGCGCCGTTCCGTTAGCGCGCCAGGAATTCGGTCCGGCAGGGGGGCCGGTACGCCTGACACTGCCCATCCGGGCAGGGAAGCGGCGCCAGCGAGAAGTCGTGCCGCAGCGGCTCCGAGCCGACGTCGAGGCTCACACTATGGATGCCGAAGCGCGCGCGCTCCGCCTTGATCGTGTACGACTCCCCGGATCGCACGCGCAGCCGGTACTGACCGCTGGTATTCGTCACCGAGTTGTCGGACGTGCCGGTGAGCGTGACGGTCGCGCTCTCCAACCCGCAGGAGTAGAGGTCGGTCACGTAGCCGTAGATCGCGCTCTCTCCCGCGGCGTAGGTCTCGAATGGGCTGAAGCTGGGCCGCGGACCGCATGCCACGACGATCGTACAGAGCGCCAGCCCCCCGACTCGCGCGGTCAAGCTCCTGCGAGGACCTTGCATCCTTCTCCCTCCGACTGGGAGTGGGCGACTGTGCCGCGCTGCCGAGCGCGTACCTTGCCCGACCCGTGGCTCGCTTCGGGACACTAGGGCCCACCCTGGGTGGGCCCGCAAGGGTGCGGGCCCTCCGGCCGACCCGCTAATCCCCCTACTCCCCGGTGGCGGTAATCGACCGCGCTCTCCCGCGCCGGGTCCAGGCGGTAGGCCTCCGGCTCGCCGGGGGGGTTGCTGAGATGGCGCCATGCCTCGCCGCGCATGGCCTTCGCCAGGTAGACGCACCTGCTCCATGGCACCTTCGGCCAGCGCCTTGTAGCGCCGGTACTCGCTCTCCACCGAAAGAAGCACCGTTCTGAGCACCGAGATCAGCCCGTCGTCCCATACCGTGCCCAGATCGCGAATCCACCGATCGCGCCGATCACCAGCGCCGCACCCGAGGCTGTGAGCACGCGCTCGCGCGTCACGCTTCCGCTCGCCAGCGCGAACGCGAGCGTTGCCGGCAGCATGACCAGGGTGCCGGCCACGATTGCCGTGAACACGCCACGAACCCGCGGGAGCAGCAGGCCGGCGATCACGCCGCCGACTCCTCCCATCGAGATCGAGAGCACGATGGCCGTGATCAGCGACATTCCGTAACGGGCGGAGAAGTCCTCGAGGTAGATCGCCGCGATGACCTGCAGCAGCGCGTATCCCACGCCGATGCCCAACCCCCGCGTCCGAGGCAGCAGCTGAGCGTCCACTGCGCCGCGAAGGCGCCGAGCGAGCCTGAGGCCAAGGGTGATCGCGCGCGCGTCGGGCCGGCTAGGGCGCCTTGCGCACCGCGAGATGGCCCAGATAGGCCATCGGATACGCGAGGAAGCTGACGCCGTGGAACCAGAGCGGCTGATGGACGGCCCACACGCCGAAGGTCCCGGCGATCATCAACACGAGGCCGGTCGTCAGAGGCGGCCAGCTCCGGGTGCGGCCGAAGGTCAGGCTGGATGCCGCTCCTCCGACCAGCGACGCGATCGCGTACAGCGACCAGAGGAGGAAGTAGGTGAGCGCAGGAAGCGACGCCGTCATCCGTCCGTACTGCTCGGGCGACGTCAGGGAATGCACCTCAGAGACCGGGTAGAAGCGACGGCTCGAGCGCGATGATCACGATGGCCGCGGCGACCAGCCCTACGACGATGGAAGCCAGCCCCTTCTCGAGAGATCGACGACTGGATTCCGCCATGGAGCCGTAGGTTAGGTTATCTCGTGGAGCGGTGGCAGGTCACGCCTGGAGGATTGCACTGAGCTACCCGTCCAGCCTCTGGCACGGGCTCAGGGCACTCCCCGGTCCGATCCGTGGCTCCTCGGGGTATTCGCGCACCACGCTTACGAGATCGCGGTCGAATTTGACCCCGCAGCACAGGTGGGCGGAGCCCTCCGGCGACCAGAGATAGTATCCGACCGGTAGCCCTCCCGCGATCGGGAGGAAGCCCACTCCCGTGCTCCGAAGCAGCGGCTACCCCCGCCGGAGGAAGTTGAAGCCGAGCTTGCCGCCAAGAAATTCCCGGGTTGCGGCGACCTCGTCGGGAGCCAGCACCCGCTTGGACAGGACCAGGCCGGTATCACCGTTCAAGAAGAAGAGGAAGAAGCGGCGGGTTTCGACCGCGCGGGCGACCGCCTCCCAGCCGACCGTCGCGGAGCTGAAGGTGCCTTCTCCCCTCACTCCGCGCTCTCCGATGTGGACGCGCTGCTGCTGCTGCGCGACCCGGCTGGTTCGGCTCTGGGACCAGGCGCCCCAGAGCAGGATCAAGGGATGGCCCAGGGCTGCCAACAAGACCAGCGGGCCCGATCCCATCAGGTGCCGCTTCCACTCGATCGCGGACCAACCACCCTCCGCCACCTGTGCGTAGATCGGGATCAGGACGAACAGGGCCACCACCGTGAGCACGAGCAGCCAGCTCCAGCGGAGGGAGCCGTACCGCCTGAGCTCCATGCCGGCTGCGAACAGCTCGCGGACACTCCACTGGAACGACGCGGACAGCTTGAGAGGGCCGATGTCACCGGTGGGTGCCGGCGCCGCGACCGGGCCCTCGAGCGAGCGCCCCGCGCGCTCGGCGGCGACCTCGCGGAATGCCTGGAGGTGCTCGGGCGACCGGAAGGCCCGCTTCGGGATGTAGGAGGCGGAGTACGCGGACGCGTGGATCAGAATGAAGCGTTCGGTTTCGGTCACTCCCACCACGTCCGACCAGGAAAGGAAGCTCCGCACTCCTCCGGCCGCGGTCAGTAGCCCGCTCGCGTCGATGGCGACCACCTGCTCCGCGCGTGCGCTGGGGTTCTCGTAGCGCGACCGCCACGCCGCCAGCACGGGCGCGAGAGCTCCGAGGAGGAGGAGTAGCACGCCCAGGAGGAGCAGCGGAGCCGCGAGGGCGCGCGCACCCGGAAGTGCGAAGGCCAGGACGAGAGCGAGGGGTGGGAGCCCCCAGGCGAGGTACCGCAGCCAGCGGATCCACCGCACCGTCGACCCGGTCTCGCGCAGGGCGCGCACCGTGTCGAAGAAACTTGTGTGGAAGGTGACGATCTCGCTCATATTCCAATTTCCATGACTCCTGGCGGCGCGGCGGGCACCCTCGCGGCTCGGGACGCACCATCGCCGCCGGATGCCGCTATGCGTTCGCCTCGCAGAGGCGGCGCGCGAAACGCATCGCCTCCTGTGTGCTGGTCTGCCGCACCGGCCGTTCGAGGAAAACGTGGTCCGCGTGCAGCCGCTGGAGCAGCCTGCTGCGCTCGAGGCTCTTCCGCAGATCGGGCCGCACTCCGCAGAAGAGCACGTGCACGCCGCGTTCCTGGAGTCGGTCCACCAGTCCGGTGATCGCCGCCAGCCCGACTGCGTCCGGGTTGCGCGCCCGCTTCATACGCAGGACCACCACGCGCGTGTCGGGCGTGACGCGGCCCTCGATGGTTTGCAGATGCTGCTCGAGGCTCACCGAGGACCCGAAGAACAGCTCGCCCTCGAGCCCGAATACCAACACGCGAACCGGCACGGGGTCTTCCTCCAGCCGCTCGCGGACGTGATCGCCGTCAGCCTGCACGAACTCGGTCAGTAGGATGTTGCCGGTGCGCGGCACGGCCAGCAGGAACGACATGATCACCCCGATCAGGATGCAGAACTCAATCGAGATCGCGAACGCGGAAACCGCGGTGGTCGTGACGATGACGGCGTCGAAGCGGGACGCCCGGAGGTGGTACTTGAGATCGTTGAGGTTCACCATCCGCGCCGCCGTCAGCATCAGCAGCGCCGCCAGCGCCGTGCGCGGAATGTAGTGCGCGAGCGGAGCGAACAGCAGCACGATCGCGGTCACCGCCGCGGCCGACACGATGCCCGACCACTGGGTGCGTGCGCCGGCCTGCTGGTTGATGGCGGAGCGCGTGAGCGAGCCCGAGCCCGGCATGCAGGAGAAGAAGCTCCCGGCCATGTTGGCGAGCCCCTCGGAGAGGCACTGCTGGTTCATGTCGAGCTTCTGCCGAGTGGCGCTGGCGATCACCTTCGCCATCGCGATTGCCTCGAGCAGTCCGAGCAGTCCGATCGCGAGCGCGGAGGATGCGTAGTCGCGCATCCATTGGTAGTCGAAGCGCGGGAGGCTCGGCGCCGGGAGCGCGGGCGGGATCTGGCCGATGACGGCGACGCCCTGGAGATCCAGCCGCCAGACTGCCGTGATGGCCGCGGTGGCCACGATCACGACGAGGAATTCGGGGAACAGCGGCCAATCGACCCTGCGCTTGATCCACCTGAGGATGAGCACGACCGCGATGGTGGCGAGCCCTAGGGCGAGGGTGGGACCGTGCACGGGATCCCCCTGCGTGAGCGAGCTCCAGAATCGCAGCAGGAAATGGTCGTGGACGTCGCCAACCGCGCCCTGGCCGAGGAGGTTCTTGAGCTGGTCCAGCACGAGCAGCAGGCTGGCGCCCGCGGTGAAGCCCACGATGACGGAGTGTGAGACGTAGCGAGTGAGATCGCCCAGCCTGGCGAAGCTGATCGCCAGCTGGATAGCCCCCACCAGGAAGGCCATCAGAATTGCCGCCTGCACCTTGAGCGCGGGATCCTCCACCGCCCCGATCGCACCGAGCAGCGCGATCGAGATCGCGTTGGTCGGTCCGTTGATCAGCTGGCGCGACGGGGAGAAGAGCGCCCCCACGGTGGTCATGACGACCGCCGTGTAGAGGCCGATCTCGGGGGGCAGCCCCACGATCAGAGCGTACGCCATCGCCTGCGGCACGGCGACGGCCGCGACCGAGAGTCCCCCCGCTAGGTCGCTGCGCGCATCCTGGGCGGTGTACCGGCGGAGCGAATCGAGCGCCGGGACCAGCCGATGGAGGGTGCTCAGCCTGTCGGGGGAAACCGCATCACGCGTCCGGTCAGGACCCACGCGGACCCGTGATGCAGGGGAGCGCGGCGCGTGGGGGGCACGCGCGTCCTCTCGTGTCGGCCGTCGGAGTGCAGCACATGGAAGCGGTCCTCGGGGTCCTCGAGGTGGTGCAAGCCGGATGGTACGGGCCGGATGGGGCGGGCCGGAAGGTAGGGGACGGTTCTCCCGCGCTGCAAACCGTCGGCTGGCTTAGCAGCCGAAGCCGAGGGGGAGCGCGACCCACCGTCCCATCCGGGCGCTCTGGGCCAGGTACGCCAGAGTATGGACCCGGGCTGCACAAGTGGGAATGGTCTTCACTGGGATCCTAAACATCCGCTGGAGCGTCCGGATCCCCACCTTTTCCTAGCAGTGCCCTGGCCCGCTCCACGTCGCTGCTATGAACCAGTAGCCGAGCCTGCCCGGATAAGGACAGGCCGGCATACGCCCCACCTGCATCATCCGCGATGAGGATCGCATGGATTCCGGCCGCACGGAGCGTTTCGAGCGCGAACTCCGCCTCATGCCGATACGTAAAGGTAGCTGCCACTACCGCCTCATCTGCCATACGCCAATAGCCCCGAGTTGATTGGAAGTTCAAACGAGCGCTGGAGCATGGACTCTGTCTCGGACACGCTGATCTCAGAGCGCACGTTCGGGTGCGTGACCGTCGTCGACGAATTCAGCCGGGAGTGCGTCGCAATCTATCCCTCCCACTCGATCCCGGCGGTGCGCGTGATGTCAAGGGTAGGTCGCCTTTCGCCTAAAGGTGGTATTCACTTCGCTCCACCGGCTACAAGATGTGGTGGTAGGGTTGGTCTCATCTCATGACGGCCTCCTCCCGGCGCCAACAGGTCAGCGCGGACTGCGGCCGGTGCGGCCTGGAGGGCCTGTTCGAGGAGCCGATAGAAGAGTAGCCCTTGGACCTGGAGTGGCGCCGGTTGAAGCGGAAGGTGAATTCGTCGAGGTAGTGGTCGAGATGGTCGCTGCTCACGGCGCCTTGGATAGGTGCCGAGAAGCCAACGCCACGTCCGAGACCTTGTCCACGTTAGCCGCAATTGCTTTGGGTGCCTGCCTGCGCGGGCAGATTTTCCGCTCAATCCTGAATGTAACTGATGTAACTACTGTTGTTATAACATCCAGGAGGGGCACTCATGACCCGTGAGACCACCATCCGCGCGATTGGAAACTCCGCGGTGGCCACGATTCCCAAGGCCATGCTTGAGCGCTATCGCATCGCCGAGGGGGATCGCGTCCATCTCGTGGAAACCGAGGAGGGCATCTTGATCATGCCCTTCGATCCAGCCTTCGCGGAAGCCATGGCCATTTATGAGGAGGGCGCCAAGACGTATCGCAATGCGATGCGTGAGCTCTCCAAGTGACAGAACCGCGGTGGCTCAGCCTCACGGTGGTCCTAGCCATTCGATCCGTGAGCATGGCGGTTCTCTAGGACTCAGAGATCGATGGTTGCTGGAATCAGCCTTGACTCGTCCCCAGAACCTGTTTCACTACGCGTTAAAATCGGACGTGTGTGTGCTGGCTGCGAGCTACGGCTTCGGCATCGCACGCAATCATCCATTCGTCGACGGCAACAAGCGAGTGGCTTTCCAGGCCATGTACGTGTTCCTGGGTCTAAACGGGCTTCGGGTGCAGAGCGATGAGCCTGAGGTTGTCCGGACGATGCTCGCTCTGGCAGCTGGTCAGCTTGATGAGGCCGGTGTAGCTGGGTGGCTTCGTGATCACACGGTGGATCGGGACCCGGAATAGGCAGCCCGCGGAGCGTGGCCGTGAGCGACGCGCCGACGTGATGCGGGATCATGCGCTGGTCCGGGCCCGGGATCAGGCCGGGCCGGCCCGATGCGGGGCGAGGGCGGAGGCTCAGGCGTTCGGTCGGAGGGCGCCTGCGGCCATACGCGTCGGGGACCCGACATGGGGCGAGGGGCCGTCGGTAGAGCGCTGCGACGAGTGCCCGCAGCGGTCGAGGGGACCGGCCGCTGTTCGGGCGGCACTCGAGCACCCAGCCGTCCCTCCAGGACCTCGCGCGTGGAAGGACGATCCGGAATGATCCATATCTGGCCGTTCCACCGGCTCCCTGGAATTCCCCTGATGCGCTCGACGAAAGTGCGGTCGTAGGGCTGTACGAGGACGTGGAGCTCAGTCGCAGACGCGCGCATGCCGGGAACACGGGGGGCCATGCGGCGAGAATCGCAGGACGGACGGGGCGGGGGAATGACGGAGAGGGTATGCGGACGAGCCGCGAGCGCCGGTGGAGACGTTACCGCAAGCACGTGCCGATGGAGCGTTGCCGCGACCGCGTGCAATGGATCCGCCCGCTACGTCGCTCCCAGCACCGCCCACAGGTTGGCCTGCGTGCTGAAGACCTGGGTCCGCGCCGTGTCCCCCGCCTGGGCCGCCGCCTGGGCGAGCGCATAGTAGGCCCAGGCGTAGTAGTTCGGGATGCCGATCGTGGAATGGTCCGGCCAGTACTCCCATTCCGGAAGCCCGGAGCGGTGCAGGAAGACCCGCTCCAGGAGGAGCTCGGTCCGTGGGATGTTGACCGCTGGCCCTGTGATCCCGCGGAGCGGCGTGTCGCCGATCCGCACGATGTCCTCCGACGGCTGTTCCGGATCGGCGTTCCGCAACCGGAACGCGAGACCGTGCCGGACCAGGAACGACCCCACTCCGAGCTCCTCCGCCGCGTTGCCGCTCGAGGCGAAGTAGATCGGCCGGGTCCCGATCGATTGCGTCAGGATCGTGAGGGCTAACTGGTGCCAGGGGTACAGGTAGATGCCGCCCGGAATGACCGCCTGGACGTTGCCGATCCGGAGGGCGCGCGGCTGCTGGATGGGAATGTAGCTCAGCGCGACCTGGTCGATGGTCTCGTCATCCAGGTCCAGAATGGCTCGGTCGGGAGGGGTGATGGGCTCGTCCAGCGGAATCGCGATCGTGCCGGACGCGACCCGCGTGGGCTCGTGGGTATAGACCGCCCCGGCCGCGGGGTCGTAGGGACGCTGGCAGATGATGCGTGTGGGATCGTCCGACGCCGCCTCGCCGGGGCCGCACGGAGTCGTCAGATCGCGCAGCTGCTTCGGGTACCAAGAGGTGTTCAGGTAGGAGGTGACGATCACGGTGACGTCGCGCCGTATCCCCTCTACCTCCTGTGCGTACCAGAGCGGGAAGGTGTCGTTGTCGCCGTTCGTGAAGAGAACCCCGTACGGGTCGACGCTCATCAGGAGGTTGTACGCCCAGTCGCGTGTGGCGTAGTTGTCTTGGCGGCTCGCCCAGGACGCATTGAGCGCGAGCGGGATGAGCGCCAGACCGAGGACGGGCGCGGCCCGTCCTACGCCCCCCACTCTCTCCCCTAGCCATTGCCAGACCGCGGCGATTCCGATGCCGGCCCACAGCCCCCAGACCGAGAAGCTGACGATGAAGAAGTAGTCACGCTCTCTGACCTCGTGCTGCGACATGTCGCCGGCTGGATCCGGGATCGTGTAGCCGTACTTGAAGTTCAGGTACCAGACTAGCCCGAGCGAGAGCGTCACGAACAGGGTCAACACGTAGGCGAAGCTGGGCCGATCGCGCTTCAGGTGCGCGACCGCCCCCCAGACGCCCAGCCCGGTGAAGAGCATCGTGAACGGGGTCCGAGCGGGCGCGAGCAGGGTCTCCGTACCCATCAGTGACCGGGCCCACTGCCAGTCGAAGTACTGGAAGTAGTTGAGGAACTGCTCGTGAAGGGGCGCGAGCCGAGGAAGCAGCGGCGGCTTGTCGTACTGGGTGCGGCTGAACGCGTCGGAGAGCGCGACGCAGCCGGCCTTTCCCCACGTGACGATGCTCGCGAGCGCCGAGACGAAGCTCGGGCAGGTAGGGTCCGCCTCGTTGATGATCGGGTCGAGACCCGCCCGGAGCGGCAGCATCAGGTGGACGGAAAGGCCCAGGACTCCCGCGATCACTCCCGCGACGTACAACCGCCAGTTGAGCAGGGTGCGGGGCTCGACGAGCAGAACGAACACGAGCATCGCGGGCGCGGCCAGGAAAGCCATCAGATGGTTCCCGACCGAGAGCGCGAGGATGAAGATCATCAGGACGAGCAGGTTGTCGTCCTTGCCCTTGCCGATATTCTCCCGCCAGCGGAATAGGAGCCACGAGAGGAGCGCGATGGTCGCGAGCGAGACTGTGTAGACCTTCTCGTTCACGTTCGACTGGTTCCAGACCGTGAACGCGGTCGCGCTCACCAGCATGGCGGCGAAGGCGCCAGCCATGCGGATGGTCCGGTCCGCGGTGAAGTAACAGAGCACGTGGTGCACGAGCAGGAACCAGAGCGCGTGCGCGGCGGCGCTCATGAACGCGCTGAACAGGTTGATCCGGATGGCGACCGAGAGCCCGAGGGGCGTGAGCAAGACCTCCCAGCTACGGGCAAGCAGGACGAAGAGCGGGTTCCCCGGCGGATGCGGGATCCCGAGGATGTGCGCGGTTGCGATGTACTCGCTCGTATCCCAGAACTGCGTCGTGGGAGCGAGGGTGATCGCGTACAGCGCGAACACGAAAGCCCCGGCTACGGCGGCCCAGAGATAGGGCGGCCGGATGACCGAATCGGGCGAGCCCGCGGGTCTGGCTGGCTTGGGGCCGGCGCTTGCGTTCGTGCTGGCGGCAGGCATCCACACAAGATAAGTCAACGGGGGGCGCGCACTGAAGCGCGCCCCCCGTTGACTCCGGTTGCCGCTCCCGGGACATTCGTCTGCCCCGCCACTGACCAGCCTCGATGCAGCTCTATCCATCCTTCGACGAGTTTCGAGCGTTCGCCGCGGCTACGCTCGCGCCCGCGCGTCCATCCGGCGCCACGGCGGCGCCGGGTGCCCCTCCGGCCACCGGCGGGGTGGTGCCCGTCTGGCGCGAGTTCCTCTTCGACGTGGACACGGCCGTCACGGCCTACCACAAGCTCGCCGAGCCTCCCTTCGGCTTCCTGCTGGAGTCGGTCGTGGGGGGCGAGCAATGGGCCCGCTACACCTTCCTGGGTACCCGTCCCTCGGGCGCCTGGAGGCTCAAGGACGGCGAGGTGTCCTGGTGGACCCCGGAGACGGGGTGGAAAGCGATCGAGCCGCTCGGCGACCCGCTCTCGGACCTGGACACGCGGCTCCGCGCGCGCCGCCCGGCCGAGGTGCCGGGACTGCCCCGCCTGTGGGGTGGCGCGGTCGGCTATTTCACGTACGACGTGGTGCGCTTGATCGAGCGGCTGCCGAGCCCGCCCTTCGACGATCTTGGGATCCCCGACGGGCTTTTCCTCTTCACTGACGTCGTGCTCGCGATCGACAATTTCAGGAGCCGGGCGATAGCGATCGCGGCGGTCCCGATCGATGCCGGGATGGAGGCGAGCGACTTGAGGCGGGCATACGACGGTGCAGCCGAGCGCACCGCGGCGCTGATCGCGCGGCTCGAACAGGCGCCCGCTCCCAAGCCACTCGCGCTCAAGCCCGAGCCCGAGCAGGACCCCTCCTTCACGTCGAGCACCACGCGCGCGCAGTTCGAGGCGGGAGTGGAGCGGATCCGCGAGTACATCCGCGCGGGCGACGCCTTCCAGGTGGTGCTCTCGCAGCGGCTCGGGATGCAGCTGCGCGCGAGCCCCTTCGATCTGTATCGCGGGCTCCGCTCGCTCAATCCATCGCCCTACCTCTACTACCTCGAGCTGGACGGGCTCACGCTCGTGGGCTCCTCGCCGGAAGTGCTGGTGCGGCTCGAGGGAGGGGTGGTCACCGTGCGCCCGATCGCGGGCACCCGTCGCCGCGGCAGGAACGCGGAGGAGGACCGCGCATTGGCCGCTGAGCTGCTCGCCGACGAGAAGGAGCTGGCGGAGCACCGGATGCTGGTCGACCTGGGCCGCAACGACGTCGGCCGGGTGGCCGAGTACGGCAGCGTGCGCGTCCCCGACCTAATCGTGGTCGAGAGGTACTCGCACGTGATGCACCTGGTGAGTCAGGTAGAAGGGAAGCTGCGCGCGGGGCTCTCCGCGATCGATGCCTTCCGCGCGTGCTTTCCCGCGGGCACCGTGTCGGGAGCGCCCAAGATCCGCGCGATGGAGATCATCGACGAGCTGGAGCCGGTCAAGCGCGGAACGTACGCGGGGGCGGTCGGGCACTTCGGATGGGGTGGGACCAGCATGGACACCGCGATCACGATCCGCACCGTCGCGGTGACGGGTGGGCAGGCGTACGTGCAGGCGGGCGCGGGGATCGTGCTCGATTCGGACCCCGCGACCGAGTACGAGGAGTCGCTCAGCAAGGCGCGCGCGCTGCTGCGGGCGGCGGCGATGGTGGGACGGTAGTGCCGGAGACCCGGGACGCGACCGCGTACCGCTATGTGATCGGCGCGGACGCAATCGAGATCAAGGAGCCGGGCGATTAGCCGGGCGGTCCTCGACCCCGCCCCACTCGCCTCCAAACCCGCCCGGCCCGATCGATCAGCGTCCGGATCTCGATCTCGCTCCAGTCGAGCGCGCGCGCTATCCGGAGCGATTCCTCCGCGAGCAGTGCGGCGCCGAGCGCGATCAGCAGGAGCCCGGGTCCGGGGATGAAGAGCAGGACGATTCCGGCGAAGATGAGAGCGCTCGACATGGCGATCAGGCGCATGCGCCCCTTCCGGCCCTGCCGGCGCCGGAAGTGCCGCTGGAAGCGTTCCCCCGGCGGATCGTCCTTGATCTCCGCCCAGGTCCGCTGGGTCTTCTTCTTCATGGATGGGGATGGAGCGCGGGACACGCTTCTGGCGAGGGAGAGGGAGAGGGAGCGGGAGCGGCGAAGCCGGAGGTGCGCAGCTCAGCGCCGGCCCAGCTCCTGATAGAGGCGCACCAGGGCGCCGATTCCCTTCTCGAAGTTCTCGAGCGGGAACCACTCGTCCGGGGCGTGCATGTTCGAACCCGGCAGAGCGAACCCCACCAGGAGGGCGGGCGCGCCCAGGATGCGCTCGAACTCGACCACGATCGGGATCGTGCCTCCTTCCCCGGCGAGCACCGGGCGGGTTCCGAACGCCTCCTCGAGCGCGGTGGTGGCCGCCTCCCGATAGCGCCCGCCCACCTCCGCCTTCCAGGGCAGACCCCCGTGGTGCTCCAGCAGCTCGATCTCCACACCGGGAGGAGTCACCCTCTCGAGGTGGGACTCCAGCAACTTCCGCACGCGCTCGGGCCTCTGGTCCGGCACGAGCCGGAAGCTCACCTTCGCCATCGCGCGGGCGGGGATGACGGTCTTCGCCCCCTCCCCGGTGTAGCCGGAGAGGAGCCCGTTCACCTCGCAGGTGGGGCGGATCCAGAGCCGCTCGAGCACCGACCAACCATGCTCGCCCGTGAGCGCGCCCGCGCCCACCCCATTGCGGAATTCCTCCTCGTCGAAGGGCAGGTTCCGGATCTGCGCGCGGGTCTTTTCGTCCCACTCGAGGACGTCGTCGTAAAAACCTGCGATGGCGATCCTGCCGTCATCGTCGTGGAAGCTCGCGATCACGCGCGCGAGCGCGGTCGCCGGGTTGGGCACGGCACCGCCGTACGCGCCCGAGTGCAGATCGGTCTTCGCGGCCTGCGTGCGCAGCTCGAAGTACGCGAGCCCGCGAAGCGAGAAGAGGATGGAGGGCAGCCCCTCCTCGAACATCGCGGAGTCGCTGATCACGACGACGTTGGCGGCGAGCCGATCCTTGTGCCGCTCGACGAAGGGGACGAGTGAGGGGGAGCCGATCTCCTCCTCGCCTTCGGCGAGCACGATCACGTTCACGGGCAGGGTGCCGCCATCGGCGAGCGCCGCCTCCAGCGCCTTGGCGTGCATGAAGAGCTGTCCCTTGTCGTCCGCCGAACCGCGCGCGAACACCTTGCCGTCGCGGATCGCCGGCTCGAAGGGCGGAGAGCTCCACTCCTCGAGGGGCTCCGCCGGCTGGACGTCGTAGTGTCCGTAGACGAGCACGGTCGGCGCGTCCGGGCCCGCCTCCCGCCACTCCCCGAGCACGACCGGATGTTTCGGGGTCTCGAGGATCTCAACCTCGAGGCCAGCGCTGCGGAGGTTCTCGGCGAGCCAGGAGGCGGCGCGGCGCGTGTCCGCGTCGTGCTCGCTCTTGGCGCTCACCGAGGGGATGCGGAGGAAGTCGAACAGCTCCTCGCGGAAGCGCCTCGACTGGCGGGTGGCGAAGGCCAGGGCGTCACTCATGGGGTCTAGAACAGCTGCGCCAGGTCCTGATCCAGCGGCTCGGCGCTCCCGGGGTAAACGCGCGCGGGGACGCGCGTCTGGGTCGAGAGCACGAAGTAGGCCAGCCCGCCCTCCGCGTCCGAGCGGAGCAGCTCGAGCCGCCCGATCGGGTTGTCGCGTGCATTCCGGTACTCGACCGTGGCCAGGGACCGGAGCGAGCTCCGGTCCGCCCCGGGTTCGTAGCGCATGATGGCGAGCTGCTGGAGTCGCTCCATGAACGTGCCGAAGCCCGCGTCCGCGCGTCCGGGCTGGCCGGGAGGGGTCCAAACGGGCGCAGCGCCCGCGCCCTCTACCTTCTCCATCGTGCGCTCGCCCCGCGGAGTGCGCACGGTGACGCTGGCCGTTCGGTCGACGACATCGCGGAGCACGCGGCGCTCCGCGAGGATGCTGGCCGCGTTCTCGAGGCTGTTCAGGGCGGGCCCGGAGAACACGTAGGCGCGGCCGCTCTCCACGTCCTGGAGGTAGCGGTCGCCGCTCGCGAACACAGAGGCTCCCACCCGCAGCGTGCGGGTCTCGCCGCGGGCGATCTCTACGGAAACCGGTCCCAGAGCCCGCTTTCCGCCGAAGTACTTGGCCAGGCCGGAGGCTCGGATCACACGAGGCCGATGCGGTTCGTGAGGATGCGCGCTCGATGGCCCCGCGTGAGACGCGGGCGCGGCCGCGCGGGTTGCCCGACTAGATGAGGGTACGGATCCCCCAGCGGTACAGCCACGAGACAAAGAGGCCGAACACCACGGCGCCGAGCATTCCGCCCAGGCTCAGCGCCTGCGGATCGTAGAACTCGATCAACCCCACGCCCAGCATCCCGCCGATCACCGCCCCGAAGGCGCCGAGCACGGCGAGCACGACGCTGTGGCCCTCGGTCTCCTCAGGGAGCTTGATCACGGCCTTCATGCTCAGGGCGATCAGGACCCCGAGCACGATCCAGATCCCGACTCCAATCCAATTCTGCATAGCCTACGCGGCTCTCGCCGGTGGTGGTCGCAGGGCGCATGGTACGGAAAGCGCAGAATCATGGCGGCGGGCCGAGATCCGCGCAATCGTTGAGGGGTGGACGATATCATCGACCTGAGCGAGTACCTGCGGCGGAAGGAGGGGGCGGACAAGGGTCCCCGCACCGCGTTCGCCGTCTGGGGGGGGGGGGGGGGGAGGGGACCCGC
>Ga0310121_10001113_pt1 | contig 28287 bp, 24 predicted proteins | sample CB27_Tmax_986_MG_FD_203504 | JGI IMG/M metagenome (GOLD analysis project Ga0310121, IMG submission 203504) | Marine microbial communities from Western Arctic Ocean, Canada - CB27_Tmax_986 | ecosystem: Environmental > Aquatic > Marine > Oceanic | place: Canada: Western Arctic Ocean | collected... | reverse complement strand
TATTACTGCTAATATGGCTGATGCTTTTTATACTTCAACTGGATATGCATACTTTGCATATGATTGGAAGACTCCTAATGGATTAAATATAAAAAACACAGATACTTTTATTGCTGAAATAGGAGTTTATGAGTTAACTATAACAAATAAAAATGGATGTACAAATGATCCTGCTATTCCAATTTTAATAGAATTTAAACAAGAAACTGAAGATATCGTAGTAACAGAAGGTTTAACAGATGACAATGGAGATCCATGCTTTTCTAATCCTGTTAGTTGCTTTTTAGAGGCTAAAGATGGTAAAATTTCTATAATCATTCAGGGTGGTCCAGCTAACGCTAAAATTAAATGGTATTATTTGGCTCCATCAACAACTTCAAATAATAACTGGTCTGAATTAGCACAGTATGCTGGTTATACATCAATGAATGATTTAGAAAAAGGATCATATAAATATGAAATTATTGATCCAGATGTAAGTCTTTTTGATTGTACTAGAGATTATACTTATAAGACTGGTATAATAAAAGTTGAAGATGATAAATCTTTGGTAATATCAGACGGTCCATTTGTAGATAATAATTTATGTAATAATACCGCTGGTATTTTAAGAATTGATGTTATTGATTCTCAACAATCTCCTATTGAATTTAGATATGGAACAGAAGAAGCTACAGCCATAATTGTTGAACATGTAAAAGATGATATAGATTCATATATAGTTACTATTGAAGAACCAAAGGATTTAGCTAATTTATATGTTTTTAATGATAGAGGTTGTGCAAAATCTGTTGAACTTGATTTCGAACTTGGAACACCTGGATTTGAATTTACAACACCTACTTATAATAATTCTATAAGTGAAGATGATAGAGTAATAAATGCTAGGCAAGAAATAACTTTTACTAATGAATCCACGTCTCCTTATTCCAAGGTAAGATGGGATTGGGGGGATAATGATTTTGAAGAAACGGTAATTGCAGATTCATCGATACAGTCTGATCCTTCTTTACAAGGGGATACCGATGGTGATGGTTGGCTTGATTGGGTAGAAGTCTTGGCTGGAACTACAGTTACATCGGATACTTCAACTCCTCAGGATGATGATGGTGATGGTGAATGGGATGGTCAAAAAGGTATTCTCAAAGGAGATAAAACTCATTCTTTTGGACTTCAGGGAACATATTTAGTTACACTCCAAATTGAAAATAGTCTAGGATGTTACGACCAAATTTCTAAGCCAGTTAAAGTAGGAAGAGGATATTTTATTTTACCACCAAATGTCTTTACTCCAAATGGTGATAAGAAAAATGATTATTATGGAGTCTTATTTAGTGGTTTTTGTTATGTAGAATTTACAATTTATGATAATATTGGTACTGTAGTTTATTCTACGGTAACTAGTGGAGATGATCCTAGAGGAACATCAACAAGTACTAGTAACACACTTGGATATGCCCCTAATTTTGTCAGGGATGAGAATGGTAACTTTACAGGTGATGCACCTCCTGATTATAGTGCTTTTATACCATGGAATGGAAAGGTTGATGGTAAAATAGGAATGGCACCTTATTATATATGGACTTTACAAGCTTGGTTAAAAGAAGAATGTGATCCAAATGTTGTCCCTATTTTAAGAGAAGGTGCATTTATAATATTAAGATAGAAATGAAAAGAATATATTTATTTTATTTTATAATCTTACTGTTATTTTTACAGTCTAGATTTTTATATTCTCAAGAGGAATATTTGGTAAACAATTCTCGGTTTCTTCAAAAATCCAATCCTAGCTATTTTGGATATAACAGCTTGTTAAAAGTTGGTGTTTTGTATAATTCATTGACTTTAAGTGCTTTTGAAAGGATGAACAATAAATATATATTTGGAACAATTAGTTTTGACAATCAAAATTTTTCATTAGGTGTTGATGTAAATTCTTTTAAAATGGAAAAAAGTGGATATGGTCAGAGTTTAGCAAACTTAACATATGTTTATAAACTTCAATTAGATAATTATTTATTTTTTCTTCCTGCTATAACTGGAGGGATAGCAAGCAGACAATTCAACCCTGGTAATTTAATTTTTGGTGATCAATTAAATATTGGTACAGGACAGCTTTTAGAGTCAGATGATCCTCTTGCATTAATAATATCAACTGTTAATTATTTTGATTTGGGAGCATCTTTTCTATTACATAGTGAAGATTTTATGGCTGGATTAACAATTAAACATCTAAATAAACCAAATGATTCATTTAATAAAGAGACTGATACAACTGAAAAACCAATTCAGATAGGGATACAGGGAGCTTATGAATTTGATATAAATCCTTATGAAAGAAGGTATCTTCCAAGATATTCTTTTTTAATGGTCTATTTAAATGCTATTAAGGTTCAAAATACAATTCACATGTATCTTTCTCAAGAGCTTCAACTAGGAGAATTTTCAGTAGGATTAAGTCAACAATCTGGAAATTTTGGCCTGAATAACGTAGGAATATCTTTTGGTCTTTCTGCTGAAAATTTTGATTTTGGAGTATCTTATAATTTTCCATTTAGAAACCCTGGATCGGTTTATTCTCCAAGTTTGTTCGAATTATATGTAACATTTGATTTCAGTATTTATAGAAGGAATCAAAGAGGTTTATTTAAAAGAATCCAAATAGATAATTATTATTAAAAAACACAAGGGTTTAGAAACAATATTTATTTTCATTAATAATTCTGTCAGCAATTTTTGTTTTTAATTCAAAAATATTTGGACAAGATTTGTAATCACAGATATTTTTAATTAATTCTAAAAGTTCTTTTTTTTCTTTTCCTTCTGAAATACTAAGAATTATATCTTTCGCATTTTTTTGGATAATTTCATTTGCTTCATAGAGATATGATTGAGTCATAGCAATTTGAAATGACTGAGATTTTTCATCAGATCTGATAATATTCTTTATAGTTCTTTTTAAACCAGAGTCAATCATATATATTTCAATTAATATATCTGATAGAGATAATAGAATTTGTTGTTTTTTGTCAAGCCCTTGACCATATTTTTTTACAGATTTTCCAATTAATATTAAAAATATTTTTTTAAGATTTTTTAATAGTTCTTCTTCATTAGATAAAGAGTTTATTGATTCATCATTTTTTTTTGAATTTTTTAATAATTCATTTTTAGCATTCATTACAGCTTCCATTAAATTTATTTCTCCTTTCATCCCTTTTTTTAAAAGCATAGCAATAGAAAGCATTCTGTTTATTTCATTAGTGCCTTCATATATTCTGCCAATTCTAGCATCTCTCCAGGCACCTTCCATAGGAGTTTCTGCTGAGAATCCCATACCTCCAAAAATTTGAATACCTTCATCTGCACAATTTTGAATGTCTTCGGATGCTCCGATCTTGAGTATTGAGCATTCAATTGCAAAATCTTCAACTCCTTTTAGTTCGGAATCTTGTTGAGATAAATCTTTATCTAAAAATGATTGAATTCTATTTTCGACATCTTTAGCAGCTCTATAGCATGCAGATTCTCCAATATAACATGAGGTAGTCATTCGAGCGATCTTCTCTTTAATAGCACCAAAACTAGAAATAGGGGCGTTAAATTGAATCCGTTCATTAGAATATTTTACGGCTTCGGTAATTACTCTTCTTTGAGCATCAAGACATGCTACACCTAATTTAATTCTTCCAACATTTAATGCATTCATAGCTATTTTAAAACCTTGCTGTCTTTTACCCAACATGTCGCTAATAGGAACTATAGTTTCATTAAAAAATACTTGACGAGTTGATGAAGAATGAATACCTAATTTATTTTCTTCATCTCCTAGTGTTATTCCATTTGAAGGGTCATTTGGCACTAGAAAACTAGTTATATTTTTATCATCTTTAATTCTTGCAAAGACGATAAATAAACTAGCAAATCCGGCATTAGTAATCCACATTTTTTGTCCTGATATTTTATAATAATTGCCATCATTTGATAAAACAGCTTTTGTTTTACCAGAATTTGCATCAGATCCAGACCCAGGTTCAGTTAAACAATATGATCCAAACCATTTACCGGATGCAAGATTTGGAACGTATTTTTGTTTTTGTTCTTCAGTTCCGTAAAGAGTTATAGGTAGAGTTCCAATTCCTGTGTGTGCTCCAAAAGCTGTTGATATAGATCCTGAAGCTCCTGATATATAATCACAAACGAGCATTGATGAAACAAACCCCATTCCTAGACCTCCATATTGTTCAGGAACTGAAATCCCAAGAAAACCTAATTCTCCAGCTCTTTTCATTAATTCTTCTGTCAGTTTATAATCTTTTTTTTCAAAACAATATTTTTGAGGAATAACTTCTCTATCAACAAACTCTTGAACTGATTCCTTCATCATTTTATGTTCTTCAGTAAAATCTTCCGGAGTGAAAACATCATTAGGATCAGTTTCTTGAATTATAAAAGATCCACCTATATTTATTATTTTTTGATTTGTTTCCATTCTTATTTTATTTTTTTTGTTGTCATTATTATTTGACCTTTTTTAAAGAATTCATATTTTTTTGCAACTTCAGAAATTCTATAAATTACTTTGTGAAAATTTTTAATTTCATTTTTATTTAATTTTTCATCTACTTCTTTATTAAAACCTATTACTACTGATTTTGAATCTTCCCTTTTTAATTGACCAAATTTTGTTAGTTTTATTATAACGCCTCTTCCATCTTTAGGATTCTTAGTCCTTTTAATCAATTTTCTTTCTTCCATTGAGTTTATCAATCTTGATAAACTTGTAGATTCCATTCCCATTTTAGGACCTAGTTCTGTTACAGCTGTACCTCTAGGCTCAATACTTAGTAATGCAAACCCTGTAACCATAGTTGATTCAAATTTCAAAGCTTCTTTATTATACATATTTGAAACTAGTTGCCAAGTTGATTTTAAAGCATAATCATATGTCTCTTTTTTCATTAAAACAAATATAAAAAAAAACACTATGCATGCATAGTATTTTTAGATAATAATATATACTTATCTAGTTATACATTTCTTCAATTAAATCTTTGAATTTTTCTTTTATTATTTTTCTTTTAACTTTCATAGTTGGAGTTAAGTGACCCTCTTCAATGGACCAAATTTCAGGAGTTAATTTAAATTTTTTAATTTTTTCCCATTGGGCAAATGATTCATTATAAATATCAATTTCATCTTGAATCTTGGTTATTAATTTTCCTTGATTGCAAATTACTTCAAAATTATTTTCACATGAAATACCTATTTCTTTTAACCATTTTAATGAAAATTCAAAATTTGGTTGAATTATAGCTGAGGGCATTTTTTTATTTTCTCCTATTACTGCTATCTGTTCAATGAAAGACGATTGTTTCATTAAACTTTCGATAACTTGAGGAGCAATATATTTTCCGCCTGAGGTTTTGAACATTTCTTTTTTTCTGTCAGTTATTGTTAAAAATCCTTCACCATCAATTTCTCCAATATCACCTGTATGGAAATAAGAATTAGTCATAGATTTTTTTGTTAAATCTTTATTTTTGAAATATCCAAGCATTATATTAGGTCCTTTACATAAAATTTCTCCGTCATCAGCTATTTTAATTTTAACACTTTCGATGACTTTTCCAACACTACCAATTTTAAAACCTGTAGTTGATTTTTCATTAATAGTTATTGCTGGTGAAGTTTCGGTAAGACCATATCCTTCAATAATAATCATTTTTGCAGCACTAAAAATTTTAATTAATCTAGGCTGTAAAGCTGCACTTCCAGATTGAATGTGAATTAAATTATTACCTAAAGCTTCTTTCCATTTTGATAAAATTAATTTGTAGGCAACTTTTAATTTTAGTTGAGAAAGTAAACTTTGTCTTTTAAAGGGTTCATAACTTAATCCAATATTAATAGCCCAATAAAAAAGTCTTTTTTTTAATCCAGTTAATTCATCACCTTTTTCATAAAATTTATCAAAAACTTTTTCAAGTAATCGTGGAACAGCAGTTATTACATGTGGCTTGACTTCTTTTAAATTATCACCAATTGTTTCAAGAGACTCAGCAAAGTATACTTTGAAACTGTTAAAAATGTACCCATATAATTGAGTTCTTTCATAAATATGGCAAAGAGGTAAAAAGCTTAAGGCTTTATGGTTCTTATTTGGTTCAAGACCTAGTCTTTTAGATGCTGAAAGAACATTTGACACCAAATTACCATGACTTAACATAACTCCTTTAGGCACACCTGTTGTACCAGAGGTGTATATAATTGTTGCTAAATTTTCAGAATTAACCTTGTTTTTGTAATTATTGATTTGATTTAAATTATAATTACTGCCCAAATCAAGAAGTTCTAACCAGTTTTTACAGTTTTTAATTTGATCAAAACTAAAAATTTCTTTTAAAGATTTAATTTTATTTTGAATAGGTTTTATTTTATTATATACGCTTATATCAGAGACAAAACAATATTTACATTCAGAATGATTAAGAATATACTCGTAGTCTTTTGATGTTATAGTTGGATATAAAGGAACATTTACAGCCCCTATTTGAAGTATACCCATATCAATAATACTCCACTCAGATCTATTCGTTGAGGAAATCATAGCTATTTTATCATTTGATTTCACTCTAAGTTCAATTAAAGCTTGAGATATTTTATGAGATTGAGTATAAAATTCTTCACTAGAAATCGAAACCCACTTTGAATTATATTTTGAGTTAAGAGACTTATCTAGAGGGTTATTATTAAGTTGATATTCTAAAAATTCAAAAATTTTTCTGAATTTCATTTTTTTCTTTTACTGCAAAATATGAATTTTTGACTAATTTTTAATTTTGTTGTTTTGAAAGCCAATTGTAGGCATTTATAAAAGCATCATACCAAGGAGTAACTTGATGTTTAGTGTTATTAGGATAGTATCCCCAGTTCCAAGGAAAAATAGATCTTTCTAAGTGTGGCATCATAACCAAATGCCTTCCATCATTACTGCACAACATAGCAGTATTATAATCTGAACCGTTTGGATTAGCCGGGTATTCAGCATAATGATATTTAGCAGGAATTTGATAGTGATCTTCATTCATTGGTAACAAAAATTTACCTTCTCCATGAGCTGCCCATATACCTAGAATTGTACCTTCCAAGCTTTTCATCATTATTGAATTGGATGATTGAATCTTGACTGCAGTGAAATGACACTCAAATTTTCTAGAATCATTATAGGTCATTTTAGGCTTTTTAGTGTCTAGAGGATTAATTAGATTTAATTCAATAAATAGTTGACAGCCATTACATACTCCAAGTGACATTGTGTTTTTTCTATTAAAAAAATTAGTTAAACTTTTTCTGGCTTTTGAATTGTATAAAAAGGAACCTGCCCATCCTTTTGCTGATCCAAGTACATCTGAGTTTGAAAATCCACCAACACCAGCAATAAAATGAATTGACTCCAGATTTTCCCTTCCTTCAATTAGATCAGTCATATGAACATCAATTACTTCAAACCCTGAAAGATGAAGAGAATTGGCCATTTCTCTTTCAGAATTACTTCCTTGATCTCTAATAATTGCTGCTTTTATTCTTTTTTTATTACTAAAGTTATGAATTGAACCAGTAAAATTTTTTGGTAATAAATAATTTAAAGCTTGATTTTTATAATTTTTTTCTCTTTCTATAGACAAATTATTTTTTGTTTGATAGGTGTCAAAAACAGTGGAGGTTGAAAACCACTTGTCTCTTAAATCAATGACATCAAAATTATAATTATCGTTAAAATTTTTTATTATTAGTTTACTTTTTGTAATTACTTTACCAATATGAATACAGTTGATTAGTTTATTTTTAAAATGATTGGTTAAGTCAATATTTGATTGTAATAGAATTCCAGAGTTTTCAGAAAAAAAGAGTTTAACACTATCTTTTTCATTCATAGTAGTTAAATCTAAGTCTAATCCAATTTCGTTGTTTGAAAAACACATTTCTAATAGAGAAGTGATTAGACCTCCAGATGAAATATCATGACCAGAATTTATTACCTCTTTAATTATTAAATCTTGAACACAATTAAAAGCTTTTTTAAAATATTCAGGATTTTTTATACAAGAAGTATCATTACCAATTTTGTTTAATGTTTGTCCAAAAGAACTACCTCCGAGAGAATATTTTTCTTGTGAAAGATTTATGTAATATAGATCTCCTCCATCTTTTTTAAGATCTGGTGTAACAACTTTTTTTATATCTGTACATTCACCAGTAGCAGATATTATGACAGTTCCAGGAGCTCTTACAGTTGAATTTTTATATTCTTGTTGCATTGATAATGAATCTTTTCCGGTAGGAATATTTATTCCAATTGAAATTGCAAAATCTGAACAGGCTTTTACTGCATTATAGAGTCTTACATCTTCACCTGGGTTTTTACATGGCCACATCCAATTGGCAGATAGACTTATAGATTTAATTTTTTTAGTTAGAGGAGCCCAAATAATGTTAGTAAGGCTTTCAGCAATAGAATTAATACTTCCTTTTTTTGAATCGATAAGTGCGGTTATTGGAGAATGCCCAATTGAGGTAGCAATTCCTTTAGTTCCGGAATAATCTAGAGCCATTACACCACAATTACTAAGAGGTAGTTGTAATTTACCAATTGTTTGCTGTTGGGCTACTTTTCCAGTAACACATCTATCAACTTTATTTGTTAGCCAGTCTTTACAGGCTACTGATTCAAGTTTTAGAACATTATGAATATAATTTTTAATATTATTTTTAGAATATTTAATTTCATTAAATGATCTTTTTAATGTTTTATCTATCATTATAGTTTTTGGGGGGGTTCCAAATAATGAATCAAGATTTAAGTCAATTGGTTTTATTTGAGAAGAATCATCAATGAAAGTAAATTGTTTATTGTCTTTAATTTTACCGACCTCATAAAGAGGAGCTCTTTCTCTTTTTGCAATTGATTTTAAGAGATTTAAATCTGAAGGATTAATAATTAACCCCATTCTTTCCTGAGATTCATTACCTATAATTTCTTTAAATGAAAGAGTAGGATCTCCTAAAGGGAGTTTATTTATATGAATAATACCTCCATTATTTTCTACTAGTTCAGATAAACAGTTTAAATGACCTCCAGCTCCATGATCATGTATTGAAATAATTGGATTTTTTCCTGATTCAACAAGACTTCTAATTGTATTAGCAACTCTTTTTTGCATTTCTGGGTTAGATCTTTGTACGGCATTCAATTCTATTTCGTTTTCAAAGGCACCAGTATTTGATGAAGAAACAGCAGCACCTCCCATACCAATTCTATAATTATCTCCACCTAAGATAATTATTAGATCATTTTTTTTTGGTAATTTTTTTTGAGCTTGATTTAAGTTTCCAAATCCTATACCTCCTGCAAGCATAATTACTTTATCATAACCCCAATTCAGATTTTTTTCTTTATGCTCGAACGTGAAAATAGATCCTGAAATTAAAGGTTGTCCAAATTTATTTCCAAAGTCTGAAGCTCCATTAGAAGCCTTAATTAATATTTCTAATGGGGTTTGGTATAACCAAGGTCTTTCAGAAATTTTTTCTTCCCATGGTTTGTTTTTTCCTCCTCTTGAATATGGAGTCATATAAACTGCTGTTCCTGCTAATGGTATTGAACCTTGTCCACCAGCCATACGATCTCTAATTTCACCACCAGAACCAGTTGCTGCTCCATTAAATGGTTCAACTGTAGTAGGAAAATTATGAGTTTCGGCTTTTAAAGAGATAACACTATTTATTTTGTTTGTGACATATTTACTTGGAATTTCACCTTTTAAAGGAGCAAATTGATTAATTTCTGGTCCTTTAATAAAAGCGACATTGTCTTTATAGGCTGATATAATTTGATTTGGGTTTGTTTTAGATGTACTCTTAATTAAATTAAAAAGACTTTGCTTTTGTTTGGATCCATCAATAATAAAACTACCGTTAAAAATTTTATGTCTACAATGTTCAGAATTTACTTGAGAAAACCCAAAAACTTCGGAGTCGGTTAGTGGTCTTTTTAATTTATGAGATAGTTTGTCTAAATATTCTATTTCATCTTTATTAAGTGAAAGCCCTTCTTCTAAATTATAAGAAGTAATATCCTTAATTTCTTTTATATCTTCAGGACTTCTATCAATTTTAAAAATGTATTCATCTAACACTTTAAATTTTTTCAAAAGCATTGGATCATATTTTTCTTCTTTTATGAATTTGTGATATTTTTCAATTCTCTTTAGATTTTTAATCCCCATGTTTTGTGTAATTTCTACAGCGTTTGTACTCCAAGGAGATATCATGTTAGAATATGGTCCAATGAAGGGACCAATTATTATTTTTTTATTAATAATTTTTTGATTGAATAACCACTCAAATTTTTTTAAATCTTCGGAATTTATTTTTGTTTTGGAATCAATGACGTAAATAGAATCGTTAAGATTACCGAAGAAAAAAATCATTTCATTAATTTATGATGATGTAAAATTAAATTATTTGATAGATTAAATTCATAGTAAATTCTTTACATTTTAATTATTTTTCATCTAGTTATTCACATTATAAATTTTTAATTAAAATATTTATGTACAGTGTGTTTATTTAAATAAAATTAAGATCAATTTTAATTTTAAAAAGAAATGGAAGATTATTTTTCTTTATTTGAAGATTTTATTTTCGATTTTCTTTTTCTCATCATGTTCCTCCAAAATTTTTCTTCTAGGTTTAGAATATTTAATACAAAAGAGTGAGATAATTTTTTTAGAAGCTCATTATTTCTATCAAGCCAAACTTTATTCTCTTTTTCTTTCCAATCCCACCATAAATCAAGAAGTTTTTCTGCTTCTTTGTCATCATAAGAATTAAAATCATTTTTTTCTTTAGTCTTTATATATTCATTCCTCGCGTCCCATATGTCTTTATAAAGCATGGTTTCATATTTACCAAAAACTTCCCAGAAATATATTTCATCTTCATTAGAAAAAGGTATTTTTTCGGCTATGAATGTCATTTTCATAGCTTTCATTCTTTCAAAACTTGGATTTCTACTTTTTTGAGAGAAGACTTGATAGTAATTGAATAAAAGTAAATTAAATAGTATATAATTAATAATCAGCTTCTTCATAGTAAATGTTATAAGAATTATTGTAATAAATTTGATATGAGTCAAATTGATTTAATTCAAAATTGTTAAAATCGTTATTATATGGTTTATAATTAATGTTATCAATGAATCTAGAAATCTCAAAGGCCTTTGAAGGGTTTAATCTAAGTTCATTTTCTATATCACTATATAATTCATCAATTTTTATAATTTCTTTTTCATTAAATTCATTAAAAAGAATCGATATAAGGGTTATTAAAATTATAGAAACAGCTGAACAAAATAGTATAAATAATTTTTTAGATCTAAATTTTTTTGTTTTTTCTAAAATTTTTAATTCAAAATTTTCAAAATAGTTATAAGGGACAAAAAATTTATTTTGAATCTTAACACCTTCTTTAACTTCTTCAAGAATCTTTTTTTCTAATTGATAAAAATATTCTCCAGGAACTTTAAATCCGTTATTTCTTTTTGGATTATTCACAAAGATTTATTTGAATTTTTCTTACAGCATGATGGTATGAAGCTTTTAGAGATCCTATACTTGTATTTAATATTTCAGAAATTTTTTCATATTTCATTTTATCGAAGTATTTCATATTAAAAACTAATCTTTGTCTTTCTGGTAATTTGGATATTTCTTTTTGTAATTTAATTGATGCTTCATTTCCATCAAAATAGGAGTCCGCAAAAAGTCCTGAAGCTTTAGCTTCAATCCAATCAGTATTTTTCACACCCATCTTTCTTGATTTAATATTAATAAAATTAATTGCTTCATTAGTAGCAATTCGATACATCCAAGTAAAGATTTTACTGTTTTCATTAAAAGTGTCAATTTTAAGATAAACTTTCATGAATGTGTTTTGAATTACATCATTGGCATCATCATGATCTAATACAATTTTTCTTATATGCCAATATAATTTTTCTTTGTAATCTTTAATCAATTTTTTAAAAGCTATTTCTTTAGTACTTTTATTTTTTAATAAATCGATAATATTTAATTCATTTGTTTTCAAAAACAATTTTTTCTATTTGACAGTTGAATTTACTATAAGTTTAATTAATAATTACATAAAGCTTTGTAGGTTAACTAAGTTTTTATAAATTTTACTTGATGTCATTAAGGATTTATGTGATCCAGATTCAATAATTTTTCCATTGTCAATAACTATAATTTTGTCTGCTTTTTGAATAGTAGATAATCTATGAGCAATTACTAAAGATGTCCTACCACTCATTAATCTATTTAGTGCTTCTTGAACTAAATTCTCTGATAATGTGTCAAGTGATGATGTTGCTTCATCTAGAATAAGTATTTCAGGGTTTTTAAGAATAGCTCTAGCAATTGAGAGTCGCTGTTTCTGACCACCTGAAAGTTTATTTCCTGAATCTCCAATTATAGTTGAATACTTGTTTTCAAGTTTTTCAATAAATTCTTCAGCATTTGCTGATTTTGTCGCTTTATAAATTTCTTTCTTTTCAGCATTTGGATTACCTAGTAGTAGATTATTTAAGATAGTATCATTAAACAGAATCGATTCCTGGGTAACTATTCCAATAAGCTTATATAATGAGGCTTTCTTTATTTTTTTTATCGGAATGTCATCAATTTTTATTTTACCACCATCTATGTCGTAAAATCTATTTAATAAGTTAGCAATTGTTGTTTTTCCTCCTCCTGATGGACCTACTAATGCGACAGTTTCTCCTTTTTTAATATCAAATGTTATATTATTTAATGTGATTTTATTTTCATATGAAAAATTAACATTTTTAAATGAAATATTTTTATTAAAATTTTTTAATTCAATTGAATCGGTTGAATCTTTGATAGTGTTTTTTGCATTAAGAATTTCTAATATTCTTTCTGCTGCTGCATTACCTTTTTGGATACTATAGCTAGCTTTACTAATATCTTTAGCTGGAGTTAATATATTGTATGCAAGACCCATATAAACTATAAAAGCTGTGCCTGAAAGATCGCCATTAATAAGAACCATTTTGCCACCAAACCATAATAAAATTCCAATTGTACAAATTCCTAAAAATTCACTAATAGGCGATGATAAATTTACTTTATGTAATAGTTTGTTTGAAAATTTATAAAATCTGTATGTAGCATTTTCAAAAGAATATTTAAAGTGTTTTCCAGCATTAAAAGTTTTGATTATTTTTTGACCATTTAAAGTTTCATCCAATAATGACAAGAAAGATCCTTGTTCTTTTTGAACTAAACTTGATTGTTTTTTTAATTGTTTTCCTATAATGGAAATTATAATTCCAGATATAGGAATAAAAATTATAACTACAATTGTTAGTTCAAAACTAAAAATAAACATTGCAATTATCGAGAAAATTATTGTTAAAGGAGCTTTAATTATTAATTCTAAAATTGATAAAAATGAGATTTGAATTTCATTGACATCAGTAATCATCCTAGCCATAATATCTCCTTTTTTCTTTTCACTAAAATAGGCTATTGGAAGACTTATTATTTTGTTATATAAGTTATTTCTTAAATCTCTTAAAATTCCATTTCGAAGATAAGTAATGAAATATAATGCCAAATAATTTGATAAATTTTTAAGAAAGAAAAGTAACAACACAATACTAATTACAAATATAAGAGTCGTTTCAATATTTATTTCCAGTTGTTTAGTTACATAAAAGTTTAAATAGTCTTTTATATAGTTATCTAAGTAAAAAGTTCCTTTAAAAATTGGTTTTTCAAATTGTGTTTCAGTTGTTTTAAATAAAACGTTTAGCATTGGCATTAATGAAACGAAGGCCATGGCGCTAAAAAAAGCATATAGAATATTAAAAAAAATGTTTAGAAAAGCATATCTTTTATATGGTAACCCAAAATGTAAAATTTTTTTAAATGAAGACATCATAGTTTAATAAATTCATTTTTTATAAGTTGAATTTTTTCTGTAAGGATCTTTTTTTGTTTTGACCAAGATTTATTAAAATCAAACTTATTATTGACACTTATATAAAATTTAATTTTAGGTTCAGTTCCACTAGGTCTAACTGCTATGACTGATGAATCAATTAGTCTAAATATAATAACATTAGATTTAGGTAATTTAATTTTTTCATTATTATCTGAAATAAGATTGTATTTTTTTGATATTTTGTAATCTTCAAAAAATTCAACATCAATTCCAGCTATTTTTTTTGGCGGATTATATCTATAGTTTTTCATTGCATTTAAAATAATTTTTGATCCATTTTTATTTCTTTTTGTAAAAGAAATTAATTCTTCTAAAAAGAAACCATATTTTTTATAACAGTTGATCAAAAGGTCAAAAAACGATTTATTATTATTTTTTGCTATAAATCCAATTTCACACGCTAATAAAGCAGCTGAAACAGCATCTTTATCCCTTATTTTATCGCCAACTAAAAAACCAAAACTTTCTTCTCCTCCGGCTATAAATTTTTCGTTAGGATGATCCTTTATTAATTTACCAATCCATTTAAAACCAGTTAGTGTCTCTTTATATCTAACGTTAAAATGATTAGTAATTATTTTTATTATTGGAGAGGAAACAATAGTACTTGCAATAAATTCTTTCCCATCAAGCAATTTTTTTTTATTATAATGATTTAATAAAAAATCAGTCATTATCATCATTGTTTGATTTCCATTTAAAACCTCCCATTTTTTTTCGTTTGATAAAACAGCAATTCCGATTCGATCTGAATCTGGGTCAGTACCAATAACAATATCTGCTTCAATTTCTTTGGCTTTATTAATAGCTATTAATAAGGTCTTTTTATCTTCTGGATTTGGGGATTTTACAGTTGGAAAATTCCCATTAGGTTCTGATTGTTCTTTGATAATTTCAACATTATTATATCCTGCTAATTTTAATATTGGTGGTATAGCTTTTATTGATGAGCCATGTAAAGGAGTATATACTACTTTGTAGGTGTTTTTATTTTCTTTACTATACTTTGCTAATGATAAAACAGTTTTAAAATATTCATTATCAATTTCAGAATCTATAAAGGTTAAGTTTAGAGGATTTGACTCAAAAAGGATATCATTATAATTAATTTTATTTATTTCTTCAATAATTAATTTGTCTTCTGGAGGGACTATCTGACCTCCGTCAATTCCATAAACTTTATATCCATTATATTCCGGTGGATTATGAGAAGCAGTTATAACAATTCCACAATGAGCATTTAAATAACGAACTGCAAAAGATAATTCAGGGGTGGGTCTTAATTCACTAAATAGAAAACAATGTATACCATTTGCTGTAAAAATATCTGCTACAATTTTAGCAAGTTTTTCACTATTGTTTCTACTATCATAACCAACAACAGTTTTTATTTTTTTGTTATTGTATATTCTGTTTAAATAATTTGATATCCCTTGAGTGTTTTTACCTATAGTATATTTATTAATACGATTAGAACCAACACCCATAATTCCTCTCATACCTCCTGTGCCAAATTCTAAGTTTTTAATAAATGAATCTTTTAGATCAATGGGATTGTTTATTAGTTCTTTAACCTCATACTGAGTTTTTTCATCAAAAGGTTTTTTTAACCATGAATCAAAATTGGACATAAATTTTAAATTGTTTCAGCTATCGAATAGCTTTTGGTTTTTTTTTGAATTCTTAAAATTATTTCTCCTAAAAATCCTGCTACAAAAAACTGGCTGCCTATTAACATTAGAGTTAGTGCAATGAAAAATTGAGGACGATCAGTTATTAAACGTCCTGATGTGTCTAGATAAAGTTTATCAAATGCTGTATAAATTGTAAAACCAAATCCAAGAAATATCATTATTGTTCCCCAGACCCCAAAAAAATGCATTGGTCTTTTACCAAATTTTTGTATAAACCATATTGTTATTAAATCTAAAAAGCCTTTATAAAACCGGTCGTTTCCAAATTTGGTTTCACCATATTTTCTTGCCTGATGTTTTACCACTTGTTCACTAATTTTTGTAAATCCTTTTTGAGCTGCAAGAACAGGAATATATCTGTGCATCTCTCCATATACATAAATATTTTTAATTACTTCTTTTCTATATCCTTTTATTCCACAATTAAAATCATGAATTTTTATTCCTGAAACCTTCCTTGCTGCACAATTGAATAATTTTGAAGGTAGATTTTTAAAAAGAATAGAATCAAATCTTTTCTTTTTCCAACCAGAAATTAAATCAAGTTTTTCTTTTTTTAACTTTTCGTACATTATGGGAATTTCATATGGTGAGTCTTGGAGATCAGCATCAAGGGTGAAAACATAATTACCCATAGATTTTTTAAATCCAGCATGTAGAGCCTGTGATTTTCCAAAATTTCTCGTGAAAGAAATACCAGATATTTTTTTAGAATTTAATGCAATTTCTTTAATACATCTCCAAGACTTGTCTGTACTTCCATCATCAATAAAGATAATTTCATATTTTATTTTATGTTTATCTAAAACTGTTTTAATTGTATTATTTAGTTCTATCAATGATTCATGCTCATTAAATAAAGGAATAACAACAGAAATTTCAGGATTATTTTGCATCCGATGCAAAATTACAAATTTTGACTTATTCTGGTTTAGATTTTTTTACAATAAGTCCGCCAATTAGAGAAATAATAAAGCCAAAAAAAAGTTGAACAATTAAAACAATAACAAAAACCATTCCCGGAGTTGAAAATTCTCTCTGCTTATCAAAAATTGTATCAATCGTTTCTTGCGATAATTCTGGATTTTTCATTTTCATTATTTCACTTTGGTATTTAATTCCTTTTTCTAAAACTTCAGAATCAAGAAAATTTATTACAATCAGGAAATATAGAAAACCAATTATACCACCTATAAGAGAAATTCCAAGTCCTATTTTTAAACATTCTGTTAAACTAATAAAACCTTCATTATCTTTTTTGAAAGCAATTAAAGCAATTATTATTGAAGCATTTAAAATGATAAAAGAAATAACTTGTTGAAATGTGTCATTTTGATAGTGCATATCTAAAAAAAACAACATTAAACTAAAAACTATAGAGACTGCTCCTAAGAGTAAACCATAATTAAGGGCATATTGGCTAATACTAATTTTTTTTTCTTCCATAAAAAGGTTTTTTATTTTTACCCAAATTTATAGTAATTTTAAAAAAAAAACTAAATTTGCATCCCAAAATATAATTAATTTAATGAAAACAGATATACATCCAGATAACTATCGTTTAGTAGCTTTTAAAGATATGTCAAACGAAGATGTTTTTATTACTAAATCAACTGCTTCTTCAAAAGAAACTATTAAGGTTGATGGTGTAGATTATCCATTGATAAAATTAGAGGTCTCAAGAACGTCTCACCCTTATTATACAGGTAAAGCAAACCTTGTTGATACTGCTGGTAGAATTGATAAGTTTAAAACAAAGTACTCGAAATTTAAAAAATAAAAAGTTTTATTTTTTTTAATCAATCTTCTTTACTTTTTTAAGATTAATTAGGTTTATTGGATTAATATTTAGTCCAGAGATGTTTTTTTGAGTAAACCTTATTACTTTATCAAAATAAAGAGGTACAATTGGAAATTCATTCATCATTATACTATCCATTAATTTATAATATTTAATTCTTTTATTAACAGACTTAATAAAGAAGGCCTTTTTATACAAGGAATCAAAAGTTGAATTGTTAAAGTGTGTATAGTTTGGCCCTAAAGGAGAATGATTATTACTGTAAAAAAGAGATAAATAATTTTCTGCATCAGGATAATCAGCTATCCAACTAGCTCTAAACATCTCAAGATTTCCAGACGATTTTGCTTTTCTAAGAATTGATGAAGGCATTACTTCGATATAAATTTCTATTCCAATTTTTTCAAGCTCTTTTTGAAGAAATTCACATAAATCTAGATAATTCGAGTCAGTACTGATTGTAATTTTTGGACTTCTAATTCCTGTTTCTTTAATAAATTCATTTACAAGTTTCTTTGCCTGAATTGGATTATATTCAAATTCATGTTTAGATACACCTTTTAGTCCTTTTGGAATTATTCCTTTTTTTGCTGGATATCCAATATTATTTCTAAGGTATTCTATCATTAATTTCCTGTCAAATCCAAGATTTATAGCTTTTCTAATTTTTTTTTGATTTTACAACTAAAGATTTAGAATCTAAATAAAAACCTATATATTCTGTGTTAAGATATGGTCCTTTTTGAATATTTATTTTATCAACATATTTAGATTGAAGATTTCCTTTAGGAGTTAATAATTCGTCTTTGTAGGATGAATCTAACGAATTAATAAAATCTAATTTTCCTTGAATAAATAACATAAATTCACTTTGTATATCTGAAATGAATTGAATTGAGATAGATTCTAAATAGGGTAATTTATTTCCTTCTGAATCAAATTCAAAATACTTTTTGTTCTTTCTTAGAATTAATTTTACGTTTTCATTCCATTTTTTAAAATAAAAGGGACCAGTTCCTATTGGGTTTCTAGAAAAATTTTCATCTATAGCTTCTACAACTTCAAAAGGAACAACAGAACAATATCTCATTGATAATAGACCTAAAAATGCTGGAAAAGGATTTTTAAGTTTAATAATGAAAATACTGTTATTTAATGATTTATAATCATAAACGTTTTGAAGGACCCAACTCCTAGGAGATCCTAGACTTTTATTATTTAATCTATTTAAACTATAGGTAAAATCTGAGCAATTACTTTCCTTGTTTTATTTTTTTCAAAATGAATTGATTCATGAAAAAAAACATCATTTCTTAATACAAATTTGTGTTTTAATCCATCTTTACTTATACTCCATGATTTAGCGATTTTCGGAATAATGTTTAAGCTATCATCCAATTGAACTAGACCATTAAATAACTGGTTAATTGGCCAAATATTTTGTGGGTTGCGAGCAAAGGCAGGATCTAAAGAGGTAATATTTCTATATTCATTATATCTAAAAACATCCTTTTTATTTTTATCATTATTATTTAAACAAGATGAAAAAAATAAAATCACAAAAATAATAATCTTAGATAAAACAATTTTTTTGGTTATTTTTGACATCTTTTAAAAATAATATATTTTTCAAAAACAAAATAATAAAATCTTTTTAGTGACGACATTAACTAGTTTATCAAATTTAAAAAAAAATAAAATTAAAGTTGCATTTTACACATTAGGATGTAAATTAAATTTTTCTGAAACTTCTTCTATTTCAAGAACTTTTCAAACAGAAGTTTATGATCATGTTTCATTTGATTCAAAAGCAGATATATATGTAATAAATACATGTTCAGTAACAGAAAATTCTGATAAGAAAACTAAAAGTTTAGTTAATAAAGCCATAAGAAATAATATAAATGGATTTGTTATAATTATAGGATGTTATGCTCAACTTAAACCTAATAAAATTGCTAAAATAAAAGGTGTTGATCTTGTTCTTGGAGCAAATGAAAAATTTAAATTAATTGAATATGTTAAAAGCTTGACTAAAAGTGAATTTGGAAAGGTATATTCTTGTGATATTTCAGAAGTTAATTTTTTTGAAGAAAGTTATTCTCTTGGAGATGATAGAACAAGAGCTTTTTTAAAAGTTCAGGATGGGTGTGATTATAAATGTACATATTGCACTATCCCTTTAGCCAGGGGGGGCTCGAGAAGTGATAGTTTAAATAATATTGTTTCTAATGTAAAGAAAATTATTCAAAATGGTGTTAAGGAGGTTGTATTAACTGGAGTAAATATTGGAGATTATGGTAAAGGTGAATTAGGAAATAAAAAACATCAAAATACTTTTTTAGAATTAATTAATAAATTGGAAATGATATCTTCAATAAAAAGATATAGAATTTCATCTATTGAACCCAATTTATTGAAAAGTGAAATAATTGAATTTGTTTCTAAAAGTAAGAAGTTTGTTCCTCATTTTCATATTCCATTGCAAAGTGGAAGTGATAAGATTTTAATGAGTATGAAAAGAAGATATTTGACAGATTTATTTTCTAATAGAGTTAAAGTTATAAAAGAATATATGCCTGATGCTTGTATAGGCGTTGATGTGATAGTAGGTTATCCTGGTGAAACTGACCAGGAATTTATAAAATCGTATAATTATATATCTAATATGGATATTTCATATTTACATGTTTTTAAATATTCAGAAAGAGCTAATACTGAAGCTGAAAAAATTTCTAATGTTGTTCCTGAATTTATTAGAAGAAAAAGAAGTAATATGTTAAGGTCATTATCTTTAAAGAAAAAAAGAATTTTTTATGAATCTCAAATTGGAAATAATTTGAGTATTCTTTATGAAAGTCAAAATAAAAAGGGATATATAGAGGGCTTTACTGAAAATTATATTAAAGTTAGGGAGCCATGGGATCCCGATAAAATAAACACTATTCAACGACGAGTTTTAAAATCTATAGATAAAATGGGCTATTGTAGGTGTTAATTATAGTTTGATGCCTACAGGGAGAAGATATTTGTATGCCTTGTTTTTTCTTACAAAACCAGCAATTTTAGGAGATGTTGGAACAACTCGAAGTTTTTTTTCAGCTATAAATTCAAGTGTTTTCTTTATAAAATTTTCTTCAAATTCTTTCGTATAAATTTTAGTTGGTATAAATATTTTTGTTAAAAAAATTTTTCTTTCTTGTTCAGCGTATTCAATTCTTGCAAGAGAATTTTTAATCTTTACTTCGAACTGTCTAAGAAATTCATTGTTTTCAATTTTTATTTTAATCATAATAATACTTTAATTATTTTTAGAACTAAACTGAAATTTTAACGGATAGCAAAAGTACAATTAATTTACTAGATGACAATTTAAATTGATTAGTTAGATGGAAAGAATTCATGTTTTTTGTATGCCTGGGATGGCTATAAGTCCTCAGATTTTTGAGTATTTAAGCTTACCAAAATTATATGTAATTCATAAGTTGGAATGGATAATACCCTATGAAAATGAAAAGTTAAATTCTTATGCAAAAAGAATTTGCAAGAAAATTAGCTATCCAAATCCTATATTAATTGGTGTTTCTTTTGGGGGAATATTAGTTCAAGAAATTTCAAAACTTATAAGTTATAGAAAAATTATTATTATATCTAGTGTAAAAAACAAGAATGAACTCCCCGTAAGTATGAAAATGTCTAAAAAAACAAATATTCATAAACTATTACCTTTTCAATGGATTAAAAGTATTGATAGTCTTGCACTTTTTGCATTTGGTGACGGAATAAAAAAAAGAATTAAACTTTATCAAAAATATTTATCATTTAGAGACCCAAATTATTTAAAATGGGCCATGAATTCGATGGTTAATTGGAATCAAACAAAATCTATTGAGGGATTAATTCATATACATGGAAAAAATGATAATGTTTTTCCGATTAAAAACATTACTGGTGAAATTTATATTATAGATGGAAATCATGTTATAGTTTTAACTAAGGCTATTAGGATAAATAAATTATTGTCCAAACTTCTTAATAATTAGATATTTATATACTAAAATTGTAAATTTGATAAAATTCATTTATGTCAAATAAACTTCTGTTGATAATTCAATTTCTAATATTTTCATTTTTTATTGGTGCAACATATTTAAAGGATAATTTTGACTCAGCATTTCAGACTTATGGTGAAGAGAATCTATATAAAGTGTATGCTCTTAAAATTCCACAAAATATAAATTTTAGTGGTGAAGAAGTTCCAATAGATTTATTTGATATTAGAGAAAGATTGGATAAAGAATTACTTGTTAATACTTATTGGCAATCAAATATGCTCTTATTAATAAAAAGAGCAAATCGATTTTTTTCTGTAATTGAGAAAATACTTAAGGAGGAGGAAGTTCCTGATGATTTTAAATATTTAGCGGTTATTGAAAGTGGTCTTGAGAATGTCAGATCTCCTAAAGGGGCTAAAGGTATTTGGCAATTAATGCCTTATACTGCAAAAGAATATGGTTTAGAAGTAAATAAAAATATTGATGAGAGATATAATTTAGAATTATCGACTAGAGTAGCATGTAAATTTTTAAAAAAAGCAAAAAATAAATTTGGTTCATGGACTTTAGCAGCAGCAGCATATAATAGAGGGATTTCTGGAATTTCTAGAAATCTTGAAAAACAGAAGGTAAGTAATTATTATGATTTGTTATTAGGAAAAGAAACTAGTAGATATATTTTTAGAATTTTGGCGGTAAAAGAAATAATGAAAAATGCTGAAAAGTATGGTTTTATTTTTCAAGAAAATGATCTTTATAAATCTATTGAATCAAGAGAGATTAAGTTAGATACTGCAATCTCAAACATTGTGGATTTTTCAAAAAAATTAGGATTAAACTATAAAACAATAAAAATTTTTAATCCTTGGTTATTGGAGAATCATCTAAATAATAAATCAAAAAAAAAATATTTAATAAAAATTCCTAAATAATGAATTTAAATTTTTTTCATTTGTTGTTGAATCATTTTCATTTGCTCTTTTAACATGTTGTGTTTATCCAATTTTTTAGCTTCTGTTAAAAGTTGTTGAGCTTCTCTTTTTCTCCTTTTTTGCATTAAGATACCAGCTAGGCTCATTTTTGCCATTGCAAGATCGTGATTCATTGACATTCCTAGTTGGATAGATTTTTTAAAATATTTTTCAGCTATAGTTAGATTTCTTTGTGATTGAATAATTCCATTTAGATAATTGAAGTAACCTTGTTGTTTCTTTACAAGAGTTTTTTCAGGATTATATATTTTAGATAATAGTCTTTCAGTTCCATCAAAATCTTGTTTTCTTAATTTTAGAAATGCAAGAAAAATAATTTCGTTTTTAAAATAAATTAAAATAAAAAATAATGAAATGAAAATTAGAAATATACCATTACCAATATAATTTTCTATAAACTGATATATTGAATAAATAAATAGTATGAAAGCGATTATAAGTTTTATGTATTTGTGAAACATTTTTTATTTTTATTCAAAAATAGTCAAATTTTAAATGTTTTTGATTCAATTTGTTAGAGAGAAAACTTGTTGTATATTTGCCCGAATTTCAAAAAAGGTCATTTTAAAATTTAAATGAAAAGAACATTTCAACCTTCAAAAAGAAAAAGAAGAAACAAGCATGGTTTTAGAGAAAGAATGTCCACTGCTGCAGGTAGAAAAGTTTTATCGTCTAGAAGGGCTAAAGGAAGAAAAAAAATTTCTGTTTCATCAGAGCCAAGACATAAAAAATGATAAAAAAAATATCAAAAAGGTGTTATCTGTTTTCAGTTAACACCTTTTTTTTTGTATTAAAACTATATTTTAATTATGCCTAAATCAAATTCAATTAATACTATACTTGTTATTGGATCAGGTCCAATAATTATTGGTCAAGGTTGTGAATTTGATTATTCAGGGTCGCAGGCATTAAGATCATTAAGAGAGGATGGTATAAAAACAATTTTAATAAATTCTAACCCAGCAACTATTATGACTGATCCAGCAATGGCAGATCATGTTTATTTAAAACCTTTAAATACAAAATCAATAATTGAAATTTTAGATCAACATTCTATTGATGCAGTCTTACCTACAATGGGTGGTCAAACAGCTTTAAATCTTTGCATAGAAGCTGATGAAAAAGGTGTCTGGAAAGATTTTGGTGTTAAAATAATTGGTGTTGATATTAATGCAATAAATATAACTGAAGATAGAGAAAAGTTTAAACAATTATTAAAAAAAATAAATATTCCTGTTGCACCATCTTTAATTGCTAATTCATTTTTGAAAGGTAAAGAAATAGCACAAGAATTAGGTTTTCCTCTTGTTATAAGACCCTCATTTACTCTTGGTGGGTCAGGAGCATCTTTTGTTCATAAAGAAGAGGAATTTGACGAATTATTAACACGTGGACTCGAAGCATCTCCAATTCATGAAGTTTTAATTGATAAAGCTTTGATTGGTTGGAAAGAATATGAATTAGAGTTATTAAGAGATAAAAATGATAATGTAGTTATTATTTGTTCAATAGAAAATATGGATCCTATGGGAATTCATACTGGAGATTCAATAACTGTGGCTCCAGCAATGACTCTTTCAGATAAAACTTTTCAGAGAATGAGAGATATGGCCATTAAAATGATGAGAAGTATTGGAAATTTTGCCGGTGGATGTAATGTTCAATTTGCTGTTAGTCCCGATGAAAAAGAAGATATTATAGGAATTGAAATAAATCCTAGAGTTTCTAGGTCATCTGCTTTAGCATCTAAAGCATCAGGGTATCCTATAGCAAAAATAGCTACTAAACTTGCAATAGGTTATAATTTGGATGAATTGAGTAATCAGATTACTCAAACTACCTCTGCTTTATTTGAACCAACTTTAGATTATGTAATAGTAAAAATTCCAAGGTGGAATTTTGACAAATTTGAGGGTTCAGATAGAACATTAGGTCTTCAAATGAAATCGGTAGGTGAAGTTATGGGTATAGGAAGGTCTTTTCAAGAGGCTCTTCATAAAGCTACTCAATCTTTGGAAATTAAAAGAAATGGATTAGGTGCTGACGGGAAAGGACTTAAGGATTATGATTTAATTATAAATAAATTAATTTATCCTAGTTGGGATAGAGTATTTATAATTTATGATGCAATTCAAATGGGTATTTCTTTAGAAAGAATAAATGAGATTACAAAAATTGACATGTGGTTTTTATCACAATTTCAGGAGCTTGCTGAATTAGAAAAAGAAATCTCACGTTTTTCAATTGATAATATTTCAACTGAATTGATGCTTGAAGCTAAGCAAAAAGGTTTTGCAGATAGACAAGTTGCACATATGCTTAATTGTTTAGAGAGTCAAGTATATAATAAAAGAAATGAATTAGGTGTTCAAAGGGTTTATAAGTTGGTAGATACTTGTGCTGCAGAATTTTCAGCTAAAACTCCTTATTACTATTCTACTTTTGAAGAAAAGTTTCGAGTTAAAAATGAAATTCCTAAGAGTGAAAATGAGAGTATAGTAACTAAAAAGAAAAAAGTAGTTGTTTTAGGTTCTGGTCCAAATAGAATAGGACAGGGTATTGAGTTTGACTATTGTTGTGTTCATGGAGTTTTGGCTGCTATTGAATGTGGATATGAGACTATAATGATAAATTGTAATCCTGAGACAGTTTCAACAGATTTTGATATTGCGGATAAATTATATTTTGAACCTGTTTTTTGGGAGCATATTTATGATATAATATCTTTAGAGAAACCTTATGGGGTAATTGTTCAATTAGGTGGTCAAACAGCTTTAAAATTAGCTGAGAAACTTGACAGGTATGGGATTAATATAATTGGCACGAATTATAAGTCATTAGATCTTGCTGAAGATCGTGGAAGTTTTTCTTTATTATTAAAACAGAATAAAATACCTTATCCTGAATTTGTAGTCGCTAGAAAAGCTGATGAAGCAATTAAATTATCTGATAAATTAGATTTTCCAATTTTAGTTAGACCTTCTTATGTTTTAGGAGGTCAAGGGATGAAAATAGTTATAAATAGAGAAGAATTAGAATCTCATGTTATTGATTTATTACAAAAAATTCCTAACAATAAATTGTTACTTGATCATTATTTAGATGGAGCGATTGAGGCTGAAGCGGATGCCATTTGTGATGGGGAAAATGTATATATAATAGGTATAATGGAACATATTGAACCATGTGGCATTCATTCTGGAGATTCAAATGCAACTCTTCCTGTATTTAATCTGGGAGAGTATATTTTGCAACAAATAAAGGATCATACTCACAAAATTGCTTTGGCTCTTAATACAGTTGGACTTATTAATATCCAATATGCAATTAAAGATGATAAAGTATTTGTTATAGAAGCTAATCCAAGAGCATCTAGAACTGTTCCTTTTATTTCAAAAGCATATAATGAGTCTTATGTAAATTATGCTATAAAAGTTATGTTAAAGGAAAAAAAAGTTACTGATTTTAAATTTAAGCCAAAGTTAGAAGGGTATGCAATTAAGCAACCTGTATTTTCATTTAATAAATTTCCTAATGTAAATAAACAATTAGGACCTGAAATGAAGAGCACTGGCGAAAGTATTCTTTTTATTAAAAGTTTGAAAGATGATGATTTTTACAACCTTTATTCTAGAAGAAAAATGTATTTAACTAAATAAATTTTAAGGTTTATTTAAGTGAAAAATCAAAATCAACATACATGGTTTGTTGCTTTTTCATTTTAGGATCTATGATTAAATTTCTTCTATTCATTTTGACTTTTTTATAACTAGATTTGGCACTTCCAGTTATTAAATTTATTGCGATTGAAAGTAAAGATTCTTTAGTATCTCCTAAAGTTCCTAGATTAAAAAGATCTTCTTCTTGTTCTATATCTGGAATTAAACCATTTGCATAATCCGCAAAACCATCATTATTTGCCATTTTTAAAACTATAGGTTGCATTGCATATTTGTGATAAGGATTTTTTGTTCCTTCATTATCTATATAATCATATACAGTTATTGAACCAACGTTTTTTCCTCTAGTTGTTTCACCAATATGAACAACTTCTATGTAAGATTTTAATCCATTTATTATAAGTTCACTTGCTGAGGCTGACTCTTCAGTAGTTAATATATATATATTTTCAAGATTCAAAGAGTTTATTTGTTTGTCATTATCAAATTTATTACTGAAACGATTAATTATACTTTCAGGATTTTTATCATTCCAATATTCTGTGAGTTTAGAATTCCAATTTTGTTTAGAAAAAACTTTTCCATCAAATTGACCAGTGATCATGCTAGCAAGAGCAGCGCAGGATGCAACTGAACCTCCTGAATTATATCTTAAGTCAAGAATAAGGTCAGTTATTCCTTCATTTTTAAATTTCCCAAAAGCATCGTTAACTAATGATGTTTTATTACCAATAAATTGATTATACATTAAATAACCAATTTTATTTGAATTTAAAGAAATGATTTTTTCAACTTGAATTGGATTTGATTCAAAATTTTCCTCTTTAATTAGTTCTACGTTAATATCATTAGGTTTAAGTGTACCATCATCTTCAATAGTTGCCATATTAAGTGTATAAGATAGATTATCTCCAAAAAGAAGATCGATGTAATTTTTCGATGTAAGATTAATACCATCAACTCCATAAAAATAATCTCCACGCTTAATGTTTTTTTCAGAAGCATCTGAGTCCACAAGAATATATTTAACAATCCCAATAACTTCGTCACAACTAGTGTAACAAGTTAAACTAAACTCAACTCCATTTGATGAGAAAACACCTTTAAGATTATTTTCTAATTCTTCATAATCCTCTTGAATCCAACTAAAAGGATCATCAGGATGCATAAGAGATTTAAAGAACTCTTTTGGATCAGGATTTTCACTTATGAATTCAATATATTTATCACTATCATTTAGTAATGAATCTGACAATTCGATCACGCTTTCTTGCCAATAGTAAAAGTAATTTAATCCTTGCCATACAAAATCACTAATTTGAAGTTCTCCATCAAGGTTAATTGCATTGTCATCAGAATCAATTCTTAAAACAGAATCTTTATCTTTTTTACATCCGATTAATAAAAGTGATGTTATGAAGAATAATATAATTTTATTTGTTTTAATTAATCCCATTAGTCTTATTCTAAGATTCCTTTATAATTTTTTGGAGAAATTCTTTTTAGTTCAATTTTAAGATTTTTAGATATTTTCAGTTTGTCTATAAATAAATGTAAATTTTTTTTATTAATTTTTGTTTGAGTTCGAGTAAAGTTTTTTAAGGTTTCATAAGGATTTGGATATCCTTCTCTTCTAAGAATTGTTTGAATTGCTTCAGAAACTATACACCAATTTTGATTTAAATCAAACTTAATTTTTTTTTCATTTATTACGAGTTTATTTAAACCTTTTAATATCGAATTAAAAGCAACAATAGTATGCCCTATAGGGACTCCAATATTTCTTAAAATAGTACTATCAGTTAAATCTCTTTGAAGTCTTGAAACTGGTAATTTTCTTGAAAAAAATTCAAAAAAATTATTTGCTAATAATAAATTTCCTTCAGCATTTTCAAATTTTATTGGATTAATTTTATGTGGCATTGTTGATGATCCAACATTATTATTATCAAATAGTTGACAAAAATAGTT
>Ga0310121_10001110_pt1 | contig 28290 bp, 20 predicted proteins | sample CB27_Tmax_986_MG_FD_203504 | JGI IMG/M metagenome (GOLD analysis project Ga0310121, IMG submission 203504) | Marine microbial communities from Western Arctic Ocean, Canada - CB27_Tmax_986 | ecosystem: Environmental > Aquatic > Marine > Oceanic | place: Canada: Western Arctic Ocean | collected... | reverse complement strand
CTCAAACATAGGGTGATCTGGAACGTTACTTGGCCTGTAAGGACGCATCTCTGCCGGGAACTTGTCATAGCCGTGCGTGCGTGCAATCTCCTCGATCAAGTCAATCTCACGCGCTACGTCGTAGGATCGGAATCCCGGCACTCTCACATTGACGATTCCTTCATCCTCATCAACCAACTGGAATCCCAACGGTTCTAATAGATTCCGGACCTCTAGGCTGGTGAAGCTTACCCCGAGAACATGCTCTATTCGTGAAAGTCTGAGTGATACCACCTCCGCTTCAAACTCGACTGGACAGCAATCAAGGACTGGGCCATCAATCACCCCACCTGCAGTCGATAGGATCAAAGCGGCAGCTCTGGCCACAGCTAGTTCGATCCCTTCAGGGTCAACCCCCCTCTCGAACCTGTACGACGCATCAGTCGATAGGCCTAGTCTTTTGCGAGTAGCACGAATTGACTGAGGATTGAAGAGTGCACCCTCAAGAAGCACATCCACCGTATCATCCGTGACTTCCGATTCAAGCCCACCCATAACCCCACCGATTGCAACGGGCTTCTGTAGATCACAGATCATAAGCATGTCAGATGACAGAGCGCGGTGTTCTCCGTCGAGCGTGGAGAATCCGCTCTCCTTCTCTCGGGCTCGCCGAACTACGATCGAAGTTCCTTCTAACTTGTTCAGGTCAAAAGCGTGCAGTGGTTGGCCCAGTTCCAACATTACATAGTTGGTGGCATCAACTACGTTGTTGATCGGACGGGCACCGGCCCCTCGAAGTCTCTGTTGTAGCCATGCCGGAGACTCGCCCACCGATACACCCCGAATGACAGCCCCAAGGTACCGGCTGCACAGGTCCGGATCCTCAATTCGGATACCAACAGCACCGAGACGTGCTTCCTCCACATCGCGCTCAAAGGTAAGTGAAATCTTGGGATTATCAGGGAAATCGGGAACTAGCACAGTTCCCTTACCCGCGTGCGCGAGTTCCCTTGCAATACCCAGGTGCGATAGCAAATCACCGCGGTTTGCAGTGATCTCTACATCCATCGTGACATCGTCCAGCCCCATGGCCTCTATAAACGACTCACCTGGTATAAACTCACCATGGATTTGATAGATCCCCCCATGATCAGTGCCTAGTCCTAACTCTTTTTCAGAACATAACATACCATGGGATACCTCACCTCGAATCTTAACTTTTTTCAGCTTCAGATCACCCGGAAGAACCGCTCCTACAGGGGCAAACGGATACCAGGCCCTCTCCAAGACATTTGGGGCTCCACACACAACCGATACGATCCCCTTTCCGCCATCGACTTCACACAGTGTTAGCCTGTCAGCATTAGGGTGTTTTGCGGCGCTGACTACTCGACCCACGACAACATCCTCAAGTCCCCTTCCTGGAGAGACTGTCCCATCGAGGGGTGCTCCCCGCAAAGCAAGATGTTCACTAACTTCCTCTGGCGTGAGTTGTAGTCCTGGTACGCAGTCTAAGAGCCAGCGATATGAGGCGTTCACGACGTAAACTGTCCTAGGAAACGGACGTCATTTTCAAAGAAACGTCTCAAATCATCAACGCCGTGCTTGATCATGGTGATCCTGCCTGGACCCATTCCGAATGCAAACCCGGTATAACGCTCTGAGTCGTACCCCGCATTCTCGATTACTGCAGGATCAACCATCCCTGCGCCCATAATCTCCAACCATTCCATTTCCTCCCGCGTCCCATCCTGCCGTGCGATAACGCGCTTAACGTCGACTTCGGCACTGGGTTCCGTGAATGGGAAGAACGAAGGGCGAAAACGAACCTCTGTGTCAGAACCCCAATAACGCCGTGCGAATTCAGCCAGTGTGGCCTTAAAGTCCACAAACGTGATACCCTCGTCGATAACGAGGCCCTCTATCTGCATAAAGACCGGAGTATGTGTTGCATCATAGGTATCCCGGCGATAGACCCAACCGGGGGCGATAATCCGGATTGGCGGATCGTACTTCTCCATCGTTCGCATCTGCACAGAAGAAGTGTGACTTCTTAGGAGAACCGAGTCCGTGAGATATAGTGTATCCTGTTCGTCTGCAGCCGGATGATCCAGTGGCGTATTCAGTGCCTCGAAGTTGTACCACTCAGTATCTGCCTCTGGGCCACGCGCCCGTGTGAATCCCAGATCCCGAAAGATCTTTGAAATCTCGTCTACGGCTTGGGTAACAGGATGGATTGCACCTTCCCAAGTTCCCCGCGAAGGAAGAGTCAGGTCTTCGTGATTAATACTCATATCCTCGACGAACGAGCTTTCACGCTCGGCGATCGCCCTGCTCAATACCTCTTTTACCCGATTTGCTTCTTGGCCCAAAGTCGGACGCTCATCTGGCGGCACATTACTCAACCCCCGGAGCACTAGAGAGATGCTACCTTCCTTACGTCCGAGTAACTCTACCCGCACCCTTTCTAGAGCACCTAGGTCAGATGCATCCCGAACGGCGGCCAGACCCTCAGTCTCGAACTTCTTGAGAACGGCGATCAGACTGTTATCGGTCATTCGAGATCCCGTGTAAATCCGCTGCCTGAATAGTGGCGAAAGCTATCAGCGGTGTATTCGGTCGCAATCCCACACCGGACATACAAAATGACTCACTGGAAAAAGACCCCGCAGCCTAAGCGGCGGAGTCATATTTGGATCAACCCAAGAAACTCAGATCCCCTATCCCATCATCACGTCTTAGCCGCTAAGCTCGCCTTGGCCCGATCGACAACATGTCCAAACGCTTCAGGGTTATGTACTGCAAGATCAGCAAGCGCCTTGCGGTCAAGCTCAACTCCAGCCTGCTTCAGTCCGTTAATAAACCGAGAATATGATAGATCATGCTCTCTTACGGCCGCGTTGATACGTGCAATCCAGAGACGTCGAAAGTTTCTTTTCTTTTTTCTCCGATCCCTGTATGCGTGCTCCCAACCCTTCTCCACTGCGTCTTTCGCAGTTCTATATAAGTTCTTCCTACCCCCGAAGTAGCCTTTAGCTGCCTTCAGGACCTTTTTCTTTCGCTTATTACGCGCGACAGCAGAGGTCACTCTGGGCATGATTAACTCCTCAGGATCAGTAGGGTAGCATTCGCTTCAGACGCTTAACATCTGCGCCTGCCACGAGATCAGACTTGCGAAGCCTGCGCTTCCGTTTCCTGTCCTTCTTTGTCAAGATATGGGACTTGAATGCCTTCATCCGCTTAAGCTTGCCCCTCGCAGTTTTCTTTATGCGCTTGGCGGCTCCACGGTGCGTCTTCATTTTTGGCATATCGATCTCCGTCTTCTCCGGACCAATTAATCCAGGGCCCGGCTCCGCTATTTAGTGTTCAACGGCGCCACAATCATCGACATCAATCGTCCTTCCATACTCGGGCTCGTTTCACGCTTTCCCAAGTCTTCCAAGTCACCCGCAACCCGAATAAGCACTTCGCGTCCAATCTCAGGGTGGGTCACCTGCCTACCACGGAACATCATCGTCAGTTTGACCTTGTTACCCTCTTCAAGAAAACGCCGAGCATGGCGCAACTTGAACTTATAATCATGATCTTCAATACCAGGCCTAAACTTAACCTCTTTGACCTGGATGACATGCTGCTTCTTTCTCGATTCTCGAGCAGCCCTCGCAGCTTCGTACTTGTACTTACCATAGTCCATCATCTTGACCACAGGCGGTCGCGCTTCCGGTGCAACCTCTACCAGATCCATCCCTCTTACAGTAGCGCGCTCACGGGCTTCATCCATCGAAACAATACCGATTTGCTCACCATCATCCTGAATGAGCCGCACTGGGCTGATCCTTATCTGTTCGTTTACACGACTTCTTTCTTTGCTAATTTCTGTCGACCTCCAATCAATTCGTTGTATAGAAAAGGCCCGAGATAAGTCTCGGGCCGCGACCACAGGATACGATCCCTGGAACAATCCAAAGATCGACCTTCGCGACCCTCATGTCAGCTCCCTAGGAGCCCTGAAGGCGGGACCGCCGGTCACTGCGATCCACTTCTTAACTGTAACCCGCTGCAAGCAGCGAAACGACAATCTGTGAGAAGTCAGATGCCAGGTCAACGGCTTCCTACATCCTAAGTACATATGGACAACTACTAAAGAACTACCGGGCTGATCTCCAGTCAGCTTTGGAGTTACTGGCCTAGTAACTAGGGTAATATCTAGCCAAGAGACTTGCTCTGAATTTCGTCTAATACCCTGTCGATGAAGCTGCCCCTCTCCATCACTTCTTGCTTCTTCCCCATTCCACGTCTTCTTACTGCAACTGTACCGTTAGTTGCCTCACGTTCTCCGATGACTCCCATATATGGGATCTTCAATGTCTCTGCATCACGAATCCGGTATCCGAGAGTATCTCGTGCCTCTAGAGACGATCGTATACCCGCCCGTTCCAAATCTTTTTCAAACTCACAAGCACTCTCATTCCACTGCTCGCCCACGGGAAGGACTCGGACCTGCTCTGGCGCCATCCACGTGGGGAACGCACCTCCATAATGTTCTATCAATCCGCCGACGAATCGCTCCATGGAGCCGAGCAAGGTTCTATGGATTACGACTACCTGGTGGGGTTTATTATCGGTACCGATATATTCAAGCCCGAACCGATGAGGCATCTGGAAGTCTAGCTGGAACGTACCTGCCTGCCACTCTCGACCAATCGCATCAACGAGATTCACGTCAATCTTGGGTCCATAGAAGGCGCCTCCGCCCTCATCTAAGACGTAGTCCGCTCCTCGCCTCTCTAATACTCCCCGTAATGTCTCAGTGGCTTGGTCATATACCTCGGGGTCACCAATTGCTTTTTCTGGTCGGCTAGAAAGGGCAAGGTGATATTCGTAACCAAAGATTTTCAATAGGTAGTCCGCCAGATCCAGAAGGCGATCATATTCCTCCGCGATTTGGTCAGACCTCACAAATATATGGGCATCGTCCTGAGTGAAGCAGCGCACGCGAAGCATGCCGTGTAAGGTCCCAGAACGCTCATAACGGTAGCAGGTTCCAAGTTCAGCAAAGCGCAAGGGAAGGTCGCGATATGAGCGAGTCTGCGTCTTGTAGATCATAAAGTGATGAGGGCAATTCATGGGCTTCATACGAAAGCGCGCGCCATCATCTTCCATCGCCGGGAACATATTGTCCTCAAATACCTCGAGGTGTCCACTTATCCGGTAGAGCTCCTCGCTAGCAACCTGCGGAGTAAACACAAGTTCGTATTCGTGTTCAAGAAGCGTTTTCTTTAGGAATTCCTCAACCGTGTGACGGATGATACCACCTCGGGGATGCCACAGGATGAGGCCAGAGCCAACCTCTTCCTGGATACTAAAGAGATCTAATTCTTTTCCTATGACTCGATGATCTCTTTTTTTTGCTTCTTCAAGCCGATCTAAGTGTCCATCCAGATCTGGGCCACTATGGAATGCGGTCCCATAAATCCGCTGGAGCATTTGACGCTTTTCATCCCCGCGCCAATAGGCACCTGCACCAGAAAGAAGTTTGAAATGTTCAAGTTTTCCCGTACTCGGTACATGGGGACCTTTACACAAATCTAGAAATGGCCCGTTCTGGTATACAGTGATTACCTCATCGTCCCCGAACTCTTCTAAGCGCTCAAGTTTGAGTGGATCATCCTCAAAAATCTGGCGAGCCTCACCCTTTGTCACCTGCCGCCTTTCAAATGGCTGGTCGGCTGCGGTGACCTCTGCCATCTTCTTTTCAAAGGCTTCTAAATCATCCGGCGTGAACGGGGTATCTACGTCAAAGTCGTAGTAGAAGCCTTCCTCAATAGCTGGACCAAAACCAATCCCAGCACTTGGAAGTAACTCTCGGACTGCAGTAGCGAGCACATGAGCTGCAGAGTGTCTTAGTACTTGAAGTGATTCAGGATCCTTCAAGGTCAAGATCCGAATATCTGCATCACCCTGAAGAGGATCCATTAGGCCTACCGTCTCCCCATCGACTACTGCGGCAAGAGCTGCCTTGGCTAAACCAGGACCGATTGAGCTAGCAACTTCGCCCGGTGTAATACCGCGCTCCATCGTCAGGATATCACCGTTCGGCAGAGTTAACTCAATTTGTTCCATGTTCGTCATCACCTAGCGCCGTCGCCTCGGCATTTCAATCGCAGACCCAGGGTCCGGGCGAATGCCCGCATCATCAAGTCGTGCATAAAGAGCCGGGACTTCAGCAGTGATTAAGATGTTCAGTCTATCGATAAACGCGGGAATTTCATCCCATGATTCTTCAATTTGAAGCAACTGATCAGCAGTTGGAGCGCCGGTGACTCCCTGGATTTGACCCACCAAGTTTGCGCCCCTCCCTGCTTCTCCTAGGTCATTCCCAACTTGATCAAACTCTCCTAGGAGACGCTCAATCTGGGTCTTCAAGCCCTCACTTTCTGGGCTCACTTCACCTAGTAAGACCAGGGCATCTTCAAGCTGTGCCTCCAGTTCTCCCAGGGCCGAGTTGGCCTCGGAAACCACCCCAGATAAGCGGTATGAGGAAATCATCGCATCCTGACGTGCCAGCAGCACCGTTTGACTAATGGTGACTCGGGGATCCAGACGAACTGAAAACTCACCTTCAAGGACACTGTTCCCCGCTTCGAGCTGCACCAAGTACATCCCCGGAAGCACCCTTGGACCCAGATTCATTAGGTCACCGACAGAATTCTCTTCCTGAAGCCTTAAGTCCCAGATTACTTCGTTCAGGCCTGCATTTCCTGTACCCTCTAACCTGCGGATCGACTGCCCCCTCAGGTCCGTGATCGATAGAGACACTTCGTCTGTATCTTCAGCCAAGTGATACCTCATGCGTGCACCCATCGGCGGATTGGAAGCCGAGAAGATGCCCGGAGTCCATCCTTGAGGCGTGTAGGGATTGTATGACGTCGCTGGCTGAATCCCGAAAAGATGTGCCTCTGACATAATCGCCTCAGGAGTGAGGGCTTCAAGCGGAGTGATATCATCCATAATCCAAATACCCCGCCCGTGCGTTCCTATCACTAGATCATTTTCTCGGGGTTCAATCTTGATATCATCTACAGGCACAGTCGGGAGCCCATTTTCGAGTCGAACCCACTGGCCCCCGGCACTCACCGATACGTATACCCCGATTTCATTTCCAACGAAAAGCAGGTTCGGATTACGCGGGTGTTGAGCAAGAGCATTGAGGGAAGACTGAGGCAAGCCGCTCACCACCGCACGCCATTCATCCCCAAAATCTGTGCTAACGAAAAGATATGGAGCAAAATCATCGGAACGATGATTGTCAAAAGCTATGTAGACCGTTCCCGCATCCGCATGTGATGCGACGATACGTGTCACATACACATTGTCTGGAAGACCCTCAATGTTGTCCGTAAGATCAGTCCAGGTATTGCCAGCATCTTGCGTAACCTGAACCCGACCATCGTCTGCTCCAGTGTATATAACCTGACTATTCACTGGTGATTCCCCGATCGAGGTGAGATTCCCGTAGCTGGATTGACCGTCATGCAAGGACATCTGAGGCTCTGAACCAAGGACACCCATAATCGAGAGGGAATCCCGACTGATTTCATAGGTAAGGTCGGGGCTTATTTGATCCCATGTTTGTCCTAGATCCGGAGATCTGAGGAGAACATTTGCGCCAGCATAGATGGTGTTTTCATCATGGGCAGACAACAGAATTGGGGAGTCCCAATTCCAACGTAGATCTGGTTGCCCACTATCTTCGTTCGATTGACCAATCGGACGGATTCGTGAGCGCTCCATCGTCGTGAGATCCAAACGAGTCAGGTTACCACCCTGAGATTCAGCAAACATGACTCTTGAGTTTACCGGATGCATTACAGTAAAAAATCCATCTCCACTTCCAACATTATACCAATCTCGAGTGCGGATGCCCTGATCCGACCATGTGTCTGACGGTGCACACCAGGAACCGTTATCCTGGAGTCCACCACACACATGGTAGGGCTCCCTACTATCTATCCCGATTTCATAGAACTGCGCGATCGGCAAATTTCTGAACTGATACCAATTATCTGAACGGTCCCAACTCACGCTCAAACCACCGTCACTCCCTAACAGCAGATGATCAGAATTATTCGGATCTATCCAAAGCGCGTGATGATCCAGGTGCACTCCTGTTGCCGCGTCATTTGTGAAATTTCTTCCCCCATCAGAGGAGCGGTACAGATCTGATCCGCCCAGGTATATCCGTTCTGGGTCATTCGGGTCGATCCGGATCTGTGAGTAGTACATCGGCCGATTGTTCGTGGGCGACATTTGTTGCCAGGTGTCACCACGATCCCTTGAACAATACACCCCGTTCTTCTGCTCACCCCGGTCGGGGCCGCCACCCCGACCTTGACCTGGTGTCCGAGCATCCGCTTCCACTAGAGCACAGACCAAATTCCCATTACCCCTGTAGATGTCCAGTCCAATCCTGCCCTTATCCCCCTGGGGGAGCCCATCAGCTAGTTCTATCCAGGAGGTCCCACCATCCACCGTCCGATAAATACCACTACCAGGCCCACCGCCATTAAAGCCCCAGGCCCGACGTTGTCTCTGGTACATTGCAGCGAACAGTGTCATCGGGTCATTGGGGTCCATTACTAAGTCGATCGCGCCTGTATGTTCATCAACGAACAGAACATGCTCCCAGTTCTGTCCCCCATCCGTTGTCTTATAGACTCCTCGTTCTGTGTTCGAACCCCACAGGTGCCCCACAGCTGCGACGTATGCGACCTCAGGATCCATGGGATGCACCTGGATCCTGGATATGTGGTGCGTGTTCTCCAGGCCGACATGGGCCCAAGACGCACCGGCGTCAGTCGAGCGGTATACCCCATTCCCCCAGGGGGAAGATTGACGATTTTGGGGTTCACCTGTGCCAGTCCAAATAATGTTCGGGTTCGATGGTGAAATCGTTACATCACCGATGGAGGAAGTATTCTCTCGCTGGAAGAGTGGCTCAAAAGTCGTGCCTGCATTCTCAGTCTTCCAGATTCCACCTGTTGCCGTGCCCACATAGAAAGTGCTCGGATTCGATTCGACCACGGCAATATCTGAAATGCGGCCACTCATAATCGTCGGGCCTATTTCGCGCCACGTAAGCACCTGCGTACCAGATGCTAGTTCCCCATTTGTTATCTGTGCGCTCGCTGGAATAACTGTGAGAGCCACACTAACCATTCCGAGAAGAAGCCAACGACAGTGCATCTGTGTAACCTCAAAGTAGGAGTATTTCCAGGTTGTAACGATACATATCAATATCTGGACTGACCAGAAAAAGTGCACTGTTTGATGCCAGGTGAAACCTGGCTATTTAGTCGAGTAGAGTGGCTAACCCTCAGTCCTTCGGCTCCCAAGCGTATTGTGGCTCCTTCGTAAGAGACCCGTAGGGATGCCGATCCCCATCATTACTCTTATTAGGTCAGCAAGCCACGCAGTTATGGTTATTCTGAGAACCAAGTCCTTCCAGGAGCGCTACTGTAGAAAGGAATGGGAGGATCCTCTGAACCGGACCATTCGCCATATCTGCAACCGTTTGACCTCTGCGACTTACTACTGAGACATCGGCCCCCTGCGACACCAGATAAAGAATCAATTCGTTATCTCCCCGAGCTGCTGCGTGATGTAAAGCCGTGTACCCATTATGGTCTCTGGCATTGACATCAGCCCCGAGCTCTTCGATCAGGTAACGCACTGAAGAAGTCCAACTCTCTGGCATGTGCCTATGGATGTTCGCAGCGTACCCTTCGCCATATCCTATCCCCGACGCCGCATGAATTGGCCAGGCGCCAGAGCCTCCAACGGGCACCGGAGGAAGCCCAGAAGGATCCAGCACCCCAGATTGGGGCCCACCCCCACCCCCACCACGAAAAGCTCTCGCGGCAGGTTTCTGCGTCGGGATATTCGGATCAGCTCCGAACTCTATCAGTAACCTCATGGCCCTAAGGTCCAAGCCGTATGCAGCTCGCCAGAATGGAGTCGCCCCACTCCTATTGGTCCTTAGGTAGTCATCACCAAATGTGGTGTACCAAAGTTGTTTCGTGAGCCTTACGTTAGGGTCTACCCCTGCGTCTAAGAATGCCTTTATCAGATCCAGGTATAGAACTTCTTGTTGAAGGCGGTGCGTAGGTTGGGGATGCCGTGATTTAGGGACCCACTCTGTGTTCAATACAATATATAGTGGTGTTGCACCAGCATCGCTTGCGATCGTTGGGTCAGCACCACGGTTGAAAAGTTCCATCGCTAGATCGAAGTGTCCATTAATAAGCGCCATGAGGAGAGGAGAGGTGTGATCCCCTGCACTCACCTGATCAATTTCCGCTCCACGATCCAGAAGAGCGAAGGCTGTTGAGGCATGGCCATCACGAACAGCCATCAAAAGAGCAGTCATTCCACCGTATCCTCCCACTAGCTGAGCATGAGAGAGTGGTTGATTGACCCTGTCCCGTTGCTGTACCAGCAACAGGTCCTGCGCACCCTGGACAACTCCGGAACTGGAGGCAGATCGTCTTTCCTCTGTAGCTCCCCGCCTTGGTTCTCCTGTTCTATCAACTATCTGCTCAGTCCCCGCCATCCGTGCACGCCGAGCCTGTTCATCCTGACGATCGAACTCATCACGTGACGGCATATCGACCACCGCAGCTGTCAGCGCCGGATCGGCTCCAGCTTGAAGAAGCAATCGGATGACCTCTGTGCGTCCGGCTGCTGCTGCAAACATTAGAGGGGTCTGACCCCATATTGACTCTCTTACGTTAAGCTCGACACCATGATCCATCAGCGCTTGAACTGCTGCGGGAGTTCCGGAGGCGGCGGCAAAATGGAGTGGTGTCACGCTCCCTGTCGCACTCTCAGCCTCGGGATCCGCTGACGCGTCCAGCAGAAGTTGAATGACTGACGCATCTCCCCGGCGAGCTGCAAGATGAAGCGGGCGGTAAGCCCCGAGTCGTGTTACGGCCTCAACATCTGTTCCAGATTCCAGGAGGATGCCCGCAATTTCAGAATTTCCATTCTCAGCAGCCCAGTGAAGACCAGTCATTCCGTCTCCGTGAGCGGCGTTCACTTCCGCACCGTTCGCTACTAATAACCTTACTTGAGCCGCATCGTTACGCATGGACGCATCTGCAATGGGAGCATCTGCCGGAACAGCTGCAAACAAGAAAAAGCAGAGGGCCATAGAAAGCCAAGTCTTCACTGATGACTCCCGAGAAGCTGGGTGTGCACTCACTCCCACAAGACCTCCCTTAACCCTTAACTCGTAGGTGCAGTAAGCGACAGCGCTCCAGTACTATCCCCGAAACCCTCAACGTCGTCCATACCAAGCTTATGGATCAGCGTTAACATAGCGTTTGCCATAGGGGTACCATCCGGTGCCATCACGTGGAGGTTATTGTCAAGCTGCCCATTAGCGCCACCAAGAGTGATCAAGGGACATCGGCGATGGTTGTGAAGGTTCCCGTCTGCCATTGGCGAACCATAGATAATCATCGTCTTATCAAGCAGATGAGTATCACCTTCGTAGATCTCGCTCAATTTATCCATGAGATAAGGAAGCATGCCAACGTGGTACTTATTGATCGTTGCAAAATCCAATACTGCTTCCTCTCGCCCACCATGATGTGATCCTGGATGGAAGGGGGTGTCAGTTCCGCTCTCTGGATATACACGTGACGAGGCATCCCGACCAAGCTTAAGTGAAAAGACCCTAGTCATGTCAGCTGCGAATGCGAGAGCTTGGAGGTCGAACATCAACCGAACATGTTCACTGAAGGAGTCGGGTACACCCGCCGGTGCCTCTGGCAGCTCACGGACCTCCCCGGAACGGTTTTTCGCTTCGACACCTTCAATCCGGCGCTCAAGCTCCCTGACATTTTCTAAGTACCGCTCCAACCGGATCTGATCATTAGGACCGAGTGTGCGCTTTAGGTCAGCTATATCTTCAGTAATCCAGTCTAGAATACTATGACTTGTGCGACGGCGGGCTGCTCGAGCTTCCGGACTTCCACCAGCCCCAAAAAGACGATCAAATGCGATCCTCGGATCACGGATCATTGGGAGCGGATCAGAAGCAGAAGCCCAACTAATCGTATCCGTATACACGCATGCATATCCATATGCACACCCCCCTGCTTGATCAACATTTTCGATGCAGAGCTGCATAGACGGAATGGGGGTATCCTGCCCGAAGCGAGTCGCATAAAGCTGATCCAACGACGCTCCTACATATACATCAGAACTCTCGGTCTGCTTTGGGTGAGCCTGTGTCAGAAATACGGCACTGGATCTGAAATGGTCACCCCCAATCTCCTTGGGCTTAGATGCCTCAGCTTGACGGACGTCAGTATTACTGACGATGGTCAGATATTCGCGGTAATCCTCCAGCGGGAGAAGCGAACTGGAGGTCAGGTCGAACTCCCGACCAGCCTCAACTGGTGACCACAGATTTTGAGTAGCCCCCCACTCATTGCTCCCCGCAGCACCATGGACAATTTCGATGGCAATCAGACGTGTCGGATCAGCAGGTGCTTGGGAACGAGATAATACTCGACCTGCAGGAACCATCGCATCCAAAAAGGGGAGCGCCACGGTAGAACCTACACCGCGCAAGAACGTTCGTCTTTCGATCTGCTTACCGGTAATAAACTTCATGCTCTCGCTAATCTCCTCAGTGGATCTCTTGTTCATTCAAGGAAATCTCGACACTCGCACCAGCTCTTTGCATCTGGAAAGCGTCACTCTTCACGATTCCAACGATGAACGATGAGATGCGATAATCATTTACTTCAGCCTGATTCGTGATATCCCTAACAGTCGGTTGATCGTAGTACTCTATACGCCGACCAAGCGCATATGCCATGAGGTTTTCAGTAAAATTTCTTACCAGAGGTATGGGTCGATTTAACAAAGCCCGGGTTAAGTCACCAGGAGTCTCAATGGGGGTGCCGTCGTAAAGCTCGCTTTTCGTATCGAGTGCTGTTCCGTTTTCGCGAGCTCGCCACTTCCCACTTACGCCAAAGTTATCTAATACCAGACCTATGGGATCCATGAAACGATGACATGAGTTGCAGGATGGATTTTCCCTGTGGAGTGCCATCCTTTCCCTCGTCGTAAGCAGTCTTCCATCCTCGCTACCTTCTGTCTCTTCCAGATCCGGAATTCCAGGTGGTGGTGGTGGTGGTGGTGTACCCAACAAGACTTCCATCACCCACTTACCTCGCAGTACCGGGGACGTTCGGCCCGCATGCGAGGTCAAAGTCAGAATGCTGCCATGTCCAAAGACACCACGCCTGCTATCATCTGGGTATGTGAAGCGTTGAAATTTCTCCCCTGTAACTCCCGAAAATCCGTAGTGTTTGGCCAGTCGTTCATTAACAAAGGTGTAGTCAGCTTCATAGAGATCAAAGATACTTCGGTCCTCGGCTATAAGACTGTTGAACAGAAGTTCTGTCTCACGCCGCATCGCATCTGCTAATTGCTGATGAAAGTCAGGATCGAGTCGAACGTCGGGGTGGACTTTGTCCAGATCTTGGAGCCTCAACCACTGCGCTGCAAACCGAGGCCCAAGCGCCGCCGATCGACTATCTGAAAGCATCCGATAAACCTGGGCCTCAAGTGTCTCCGGATCTGAAAGACTCGCTTCCTCTCCTAGGATACGCAGTTCAGCGTCAGGCGGAGCTCCCCAAAGGAAATAAGAAAGTCTGCTTGCTAAATCTAGATCACTAATCCTGTAGTTTTCGCCTGGAGTTACCGGTCCAGGTGGTTCTTCAAAACGAAAAACGAAATGAGGGCTGGCCAAAATCGCTTCCAGTCCTGTGCGCACACCAATCTCGAATCCTCCGTTAGAAGCTCCCTGTTCATAGAAGAGCATCAAAGCTTCTTGGTCACCATCCGTCAGAGGGCGTCGGAATGCCCGAGTCCCCAAACTTGAAAGGATACTCTCTGCGCACGTGCGCTCTTCAAGAGCCGTCGATGGTTGGCATGTGAAGACCTGAGCGCGTGTGATGGTCTCTGATACACCGGTAACATTAAAAGGACCAGAGATCACCAAGTCTCGCATATGCGGTAGAGAATTGACACCGTACGTGCCCGCAATGGCAGTACTGGCTAATGACCAATCGTGAGGGGATACCAGATCCTGGACTGGCCCTTCAGCATGTCGAATAAATGCCGCCGCTACACGATGTGATCCAGCTCTTATGAAAATCGGTTCCGTTCGTATTTCAACACTAGTTGGATCCGACACGTGCATCCATCGGTCCATCTCCAGCAGTGCTACCGGCTCACCATCGACGGAAACCTCTATCTGCTCTGGAGCATAGGCTGTGTGCAAAGCAGACCGACCATTGCCTACCGCAGTCCCAGTCGTTTCGTGATGGAAAGACATCCGGAATACGTACTCCCCATCCGCTAGAAAATGGTGCTCGGTTGCCGTTCCACCCCGGGTCCCGAAAGGCGCGCCATCAACCCGGTCAAGTTGCGAGGCCCACCTTGGAATCCGGTATTGGGTCTCACTTGGAGTTGCTTCCACATCTCCCACAGCCAAGCGGCTAATTTCAGCTGCAGCATGTAAGTAGGCATCCAAAAGCGTCGGAGAAACCATTTGGACGTCAGCAATATTATCGAAATTTGCACTCTTAGTATCGAGAGGAAGGTAATCTCCCGCATCGATTCTCAGACCGAGGAGATCCTCAATTGAGTTTTGATACTCGGCTCGGTTCAATCGTTGAAAAGTGCGGCCACCAGGGTTTGGAGCCTTAGCAGCTGCCATATCCATTAAGGATTCCAAGCTTTGCACAAGCATTACAAGCGTATCCCCAGCCGGACGACGGGCCCCAGGAGGAGGCATCATGCCCGCTCGAAGCTTTCGGATCATCTTCTCAGTAGTCTCACCATTCTCATGAGAAGCCGACATTCGGAAGTCTTCAAGGGACAGATTCCCGCGTAACATCCTTTCATTATGACAACGCACACAGTAGGCCTGAATGATCTCGTCATTCATTGACTCACTATAGGACCCGATTATTTCAGCATAGCCTGACAGCAGCAGAGTTGGATCAGTGGCCTGATCCAACTGCTCACCACCACTGCCCCACAAGAGCAGCGTAAGGCCTCCAGTAAGCAACGTTGAGAAGAGTTGGTTCATTTAGCAGAGGTGGTATCGAGGGACACTGGGATCTCACTCGGCCCTGACCAATAAAGATAGAGCACCTGCCCCTTCCAGGACAAGAAATCCTTTTGTAATCTCTGTACATTCTAGCTGTGGAAGCTACAGCTAGAATGTACAGAGATACCTACTGCTGTGACAAAATATCAGGGGATTCGGAGACACCCGAATCGATATCTAGCTGCAATTTAAGAGCTTGAGCAAAGGCCGACGGTAAGTCAGGGTCCCGCGACAAAAAAACGGCCCAGCCACTGAAATAGTGACCGGGCCGCCATTCTCTATGAAGACTCGGGTTAGTACATCCCACCCATGTCTCCACCACCAGGCATCGCTGGTGGTGCTTCGTCCTGAGGCTGCTCTACTACTACGGCTTCAGTTGTGAGAAGTAACCCTGCGATTGATGCAGCATTCTGGAGTGCCGTACGCACAACCTTTGTCGGGTCAATAACCCCCGCGCTCACAAGGTCTTCATAGTCGTTCGACTGAGCATTATAGCCAAACCCATCACTACCGGCCCGGACGCGGTCGACTACGATGCTACCTTCACCACCAGCGTTCTCTGCAATCTGCCGTATCGGCTGCTCAAGAGCACGGCTGAGGATCTGCACTCCAATCATCTCATCCTCGTGCTCAAGTTCAACCTCGGCGAGCCTATCCTGTGCGCGAAGCAGAGCAACGCCGCCACCTGGAACGATGCCTTCTTCGACAGCGGCCCGGGTCGCGTGGAGTGCATCCTCTACAAGCGCCTTCTTCTCTTTCATTTCAGTCTCTGTCGGCGCACCGACACTGATGACCGCAACACCACCTGCGAGTTTCGCAAGGCGCTCTTGAAGTTTTTCACTATCGTAGTCAGAGGTGCTCTTATCGATTGAGGCACGAATCTCTTGGATCCGCCCCTTAATCTTTTCTGCATCCCCGGCACCATCGATCAGCGTCGTATTGTCCTTGTCAATTATGACACTTTTTGCGCTCCCAAGGTCACTTGCCACCGCATTCTCGAGCTTAAAGCCGACCTCTTCCGAGACTACCTGTCCACCTGTGAGAATCGCGATATCCTGGAGCATAGCTTTCCGACGATCACCGAAGCCCGGTGCTTTCACGGCCGCTACCTTCAGCGTACCCCGAAGCTTATTGACGACCAGCGTCGCGAGAGCCTCACCTTCGACGTCCTCAGACACAATCAACAGTGGCTTACCCATCTGTGCCACCTTTTCAAGAATTGGCAATAGATCCTTCATCGCCGAAATCTTCTTATCATGGATTAGGATCATCGGATCTTCGAGCGCTACCTCCATCCTCTCTGGATCTGTTACGAAATATGGAGAGAGATAGCCGCGATCAAACTGCATGCCGTCAACAGTCTCTAGTGTGGTCTCAAGACCACGAGCCTCTTCGACCGTAATCACCCCGTCCTTCCCAACCTTTCCCATTGCATCTGAAATAAGGTCGCCGATCTCAACATTATTGTTTGCGCTGATCGCTCCAACTTGAGCTATCTCAGTCTTACCCTGTGTGTCAGTTGAAATTCTTTGCAGCTCTTCAACTACGAGACCCACACCCTTATCGATCCCACGGCGTATACCCATGGGATTTGTCCCTGCTGTAACGTTTTTAAGGCCTTCGCCGAAAATCGCTTGAGCAAGAACAGTCGCGGTGGTGGTTCCATCACCTGCAACATCCGAAGTCTTAGTCGCGACTTCCTTGACCATCTGTGCGCCCATGTTCTCAACTGCGTCTTCGAGCTCCACCTCTTTGGCGACCGATACACCATCCTTGGTCACCGTCGGGGAGCCGAACTTCCGATCCAGCACCACATTTCGACCCTTAGGGCCGAGTGTCACCTTCACGGCTTGGGCGAGCTTATCGACGCCAGTCTTGAGGCGCCTACGCGCCTCGACGTCGAACACGAGCTCTTTGGCTGCCATGATTCGTATCTCCTAGTTCGTCGATTGCTTTGCGCTAAGGAACGATCGCGAGGATGTCCGATTCCCTCAGAATCAGATACTCCTCACTGTCCAGCGTGACGTCGGTACCGCTGTACTTCCCGTAAAGAACCTTATCCCCGACTGTTACGTCGGGCTCAATCCGCGCACCCTCATCAGACATCTTGCCAGGCCCAACCGCAACGATCTCTCCTTGCGACGGCTTCTCCTTGGCAGTGTCCGGTATGTAGATGCTACCCTTCATCTGCTCTGCTTCTTCAAGTGGTCTTACCACGACGCGGTCAGACAGCGGCCTGACATTGCTTGCGCCATTACCCATCTGGCCTCCTCCTGAACGTGAAAATGGGCCTTAAAGCTAGATCTTACTTCGCTCTTAGCACTCGAACATCAAGAGTGCTAAGAGCGAAGTAAGATCGAAAATAGAGGCGGAGTGTCAAGCGTCTGTATTCTTGAATCGCTGGTTATGCCCTACAACAACATCGAATTCGAGATTCCCAACTGGCTAACCGCCGACAGCCAAGGCCTCCATACGCAGAACACCGTCGAGACCGACAATGGCGTGCACAACCTGCTCCGCGAGCGATGGGTCGAACCAGTAGCCCAAGTCTGCGAGCCCCATAAATGCTGCTCTTGCTTCGCAATAAGCGATGTCGAGTACTGAGCCAGCCGAATTCAGAAATAGAGATTCGACAAGATTTTCAGGCACTCCTTCACCCGCCCGCAATCTGGTCAGAGTCGCTTTCTCCTCTTTCGATCCGTGATGGTGGATCTGGGAGACAAGAAGATTATTACTCCGCCGGCCAACATCAGCCTCGAAGTCAGTAAGGTCATCAACGATTTGGAATGCCGTGCCAAGTTGTGCGACCGCGTACTCTGCTGCGGACAGCTTCTCACTCAATCCGCTTCCTTCTAACACCTTCGGTGCTCCAAACGCGAGCGCGAAGAGGTCACCCCCACGAATGCGGTGAACGCAGTCGAGCATTACTTCTGGCCTAGGGATTTCTTCGACACCCTCCTCTTCCGACCCCTCTAGCCTACCGATCAAGGCCATACGATCAAGCAATTCCCGCTGTATCGCATCACACTGAGTCCCATTAAGGATCTCTTTGGCTCGTCCCCTTTCAAGTGCCCTCCGTAACAAGCGTTCGAATGACATCAGTTGAAGAATCGACATAAACCGGGCACCCCTGTTAGGTGCAAGGGGCAAAAGAGTCTTGGCCTGATCATCAAAAATGTTGTCGGCCGCGGTTATCGTTCCCTTGATGCAAAAGTTCAGTTCCGTATAGAGCGTCAAGCGTGCTTCCGGAATACCTATCGCGGCGAAGATGGACCGGAAAAGAATGAGAAAAAAATACTCCTGAAGAAAATGAAGCCCTTCCGGAGTCATAACCTCGGCTGCCGATGGAACGTGCGGTGCTTCGGTCAGGAATTGTTCTGCAATCAGTGTTCGGAGATCTGCTTGCACAATCCGCACCGCTTGTGCCTGAGCTTCCACATCACTCCCAAGACGAGTCCATACGCCGTGTTTCTCTAACAGGCGCACCGCGTCCTGGGATCGGAATACAGGGGATAGAGTCATGGAGCCCGAAGCCGGAATCGGAGTGAATTCAAGTGCAAATCTACCCCTCTAAATACTCGCCAGCCATCGCTAGACCGAAGAGAGTGAGAAACGGTTCGATCCTGTCGATCGTTGCCAAATGTGGCCCGATAGTATTGGCGAAACCCCCGGTAGCTACTACATACGCGTCTGGACGATCCCATTCCTCTCTTAACCGTTGAACCATCCCATCTATAGAGTCGATCGCTTGATAAAAGATGCCGCTTTGGATACAAGTTTCAGTCCTTCGGCCAATCACAGCAGGTGGGGGGGTCAGCTCAACATGCGGTAACTTTGCCGTTCTTGAAGCGAGCCAGTCGATGCCCGTCAGGAGTCCCGGAGAGATCACTCCTCCCTTGAAGACTCCTTCCGTTGTTATGCAATCGAAAGTCGTAGCTGTGCCAAGATCCACAACGATCGTGTCACGATGGTATAGCTCACGGGCAGCAAGAGTGTTGACGATCCGATCTGCCCCAACCGACATCGGCTCTTCTACATCAAGCTCGATTGGAAGATCAGATTGTGGATCTATTACCAGCACCTCTCCCGTCACGATTCTCCGTAGCGTCTTCGTCCACACTCTGTTGGCAGTAGGAACGACTGAGCCGATTACGCCTCTCGTGATCTTGGAGTCATCCAAGGCATTATTAGATAAGAAAGCACGCACCAATACTGTCATCTCATCAATCGTCCGAGATACACTTGAACTGATTCTCCAGTGGCCGGCTAATTCTCTCTTACCTGAAGCCAGTCCAATCACGGTCTCAGTATTTCCTACATCAACAACCAGCTGCATATCACCTCTCCAAGCAAGATCTGCTTTGGGTACTCAGGATTAAATCAGAGTCACACTTCCTGATACTACCCGTACCCGGGATCTGTCTTCACGCTCCAGTATGAGTGCGCCTCGTTCGTCGATACCGCATGCCACACCATCCCCCTCCTGCTCTGTCGTCACCTCAGACCCGAAAAGTGCATCTCGCCCCAAGAGTTCCTCATGGAGTCCAGGGGGCAACTGATCAATATACCGAGGATTATCAAATACCGGCTTAACCTTCTGTAATTCAGAAATCAAAGCTTCTGCAACGTAGCTGGGTGCTAGGGTCAACTGGCAAGTCTCCTCAAGTGAAGAAGTACGGCCTGCAAATTCTGGCGGGAACCCGGCTACCGGAGTCCGGATATTCACACCTACCCCTGTAACTATCCACTCACCTGCCGACTCACAAAGGATTCCAGCGACCTTACCCCCTTCGAGGAAAACATCATTGGGCCATTTGATTTGAGTGGAGAAACCATCGGCCAAGACCTCTATAGCTCGGGCAACCGCAACTCCTACTATCAGAGGGCCAAACGGTTGGGAAGCTGCCAAGGCTGGTAGAAGAACAGACATCAAGAGTCCTGTGCCATCCGGTGAGTACCATTTTCTCCCAGCGCGTCCACGTCCTGTTGCCTGCTCATCTGCAATCACCACGCTGAATGAATCCGGTTCAGCTTCAGCCAGATCGATCAGACGGTCATTAGTGGAGCTAACACGGCGGTATATCTCCAGAGACGGAATGCCCCATAGTTCAGCCCATTCTGAGACTGGGCGACCCTGCCAGTGGTTCAACACCTAAGCAATACACATATCTAGGTCAGCTCCCTATTTCACCCACAGGTAGGAGAGGAAGAGTGCTCCTATAATCCAGCAATAAATGCCAAATAAATGAAGGGAACCCTTTCCAAGGGTGGTAATAAAGATTCGGATGGCTAGAACACCTGTGAAAGCTGCAGCCGCACCAGCCAATAAGAGTGCCAGAGTTGGGAGCGACTGCGACGCGCCAATCTCGGGCAACTGAAGAAGAGTAGCCCCGAGGATCACAGGTATAGCCATAAGGAAAGAGAATGCTGCTGCATCCTCGGCCTTTAGGCCCAACCACAGCGCCGCGACTACCGTTGTCCCGGAACGTGAGATACCAGGAATCAGAGCGAACGCCTGGGCCAAGCCGATCACTAGTGCACCAATCCATCCGGGACGGTCTCCACCGGAAGGGATAGAGACTTTCCGGCTTGTCCAAAGGACTCCTCCTGTCACCAGAAGGGCGACCCCCGGAATGACGGGATTCTCAAACATCACTTTCACCAGATCACCAAGAAAAAGGCCTGCAACAACGGCAGGAAGAGTAGCTAAAGCAACCAAGCCCATGTACTCAAGGGCGCTGCGATCTTTACCCAGAATGCCTTTTGATAACTCGGCTATCCGCTTGCGGTAGATCAGGAGGATCGATAACAACGTCGCCATGTGCACCCAAACTTCGAAGAGAACACCGGGCACCTCAACGTCTAGAACGGCTTGCGCCATGACCAAGTGGCCAGAGCTGGAGATGGGCAAAAATTCTGTAACTCCCTGAAGTATCCCAAGCACCAGTGCTTCCAGAGCTGTCATGAAGACCGAGATCCCAGGATTTTCAGATAATATTCTTCGTATTGAGGTACAATGCATTCAGAGGAGAAATGCTTCACCGCGAACGCGCGTCCGGCATCGGATAGCTCCTTGCAGTGCTTTTCGTCACTCAAAATCCTGATGCTAGCAGCTGCCATCTCATCGATGTCACCAGCCTCACATAAGTATCCGGTTTCTCCATCGATGATTACCTCGGGCAAGCCACCAGTGCGAGAGGCAACTACCGGTGATCCGCACGACATTGCCTCTAACGCAGCCAACCCAAACGATTCGCTCCTGGACGGCAAGAGGAATAGGTCCGAGCATGATAGCAATTCTTGCACGGGTGTGTACTCCCCAAGGAATACAACCCTGTCGCGGATTCCCAGTTCCTCGACCTTGACGCGTGCACGCGGAAGATCGGGGCCATCACCTACGAGGACTAGTCGGGATGGAATCTCTCCCAAAACACGTGCGAATATCTCTACCACATCCTCCACTCGCTTAACGGGTCGAAAGTTCGAGATATGCATGACGATTTTCTCGCCGTCAGGGGCGAGTGTGGCCCGATGGCAGGGCTCTAGGTCTGGTTGATAGATACGGGTATCGACAAAATTTGGTACCACTTCGATACGACTTTCGGGCACCGAAAAGTCACGCACAGTCTCTCGTTTTAGAAATTCTGACACAGCAGTTAAGCCATGTGAGCGAAGAATCGAAAACTGTGTGATGGCTTGGAATGAGGGATGAAGACCAACCAGCGTGATATCCGTGCCATGTAATGTCGTCACGATCTTTAGGTCCCTCTCGCCTTCAAGCATCTCATGGGCTATCCAGGCAGAAGTAGCATGTGGTATCGCGTAGTGCACATGAACAAGGTCGAGTTCATATTTCCGAACTGCGTCATGCAGAGCGACTGCTAGAGCCAATGAATAAGGAGGGTGCTTGAACAGGGGGTAGTCTTCCATTTCGACTTCATGGAAGAAGATGCGTTCATGAAAATGCGCCAAGCGGAAGGGCTGATCGTATGAGATGAAGTGCACCTCGTGGCCTCTCTCTGCCAGCTCAAGGCCAAGATGTGTGGCTACGGCCCCAGATCCCCCATAAGTCGGATAGCAGGTAATTCCAATCTTCATAAGCTGGACTCATCGCTGCAGATCGGAGGACCGGTCTGTTCACGAACCTCAATCCACGCATCAAGCACTGCGGTAGCCTGTGAATCTATAGAGGCTGTGGCATCAATTGTGCGAACTGACAGTGGAAGCTGATTACGGAACCAGGTGAGCTGTCTTCTAGCATAACGTCGTGTGTTCCCGCGTATCTCTTCCATGGCTTCTTCAAGCGTCTGATCACCCTCCAAGTAATGTGCTATTTCACGATAACCGGTTGCAGTCATTCCCTGATCATCGAAAGTATAGCCGGCTTCAAGCAAGCTGCGCACCTCACTGACCAAGCCTTGCTCTACCATATATGTCACACGCTCATTGATTCTCCTGTCCATCTCTTCGCGAGAAAGCTCAAGCCGAATTATGAGGCTGGTAAGTGCAGCAGCATCAAGAGGTGATTCTCTATGCCAACAGGAAAGAGGGCGCCCCGTTAACAAAGCCACTTCGATAGTGCGACTCATCCGCTGACGACCACCATCAATCGCCAAAGAACCCCTCTCCGGATCCAACTTTTCAACCCATTTAGCAAGTACTCTGTGATCCAGAGTACTTAAGTACCGGCGAAGCATCTTGAACCGTGCTGAGTCTACTGGAGGCTCAGCAAACATTGGCTCTGTGATCGCTCTGAGGAAGAAGCCGGTACCACCTGCTAGTACCGGCACCCGGTCGCGCTTGATAATCTCTCTTATCCAGGAACGTGCATCACGTGCGAATTGTCCTGCCGAGTACCGCTCATTTGGCTCCACCAAGTCAAGCCCATGATGCGGGACCTTTGTCCTTACACCAGCAGGCACCTTGTCAGTACCGATATCCATCCCTTTGTACACCTGTCGAGAATCCATCGAGATGATCTCAACTTCAAGGATCCGAGCAAGCGCACAGGAAAGTTGAGTCTTACCTGAAGTTGTTGGTCCCGTCAGTGCAATGAAGGTCGGCTTGAGCTGGTAGGTCACCGCCCAAACTTCCTGGCAAGCTCCGTACCTGAAAGCCGAATAATGGTCGGACGGCCATGAACGTCATGATGGGGGAGGTCAGTAGAAAATAGTTGATCAAAAAGCTCTTGCATCTCGATATCGGCCAACCGCTGACCGGCTTTGATTGAACCCTTACAGGCAAACGTCATCGCGATCTTCTCATGCTGATTCTTCGCTGAGCGGACTAACTCGGAGCCGTGGGTTAGTTCATTGATCATCTCCCGAAACGCACGTTCGGCATTGAAGTAAGGATGCGGGTTAGGTACTGCCCTCAAGATCACCGTATCACCGCCAAATGGCTCAACCTCAAAACCAGATCGATCAAGTAACCCGCGAAGTTCTTCTATTAACTTCAACTCCGGAGCCGTCAACCGGATTGTTAGGGGGAAAAGAAGCTTCTGTCCGTCCCGGCTACCCGCTTCAAACGCGTCCATTAGTCTCTGGAACAGCACTCGTTCATGAGCTGAGTGCTGGTCTATTATCAGGACACCGTCTCTTGTCTCAGCGAGAATGTAGGTGTTGAGAATCTGCCAAAGATTTGGTCGCGAGTCCTCAGGCTTCCTCACTAACTGCCCCTCAGCGAGGTCCTCGATCTCAGAGCCTGTTAGAAATAAGGCCATCTGAGCATCCGTAGGCGGATGGCGCAGTTCTGCACCTTCCTTCGGTTCATGAACAAGCAAGCGAGGAGTTTCGAGCTCCCTATCTAACGTTGCGGAGCTCTTTTCATCCTCCAACGCAGACCGCACCGCTCTTTCCACTAGATCCTCTATCTGAGAATCTTGAGCGAACCGTACTTCAGCTTTAGTTGGATGCACATTGACGTCTACGACACCGGGAGAGACTTGGAGGTAAAGAAACATCCAGGGTCGTGCTGTCTGCGGGATGGTCGTGCTGTACCCCCGTTCCCCTGCCTGAACAAGTTTTGGAGCCTTGAACGGGCGCCCGTTCACGAACAAGTAACGCCTCCCACGACCAGATTTTGCTGCATCAGGACGCTGAATCAGACCTTTGACCTCGAGACCTGAGCCTTCAGCTCTTGCGAGGATCAGTGTGCCACCCTGATCCGGACCCCAAACTTGACTTACCCGTGCAGCAGCATCATCCACTGCAGGAAGATCAAGTAGGCTCCTCTTATCAGATGTGAGAGAAAAGCTGACTCGTGGGTTTGCTAATGCGAGTCCCGTCAAAACGTCGCTAGCTATTCGAACTTCAACGCTCACCGATTTCAAGAATTTGGCACGGGCAGGCGCATTAAAGAATAATTTCCTAACCTCAACCGTAGTGCCCCTCTGGCGAGCGCTATCTTCGACCGTATCGATACGTCCACCATTTACCACCACCCAGGTGCCCACTCCCTGATCAGCTTCCCGAGTGTCAAGATTAAGTCGACTTACAGCCGCAATCGATGGCAGCGCTTCACCACGGAATCCGAGGGTACGTACGCTAGCTAGATCTGAGGATGATGAAATCTTACTCGTAGCGTGGCGGTCAAGACTTAGCAGCGCGTCTTCGCGACCCATACCAATTCCGTCGTCACTGACGCGGATCTCACCTTTCCCGCCTCGTAACAGGGAAACCTCAACCCGGGAGGCACGAGCGTCGAGAGAGTTTTCGACCAATTCTTTGACTATGGACGCGGGTCGCTCAACGACCTCCCCTGCCGCTATTTGATTCGCGACTACATCAGTTAACACGTTAATTCGTCTAGTCATCGTGAAGCCTACCCCCTACCGCACGCCGTAGAAGCGACAGGCGTTCTCACTCGTTAAACGCCCGATTTCGGGCGGGTCAGACTTCAGGTGGTAAGCAACCGCCTGAGCTACATATGGTACGTATGCGGGCTCATTCCGTTTCCCACGTTCTGGTACAGGAGCGAGATATGGAGAATCCGTCTCAATCAGTAAACGGTCTTTCGGAACAGCTTGGAGCAATTCCACAGCTTCAAAGCTCTTAAACGAAGTGATACCTGAAAATGAGATGTACCAATTTGCTTCCAGAGCCTCTTGAAACGCGAGAGCCCCTCCCGTAAAGCAGTGCAGCACCCCGGATGTTCCAGGTGGCATAGATCTTAGGGCTTCTGCTATATCACCATCGGCGGCACGGGCGTGAACAACAACTGGGAGATTAAGTTCGAATCCAAGTGCCAGGTGCGCCGCAAAGAGCCGTCTCTGGACATCCCTGGGAGCATTGTCGTAATAAAAGTCGAGTCCAGTCTCTCCGATCGCTACTATTTTTTCTTGAGTAGAGGCCAGTTTTCGAATCCGCTCGATAACATCCTCTGGTGCTTCGCCTGCCTCATGAGGATGTACGCCCGCTGTTGACCATGCACCTGGCCGATCTTTTACCAGAGTAAGTGCTTCCTGCGTATCCTCAAGATTCGAGGCAATGGTGACCCATCGGGTTACGCCATTCTCTAGAGCCCGGAGAAGCGTCTCGTCTAAGTCTCCGCTAAAAGCAGCGGCAGTTAGGTGACAGTGACTGTCGAAGTACTCAGACAACGTCCTCGGTCACACCGTCGCAGGTTGCGGCCTCTTCTTCTCACCGCCCTTTCCCAACCCCCAACGATTCTGGATTTCAATCAGCGCGGGAGAAGCAACAAAAATCGAGGAGTAGGTGCCGATGATCACACCCAAAATAAGTACCACAGTGAAATCTTGAATCACGGCACCGCCAAGAATAAAGAGCGCTGAGAGTACTGCCAGAGTCGTACCAGATGTGAGGATTGTACGCGGCAGAGTCTCATTAATCGACTGATTGACTAGGTCAACTGGATTACGCTTCCGCGCGCCCTTCTTATGTAGGTTCTCACGAATACGGTCAAAGACCACAATCGTGTCATTTAAAGAATACCCCAGGATAGTGAGGATCGCCGCGACAGTAGGTAATGCAATCTCGACCCGAAAAGCGGCGAGAAAGCCGAGGGTGATCAGTATATCGTGCAGTGTAGCGATCACCGCTGCCATACCAAAGCGAAGCTCGAAGCGCATGGCCAGATAAATGAGACTGAGCAGGAATGAGAAGAGGATCGCATACAAAGCTTTCACTTGCAGTTCTCCCCCTACCTTAGCACCGACCTGTTCAGTCCGGACCACCTCGAAGGCGTCCTGACCAAAAGCGGCCGCGAGTTGCTCTTCAATAGTATCAGCAACCGCACCTATTGATCCGTCCTCTGCTACAGGGGCCCGCACAACGAATTCGCTCTCTTCACCGAACCGTGTGATCTGGTAATCTGCCCCACCGAGCGCATCGCGAAGATCTCCAACAGTCAGGTTCGCATCTACCTGAATTTGGATCAGTGATCCACCTGTAAAGTCAACTCCATAGTTCTGCCAGCTTCCACGGTTCACGACATTTAAGGTCATGAACACAATGCCTACCCCTAGGACTATGCCGGAAGCAACGTATGCCTTACGTCGAGCCTCGATGAACTTGTAGGATGCGTTGTGAAAGAATCGCATCGCCTTTCCTTAGACGCTAATCGGGTCAGACGCTTTCTTCCCCTGCAGATACAGGAGGAAGAAAGAGCGCGTGACAAACAGGGCGGAGAAGAACGATGCAACTATGCCGATTGAGAGCGTTACTGCAAAGCCACGTACAGGGCCAGTCCCGAATTGGAAGAGGATTAGAGCCGTGATAAGCGTGGTCATGTTTGCGTCCATGATGGCAGAAAAGGCGTGCTCGAAACCCTCTTCTACCGCGGTCCTGGTTGCCCGACCGACAGCTAACTCCTCACGGATTCTCTCAAAAATTAGGACGTTGGCATCGACAGCCATCCCGATTGAAAGGATTAGGCCGGCTATACCGGGAACCGTTAGCACCGCACCGAGAACTGCAAGACCACCAAGCACAAGTACGACGTACACCCCCAGAGCTCCCACAGCCAGGATCCCGGCGGCTCGGTAATAAGTCATCATCACAAGCACGACCAAGGCAATCCCCACCATCCCGGCGATTTTCCCAGCGTCGATAGAGTCTTGGCCCAGCGAGGGCCCAACAGTTCTCTCTTCTATAATGTTGATCTTCGCAGGTAGCGCTCCAGCTCGTAGTACAAGTGCTAAATCGGAGGCTTCCTCAAGCGGTGTCCCAGAACCCATATCGATCTGACCGCGGGCACCAATCCGGTCTCGGATAACAGGTGCACTCTGGACCTCACCATCGAGCACAATGGCAAGATTATCCCCGATATGCTGACCCGTGAACTGCCCAAAAGTCCGCCCACCAGCCCGACTAAGTTCAAATTGGACCTGCGATTGATTGAACTGAGGATCACGGCCCGCAGTTGCTGTTTCTAATCTATCTCCCGTTAGGAACGGGTCTTCCTCAAGTACCCATAAATATCTATAGGTACGGGCTCCCCGACCCACGAGCTCCATGCCCCATTGTAGGGCTTGGTCACGAGGCAGCGCGCGCTGTACCTCGTCCATAGCGAGGAATAATTCAACTGTCGGTATATCTTCAAGGGCAATGAGGTACGTTCCCGGGATGTCGCCCATATTGAGCTTCGATGAGAATGGCTGGAAGCTATCGAGCGGGTCTTCTTCCTCGGGGGCCTCTTCGACGACTTCAGCGGTGTCGACTTGCTCTGCAGTCACTGTCGTGTCCCCACCACCAAACAGGAGATCTATAATCTCCGGTTGTTCCGAGGTGACCACGTCCGCTCCCAGAGCTCTAATCGAATCGATCCCGAGTGTCGCCACTACGCTTCGGTCGATCCTGCTCAACGCGGCCGTCATATCGGTCGTTGGCAAAACAAGTTTGAATTCGAGGAAAGCGTTTCGCTGAACGATCTCTTTTGCGCGATCTTGGTCTGAGATCCCAGCGAGCTCAACGATTAGCCGCTCACCCCCAACCTTCTGGATGAGTGGTTCCTCCACACCAAATTCATCGATGCGCGTCCGAATGATACGATCGACCCTATCGATCATGTCGGCCTTAGCCTCAACCGTCATGGTTCCCTCAGGGTCATCTACCTCCAGCACCAAGTGCATACCACCCTGGAGATCAAGCCCG
>Ga0310121_10001109_pt1 | contig 28309 bp, 23 predicted proteins | sample CB27_Tmax_986_MG_FD_203504 | JGI IMG/M metagenome (GOLD analysis project Ga0310121, IMG submission 203504) | Marine microbial communities from Western Arctic Ocean, Canada - CB27_Tmax_986 | ecosystem: Environmental > Aquatic > Marine > Oceanic | place: Canada: Western Arctic Ocean | collected... | reverse complement strand
TGGTGAGGTGAAGACCGTAATAGTGACTGTAGAACAGTCCCCATGTGCCGAGAATCAGTCCCCACCAAGACCGACGCCGCTCGGGAGCGCGGAGCAGCTCATCCATGGAGAGCAAGGTGATCAATGAAAAAACCACTGTCAGCGTGTATGGCGAGACATCTTGTGAATACCAAAGGTGGACAGGTGAAACGACAGCGAGCAGCGCGGCCACCACGGCTGGAAGCGTCTTGCCCCCCAACACTCGCCAAGCCAAAGCAAAAGTCAGGGGCACGGCGGTCACGCCCGCGAGCGCTGCCGGCAACCGAGCGACCCATTCACTGTTTCCCAATCCGCCAAACCAATGGAGAAGTACATGGAAGAGCGGCGGATGGGTCTGAGCCAGCGCGTTGACATCCAACACCACACCACCGAGCGTTTCGTGACCCAATCCACTCATGAAGTAAGTAAACTCGTTTTGTTCCAGCGCTTCATCGCCCAAACCGAAGAGGCGAAGCAGCAGGGCCATTGTCGTCGCTGCCACACACCACACCCACGCCCCTCGAGTCCACGAAGGGATGGAGGGTGCTTGGGGCCCAAAGCTTTCGTTCTTGACCCGGCGCTCGGCCCACCAAGCCGTCAAGAAGAGCAACCCGACCACCAGCGCAAGGGGAAAAAGCCATCCCCCGAAAAACCGAGGATCTTGCACCACGGGGCGACCCCAGGTTTGTACAGGCGGCACGGCACTGTTGGACGACGCCAAGGGGTCGTCGGGAAGGGTGATGTTGGGGTGTATTTGCGGCGTTGCCGCACCGGGGCATCGGAGCTGATTGTTGCTTATGAACGGAATGACGTCTCCGGTGCACCCCATCGTCAGTGTTCGATTTAATCGTCCCCCGAAGTCGTGAAATCGCCCCTTGCCCATTTGTGGGACAAAGCGGACTTGCGCGGACTTGTCGGTCGTGTCGTCGGTCTGAACATACGCAGGAAAGAGTCGGCCGTCGGACAACACAACCTCCACCTCCTGCCACGAGGGCGGCAGGGACGCTGTCGTTAGAACCAAACCGAGTGTGACGAATAAAGCTGACATTCGCTTCTATTGTCCACGGTCTGGGTAGCGCTGGCCAATATCGTGTGGAAATCCCATGTGCATATGGGGTTTCTTTCATTGCCAGAGCAACGTGGGGTACCCTAAGAAAATGCAATCGCCTTTCGCCATTGAGGAACACCGGTTGGTTCTGCTACACGCCCAAAACCCACGCTGGCAACGTCCCCTCGTTTGCACAGGGACCCGGGCATGACCGAACCCAACGCCAACCAGCAAAACAAACAAAGCCGCTGGCTTCCTTGGTGCGTTGTGGGCCTCGTCATCGTCGCCTATTGGGCCTTGGAGATCTGGGGATTTGAGGAAGCGTTTGTGTTTCACGGCGATCACGAACGGGATCTTCGTATGGTGACCGGGCTCGTACAGCGGGGGGAATGGCCCGCGGTCACGCCCTCTGTCTCTCCCTTTCCCTTTCAACTGGGCCCCATGCTCTACTTTCTGATGGCCCCCATGGTCGCCATATCGGCCGATCCCTTCGTGGTTCGGCTGGGTTTTCTGCTCCTGATCGGTGGCGGAGCGGCCGTGTTCTTTCACGTCCTTCGAAGGTGGGTCCGATGGGAAGCCGCCGTCATTGCTATTTTTGGACTCCTCGCATCCACGTTTTCGTTTGAAATGAGCCGACAACTCTGGCACTCGAGCCTGTTGCCGCTGCCTATTGCGATCTTTTTCTGGGCGTCATCCGGTCTCCTGGATCCCCAAAAGTTACCCACACGAAGGGCCGTCGCCGCTTCAATCGCGGCAGCGGTCGCTCTACAGCTCCACGTGGTCTCGAGTGTGTACTGTCTGTTGCTCCTAGGGTTGTTATGGCACCGCCGAAAGGAACTACGGTGGCGAGGGAGCGCCATCGCGTGCGGAGCATTCATCCTGGCGTTGGCCCCCATGATCTGGACCTTCTTGGGCGACGTGTCGGAGGGGATGCTTGCACACCAGAGTGTTCAGATGCCGAGCTCTTGGAGCCCTGCCGGCCCCATCACGGTTCTGAGCTTCTTTGTGGACAACGTGCATACCGTGTGGGGCGACAATCTTGGACCCATGCTCACCTGGCCTTTTGTGATCTTGATGGCGATCGGTGGTGCACTTGCCCTGAGACAACGCGCGCCCTGGATGCTCTTTTTGGTCATCAACGTGGTTCTCGGCTGGGTCATCGAATCGCTCTTGCTCGGGAACCAGCAGGGACACCGTTACATGCACGCCAACCTCTACGCGGCGTTTGCGTTGGCGGCAGTCGGCGCTCACCGCCTCTATGAAATCCGACGCACCCAGTGGCTCTCCGCCGTGTTGGGGGTTGTGCTCATTGCGGTCACCGTGGAAGCCAGTGTGTCACCGGTGCCTCACGCAAACATCGGAGGATGGTTAAACGCTCGCGAGCAACGGGCGGTCGCACACATTGTGGCCACAGAATTTTCCCTGCCCGACGAGGCGATGGAGCACCGTGTCCATGGCATGTACTTCGGCGAGCTGACGGGGATCGGCCACTTCCACTCATTGTACGCAGACACAGCTCGAGCGGCGTTCTCCGAATCGGCTCATGTCATGGTGATGCCCAAAGGCATTGATCTTGTCCCCCACGGCACGTTGATCGCACCACCACAGATTATTGAGGGGCCACATCGGTCGATCGCTGTGTACGCCTACGAACCCTTTATAGACTCGAACAACATCTCTGTTGAGGGACCTCTAGGCAAGGGTTTGTTCCACAAATGGCGACGGCTCAATAAGCCCGGACTGGACCCGCAATCCAATCGAAGCCCCACTGGCGTTGTACTCTCCCCCGCAGCAAATCCACAGAAACCAGGTCAACCGTCCGCCAGTGGCCCGTCCAGCCCCGGCGGCGAGAGAGACCGAGGTCCAATTCATACCGTCACGGTTCCTGTGAAGGAGCCGGGGATCCTCCATCTTGTCCTTCACGATGGGCGTGATGAGCGTGGTCATTGCGAAGTCATTGCTTCGATAGGGGCCAATCGGATGACAGTACAGTCGCTGGACCTGAACGTTTCATGGGTACGTTTCCTGAGCATCCATGCCGAAGAGGCTGGAGAACTCACGTTGAGAGTGGGGCCGTGTCGAGAGATCGCTTTCTTCGACCTCTGGTAAACGCAAACAGCATACCCACCACACCAAGACCCAGCGGAAAGAAACCCAACAAGAATCCCGGGGGCTCGTACTGGAGCTCAATGACGTGTTTTCCCGCGTCTACAGCGACACCGATGAAGAGCCCATCTGCAACCAAAACCGGGCCGGGTTGACTATCCACGGTAGCCGTCCACCCGGGAAACCATGATTCTGTGTACAGAACAACACCCGCGGTCTCCACGTCGACGGACAAGCGCGCATAACCATCGCGCTCTTCCACAACCATGACGTCGAGCGCTCGTCCTGACAACGCGTCACCCGATGTCCCTTCGACGAGCAAGGGAGCGTCCACCATGTCACCCTTGCGACGAACCTCACGCATGGCTTCGGCTTCGTCGGCGATCCCTTTAATCTGTGCATAGGGATAAAATCGCGCCGCTGCTTGCCAGCTTGGGATGGTGTAGACCAAATACCCGTGCGCTTCTTGGCCGGTGGGTGTGGGATCAGTCAGCGGCTTGACTGGCAAATCGCTGGTCTTTCTTCCCATGGGTGTGACCACATGAGTCACCCCAAGATGAGCCAACAATCGTGAATCCATTTCCGGAATTTCTTGAAATGGATACGCCAAGGGTTTCACCCCATCCCCATAGAGCCGCGATACGAATCGCCGAAGGGGCAAACTAGTCTGGCCATGCAGGTTCGAAATGCCGTGAGCCAACCCGGTGTTGGCCCGAAGGCCCCATGAGGCGCGGGCCGGATCCCCCTCTTGGTTGTGAGGCCAACCCAGACCAGGCACGGTCGCTTCGTAGTTGGGATCGTTGACGCCAAGAGACAACACGCGGCGGACCCCGCTATCGACATGTCGCAACACGGGCGCAAGGGGAGGTGTTGTCACGGGTGAAGACAGCACAGGAACGTAACGAGTTCCTACCCAGAGGATGGGAAAGACAACCAAGGCACCCAAACCGATCACCGTATAGCGACGCCACGCCGGCCACCATTTTGCCGCCCCGATCCCCACACAAAGAAGCGTCGTGAAAACAGCGATCTCCATGCCATCGCCCGCGCGATCCGAGGCCAACTGCGTCGATGTTGTCGTGGAACTACGGGCACCCATGGAGTCGAATAATCCGAACGTCGCACAAAGACCCACCAGTACACCTGTAGCCAAGAGACACACCACAAACCAAGGCGCCCATCGACGACGTACAGACGATCCGGGCGCCCACATATCCACCAATCGAGTGGTTCCATATCCCGCGAGCACCCCACTCGCCAAGAGGACCCAGCAGAAGAGCCGTCCTGGAGCGCGAAAGGCCGACAATCCCGGAATGGACGCCAAGAGGCGATCCACACCGGGTATTCGGATGAGCACAAAATAGGCCAATGCCGCGCATAAGAGCCCCAACGACACACGCACAAGGGGAGGACGTGTCGCTTTCGAAGACAAAACGATGGCTGCCAGGACCGCGACAAACACCCCGATGCCCAGGAACTCCGGGTACCAGAAGTCGAGATAACTTGAACCCCCAAAAAACCGGGGACTGAACACCTCGACCAAATCATCAAAGCCAAAGGATTCGATGGACATATGCTCAGTCATGTCGGTCGCCGTGAGATCCGATCGCAGACTGTGCCTCCACAGAACATAAGCGGCCAAGAGTTGAGGGCCATAGAGCAGCATGCCCCACACGCCTTGAACCATGCACTGAAACGCCGCATGGAGTCGCGCTCGGCGCGTGGCGTGTTCCGGTCCCCCGATCGCAACCACCAAGGTGGCCACGAGCGTATACGCGACAAATTGCAAGTGTCCGCCATACATTTGCAGAGCCAAAAACAGGGCGCCCAGCGCCCAGTGACGCCAGGATCCGCTTTGGGCGGCGTTCCAGGTCGACCACAAAATCCATGGCATCCACGCCAGCGCAATCAGGCCGTGCAACGCTTGATGATAGAACAAGAAAAAGGGCGCGGCTGTGTACACAAGCGCCGCAACGGTCGCGCCCACACGAGAAAGCCCCCCACGTCGGGCCAGGAGAATCATGCCAGTGCCCGCCAAGAGGCTGTGCAACCAAACCGACCACACGATGCCGCGGGCCGCACCAAAGAGCCCCACAAGGAGCACGTTGAATGGGTAAAAGACCCCCACCTGCGGATTCGAGGCCAAGGGGTACCCGAGCATCATATCCGATGTCCAGAATGGCCAACGCCCGTCGGCCAGGGCCTGCTCCATGAGCACCCAATTGGGATGCACCTCCGTGAGGTACACATCCAGGAAATACGTGCCACCCCAGAGGGCGGGCGCGTGGATGAGCGAGATCACGGCGACCAACACCCCAAAGGGGAGCCATCGATATCCAACCTGGGCTGAGTTCTCGTTCACCACGTGCTCAGTGTAGTGTACGCAAGTACAGACGGAAACAAACCCCAGTCATTGACTCAACAGCAAACCGCCATGTGCCGCCGCTCGGATTCTGCAATGGGGTGTCTTCGGGAATGAGACGGGCACGAAATGACGGTCAATAGATGCGATCGACAAAAACTCCAGTGTAGTACTGCTTGAGGATGTCCTGGTAGGAATGGCCTTTATGGGCCATGCCCACCGCACCATCCTGACACATGCCCACCCCATGCCCGAATCCCCCTCCATGAAAGGAGAACTCCGCTACGTTCCCATCGGTGTTTCGCAACAAGTCGACCACGAAGAGAGAGGACCTTAACGACCCAAACATGGAACGTATCCTCAACTCGCCCGTCACGTCCACGCGAGCATTGGCCCCCTCCAACACAACCTGCAACGCGCGACCCGAAACGCCCCTTCGCATCACGTTCAACGAACGAATTGGGCCCGGATCGGTCGCATGAGTCCGCATCCAAGCCCGAACGGCATCTACTGCCACCTTGCGGTCCCAACGGAAGTTTCGGCTGCCCGCGGCATGGTGACTGCAATGGGTCTTGGGAGGGCTAAGAATCCACGACCTCACCGCCTCATTGTTGAGGAAATTCAATGACGAGCCTCCGTCCGCTTTGCCCTGTAGGGTTTTGGAGGGCCCACCCTTCCAAACGGTATGACTATGCTCCGTGTGCCCCCCGCAATTGGCCGAATACACCGAGTCCACAAGGCGATCATGGTTGAAAAGCACCAGCCCATGGGTCTCTTGGATGGAGCGAGATGTGCGATCATCCTCGCGTTTGGTTCCCGCATACACCTGACAGTGCACATCCGCACAAACCAGATAGGGATCGGCCAGGTGCCGATGGCCAATCTTGGCCAACAACTCGCCACGAGCAGTCACCGCCTGGGCCTTCAGTGCTTCATTCGGTGCCGACGCAATCATCTCCGCTGGCACCAGGCCCTTGAGCGCTGTTTCTACCGACACCATGTTTCCAACGACCAATCCCCCCGTTCGGCCCACAGTGACATAGAGAGTCCCACGGTACTGGCGGTCCTCACGACCGTGCCAATGAAATCCCTTGCCAAACTCCACCGCCTCCACGGTGATTGCGCCATCGGGATGAGTGGGTTCTAGCCACAGGACATCTCTGGCCCGTACCGTCATGAGTCCATCGGTCACGGAGATCAACGCGTTGGCGCGTTTGTTGATACGAGGAAACGCCTCGGCATCGACTCCATAGGTGCTGGACAGACGAGCGGCGGCTACGCTTGCCCCCTGTTGGCTGCCGTAGTCTTTCTCCGTCAATAACACAGCGCTTTGGCTTGAAAGCACCTTGCCCGCAAAACCAAATACACTGCCCATATCCAACGACTTCACCGGAATATGGCGGCCACGCCATTGTTTTCGTGCGTCTTGGATCTGTTTGAGGTCGCTCGATGGATAGGCTCCGAGACGGACATTCCAATGGGTTTCAGCCGGCCTAACGTCCTCGAGAGTCACCCGCCATCGCCGACCCGGCTCCGTGATGATTTCCGTCCCTCCAGGCCCATCCACCAAGATCCGAATGCGTCCCTTGGCAGAAAGTGTGACCTCTTTCTTCCCATCGACAAGCCCCAGCGTCACCATGGGGACGTTCGCCCGGTCGAAACGGATCTGTGTGCTGTAAAGCCCCCCCGCTCTGTCCGTGTGCGGAGGCTCTCCATACGCAATAGAAACAGCCCAAAAGGCCATGGTGAAAACAACAACTCGCATCGCGTTCCAGGCTAGGTTTTCACCTTGGTTCCCGCAAGAAAAAGCCTCTTCTTCGCCAAAGGGTTGTCCACCCAGAGCGCTTGTCTAGGCACTCCGTATCGGGTACACCTCTTCTAGAGTGGGGGTGTCAATTCCGTGGCCAATCAGCGATACCGTATCCAAGAAAAGCTCGACGTCGGCGGGATGGCCGAAATTTACCTGGCCAATGCCCATTCGGTCGGAGGTATCGAGAAACAGGTCGCCATCAAGCGAGTCCTGCCCAACTTGGTTCAAAACAAACGCTTCGTCGCCATGTTTTTGGACGAGGCCCGAGTGAGCATGAAACTGACCCACGCAAACATCGTTCAGGTGTTTGATGTGGGTCGTGCGGACGGAACATATTTCATCGTCATGGAATACGTCGATGGGCACAACTTGCGTCAGTTGCTCCAACGAATTGTCGAAACATCCTATGATCTCCCCATTCACTACGCAGCCTACATCATCATGGAGGTCTGCAAAGGCCTCGCACATGCTCATGACCAATTGGATCCTCAAGGCGAGAGCTTGGGCATTGTTCACCGCGATGTCAGCCCACCCAACGTCTTGCTCTCGAAAGCAGGTGAGGTAAAAATCACTGACTTCGGCCTGGCGAAAGCAGTCACCCAATTGGAAATCACTGATCCGGGTATCGTCAAAGGGAAATACAGCTATTTGTCTCCCGAAGCCGCGGATGGGAAAGAGGTCGATCACCGCGCCGATCTCTTTGCAGTGGGTATTCTGCTATGGGAAACCCTGTGCAAACGACGGCTGTTTCAAGGAAAAACCGATCTGGAGACGGTCGAATTAATTCGACAAGCGGAAATCCCATCCATTCGTGTGTTCAATCCGAATGTCACCGTTGAGTTGGAAGAGATCGTCAACAAAGCGTTGGCTCGCGACAAAAAACAACGTTGGCATTCCGCCCGAGATCTGGGCGATGCGCTGGCTGATTTCCTCTTTTCCAATCATCTGAAAGTCACAAATTATGATCTGGCCGAAATGCTCACCGAAATCTTCAACACGGACACGGTCGTTGAAGAGGAACCGATCCACCGAATTGAAGAAATTATTGAAGAAGAATTTGTCAATCTCTCCACATTGGGAAAATTGCCGGATCGAATGGAGTCGGATGCCGCTCGCCCCCTAGACGAGTTCGATTTGGAAGTGGAAGACGATAACCATCGGTTCACAGTCAGTGAGATATGGGCGGAAGTAGACGATGAAGTAGACGTCGGACGTGCTGATCTGGCCGCGCTCGTGGAACGTCTTCAGGCAGTTCCGTCCGAAAAGAAAGAGGAGAAGAAGAAGCACAAAGCGAAGCGACGTCGCCGCGCAACAATCAAGCGTGTCGCGCTCTTCATCCTGTGGCTCTCGGTCATCGGTGGAATCGCCACTGCAGTGGCCATGTTCCTCCAAAACAAGATCGAATTCTAAACGACGACGCTAAAAGTAATACGTAAAGCCTGCGGTACCAAACAATCCACCGGCTCCCACCCCAATACCAATCTCACCGGCCTTGTCTGCTGTGCCCGTACCGCTTGTGTTGAGGACCTTGCCTTCGTCGGGAATGATCACGATCACAAATCCGAATGACGTGTTGACTGAGAAGCTGTCGCTAAAGAAATACTCCACCATCAACGGTATTTCTGCGTTGATCTGCAGCGTGCTCTCGGTCGCCTCAAAAGTAAGGCTTACGGTCTCGGTGTTCACGGCATCCACCACCTTAACCGTCTGTCCCTGAGCGCTGGGCGCCGTTCGAAACCCCAAATCGGCACGAACTCCAATGGACAGATTCGCCGTGCGCTTTTGTACAAAGGCGTAAAAAACGCCCAAAGAACCGTTCACCGTCGTGGCGCTTCGAACGCCATCTCGCTCGAGAAGCGACACGGCCAATGTCGTCTCGATCCCTACGCTTCGTGTCACCCAATATCGAAAACTCGTACCCGTGACTCCACCAAGCGTCTGCGTCATACCAACGCCCAACTTGCCGTTCATGTCCTTGGCGGACGTTGTCAACGGAAAGGCCAGCAAGCACATCAACAGGAAGAGTGTCTTACGCACAAATGTGACCGTAGCGTTCTTTGACTGTGATTGGCAACAACAAGGCCTCAAAGCCCTTCGTATCGTCACCCAACGTGCCCTGACAGTTTCGTCTAGAACTTTAACCCCCTTTAGTGTTATAGGCGGACCATGAAATTCTTTGTAGATACAGCAGATATTGATCAGATCAAGCAAGTGGTCAGTTGGGGCATTTGCGACGGTGTTACCACCAACCCGTCACTGGTAGCGAAAACGGGCAAAACGCTCGACAGGGTTGTAGCAGAGATCTGTGAGGTGGTGGATGGTCCAATCAGTGTGGAAGTCACGGCGGTCGATTACGACGGCATGATGAGCCAAGCACGTACGTTTGCAGCGATCAAGGACAACATCGTTGTCAAGGTACCGCTGACCAAGGACGGCATCCGAGCCACAAAGACGTGTACCAGCGAAGGCATTAAGACCAACGTCACGTTGTGTTTTTCTGCCGGCCAAGCACTCTTGGCCGCGAAGGCGGGGGCGAACTACATCAGCCCATTCATTGGTCGGCTCGATGACTGTGGCAATGAAGGTATGCAAATTATCGACGATATCACCACCATCTACTCAAATTACGAGTTTGAGACGGAAGTGCTGGTGGCCAGCATCCGACACCCAATTCACGTGGTCGAAGCAGCTCGACTTGGAGCCGACGTTTCTACCATCCCCTTTGGGGTGTTGGACAAGTTGTTTGAACATCCATTGACCGACGTGGGCCTCGCCAAGTTCATGGCTGATTGGGAAAAAGTCCCTAAGTAAACAATTCTGTGAAGACTCGATGTCTAATGCTGACGTGGATTCTGTTCATGATGGCAGGTTGTCACTGTATCGTTGGCACGACGCGCTGTGTGAATGGGGAGTCACAGACCTGTAGGGATTACGGCGGAAAACTGGGGCCCATTAAATATGGCGGGGGGTGTCCCGAAGGACAGCACTGCAACCGGGCCCATCCAAACCGCTGCGTACCGAAAAAAACCAACAAGGCCAACGAGCAAGCGCACGTGCTCGACACTGGACGCAACCGGCTAGGGCAACATGAACGCCACAAAAATCTGTCGTTGACCCCGCTGGACAAGAACGCTGATGACACCCCCTGAACGGATTTCCTTCACTTCTTGCTGAAGATCCTGAAGAGTGCGCACATCCTGATCATTGACCTGCAAGATCACGTCTCCAGATTTGAGGCCTCCCCAGCTAGCGGGGCCTTTTGGATCCACGTTTCTTATCAATAACCGCTCACCAACCTTCAACCTAAGCCGTTGCGCCTTGCGCTTAGTCAGTCGCTCGACCTGCATTCCCAGTTTCCCAAGTGACGTCGCCCCGGAAGAGGGCCTCTTGGCACCGGTTCGAATCGCGGACGGGTCTGCCGGCAATGTCCCCATGGTGACCCGCACAGAAAGCGATCGGCCATCGCGCCATACATCCACCGAAACCTCTTTCCCGATGCCAGCCGTCGAAGCAATCCATGGCAGATCGGAAGCCTTTTGGATACGTTGATTGGAAAACCCTGTGATCACATCACCCGGGCGGATCCCGGCCCTGTCCGCCGGTCCGTCCTCAATCACTTCACTGATCAAGGCGCCATGAGCCTTGGCCAGGCCGCGACTCTTCGCAATGGGCGACGATACTTCCTGAATCATGACCCCCAGCCAACTGCGTTGAACACGACCCTGTTTGAGTTGAGGCAAAATCACTTTGACCATGTTGATGGGAATGGCGAATCCAATCCCCTGTCCAGCGGGATTAATGGCTGTGTTGATACCGATGACTTCGCCACGAATATTGATCAGTGGTCCTCCCGAATTGCCGGGATTAATACTTGCGTCGGTCTGAATGAAGTTTGCATACATTTGCCGGCCATCCGGATTAACATCTCGCCGGCCCTTCGCACTCACAATGCCCGCTGTAACCGTATGATTTAGCCCAAATGGGTTGCCGATCGCGATCACCCAAGAGCCGATTTCCATTCGATCCGAATCACCCAAAGGCACAGACGTCAACGCTTCGTTCGACTCGATTTTTAGCAAAGCAACGTCGGTTCGAGCATCTTTGCCCACCACCTCCGCTTGGTACCGCTTTCCGTTGGAGAGTTGAATCCTGATGTCTGAGGCTCTGTCCACCACGTGATTGTTGGTCAGAATCCAACCGTCGGCATGAATGATAAACCCTGTGCCAATCCCTCGATTCTGGAAGCGTCGGGGCATTCCCCCGAAAAACCGACGAAACTCTTCCCCCGACGGACTCCCCTGGGTCCGCACGCTGCGCTCAACAGAGATGTTCACCACCCCCGGCGACATCTGCTTCGACAATACGGCAAAGGTGTTCATACTGACCGGCCCATTGGGATCCACGCCCATAGGGTCGTCTTGCTTTTCTGTCCAAATTTGTTGGGCGAGCACATCCGGGCTGAGTTCAAGCTTCGCCGTGGTCGCTAATCCCACCACCACACCCAAACAAACCAAAACCATGCAAGACATGGATTTACGCAACGTCATACAAGATCTCCATTGAGTCATCGTTCAACGACTATAACCCGGCGCACAAACGACGTATTCCCGCCCTTCTTGCAGGCTGAACATCGTTCAATTCACAGGAAGCAAGACGTTGAACGTTGTCCCTTGTCCCACCCGAGAGGTCACTTCGATGTTGCCACCGAGGTTCTTGATAATCCTCAGACTGATGGCAAGGCCTAAGCCTGTCCCTTTTTGTTTGGTGGTGTAGAAGGGAATGAAGATATTGCCCAGCACTTCTTCTGGGATCCCGGGACCATCGTCCGAGAAAGAGACACTCACGAAGTTACGTGTTCGCTCACCCATTCGATTGCTCCGCGCATCGGTCAGCATGCTTCGTATCGTCACGATGCCGTCTGCGTCCAAGACCTGTAGTGCATTCACAGCCAAGTTGAGAAACACTTGCTTCAACTGTTCTGGCTCGCTGGAAATCTCGGGCAGCGTGTCATCCAAGTCGAGTACAATTTGTCCACTGTACTTGTTTTCCGCACGGATCACGTCGACCGTTTGCTCCACAACACGATTGATGGCTGTTGCCGTTGGGTTGGACTTGGATGGGCGAGCATAATCCAGAAACTGAGACACTACGGTGTTTAATCGATTGGCCTCATCCACAATAATGCGCAGCATCTCTGGATCCGGAGGGTCTTCGCTGGTTGTATCGATCAACTCCGCAGCCCCCTTAATCGCACCCAGTGGATTTCGAATTTCATGAGCCAGACCCGCGGACATTTCACCCAATGCGGCCAACCGATCCCGCTCTCGTACCGCCTCGAACAAACGAGAGTTTTCAATGGTCAATGTCGCCTGGGCCGCCAAACTGGCCAACGATCGCAACTCGTCCGATGAATAGGCTTCTCGAATTCGCTCATCGCGCACCGCAAGCAACCCCGCGATCTGTCCACCCGCCATGAACGCAACACAAACGCCAGCGTGCATTTGCTGCAGGATCCGGATGACTTCATCCAACTCTTCAACCACACCCGAACCCACCAACAGACCATACTCTTCCAGCTGCCGGCGCTCACGATCGAGATTTTCCGACACCAGCACCGACTGTTCACGCAACCGTTTGAAAAATGGGTGGTGAGTCACCCGATCCAGCCGTCGGATGGGCATGGGGCCGATGTGACCGTTGAGTTGATAGCCCGCGCCCTGGTTCTCCATCAGGTAGATCGATGCATGGGTGACTCGTCGGCTCACTTCCAATTGTTTGAGCACAACATCGACCAGCACATCCACGTGGATAATGCCCGCCATTTGGGCTCGCAAGGCTTCCAAATGCTTGGTAAACGCAAAACGCTCTCGGAAAAGCAAATGATTCATCTTGTCTTCCACAAAATGTTTCAACGGCTCATACAGAATGAAAACCACGATGGACGCGACGAGCGTATTGAACAAGAACAGATCGAGCTCCTTACGCCACCAGATCACCAACGCGGAAAAAATGAAGGCCAACACAACAGCAAAAGCGGCCATCACCAGCGACCGACCCAAGAATTCGTAGAGGTCGAGCACTCGAAATTTCAAGATCACCTGAAACAAGAAATACAAGAAGATTACGGTCAGGATGTTGCCGAAAAAGAAGTAGCCAATACCTGGCAGGTAATCGATCAACGCGAATGTGAACGCGATGGCCCCGGAGACCATCAAGTACTTCAATCGAGTCTGCTCTACTTTGGATTCAATCCGCTGATATCGCCGGTAGACGAAATACAGTGCGCAGTAGAGCGCAATGCATATGTAGGCGTACACCAGATTGAGAACAACCGTCGTGTCTTTGTGTACGTCCAAGAGAATCAGCGTGCCGAGACCCACAGACACGACGGCGAAAAACTCAAAGATCCGAAGGGTCAGACGGCTCTTGTCGGCAACAAATGCTCGAAAAAATCGGAGGGCGTTGAGTGGAATGCCCAACGCCACCAACAAACGGAACTTTTCAAGTAGGTCGGGTCCCCCACCCGTATACACAATGATCGCATCACTGAGATACCAGGCGACCAAGTTGAAATTGAATAGACTGTATCGAACGTAGAGTTTGTTTCGACGGTTCCGAAGGAGAATGTTGACGGCCAAAGCACTGCTAATGATGGCCGCAAGCAGCGCACTCTGGATTCGGATCCAGTGCTCCATGACTCGTCGCCGACCCTAGGAGACCGGTTGGCGTTGAGGTGTAATGACCTCACCGCGATGGTGCCGTGTTTTCACCGCCCAAGGGCGTCCTAGGGGCGGATGGCCCAACCCTGCCCAAGGGTGAAAGTACGACACAAGCGTGGGTGAGGATGCGTGACGCAATGTACTGTTGCCTCCTAGCCTTCGATCTCAGATTGAGAATCTCGCTCACGCTGTCTCAACCGAGATCGTAAATGACGGACCACTTTCCGGGCCACCGTAATACGGTTTGAATCGGCCGAATCTCCCGACAGGAATTGGTTGAAGTACGTAATTGCGTCTTCTACATCCCCATTGGCCGCATGCGCACATGCCAAATTGAACGCCACATCGATGGGAGCATCGAGACGCACCGATTGCAAGAGCACCTCCACCGCTTCCGGGTACTGACCGCCTTCCAACAAAATGCCGCCCAATTCGTTGAAGAGTAGACTCAAATTGCGCCGATTTCTCACGCGCACGACCGTGCACAGTCGCACCCCTTCGCGGAGCACAACCAATGCTTCCTCGATGGCCTGGACCTTCATATACAACTGGGCCAGTGCCAGATAAATGTCGGGGCGATAGGGCAAAAGTTGCACAGCACGCCGATAACTGACATTTGCTGCATCCAGATCGCCTCGTTCCTCTTGGATTCGCCCCATCTGGAAATTGCTGTCCGCATGATCGGGGTTGAGCGTAAAGACTTGCTGAAACGATGCAGCTGCCTCATCCTTTCGACCTGCCTTCAGTGCAATCCATCCGAGCTGATACGACGCTTCCACATGATCGGGTTTGAGCCCTCTGGTTTTCAGCAAATGGCGCCGGGCCTGGTCTGGCTTGCCCCGATCGATGTAGATGAGACCCAGTCCATAATGGGCATTGTAGTTCTCCCCATCAAATGAAAGGGCTTCTTGGAAGTGTTTTTTCGCTGAGGACTTGTTGCCCTTTCCATAAGCGCGCATGCCTTGGTTCGACAACTGCACAGAATGACTCTTCGTGCGCGAACATCCCGAGAACCACACGGATACCGCAACCACAGTAATAAACACGAGTGCTTGGCGTTGAAACGAGTACTTGGATTGGAAGTTTGCTCGCTGCATCGTCTGTGCCCAGTACCCCTAGCCCGTTGAATTATCGGGTCTTAAACAAGAATGGATAACTCACTGCGACAGCACCGCCGTTCTTCGGCGCCGGGAATCGCCATCGCCTCAGACGAGACACAATACACGATTCTACACTGCTGCTTCCCAGCGTGGACTTCTTGATCCCCGGCCTCATCACTTTGCCAGTGGGGCTAATGGTAAACCGAACAATCACCTTGCCCTCAAGGTCTTGTTGGGATTGAACCGCTTTCTTGTAACAGTAAATGATCGATCCTTTTTGGCGATTGATGTGCTTCTTGATGATCGCTCGATCCAATGCACCACCCGACACGCTGACACGTCCCGTCGTCACGACTGCACGTTTGGGCGAGTCTTTAAATTTGATGTTTCCGAAGCGTTTCCCTTTGCCCTTGCCTGTACGCAAGCTGTTCTTGTCCAACCCGCTGACAATGCCACCCACACCGCTGCTTCCGGCAGAGAGCGTGTCGCCCATCTCACCGACGTTGAAGATACCCCCAGCCGTTCCGGCGAGCATCGAACCCGTGTTTATCGAATCTGCCACGGTGTCACCACCGACTGCTCCTGCGCTACCAATAGCCGTCACTCGAATGGCCGGTCCCGCCATGCTGCCCATCAACCCCTCTAATCGGGCCAATTGCTGTGTGGGAATCAACCGCTCAGAGGTGTTCTTTGCGCGGATTTTTCGTTCTTCCATGTCCAGCTTGCGGTCATCGTCTGTCTTGGGTCGCTTTCGACGTCGAGTAACCGACACATCTTCCTGTTCTTCGTCGGGCGCCATATCCGCGTCCTTAACATTTTCCGAATCCATGCTGAGTTCTTCATCTTTGAACTTGCTCTCCTCTTCTTCCGGACGCTCGAATTCCTCTTCATTTTCTTTCTCACGCTCCTGCTGAAGAACGCTTTCAATGTGGAAGAAGCGGGAAAGCATGTTGTTTTCTTTCCGGCGAATCTGGATGTCATCGTGCGGCTGATAGAAAACGAACAAGAACATGATGAAGAAGTGGACCAACAAGCTGCCGACCATGGAGAACGCCATGCCGAGACTGGCCATCGTCCACACGCCGATGGGGGGTCGTCGCGGTACAATCACATGGCTGAGCAGCATCGAAAACTGACCAAAGCGCAGACGGCACTTGGTGCCGTGCTCGATAGGGATGAGGTTTCCCTTCGCGATCTGGGCAGTTCGGGCATCCTCTACCGTCAACGTCTGCCCCTTGTGAAGGATGTCGCCTCGGACTTCCTTCCGACGTAGATTCAGCGCCCACCCTCCGTGATACGGAACAACGAGCGGATAGGTACGTTTGCCCAAAAACTCTTGCGGCAGAAAGAAACGACATTCTTCGGTTTCACCAATGTGGATGGATTCACCATGACGCACGAGCCACAGGCCCCGGCTCAGCATGGTTCGCCAGCCTTCCATGTCCATGATGAAGTACAATGCGAGCCCCAAGCCCGCAGCGGAGAAACCAATCGACCATGTGATGGGCAAAGACAGCAACCAAACCGTGATCGCCAATACCCACAACACGAAGGGCACCAACGCGAAGAACAACAAGAAAACGCCGGAGATTGCCGGGGGGAAACGTGTGCGGATGAACGTTTCGACCTGAATGGGCGAATCTTCCCAAAGGAGAGCGCCTTCCAGTGCGAGCCGGCCACGAACGCTACTGCCATCAATCGTTCGATAGAAACCGTCCCGATTCATCTCCGTACGCGAAGATGGCGCACCCGTTTCTGCTTTTTTCTGTAGCTCGGATGACAAACGTACCCGGATGCGGGTAATTCCAACCTCAATGAGGTCTCCATCTGCCAAGTGCGCTTTGTTGATGCGCATTCCGTTCAAGCGAGTGCCGTTGGTACTGCCAAGATCGGTGACGGTCACACGACCATCGGAATCCACTTTGATAGCGGCGTGTTTTCGACTGATGTTCTCGTCATCGAGACGCACCTGTGCGCTGACAAGTTTCCCGATTTCAATGCGGTCATCGTCAAACCCCATTGACTCGCGAACATCATCGCCACTTAACAATTCTAGCTGGATCCGACCACTGGCCACAGAACCGGACTCCTAGATATCCTCAGCTGAGCGCACAATTTCTTTAATGAAGTCCATTCGGATTCGAATCAGACTTCGGCGTGCTTTTTGTCGCATGACTTCCACCATTGTGGCGTCAGGCTTTAAAACGTCCACTGTCACCTCATCGAGGTCAAAATTGAACTCTCGGGTCACAGGACCCTCCGTGTCTTTTGGAGGCGCCGCCATCAGCGCTGCGGACCACAATACACTCAAGAGCACAACAGTCACCGCAACCAATCGCATCCACGCATTAACCTTCTTCATGCAAACACACTCCACATCTCACGCACCGTGAGCCAAATAGTATACCCTAGACTTACTCTGTGGCCCAAGTACAAAGCCTCGTGTCCCATTGCGACCTCGTTGCTCAGACACCAAAATGCCACCAAAGTTCCATCAAAACGAACTCGGCCGCGTCATGGCGCGGTTTCGACCGGCGGTTCCGACTCACTTTCCGTTGTTGAGTCCGCTTTCCCCTCCGCCTTTGAGTCGACGGGGGTCGGCATCGTATCTGCCGGGGCTTCCGCAGCTTCTTCCTGTTCCATTCGGAGTACTTCAATGGTGCTATTGAGCCCCTTAATCCGCTTTTTCACTTCCCGCATCTTTGGATGCGTGGCGGGTGCAATGCGAAAAAACTCTTCGCAGCGAGCCAACGCATCGGCGTAACGCTCTTGGTATTCACCGTGTAGAATGCACAGATTGTATCGAGCGTTCACGCTATTGGGACGGACCCCCAACACTTTCTCGTAACCCTCCTGCGCTTCATTGAGGTCATTCAGTCCGCGATCAGCGATCGCATTGCCCATGGTGGCGTCAACATTGCCCGGCTCCAAAACCAATCCCGCCCGGAACTGCTCTCGCGCTGTGCTGAAATCCGAATAATTCAACGCCACCGAACCGTAGTTGAGGCGCGCTTCCACCAGAGCCGAATCATTCTCTACGGCTCGAGCAAAAGAACGAATCGCTTTGCGTACATCACCCAGCCGGATCCAGACCAAGCCCAATGTGTTGTGTATCGACGCATTGTGGGGATCAATTTCCAACGCTTGTTCACACACCAGGCGAGCGATCTGTTTCTGCCCGACGGCCAAATACGTCCGTGCGAGATTCTGGTACGCGTTCATGTCGTCGGCAGTACCAATCAATGTCTTTCGCGAGTATCCGACAACCTCTTCCCATGCCCCTCGCGCATGGGCATCCGAGGCCCGTACATTGTTCGCTGTCGCATTGTGCGCATCTTTGGCCATCGCTTGAGCCAAGTATGTGTTGGCCCCACCGCGACCCAATCTCAGCAACATCGCTCCAGCTCGACCCAATGCGGGCGCAAAGTCACCGTCTCTCTGAATAAGCCCTTTGTAGACCTGTAACGCCGCATCGAATTCACGCAAACGTTCGTGGATCAGACCCACATTGAACGTAGCCGCGACATTCGCTTCGCTGTTGCTGGATGCAAGATCGGAGAAACGACGAATCAGATCATTCGCCTGATCGCCTTGAGCGGACCAATCCCGGATCGACCTGGCGTGGGACACCAGCTGAGACAACTTCTCGATATGCGAGATGTTTTGCCAGACAGGCACACTACTATTGGCGCGTTGAAACACGGGTTGCGGGCGAAGCTCACGGGTGAATTTGTAACTCAGGTCCAGCCGTGCCAGATGCTTTTCCGCATTATCGCTGTATTGATTGAACCATTGTTTCTCACGGGACCGTTCCAGGCACAACTGATACGCTTCGATGGCCTGGCTTCGAATCTTGTTGGCTTTCTCGAAAAAATCTTCCTGCACCATCATCCGAGCCTCTTCGCCCAAACGTCTCGGAATAGGGGCACTTTCGATGGCCGCGGACAGATTTTCGTACGCTTGACCGATCCGATTGTACGCTGCAATTTCCCAGTGCGGTCGCTTAAAGGCAGCCACTTCATTGAGAATTTTGGTCGCTTCGACAATGAGATCCAACTTGCGGGTCAGCAACCGATTGAACTTCTTCTGCGGTAACTTGAGGCGTATGGCCTTCATCCGCGCCAACACCGTTTCGCCCTTACGGAACTTGGCCTCAGCAACCGCATCAGCCCCCATCACATCGATCTCAATGTCGCCTTTGGCTTTCTTAGCAAACTGATTGAAGAGTTCAATGGCCATGTCGAACGCCCGGTGGGCCTGCTTCTTCTTTTTCTTCATATTCCAATACGCTTTGCCAATCTTGGAATACGCAGCGATGACATGTTCGGGTTTGGCCTTATCGCCATAGTTCTTCAGGTATTTTCGATAGTGAACCACGACCTGCGACCAACGGAATTGATTCTCAAAGATCAGACCGACTTTGAAGGCGATGAGCGGCGCATCCTTACTGCCCGGGAATCGCTTGAAATACTCGTTGTACGCGCTGATCGCCTTGTCATAATGCCCCAAGGCCTGACGATACGCCGCTGCTCGTTTGAGCGCCTTTTCCAGACGCTTCGGGTTGTGCTTCGGATGGTTCTTGGCATAGAGCTCATAGTTGTCTGCGGCATAAGTGTACGCCGCAATGGCCTTGTAAATGGTCGCCACGTTGTAGAGCGCCTGCGGAGCGATGGGGGAATCACCCCGTTCATAATACAGATGTTCTGACGCTTCGAGCGCCTTGTCGATCAGCTTGGCGTTTCTGTACATGATGGCCGCATTGTTCAACGCACGGTCACCCAGCCTGGATTGTGGAAACGACTTGTAATAGTTCATGAAACAGTCGCCGGCTTTTTCAAAATTCTTGTCGAATTCCATCTGACGACAGCGGTTGAAGTCCCGAGCCGCCCGAATCTCTTTGATAACCTCACCCAGATCCCCAGAGGCAAGGACCGGATCTTGGGAGAATATTTCAGCCCACTTTTCGAGATTCTGGATATCACGAGTGACATTGAACACAGAGAGCAACAATCGGGCTGCTTCCGGTGTCGATGGGTGCTCTCGATGAGAACGGTACATCTCTTCCAGGTACGTCCTCGACTTGTCGAAATAGTTGTAATCATAATAGATTTGCGCTGCCGTATACTTGGCCTCCGCCACATCGTCTGCACCTTCAGGGGCCATCTTGATGTAGCGTGCGCATGCATTCACCAGCAGGGTTTCGGTCGCAGGGATCTCCTGCTCCTCATACTCGTCCTCTTCTTCCACAGACTTTTCGGTAGGCGCCACGACGTTGACCATTTTGAAGTAACTCAACAACACCGTGTGCGCCGCAGGAACGGCAAATTGACCCTCAGGTCGCAGCTCAATCACTCGTTCAAATAGTCGGGCTGCCCGCCCATACTCGCCCATTTGGAAGCCAAGAATGGCCACATTGTAGTTCATCGTGTAATAGTTCTGGGCGTCTGGGAACCACTTCAAATACTGCTCATACACATAGAGCGCCAGCAGTTGCGTGCTCTTATCGAGGGTTTTTTCCGCCTCTCGATGGTAATCGGTTCCGATCACCCCAAGCACTTCCTCCAATTCGAGCATTTCGGCTTTCTTGTCCTCGATGGGCATGCTGTCCAGGGTGGATTCAAGGGCGTTCGTCAGGTCTTTCAACTCGGCTTTTAGCCCCACCTTATCCCCACTCCGAAACGTGTTGTAGACCACTTGCCGACGATACTTCAGGGTCCGGTGGTCGTTTTCTGCCAGAACCTTGATGAGCTTCCTCAGCAACGCCGTCGAGTCCGTATAATTGGCGTCATTCCTGTAAATCGTAGACAGCCGCTCACAGAGCTTCACGTAGTATTTGGGTGCAATCTTCTTGAAGAATCCCACGGATTTAACGGGTGAACCGATGTAGGAATACGCCTCGACCATGTCGGATAGGGCTTCATTTTGAAGATCCAAACGATTGGGGAGGCCCTTGGCTTTTTGCGATGCAGTCCATCGAACGGTGGCGAGAAAGCTGTTGAGGGCTTTGTCTTTTTGGCCCAGGTTAAAAAAGCACCAACCGGTCTTATACATCGCAATGCCTTGAACCCGGCTCACGCCCCATTGTCGTACTTTGTCGAAATAGCGTATCGCCTCATCAAATTGATTGAGGGCAAAGAAGTAATCGCCAATGTTGAGCTGTGCGTCCGGGACGAGTTGACTTTCCGGCATTTCTCGAACCAGACGTTGGTAATACTTGTAGGCTTCGCTCGGCTGTCCGATCAGCGTCAGGTTGTGCCCAATGGCGTACAAGACCTCGTCCAGGTCCTTATAATCGGGGAAATTGCTCTCAATTTTTCGGTATTGTTCGACGGCTTTGAATTGCCACTGTCGTCGCAGTGACAACAAGCGCTTTTGCTCGCCTTGCAAGCGAGTCACTTCCGGCTTGTTCTTTTGTTCTTCCGCCTGAAAGATGGCCTCCAACAAGGTGTTGGACTGGCTCTGGTCAAAGTAATATTCGCTTTTCTGCCAAAAGAGATCAGCGATCTTGACCAAGATCAACGGATAATCAGGATCCGTCGGGTCCTCAAACTCAAGCATTTCGTTTGCCGTTTGGATGGCCGCTGCGAGCTTAACCGCCGCCAGACGCTCGCGCTTTTTTTGGGGCGTAGCGAAATCCACAGGGCCTTTGCGCTTCTCACGCGTTTTTTTCTTAGTCGCCGCATCTTTAAAGACCTGAACACCTGGGGTGTCCTTCGCCAGCTTACTGGTCTTTCTCTTCTTCTGGGCGTAGCCACTCTCAGCCAACAGCAAACCACACACGGCCACCGTGGTCAGAAAGCGAACACTCCGGTTGGATGCACACCACATAATCTACTCCAGCAACAGTAGGTCGGCTCGATAATCCATCAGAACGATCAAACCGACGAGGCCCCCGAACTATTTCGCATCTGAACAACGAGACTGAATAGCCACCGTATAGCTACCCAGTTCATCCTTCCAGTACTCGCCTTCGAATGGCCAATACATGTGTTCCTTATCAATTTCCAGACTACCTGCGGAAATGCCCACGTTTTCCTGGACGGCCCGATTTTGTTCAATGTCGCGTTTCTGGGCACTGAGAGTCTCAAATTTAACCTTCAGGGCATCGGTTAGATGACGACGCAAATCTCGATGCACCGATTGCAAACGACTCCGTGCCAGTGCGCCCACTTCACCCAGCACCAGCTCCCGGAATGCGGACAGTTCCGCCAAAAGGGATGCCGCAAGAGCGGTCATTGACGCATTTTGACTGAGCTTCTTGAGTGAGTGGATCTCTCGATTCAGATGCAAAATGAACCGAAAGGAGCGATTGAGCTTTCGGTCTGCCAACGCCGCATTAAATATTCGCTTCAGACGCAAGCTAAGGTCAGCACCTTGTTGGCTCATGCGAGCCAACCATGCGTAAAACTGATTGGGATCGCGGGGTACCTTCAACTGGGTGTCCAACTCTTTCCACAGATCGCGGTAACTCTTGATGAAACGATCGATCGACCTGAGCGTTTCGTCGTAGTGGCAGTGCCGATACAAGATGACCGATTCCAAAACCAGCGCCTCGGGAAAGTACTCTTCCTCAAAATATGGGGAGTTCAGCGTGTGCAAATTGCCCAAAGACCGACCATAATTGTCGATCTGGAAGTTACTCCAACTCACCTCAAGCAAGCTCTCCAACCAATCGGGCGAGTACTCTGGGATCTCGTTGTAGTACCGAATGGCCGCCCGGTAGTTCACGCTCGGATTCGAGCTAGGACCCGCGATGGTGTAATAAATTCGCGCCATACTGAGCAGAGCCATCCGGTACAGCTTCGCACCCACTTCGCCTTTGATCCCTTTGTCCTTCTCGTAACGCAAGATGGCTTTCATCGATTTGGAGGCCGGGATCGCGGCGTTTTTGCGCACATGCGTCACACCCTCGAGGTAGCGTGCCCGAAGATAGACATCTTGATTTTCGTGCTTCACCTGTCCCAAGGCACGCAGGGCTTCATCCAGATTTCCTTGATAGTAGTGGAACTGGCCCACATAGAAATTAATCTCACTCTTGAGCTCTTTGTTGTAGGCCGCTTCTTCATATTCCGCCATCCGCTCCAACGTTAAGGTCTCGCCGGGCGTTTTGCGGTGGACAGCGACCAACCACGGCAACACGTCATTGTAGCGAGCGTGCCGCGGCTCCGCATCCAACACACGTTCAAAATACGTATAGCTGGATTGGGAAAACCCCAACCGATACAAAGCGACACCCATCAAGTACTCTGCCTCGCGATAATAGCCTTCCGCCTCATCGCCTGTGTCGGTCACTTCCACGAGCTTCAGCAACGCTTCGTGATGCTGGTCCTTCCCCAAGAGTTCCGTGGCAGAGGCCGTCAAGGACTGATACTCCTCGACAGTGCGCAGTTCAGCATCTTCGAACTGCATTTCCTCTTGCGCAAAGGCGGTCATGGAAACACAACCAAGAGCCAGTATAATCGGGATTATAATCCGCAAAGGTCTCGCCACAAAGCCTCTCTTCCTTGAAGGAATTCCGTGTTCATGGTGCAAAGCCCCGATATTTTAGGGACCCAAAGCAAGACCTGTCAAGCTTACCGGCGTCGTTCATGGGCCTCCCGGGTCGGACGAAGCCGTGGGCATTTGAGCGCCGGTAGAGACCCGGTGATGGTCTGGCTTGACCCGTCGCAACGCCCTCGTTACGATCAGCGCTCTAATGGCGCAACAAGATAGCCCTATGCCTCAAACCGACACCACACCATCACCTGATTTGCAGCAGGTTGAGCTTGTAGTGGCCGAAATTTCTCAAGCCAAGACACACCTTGCTCGAGCCCTGAAAGCCTTTCAGACCGCAAGACGCATGGGATTTGTGGATTATCTTACGTTCTCAAAAGACGACATGAAGAACACGGGAGCCGAGGGCACCCACGTGCGAACCGCTCTGGAGGCCATTCGACACGCAGGGACCCATTTAGAAAGCGCCTCTCGATCGACTCTCGACTGGACCGACCCCACGCCGGAGTCCATTCGAATCAGCCATGCCCTCCGCCAGATGAAAGTGGAATTTCGGTCGCTAATGATTACAATTCGAAAACAACCGAATGCGCGACACATTTTGAAACACCTTAAAAGAGCGCTGGCGGCTGCGCCCATAACCACTACAGACAGCAAACGCTAAGAGGACAACATGCGAAACACAACACGGGCATTTTGGATTGGATTCGCTCTCTTGGCGGCGGTGGGATGCGAAGAAGAAGGGTTGTTCATGGAATGCCCGTTTGATGAAGCCATTGAGGCAAACTGTGTGTCCAGTGAAACGGGCGTTGCCCTGACCTGCATTGTCAAAGAGCATCCACAATGTCCCGAAGACATTTGCCTGCGCTGGGAAAGCGCAGCACAAGCGACATGCACGCAATCGTGCAAAGCGGCAACCGATTGCCCCAACGGTTCCCAATGCACGCCCTTTCAAGACAACGCCTCCACAGCGGATGAGACGACCACCGACTGTGCTCTTCAGACATGCTATTGCGTTCAGGACGCCGATCTAGGGCTTTAGTACGTCCGAACCCACTCGTCCGGCCGAAAGGCATCGCGAAGATGCCGGATACGTGGCAATGGCCTCAGCACCACTTCGACGATGGAAAACTCCAAACACCGGCCATGAGCCAAAGCCGGGTAACGATTCACAAATGCATCGGCACTTCCAACGATCCGCTTTCGCTTAGCGACCGTGACCGCCTCGGCCGGCGAACGCTCCCCTCGTCGCACGCGAGTCTTCACTTCCGCAAAGAGCAACGTCTTGAGGGACGTCGCAACAATGTCCAACTCCCCGGCTCGACAATGCCAATTGGTGGCGACCACCCGAAACCCACTCAAGCGCAACCAACCGCGGGCTAGTCTCTCGCCCCACACACCGCGACGCCGACTTCTTCGTTGTTTCTTCATCACCGACAAACATCATCGTGCAGTAGGCATGCCAAGGGACCCAGGGAATCTACACACGTTTTGGAAGGGCATGGTGGCGCGCCATGTGCCACTTTGGCACGCACTAGACCCACATTGGCATGGAAGCAAGCGCCTCAACGCCCAATTACCGGGGCTTCACTCCTCGAAATGATCGCCGATGGATTGGGCATGGTCCGTGCTCAATGATGGCTGCAAGGTGTGCTTTTGTCCCATATCCTTTGTGCTGCTCAAAGCCATAGTGCGGCCAGCGCTCGTGGGCCTCAACCATCCACCGGTCCCGAGTCACCTTGGCCAAGATGCTCGCTGCCGCGATGTTCTGACTCCGGCGGTCCCCACGAACAACCGCTCGTTGAGCCAGTCTCATGCTGGGGATCTCCATGGTACCGTCCACCAACACCAGGGCTGGTCGAAACCCCGCCCCAGTGGCCTGTTCTAGCGCCATGCGCATTGCCGAAAAGGTGGCGGGGAGGATGCCAATCCGGTCGATTTCTTCGGCCGACACCTGGGCAATCCCATAGGCCAAAGCCGCGCTCTGGATCACATCGAACAAGCCAACGCGCTTGGATTCGGAGAGTAACTTGGAGTCGGTCAGGCCCACCAAGGTGTGAGACGTAGGCAACGAAACCACTGCCGCGGTCACAGGGCCAGCGAGGGGACCTCGCCCCGCTTCATCAACACCGAGTAATGGATGGATAGAACGACGGCCCGCCCACGCTTCTAATTCGTCGGGCCGGTAGGTGTCTTTACGAGACGTCTTAGTCCACCTCGCGAATGCGGGCTTTCTTCCCTCGCAGTTCACGCAGGTAGTAGAGTTTCGCACGACGTACGCGGCCTTGGGAAATGACCTCTATCTTGCGAACCCGTGGGCTGTGTAAGGGGAAGATCCGCTCCACACCAATGGCGTAGCTGATTTTCCGGACGGTGTACGTGCTTCGGATGCCATCATCATGGCGGCGAATACACACACCCTCGAATATCTGAACACGCTCTTTGTCACCCTCGATCACTCGAACATGCACACGCAACGTGTCGCCAGCCCGAAATTCCGGAATGTCTTGTCGCGTTTCGCGAAGATCAATTTGCTTCATCAGATCCATGGTGCCCTCACTCGTAGACGCCAAATAAACGGTCGAGAATCACAACCACTGCTGCTCGAACTGAGAGATGGTTGTACCCACCGATTTCTTGTGGGCTTTCAATCGCCGGCAAGCGAATATCAGCCCGTTCAATCACTTCTGGAGCCATGCCATGGCCCGTTCCGAAGAGAAGAAGCGTCGGCTTCTCAGATTCTTGAAAAACCGTTCGAGCTTCTCCAAAGGACATTGTCCCTTCTCGCAGGCCTGCTCCAGTGACCACCAACGCCGGCTTGTGCCCCGTCTCGCGTTCAATCCACTCGATGGCGTCATCAAGGGAAGCCACAACTTCGGCACGTCGAAAGGCTTCTGCGCGAGTCGGCAATCGCTTCGCGCCCGGACCATCGGTCCAATGTCGAACCACTCGACTGACCAGCATTTGCTGGAGGTCAATGGGTGTAACTACAAAGAACTTCTGCACCCCGTAGGTGCGCGCCGCCCGTGACAAATCGTGGACATCCACGTTCGTCACCGCGGTTGCACTCACTTCCCCGAGCCGATTGAGCACAGGATAGTGAAGTAAGCCGAGAAAAATACTCAATTTTCCCTACAGATCAAGCAGTTTTTTTTCATTGTCCGACAGTTCAAGCTTTTCCAGCAGATCTGGGCGACGATCTCGGGTCAGAATTAACGACTGTTCATGTCGCCATTTCGCGATCGCCGCATGATCGCCATCCAGTAATATATCCGGTACCTTACACCCGCGAAACTCCCGGGGACGCGTGTATTGAGGATATTCCAAAAGCCCTCTTTCCAACGACTCGACAACCACCGATTGGTCGTTGCCCAACACCCCAGGAATTAATCGAGACACAGCCTCGATAATCACCAACGCAGCCAATTCACCACCATTGAGAACGTAATCCCCAATACTCAATTCGTCGTCGCAGCTGATCTGTGTCACACGGCAATCGATTCCTTCGTAGCGTCCACAAATTAGCACAATCGAGCCTTCATCTGCACGATCCGCAAGCGCTCGAGCGATGGATTGGTTGAATGGACGACCAGCCGGAGACAGTAGAATGGTTCGTGCCACAGGTGCTTGTGCGTTCTTGGCCATGGACTCCAGCGTGCACACGATCGGCTCTGCCATCATCACCATGCCGGCACCACCGCCGTAGGGGGAATCATCCACGGAACGGTGTTTGCCGAGCGCGTGATCTCGAATGTCATGGAGCCCAACATCAACCAGGCCGGACTGGATGGCACGGCCCAAGACCGACGTGCTGAGTGGTCCTTCGAAAAACTCGGGAAACAACGTTAAGACATCAAACTTCATAAGACGTCCTCAAAACGCTCTTCGATGTCATTGACCACAACCACGCGCCTCTGAGCCCGATCGATCACACAGACCATGTCCTCAATGACTGGGATCAGCAGTTCTCCTCCACCGCTCCGATCGATCACAAAGATTTCGATGTTCGTTCCAATCACCTGCTTGATCGTTCCGATCAAGTCACCGGCTTCCGTCTCCACGAGAAATCCCGGCATCTCATGATAGTAAAACTCCCCCTCACTGACTGGCGGGAGAGCAGACTTGGCCACAACGAGTGACCATCCTTTGCGTTGCTCCGCTTCGGTACGACTGGTTATCTCACGCACTTGTACGATTCGAACGCCTTTCTCACCAATGCGCTGTTGCCCGATGAGGTGAAGGGTTTCCTGCTGCCCTGCGGGGCCTTGGACAAGGAGCTCTTCCGTGTGATCCAGTTGGGTCGAATCGGGGTTGTACAGTACCAACCGGAACGATCCGTCGAGCCCCTTGGCACGACCCACACAGCCCAGGATGATCATCTCGTCGTTACCCGTCATGATCACACCCGATCAAAGAGCGCCCTGCGCGCGGCCTCCAGGACCGGACAGAGTGACGCTCTCTTGGACTGTTGAGCCAAAGATTGGGGGCGATTGTGGCTGAGATTGGGAAGTGAATCTTGGCGCAACGCACCACACACTTACTCGAGGATTTCCAGAACGGTTCGCTTACGAAGCTTGGTCGAAGCGGCCATGAGGATTGTGCGAATGGAACGAGCCGTACGCCCTTGTTTTCCGATCACTTTCCCCAAATCGG
>Ga0310121_10001105_pt1 | contig 28351 bp, 16 predicted proteins | sample CB27_Tmax_986_MG_FD_203504 | JGI IMG/M metagenome (GOLD analysis project Ga0310121, IMG submission 203504) | Marine microbial communities from Western Arctic Ocean, Canada - CB27_Tmax_986 | ecosystem: Environmental > Aquatic > Marine > Oceanic | place: Canada: Western Arctic Ocean | collected... | reverse complement strand
CATTTTTCGCGAGCGGCTCCACGGCGTCAAAGTGGAATCGATTTTTCATTACCGCCGGCTCCGCCATTTTCAGTGTTCTGATTGCCATCGTCCTGCTCCGTAACGCGGCAGAAATCGGCAAGATTGACCTGGAGGCACAGCGACAGCAGATGACTTTTCTCCTCGGTGCGCTGGCACTGGTCGCGATTCCCGGGCCCATCGCATTTTTTACGAGCGGCTCCGTGTTGACCGAATGGAAGCGATTCTGCATAACCGCCGGCCTCGTAATTCTCGGGGTTTCGTTCTATCTGTACCTGCCGATCGCCTCCGACCAGAACCCGCCCATGAACTGGGGATACCCCCGCACCCAGGAAGGCTTCTGGCACGCGCTCAGCCGCGGACAGTATGAAAAAATCCTGGTGATCAACAATATCCGCCATGCATTCGCCAATCCTGATCATTTTTTTCTCCTGCTGAAAGCGACAATTTTCGATTTCAAAGGCTTCACCTCGGTGGTCTCACAGTTTACCTGGCCCATGGGGATCTTCGTGGCAATCGGGTTTGTCGGTACCGGATTTATGAAATGGAGAGAGGTGTCCTGGCTGTTGACGACCTACGTTTCCTTTTTCTGTCTTACCTTCGTGTTCATGCTGTTCCAATATCCGGACCTTGACGTTCAAACACTCTTTATCGGCCGGGTTCAATATATCCAATCGCATGCGCTCTACGCTTTGTGGATCAGTTACGGCCTTATTTTTCTCCTGGCGTTCATAGACACGAAATTAAAGGGAAGTCCGGTAGTGAAGTACGCTGGAATCTCGCTGGCTTTCCTGCTTCCGCTGGTCCTGGTTTCAAGAAACTATTTTGACGAGAAATTCGTCGCTCAGTGTGGCGGGGCAGAGCAAAATGGCCACGATTTCGGATGGCAGTTCGGCAATTATCAACTTCGTGGCATCGAAGGAATTCGAGAAGAAATCAAGGACGGTGAGGAGCCTCCTCCGAGCGAAACCTACCCGCCTGAAATGGATCTGGATGCCATCTTCTTCGGCGGTACTGACCCCGGCAGATTCGTGCCGACCTACATGATCTACAGCGCCAAAGTGCGGGAGGATGTCTATCTTATCACGCAGAACGCGCTCGCCGACAACACCTATATGGCAGTGATGCGCGACCTTTATGGTGACCGGATCTGGATCCCGTCCGTTGACGACAGCAATAATGCCTTCAGAAAATATGTGGACGACGTGCGGGCGGGTCGCATTCCCCCGGGCGCCGAGGTCGTCGAGAAAGACGGCAGAGTAAGCGTCCAGGGTGTCCAGGGTGTGATGTTGATCAACGGAATCCTGTCCAAAAATATCTTTGCGAAAAACAAGCACAAGCACTCCTTCTACATCGAGGAGAGTTACGTAATCCCCTGGATGTATCCGTACCTGTCCCCGCACGGATTGATCATGAAAATCAATAAGGATCCGCTTCCAAATATCCCCGCGGAGATTGTCGCCAACGACCACGATTTTTGGGAATGGTATACGAACCGCCTGAAGAACAACCCGAAGTTCAAACGGGACGTCGTAGCACGAAAGACATTTTCCAAGTTACGAAGCGCAATCGGCGGACTCTACATTTTCCGAAGGAACTACACGGAGGCAGAGCACGCCTTCAAACAGGCCATCGCGCTGTATGATCTGAGCCCGGAGGCAAATTTCCGGCTCGCCGATGCCTACGTTCAACAACGAAAGTTCGACGATGCAATTGCGCAAATCGAGGAGTTTCTCAAGAAGGACGAGGGGAATGAAAAAGTTCGCACCTACTGCAATCAGCTCATCTCCACGAGAGAAAAGGATCTTCGGAGAGCAGAGTTGGAAGATCAGCTGTCGAAAGGCGCAGATTTGACTGTCGCAGCCGAGCTCCTCGGTATTTATCGCGACCTTGGCCAGGCGTCAAAATTTCAAAATCTTGCCAACCGCATCCTGGGCGACACGAGAGTGCCCACGGATTTTCTCCGGAAAGTCGGGGAAATCAGTATGAAGGGCCGGCAGTGGAATCTCACCCAGCGAGCCTACCAGCTCATGCTGGAGCGGGCTCCCAACGATTTCAGCGCGTGGATCGAGCTGGCAGCCGCGCAACTCGCCAGCCGAAAAGCGGAGGAAGGATTCAAATCTCTCCAAAAAGCGGTGGCAGCCGGAGGTGAGAGCGCACGGCGAATCCTGAGGAGTGATTCCCGGTTCAAGGCGATTTCAAACAACAAGGCTTTCCGGCAACTCGTGCCGCCCCCTGCTCCCCAAAGCCGCGCATTCAAGCTTCCAAACGTTAATTGATGCGGGTCCGTACCGCGCCTGGACATGGGCTAATGATTCGGCGCGGGGACATTTTTCAGTCGTCGCTCCAGCGTTGTCGTCTCTTCCGTTTGGTCCGCCGTAAGATCCTCTCGCACAATCAGTGCTTTCAGGATCCCTCTCGCAGATTCTATCCTCCCCTGCTGTTCAAGCACTTCAACAAGGTGAAGCTGAAAGGCGACCCAGTCTGGATTCAGTTCAACGGCGACACGCAGGGCCGCCTCCGCTTCTTCCAGGCGGCCGAGATGCATCAGCGCGATGGCACGAGTATCTTGTATGTGCGGGTCGTCAGGTGTTAGCTTCACGGCCTGGTCGGCCAGCTCAAGAGCTTCCTCATGCCGGCCCCGAATCGTAAGTATCCAGCCGAGACTGTTGAGGCCGTCAGCGGTCCGGTCCAGCTCGATACTTTTTCTGAAAGAAGTCTCCGCCAGTTTAATATTCCCCCGGCGCAACTGAAGCTTGCCAAGGGCAAGGTGCGCAAAGGAATGGTCGGGATCCACTGCGAGAAGACGGTTGACGTGGTCCCGCAGTACATTTCTCCGCTTTTCTTCAAGATCCAATTTCACAAGCCGTTCCAGCGCACTCACGGCGAATCCGGGAAAGGCAGTCAGTGCTTCAAGATTCTCGCGCAGATCCGCGATTTCGGGGTTATGAGAAGAAAGGGCTGCCAGCGTAAAATAGACGACCGGGCGTTTCTGTTCGAATTTCTTCAACTTCCCGGCGAGACGATCCACTCTGTAGTTGTTCCCATCCTCGAGCGCCAGGAACATGAGCAGGCATACGGGAAACTGCGAAGCCGGATATTGTTCGACGACCTCGGAGAGCATTTCTTTGCAGGCCTCGCGATTGCCCGCAAGCATTTCGACCAGCGCCAGCTGGGTAGTAACGACAGGCGGAGACATCCCTAGCTTCCCCAGTTGCAAAAACGTCGAACGGGCGAGGTCGAGGTCACCCCTTCGCATCGCGTTTCTCGCGAGACCGAAAAGCGCACCCTGGTCTTTTGGATTCTTTTTGAGCTGAGCAAGATAGAACTTTTCGCCCGCCTCCAGCTTTTCCTGCGGCTCCTCATCTCCGGTGGAAATGAGCTGCATGAACTCCTGCTGTTCGGTCCCGCCCCCGATCGCGCGCGGTATCTCGGGTATGCCCCGGAAGGGAAATCCAGATACGGCCCAGATGTGGCCTTGTGCAATCAACTCCAGCGGATTGCGCAGGTATCCGTAGCTATGCGACACGAGCTGGAGGTGAATCGGTCGCTCGGGATCTTCAATAATTTTTGACAGTGTTTCCTGCACAGCGTCAGCATCTGTCGCCTCGTTCTGTTGCGCGATGCTTACGAGGTTTGCCAGGGCGCTGATATTGTTGGAGTCTAGGGCTCGCGCGGACCGATACGCCGACTCCGCTTCGGTAGAGCGACCGATTTGGTCGAGAGCGTAGCCCGCATTGTTCGCGATTCTGCTCAGATATCTTCTCAGCCACGCGTTACGAACAGGAATCGGCTGCGGAGCTGAGACTTCGCTGTCCAGAAGGCTCCGGGTCTCCTCCCAAAATCGCAGTTGCTGCTCCAGTCGCGCGGGCAGACCCTCACTTGCGATGTCCGCCGTTCCCGCGAACGAGGCAAACTGCGGCACCGGGTCCAATCCGGCCTGGTACCACAGGTCCGGATTGATCAAGGTTATGAGCTTTTGATCCAGATTCCGGTCAAGGGAGATCCACTCTGCAATCAAGGGGACAATTCCGGCCTCGGCAATGGCCCGTAACTTCGGCTCCTCAAACATCGAGCGGTAGTAGCGTGCGTAGGGCTTCAGGTGCGCAAATTCCGGATTGATCAGGCGCAGTTGAAGGCCGCGATTCGCCGCCTCAAGCAGAACGGAATCGTCCAGCAAGCCCTGCGACAGTATCCATTCGTGTCCGGCGAGATCATCGACAATCGCATTCGCCACTCCTGATTCGGCTCTCCCGTACGCTGGATTCACCACGCGGAAATTCCAAAATCCTGCCCCAACAAAGATGACAATCAGAAGGATCGGCAAAAGCCACCGAAGAAACAGGCCGGGCGGACGCGGGGAATCGGGTTCGGAATGTTCATTCATCGTAGAAACTAGAAACCAATAGCCTGCGAGATAGCCGAACCACATTGCCGCAAGCACATAAGGCAGAACGGCGAGATGAGACAAACCAAGTATTTCGTAGGGCCCGACGTATACTTCGAAAAGGATCAGAATCCCAAGAATCGTGACGATGGCATGCAGAAATATGGATCCGAATACGGGTGCTGTGCGTCGAGCCTCGCCCTTAAGCGGAATCCCCATAATGAGAAACCAGGGAATAACGCACATGACAGAAATCAGGAGCCATCCGGATCCGGGAATCGATTTGATCAAAGACAATATCTGATCCTTTACAAACCAGAATGTCGCTTCCCCGAGAGAATCCATTCCCTGCCACCTTGCGGCATCCGTACGCACAAATTGCCAGGCGGCAAAAACAACAAAGCTGTACCCCAATAAACCCGAAAAGCTGATCGCCAGAACCCTCCGAACGGTCAGCAACTCCGTCCTGGAGAGGGCCACGAGGACATAGGCCGTGAAGAATGGAAGAAGTAGATAGAGAATCGCGTATTCGGTGGCACCGATGCCGTACACCATGGCCATGAGCAATAACCAGAAGAACCGGGATGTCTGCTGGAACCGAAGCAAGAGTACAATGGGAACGAGAATGAGAATCGCATGCAGTGCCGCTGGGTTTGCTCGCGTCGATATAAACCAAAACGGTGTGCTGAGAGTCAAAAACGTAGCGGCAGCCCCTCCGGAGATCAGGCCGGCGCTCCCGTGTCGACTCTGGATTACCTGCTCCTCACGGGAACGATCGTGGCGTATACAGGCCATGACATAGGCCATCAACCCAACCGAAACAGCCCCCAGCACCGCGCTGAGTAGATTCGCTTTGAAAGCCAGTGAACCGTGGGGATATTCCACAAAGAGCGTAAGCAAACGGCTCCACAGGGTGTGACGAATCCCGGGAAACGGATTCAATCCCAATCCGTGCGCCACGTACTCCACGGATTGTACGGGATATCCGAATCGGCAGAGGGTGAGATAAAAAAAGGCGCCCGCAACGAAAGCGGAGATCACTGCGAAAACGAAATTTCGCCCCGTGGATTCTCTCTGTGTCGCCGGCATATGCCCGGAAATCCCTTCAACAAAACACGCGGCAATTCGCCTGAGTGAATTCAGCAGGCGTTTCCGCACGTTGGTGATACTAGTACCTAACAATGGGCCAGAGTTCAATACAGTATGGCCCCGGCCCGGATCTGCCGCTACACTCGGACTGGACCATGACTCTACCGATACTTTTCATCTTCTGCTCATATCTCCTTGGCGCCTGCCCTTTCGGCCTGCTTATGGCGCGAGCAAAAGGGATCGACATACGGGCCGCAGGCAGCGGAAATATTGGGGCCACCAACGTGTTTCGAACTGTAGGAAAAGCCACCGGGATTTGCGTTTTTCTTCTGGATACGGTGAAAGGGTTCGTTCCGGCAGCCTTTTTTCCTAAGTTTGTGGCGTCCGAGTCCGGTGGCCTGTTCACGCCAACCGTGCTGGGATTGCTGTGCGGCGTCGCCGCCATCATTGGCCATAATTATCCTGTATATCTGCGATTCAAGGGAGGCAAAGGGGTTGCCACATCGGGGGGCGTGGTTATCGGGCTGGCCCCGATTGCCGCTGGTATTGGTTTTTTAGTGTGGATCGCGGGTCTTTTGGTTACCGGATACGTTTCAATCGCCTCTATTGCATCCGCAATCGCGGTGGCGGCGGCGGCATGGGCAATATTTGCGGAGCAAAGCCTGTTGTTGCCCATCGTTTTCAGCCTGCTGGCGGTATTGATCGTATGGAAACACCGAACCAACCTATCGCGACTCATGCGCGGCGAAGAGCACCGGTTTAACACCTTCAAACGAACGTCAAAACAGAGGGATAAGCTATGAAAATATGCGTTCTCGGCGACGGCGGCTGGGGAACTGCCCTGGCCATTGTCCTTCACAGGAATGGGCATTCGGTAAGGGTGTGGGGTCCTTTCCCGGATTATTCGCGAGAAGTGGAAACGTCGCGGCGCAACGAAAAATATCTCGCGGGCGTTGATTTGCCGGATGGGCTTCGATTCACCGCGGATCATGAAGAAGCCGCCAGGGACGCGGATGGCATTGTCATTGCCGTTCCATCCAAGTTTTACCGCAATGTCATGGAGCAATTTCGAGGACGGGTGCCCCCCGATACGATGGTGGTGAGCGTAACGAAGGGCCTTGACGCTGAAACGTACGGTCGAATGAGCGACGTGGCGCAGGAGGTACTTGGCTTGAATTCCGTTTGCGTTCTCTCGGGACCGAGCCACGCGGAGGAGGTGGCGCGTGGCGTACCGTCAGCGATCGCTATCGCCTGCCCTGATCACGACGATGCGGTGCGCTTCCAGTCCATCTTCAATTCACCGGCGTTCCGGGTATACACCTCCACGGACATCGTCGGCGTCGAACTTGGGGGCGCCATGAAAAATGTCATTGCTGTGGCGGCGGGAATCAGCGACGGGATCGGTTTTGGCGACAACACCAAGGCTGCACTCGTGACCCGTGGTCTCGCGGAAATCTCGCGTCTCGGCGCTGCGCTGGGAGCGCAGCCCACCACTTTCGCGGGATTGAGCGGGATCGGAGATCTTATTGTCACATGCATGAGCCGGCTCAGCCGCAACCGCGGGGTGGGGGAACAACTGGGAAGCGGAAGGTCGCTGGAAGAGATTATGGGAAGCATGGAACAGGTCGCGGAGGGAGTATGGACCTGCGTCACTGCGAAAAAACTGGGGCAGGATCGGGGCGTTGATTTACCGATCACTGCAGAGGTCTATGCGGTGGTTCACGAAGGGAAGGACCCCCGAAGAGCCGTTCAGGACCTCCTCGCCCGGGATCCGAAGCCGGAACGGGATACGTAGCAGTGGCTACTATCCAACGCTCTCGCGACGCAAAAGTGTGAGATAAGCGGGTTAGAGCAGAAACTTCCGTCTTCAGGAATCGGAGAAAAAAAGAGCGCCCTGGCCGTGCGGCCAAGGCGCTCCAGATCGAGTATACAAGTTTTTGATCAGTCCCGGCGTGCGCGACGAATCGCAATCATCATGCCGGAGAGCGCGATCAGCGCCAGCGTCGTGGGCTCAGGAACTACCGTTCCGGTCATCGCCTGCGGGGTGCCTACGCCCGTCGCGCTTAGACCCACGATTCCCGAGGGAGGAATCGGCGGACTGGAAAGATCCACATCCGGCAGACCGCTCGTGGCAATCGGCGTGGACTGGTAGTACCGGTCTCCAGCGTCCGCCGCAGCGGTGTCAAACAGACGGAAGTACAGGAACCCGTTGTTGATGTCCGCGCCGCCTACATCGCTATCGGTATGTTGCGTCGCCGACGCAGCTTGATCCGAATAGTAGATGTATCCGAAGTTTTCTGCATAGCCCGTGATCGGAGTGCCCGCATAGCTCTCGAACAGCACGAAATGCCCAGATTCTTCTCCGCCACCCGTCGTCGCGGCTTGCGTCGGTGCCGACGGGCCCCAGATCGCCTGGTACAGGAACCCAAGGTCCGCATGCGCGCCATTCGTGAAGTCGCCGCCGTCGGCAAACGTTCCACTCGCCGCCAACTGGTAAGCGATGTCTGCACGGCTGCTTATGCTGCCGAACGCCACCACCATCCCGATTACTGCTACATATCTCATCAGTCTCATTATTTGTTTCTCCTTCTTAGTCTTCTAAGCGTTCTGTTCGTTATCTTTTTCCAAGTTTAAATCAAGGGAAGGCGTACGGCTTCAGCTCTGTCCACGTATACCCGCCGCCAGAGGTGTTGTCGTAGAAAAATCCTTCGCCGGGCTCAATCACCTCAGCCGGGTTCGACCAGCTGTCAGGATTGCTCTTCGCGCCAGCCTGGAAGTTCGCCACATCGTAGTTCTGGATCCCCGCGTCCCACAGCAGAAGACGATCACCCAGCACCGCGCCCGTCGCAAGCGTCGTGCTCGTCCAATCAACGCTCGCAGGGTACGGATAGCCACCTCCGGTCAGCGCCGCCGCAATCGCTACGTCCGTTGATCCAGAGTTGTTGTTGTCTCCAGGGACTTCCCCGGTCATGAACACGTCGTAGCTGCCCGATGCCCCACCGGTCGCCGCTTCAATGAAAAATCCATCGCCGGGCGCTATCGGATTGTTGTCCGGTGCCCACGAATCAGGGTTGCTTTTCGCGCCCGCCTGAAAGTTCTCGATGATATAGCCCTGCGCAGCTGCATCCCACAGAAACACGCGACTGTTCAGCGGAAGCTGAGTCCCGATCACATCGCTTACCGTCGTCGGATTCCCGTCGATGTCCAGAAAATCATACGACACCATCGCCAGGGCACCTTCGTTGATCGATACTTTCACATATCCTACTGCGTTCTGACTCAATACGTTTGTCTGCCCAAAGGACCAACTCCCGCATGCCAATAGAATTCCAATTGCTACAGACAAGCTCCTCTTCATTTTTTTCAACGCCTCCGGTGTGATGGTTATGGCTTTACTGCTGATATTGCACTTTTAGACTAGATTCAACATAAGCCGTACTGAAGGGGGTTGTAAACCCAAAACTTAGATTTTTTTTTGAACGGAGAGGATCCGGGGATCCCTTCGAGGATTGGTGAATAATCAAGTTGAATTCGTATTTTCCTCTGTATCAAGGAGTTGAGCAAAGGGGTGTCACGAATCCGGGTACATATTCCCTGCTAATAAATAGGCGTAATTTCTTTAAAAATTCACTTTCCCTAGTAAAATACGGGGGTTTGATGATTAACCCCCTAATGTTTTTCCCTGAAATGACGTTACCTGTCCTCGGATATATCGGCCCCGGAGCAGGATTTGCCTTTCTGGGCTCGTTTCTTATCCTGGTAGCGGCAATTCTACTTGTGCTCGTAGCCATCATCAGCTGGCCCTTTCGTGTATTAGCTGCTGCATTATTTCGCCGGAACCACAAGAGAACGAAGTCCGACACCCGTCGGGTGATTGTCCTGGGATTGGACGGGCTGGACCCCCGCCGTTGCACCCGGATGATGGAAACGGGCGCCCTACCGAACTTTGCGCAACTCAGAGATCAAGGATCCTTTCGGCCGCTGGGCACCACTAATCCGCCGATATCCCCGGTGGCATGGTCCTCTTTCATCACCGGCGTCAATCCCGGGAAACATAGAATTTTCGATTTCCTCAACCGCGATCTGACAACGTATCTGCCGGAACTTTCATCCACCCGGGTCGAATCGGGAACGGGGAACCGACAAAGCGTCATCTCGCTACTGCGCAAGAGCAAACCATTCTGGCATGTGCTGGCGGAGCACGGCGTATTCTCATCCATTCTGCGAGTCCCGATCACATACCCTCCGGAGAAATTCCGCGGCGTGTGCCTCGCGGGAATGTGTGTGCCCGACCTGCGCGGATCACAGGGCACCTTCTCTTGTTTTTCCACGGGAAGCACGGATGGCATGGCGGCCATCGGGGGTGATATTCAGCCAATCAAATTTCACAACCAACAGGCGAAAACATTCCTGCCCGGGCCACCCTCGCCACAAGACGGCACGGACGAACACTACCGGACACCCATCGTGATTACACTTCGCGAAGAAGGACGGGTCGCGGTCATCAAGGTATCGGGCCGGTCAGTCCCGCTTCGCGAGGGTGCCTATTCAGAGTGGGTCCAGGTGCGGTTTCGGGTCGGCGCCTGGAGAAAAGTCCATGGCATATGCCGCTTCCGCTGGACCGGGAAAAACGAGAAGTTCCGTCTTTACGTTACACCGGTACATATCGATCCGGAGCGGCCCGCCCTGCCCATTTCGCATCCCGATTACTATTCCGTTTACCTGGCCAAACTGATTGGATCGTACGCGACGCTAGGACTGGCCGAAGACACTTGGGCGCGGAATGAGGGTGTCATAGACGACGAGGCCTTTCTCGAACAGGCGTACGCGATTCACGATGAGCGGGAGCAGATGTTTTTCGAATCGGTGAAGCGCACCCGCAAAGGCTTGTGCGCCTGTGTATTTGACGCTCCGGATCGCATTCAGCACATGTTTCTGCAGACGGCGCACGATTACGACAAACCGACCAGGGAAGGATTGGAGAAATCCTACGAAGAGATCATTGACGCGATGTACATCCGGATGGACGAACTCGTCGGCAAATTGAGCAGGCAGATTGGCAAGAATGATGTGATGTTTGTGATCTCCGATCATGGGTTCACGACCTTCCGGCGGGGCGTGAATCTCAATGCGTGGATGAGAGAAAACGGTTTCCTGCAGGCACGCGCCGACAGCGGGGACGCACAGTATCTCCAAGGCGTCGACTGGGCGGAGACCCGGGCGTACACGTTCGGGCTGAGCGGAATCTACGTCAATCGCGCCGGCAGAGAAAAAGAGGGAATTGTCGGGGAAGATCAAGTGGGCCCCCTGAAGAAAGATCTGATCGCCAGGCTAGAGGCACTCGTCGACGATCAGACTGGCGGCAAACCCATTCGACGCGTCCTCGATGCCACAGATGCCTACCATGGGCCGTATCGGGGAGATGGGCCCGATCTTATTGTTGGGTACGCAGACGGGTACCGCGCCTCCTGGGAGGCAGCCGTGGGCCGTGCCGACGGCCCCGTGTTCAGCGACAATCGAAAGGCATGGCGCGGAGACCACTGTGTGGATCCGGAAATCGTCCCCGGAATCTTTTTTGTGAACCGGGAGGTGAAAACAGAAGAGAAATTGCAACTCCTTGACCTGGGACCCACGATTTTAGACCTGTTCGGGGTTTCCACCCCGAAATACATGGACGGCAAACCCATTCCGCTCGAGAAGCCGGCGCAGTAGGACTTTCTTTCGTGGCGCAATACGGTATACCCCAGTGGGCGAGAACGAAAACGGCCAGTGACAACAATGAATCCGAAACCCGATTCCCGACAGAGTTCTGCGGGTCGCCTGACGCGTAGAGAGTTCGTTCAGGCTGCGGCGGGTGTAGCCGGAGCGATGAGCACTCTGGGTTTCCCTTACATCGGCCGGGCGGCGGCCGGCGGCGGCGTCAATGGCGTCATTGTGCTGGCGGTAGACGGGATGGACCCCACCCTGCTGGCGGATTGCATTCGGACAGGCCTTACTCCCAATTGCAAGCGACTCGCCACCCGGGGGGTCACACGGCTGGGTACGAGCGACCCGCCGCAAAGCCCGGTCGCCTGGTCCAATTTCATCAGCGGAGGAAATCCGGGCATTCACGGAATTTTCGATTTCATTTCAATGAATAAGGATGCGATGGCGCCACAGGCGGCAACCGGTTCGGCCGGCGGCGGCGGCGTCACTCTTCCTGTTGGCCCCTACGCCCTGCCGTTGTCGGGAGGGAAGCCCGACTTTGCGAGACAGGGCCCTACGCTTTGGGACTTGATCGACCGGGCCGGAATCCCGTCCACCGCGTTTCGTGCGCCGGTTAATTTTCCTCCAACGCCAAGTGGGGCCAATACGGTCTCGGGCATTACGACTCCCGACATTCACGGAAACTATGGCGAGTTTTCCTTTTACACGGAATCTCCCGATGAGAAAGACCGGCTGCCCCCCGGCGGTCGAATCGTGAGAGTTCCGGTGCTCGACGGAACGGCAGAGTGCGAACTTCGGGGTCCTACAAACTCACTACGCCGCGACCAGGCCGGCGTCGACTTGCCTTTCAAAGTCGAGTTGAACCGTGATCGATCGATGGCTCGCATTCGAATCCAGGACACCGAGTTTCTGCTTCGCTCCGCGGAGTGGAGCGACTGGGTGGAACTGGAGTTTTCCCTGATTCCTCACATGGCATCCGTAACCGGAATCTGCCGTTTCTTCCTGAAGCAAACCGAGCCGTACCTGGAGCTTTACGTTTCGCCGGTCAACATCCATCCGGGAAACCCCGCCATGCCGATCAGCACCCCGGACGATTATTGCCGCGAACTCGTTCGGGACGTAGGTCTGTTTTATACGCAGGGCATGCCTGAGGACACCATGGCACTTTCCGCCGACGTATTTTCGGACGACGATTTTCGCGAGCAGGCGACAATGGTCCTGGAAGAGCAAATGCGGTTCACGCGGCACGAAATCGACCGGTTCCAGGGCGGTTTTCTTTACTCCTACTTCTCCACCCTGGATCTGAACTCCCATATGTTCTGGCGGACGCTCGACGAGCAACATCCGTTGTACACGAAAGAACTGGCCAGGCAGCACGGCGACTTTCTTCCGTCATTGTATGCGCGAATCGACGATGCCGTGGGCTGGGCGCTGGAGCGCGCGGACGACCGTACCCTGGTATTCGTCGTGTCCGATCATGGTTTCGTTCCGTTCCGGCGGCAGTTCAATCTCAACGGATGGCTCATGGACAATGGATACGCCGAGCCCTTTGACCGGCACGATCGGGAGACAGCAACGTTTTTCGAAAATACAAAATGGCAAAGGACCAAGGCGTACGGCGTGGGCATCAACACGTTGAACATCAACGTCAAAGGCCGCGAGCGCGACGGGATCATTTCGGCCGGTGCGGATTTTGACGCGGTGCGCGAGTCCCTGATCCGCAAGTTGCTCGATTACGTCGATGAGGAAACCGGCGAGAACGTGTTCAAGAACGTACACCGCCCTGAAGACATCTACGCCGGCCCGTGCGTGGAAAGCGCGCCGGATTTGATCCTTGGATACAACGAAAACTATCGAGCATCGTGGGACACGGTACTCGGCGGATACCCCAGGGAAACGGTGTTGGACAACCTGGACCCCTGGAGCGGTGACCACTGCATGGACTCGTCATTTCTATCGGGCGTCCTGCTTTGCAACCGTCGGATTCTTCGAAATGCGCCCCGCATGGTTGATCTGGCGCCCACGATCCTCTCCGAACTGGGGGTGTCGGTTCCCGGGATCATGGAAGGCAAGTCGCTGTTCGCCGGCTAGTCAGGGGAATCTGTATGATCGAGCGAGTGAACCAAGCGGGATTTCAGCTGACGAGCTGGATCATGGCGCCTTTCGAAAAGACCTCTCCGTGGGTGGGCATCTTTGTGTTTTCCCTGTTAACGGCGGTGGCGGCCCTTCTCGCATACAAGTTCTGTTCCAATCAGCGCGTATTGAAACGCCGCAAAGGGGCGGCGGTGGGCCGATTGCTGGAGATCCGGCTCTACCAGGACGACCTTCTCGGCATTTTTGGAACTCTGGGCCGGCTCGGCGGAGCGACTTCATTGTATCTCTTCGAATCATTCAAGCCGGTGGCGATCCTCCTGATCCCGGTTCTACTCCTGCTGTTTCAACTTTCGTGCTGGTACCAGTTTCGTCCTTTCGATGTTCAGGAAGGCGCGCTGGTGAAGGTGGAGTTTGAAGACGGTAAAGCAATCGACCCGGCCGAACTCCGGTTGGAATCATCCGCGGGAATTTCGATTGAAACCGATCTGTTTCAGTCGCGGGACGGGCGGGAGGCATTGTGGCGCATTCGCGGCCATGCCCCGGATCCTGAGGGATGGGTGGAACTCGCGTCGCGCGAGGAGATCCTGCGAAAGTCCGTTTCGGTGGCGCCCGCCGAACTCACACCCATTTCGCAGCGCCGGCTCCGCGACAGTCTTTTCGGCCGGCTGATGTACCCGAAAGAGCGCGGCATCCCAAAAACATCCACGGTTCAATCGATCAAGCTGAGCTACGCGAATGCGCCCCTGTACATGGGGTCGCGCGAGATCAACTGGATCGTTGCGCTGTTCATTCTTTCCATCGCGTTCGGCCTGCTATTACAGAAGCCATTCCGAGTGGAGTTTTGACGTCATGTCCCCCAAAATAAAAATAGAAAAACCCCTGTTCGACAGGCTCGCCGAAGCGGCGGAGGCAGCCGGCTATTCATCCGCCGAGGAGTTCATTCTCCATGTACTGGAGAAGACCGCGGCCGATCTGCAAGACGCGCAGTCGGAAGATGAGGTTCGCAAGCGGCTGCAGGGGCTCGGATACCTGGAGTGATCAGTTCAGGCGAAGCATCAGCGCGCCTAGCTGCTCCAACTGCTTCGGTTGAAAATCTGATTCGCGCAATTTCAGCGTAGAAGCCACGTTTCTAGCCAATTCGATTTCGTTCTTTGCGAGATGAAGCTCCAGCAGGTGCAACTGGGCGGACAGCATCTCCGGCGCGAAATCCAGAGCGATATGAAAGGCCGTTTCCGCCTCGTCGTAATTATCGGTCCGCAGGTTGCAGACGCCCAGCGTATCCCATCCCGAAGCAAATTCAGGCGCTATCTGAACGGTCTCCAGGGCGAGTTGGGTCGCATCCTCATAGTCTCCCTTTTCCTGGAGTAACCACGCCAGGTTGTTCAATGTCCGCGGTTTCCGGGTTTGCGACAGAGACCTGCGATAGTGTGCTTCGGCCTCCTCGTTTTCACCTCGAACCTGGTGATAGATACCGAGGGCAAACCTGGCCACTGAATTATCGGCATCGTAATTAACGAGTTGTACCGCATGCCTCTTGGCCACATCTATTTTACCTTCTTCGAGGTCAAGTTGGATCAGGTACTCCATGGTGGTTGTATCGGCCTGGGCCAGTTTAAGTGCCTGCATAAGCCACAATCGCGCATCGGAACGATTTCCGAGCAGGCTGTGCGTAGCTCCCACTTCCCTACACGTGCGCGCCTCCACCGGCCTGGCCAACGCCTCGCTCTTCAATAGCGCTTCTGCGTCCTTCCTGTTATCCTTAGCCTTGATCCGGGCAAGGAGAGCGGTTGGCCACTCGAGTTTCGGATATTCCTCCACATTTTTCTCGAGCAAAGAAACTCCTTTCTCCAGATTGCCGTTCAGGAGTTCCGCTGTTGCCAACTCCATTGCAATGAGAGAGGGTTCCGCACCCGCAACCTCCGCCTTTTGAAAAAGTATCTTTGCGCCTTCCAAATCCCTCCGGGCGGCGGCAAGACGCGCCAGACCGATGATTCCGGTCACACTATTCGGATCGTTCTCCAGCATCTCTTCGAATTGCGCTTCGCTTTTTTGCCAGTCATCCGACAGGAAATAGAGCGAGCCTAGGATTCCCTGCATTCGTGATCCCGACGTCCCCAGTTCCTTGGCGCGCTCGTAGGCCTCAATGGCGCGACCGGGCTGGCCCGATATGGCCCAGGCGTGCCCCATTCTTCGGAATACAACCGGATTGCGCACATAGCCGTCGACAGAGGACAACGTCCAGATCCCGGTCTTCTCGCTCGGCTCCTCGAGCCACTCTTTGAGTTCCTGCTCCAGCACCCGGAAATGAACGGATTCGAGCCGCTTGTTGAGGGCGTACAGATTGAGCAAAGCGCTGACGTTGCCCGGATTGATTCTCCGGGCCTGTTCATAGGCCATGACGGCCATCGGATCTTGCTCGAGATCCTCCATAATCACGCCAAGATTGTTGGCATTCTTGGCGAGAATACGCCGAATCGTTTCCTGCCAATTTTCCAGAAACGCGTCCGGCGGGAAAATCTCGTCCTCCCACAAAAACGATGCTTTCGCCCAAATTTTTCGATGCGTATCCAGGAGGGCCTCTGCATCCGCTTTCTCGATGGCTCCAGAACGATAGTAGACTCCTTCGGGAATCGGTTTCAGATCGAGGGCAACCACCGCATCGGCGGCGGCTACCGCGGCGATTTCATCCGCGCCTTCCGGCTCCTTCGCAAGCCATTCGCGGAGCATGGGGATAATTCCCAGGGGAACAACGGCCCTGATGTCAGGATCGGCATGCAGGGAGCGGAGGTAGCCATGATAGGCTGAGACACTTGCCATTGCCAGGTCGATTCCCTTGATCTCTTTTCCCGCATCTTCGGCGGAAATACGAATATGGCGCAGCAGGTTGCCCACGCTTAGAATCCAGATTCGTTCCCCCACCTGGTCAACAACCAGATCCGCGTACCGGGACACGAAGTCGCCCCTCGCAGCATCGGCCCGGCGCCAATTATACCCGAGCGCGCCAACCAGGATGCCTGCAAGCAGCACAGTGTAAATCGTGGAAGCCTTTCGCCGGAGATATCTTAAGTAACGACCCCCGAAAGACTGAGAATGACAGAAACAAATGTACCAGAATCCGGCAAGAAAACCGGCCCACGATCCAAGAAATAATACGGGAAGGACGGACGGATTCTGTTGTTTTGCAATTTCCCAGGGGGAATATGGCGCCCCGTAGAGAATCCCGATCGCGACGGCGGAGAGCACCAGGTACGAAATGCGCTTTCCGAACTTCTGCTTATCTGCGTCGCCGCCCTGCATACTTTGAACACCCACCACGAAAATCCACGGCGCGATGCAAAGGCAGAGTGTCAACAGCCATCCGACCTGGGGAATGCTGCGAACAAGGCTTTCGTGATTCTTGTACCCCACATAGATTAACATCTGCCTGAAACTATCCAGGCCCTGTTGCTGCGCGAGGGGATCTAGATAGAAGTAGGCTGCTAACACCAGCAGCGAAGAATACCCCGCAATGAACACGCAACCGCCCTTCACGAGCGACGCGATGCTCAGCATCCCATGAGCATACAACCCCCAGAGGATTGCAACTGCTATCAATGGGGATGCGATCAGAAAGCCGGGAAATTCCACCGCCGCCAGTCCCGCGACAAAACATACTCCGTAGTAGTGCTTTTGTTTGCCGAAATGCAGAAGGAGCAGCGACCCGTATGCGGCCAGCGCAAAAAGAAGAAGATCGAATGCAAGATAGTGAGGGCGATTCCCGATCGTCCAAAACGGAATACAGGTGGCGGTAAAAGCGGCCGCCGTTGCGGCGCTGACCATGCTTGCCCGTTCTTTCGTTGCGGGCGATACGCTCTGACCGTGGGCGAAGCTCTCCGTGTCAATCCGGCTGGAGCGCCTTGGCCGCCCCCATACCAGCTGTACATGAAACGCATACACCAGATAGATTACGCCTGCAGCACACAGAGCACTAAACAAGCTCAACCGCATGGAGAGCGTGGATCCGGGGATGAAAGCGGCAATTCGTGAGACGCTGAGCCAGATCCCGTGATCCACTTCGGCGAAGGGCTGCGCCGCGGTGTGTCGCGCCACCAGGCGGGCCGGCTCCCCTGGGAAGGCGTATTGCGACATCGTCAGCAGATAGACCACGAAAGCCGCCAGTGCAAGCGCAGGTCCCACCCACTTGGCGACGGGTGACTGCAGTCCACGTGAGGCTTGCGGCACTGTCATTTGTGAAGAGCGTGGCTAGCGGATATTTCGCGAATGCAGGGAGGAGAAAAAAAGAGCGCCCTGGCCGTGCGGCCAAGGCGCTCCAGATCGAGTATACAAGTTTTTGATCAGTCCCGGCGTGCGCGACGAATCGCAATCATCATGCCGGAGAGCGCGATCAGCGCCAGCGTCGTGGGCTCAGGAACTACCGTTCCGGTCATCGCCTGCGGGGTGCCTACGCCCGTCGCGCTTAGACCCACGATTCCCGAGGGAGGAATCGGCGGACTGGAAAGATCCACATCCGGCAGACCGCTCGTGGCAATCGGCGTGGACTGGTAGTACCGGTCTCCAGCGTCCGCCGCAGCGGTGTCAAACAGACGGAAGTACAGGAACCCGTTGTTGATGTCCGCGCCGCCTACATCGCTATCGGTATGTTGCGTCGCCGACGCAGCTTGATCCGAATAGTAGATGTATCCGAAGTTTTCTGCATAGCCCGTGATCGGAGTGCCCGCATAGCTCTCGAACAGCACGAAATGCCCAGATTCTTCTCCGCCACCCGTCGTCGCGGCTTGCGTCGGTGCCGACGGGCCCCAGATCGCCTGGTACAGGAACCCAAGGTCCGCATGCGCGCCATTCGTGAAGTCGCCGCCGTCGGCAAACGTTCCACTCGCCGCCAACTGGTAAGCGATGTCTGCACGGCTGCTTATGCTGCCGAACGCCACCACCATCCCGATTACTGCTACATATCTCATCAGTCTCATTATTTGTTTCTCCTTCTTAGTCTTCTAAGCGTTCTGTTCGTTATCTTTTTCCAAGTTTAAATCAAGGGAAGGCGTACGGCTTCAGCTCTGTCCACGTATACCCGCCGCCAGAGGTGTTGTCGTAGAAAAATCCTTCGCCGGGCTCAATCACCTCAGCCGGGTTCGACCAGCTGTCAGGATTGCTCTTCGCGCCAGCCTGGAAGTTCGCCACATCGTAGTTCTGGATCCCCGCGTCCCACAGCAGAAGACGATCACCCAGCACCGCGCCCGTCGCAAGCGTCGTGCTCGTCCAATCAACGCTCGCAGGGTACGGATAGCCACCTCCGGTCAGCGCCGCCGCAATCGCTACGTCCGTTGATCCAGAGTTGTTGTTGTCTCCAGGGACTTCCCCGGTCATGAACACGTCGTAGCTGCCCGATGCCCCACCGGTCGCCGCTTCAATGAAAAATCCATCGCCGGGCGCTATCGGATTGTTGTCCGGTGCCCACGAATCAGGGTTGCTTTTCGCGCCCGCCTGAAAGTTCTCGATGATATAGCCCTGCGCAGCTGCATCCCACAGAAACACGCGACTGTTCAGCGGAAGCTGAGTCCCGATCACATCGCTTACCGTCGTCGGATTCCCGTCGATGTCCAGAAAATCATACGACACCATCGCCAGGGCACCTTCGTTGATCGATACTTTCACATATCCTACTGCGTTCTGACTCAATACGTTTGTCTGCCCAAAGGACCAACTCCCGCATGCCAATAGAATTCCAACGCTAATTCCAACGCTCCGCTTCATAATAGTACCTCCGTATGTCTGGTTCTGTGGTTCTTGTATACTCGGATGTTTCTCGAATGAGTGTGTAACTCACACCTCAGTTTCGTCACTATAGTTGCTTTTCAACCCAATGTAAACCAATAAAGTTGCATCTTTTTCTGTCTCGGCTTCAAACCGCCGCAATCTGTATCCGACCTCTGTCAAACTCTCTGCCCATACTGTCGCAATTTGTGCAAAATTATTCCAATGTTTTTCAAACTAAATCAAAAAATATGCAAAAATTGGAGGTTTTTTTGTTTTTGTCGGGCTCAAGGTTCGTTCGGTTGTTGTTTTCGGATCTCTTGAAGCAGATTTGATGCCGCCGGAGTGGCCTCCAATAGCTTCAAATGCGGAATCGATTCATCCTCTCTACCCGCGTCGATCAGCTCCTGTGCCAAGTTGAACCGCGCGGATGCATTCCCGGGGTCATGCTTCGTAGCGAGCTGATAGTGGCGGATCGCAGCCTCCGAATTGCCGCTCCGGGAGGATCCTGTTCCCAGACTGTTATGTGCCGCCGCATGGCGCGGATTGAGCCGTACGGCTTCCCGCCAGTTGGACATTGCCTCCTGCATCAGATCCTTTCGCACATAAGCATGTCCCAGGTCGTAGTACACTGAAGCGTTCTCCGGATATTGCTTCTTTAGGACCTCCCAGTGCTCGATCGCTTTGCAGACCTGGTTGATTTGTATGAGTAGCATAGCGATCTCCCGTCTAGCTCCGAAGTGCATGGGATCGCTATGGAGCGCGGCTTCATAGGCCTGATAGGCATCCGACAACGAACCCAGTTTTGTATGGGCGACTCCCATGTTCAGGTAGATATCAGGATCGCCGGGATTGATCCTCAACGCCCGGTTAAAAAACTTCATAGCGCGTGGAAGATTGCCCTTCTTCGCGTGCTTGACAGCGGCCTGCATGTAGTTGACAAGCACGAACTCCGTGTCCTTCCGCACAACGCCGGCCAGGAGGTTTTCCACCGGCGCGAAGTTGTCGGTAAGAACCAGGGCGCGAGATCGGTCCATGATGCGCTGCATCGTCGCGTCCGGAATCACCGCGCCTCGAAAGCGGCGATCCTCGTCGCCCAGGCTCGATATCGCCGGCTGCAAATCGAGGGGGTTCCGCGTGCATATGACAACGAACGTGTCGCGCCTGTCGCGGGCATTGCTGCTGGTAACCACTTGAACGCGCGGAAACGTTGCGCGGCACGTCCTTACGATTGAACTCAAAAAGTTTCCCTCCTCGGCAATGTCGATCAGCGTCAGGATGTAGGCCCCGTCGGGATCGAGCAACTCGTACAGCGCATCGTTGAACTCCCGCGTCGTGAGATGGTAGGGAACCGAATAATCGTTGATGGAATCTCCGTAGATCACATGGAACCCGGGGACGTCCTCTCCCGCCCGCTTTCTGGTCACCAGGTCCTGGATCCGGTGACGCACATCCATATCGAAGATCTTGAGAGCGGTATCCCGGGGAAGGCCCATGGTTGCGAATGCCGCTTTCGTAACTTCCGGATCGATCTCGCATACTTCGACATGGCTTCCGGGTCTCACCAACTCCAGGTAGTGCGGGTAGGCGAATCCGCCCCCCCCCATGACCATGGCACGGATCGGTTCGCCGGCAGGCAGGATCGTGTCGGTGACCGCAGCGTAGATGTCGAGGTAGCCATATCTCAGGTCCAGCGGGTCCTTGAGATTCACTTTCGTGTGCAGGAGTTTGTCGAGGTACATGAGGCGCACGCCCGGCTCCGGCTCCCGAACCATAACCCGACCGTAATTGCTTTCCTTCAGGTACCGGATCTCGGGATCGGCAGGCTCCCGCAATCGAATCGCGGAACCAATGGACCCAAGCGCCGCGCCGGGACCGAAGGCCGCGGCAAAGACCATCAGGTAGATGACCAGCCAGAGATAGACGCCCTTCATACGAAATCCATAGAAGACGGACAGAAGCACGAGAATTCCGGCAACGACGCAGATCACCGCAGTGTTACCAAGCCAGGAAATCAGGTAAAAGCCCGCCAGGAACGTGCCCGCGATGCTACCCGCCGCACCCCACGCGTACACGTCCCCGATCGTACGGCCCACCTGTCGGCTTCTACCCAGTGCCATCTTCGCTACCAGCGGGCTGATGGTACCAAGAATCATCGAGGGCGTCAGAAACGTGACGGCCACATGAATTACAATCCGGGTCGGCCAGGAAAGTTGCCACAACAGTGACCAGTGGCCCATCACTACGTTGACCGCCGGAATGGTCAGGCAGGTTGCCGAGCCGACGACAAACATGACCGCAAGCGTTCGGCGCGGGTCAAAACGATCGGCCAGGCGACCCCCGAGATAATTACCGACCGATATGCCCGCGAGAATAATCCCGATAATCGAGGTCCAGGTATACAACGATTGGCCCAGATGCTGTGAGACAACCCGGCCGGCGACGATTTCGATGATCATGACGCAGCCGCTGGCAACGAATACCGTCGCATTCGGAACCAGCCAGTCCGCCACACGCAGCCTCGATTCAGTGCGGCTCACGGCTCAGGGGCCTCCCGGATTGCGACGCTGCAGGTCCTGGATGCGCTCAAAGGCGTCGGGAAACAGTGGATTGATTTCCAGTACTCTTTTCCAATGCTCCTCCGCCTTTCTCAGAAAACCTTTCTTTTCGTAAATCAGCGCGACATTCTTGTGAAGATCCGCGGAATCGGATCGAGTCTTCAATGCAGGCAGGATCGTTTCCAGCGCAAGATCGATCTCTCCTTCCTTGGCATACAACACCGAAAGGTTCGCTCGCGGATCCACATAGTTGGCGTCCATCTCAATGGCCTTTTCGTATGCCTTGATGGCCTCCTCCGTCCGACCGAGATTGAAAAATGCCAGTCCCTTGCGATTATAGGATCCTACGTATTGGGGGGCAATCACGATCAACCGGTCGTATTCTTTGATGGCGTCCTCATACCGCTGCAGCGTGAACAGGTTGTTTGCGAGTTCCCGCTGAAACAGGTAATCATCCGGTTCCTCCGCGACCGTTTTCCGTAGCAGTTCGATTGCCTCATCCGGGTTTTTCTTGCGCAGTTGTTTCGCCCGTGCGTTTCGATTGATGAGTTCGATCCGGTCCTTGATATCCGGAAGCTCTTCGTCCGAAACGGGGTCCTTCTTTCCGCCGCCCGAAAGATATCCGAGACCCTCCAGCACGCGCCTGTCCTCATCGGACAAATGGACGTTCGCGCCCTCGCTGATGATCATTTGCTTCTCTGTGTACAGCAGCAGACTCTCCATCTCCCGGACCTGCTCCGGCATGGTTTCCACCAGGTTATCAAGCTCGTCCGGGTCCTCGGACCACCGGTACAACTCCGGCCGCTCGGACTTGATGTATTTCCACTCCTCGGTGGTAACCGCCCGGAGCGGGCACCACTTGTGCTCGTCCCACGGCGCCTCCGTCTCACTATAGTAGACCGGGTTCTCCAATTCACCCCCGGTCCACGCCGGCACCAGGCTTGGCGCCACGCCCAATGGCTCGCGAAGCCTGACACCCGCAATATCCGTGATCGTCGGGCCCAGGTTTACGATCGACACGGGCCGCTTGATGCGTGTTTTCTCCGGCAGCTTTCCGGGCAACGAAAGAATCATGGGAATTCGCATTGTGGTTCCGTACACCATGAATCCGTGCGTCTGTTCGTTGTGGTCACCAAGGCCTTCTCCGTGATCGCCCACGATCGCCACCAGCGTGTTGTCGGCGAGTTCCTCGTTTCGCAAAAAATCGAGTAACAGACCAACCTGCATATCGGCAAAGGCGATTTCCGCTTCGTAGGTCCGGCCCTCGAACTTGTCGCCAAAGCGGTCCCTGTGCGCGTGATAAGGACGGTGCGGGTCGTAGAGATGAACCCACGCGAAAAATCGATCCCCATTCAGATCCTTCAACCACTTCATGGCCGCGTCCACGACTACGCGGCCGTTCCTGTATTGGTGAAGCTCTTCGCCGGTTTCCTCCGCCCCGATCATGTTGTCGTTGTACTCCTCAAATCCCTGTCCAAGGCCGAATTTCCGGTCCAGCACGAAAGCGGCAATGAATGCGCCGGTCCGGTAGTTGCTGTTGCTCATGACTTCGGCGAGCGTTCCGACATCCTCCGACAGGGCGTTCGTTCCGTTGACGCGGACGCCGTGCTCCGGCGGATACAGCCCGGTCATCATGGACGAATGCGAAGGAAGTGTGAGCGGCACCGTCGAATAGGCGCGCTCAAACAACACACCCCGATCCGCAACACCGTCGATGTTCGGAGTCAGTCCGGCCGGATAACCGTAACACCCGAGGCGATCAGCACGTGTTGTGTCGAGCGTGATGAGAAGCACGTTCGGCGGTTTTCCGGAACGACCACAGCCCTGCAAAAACACCATTGTCGTAAGGGCGACAAAAAGTGCGGGGAAAAAACCGGATCGAAAAAAACGCTCGTTCATGGACGGGTTATCCTGCTCCACTCACGGCGAATAGTCAAATTCTAAGCAGACGCAATTTGTATTATCTGCGCAAGCCGCCCGCTCCTCATCCGCAACGTGCTTGTCGAGGATTGGCCGTCATGTCACTCTTTATCTACGTGGGATACGACAAATTTCACCGCCTGGCGGTATTGACGCTGATGACAACCGGACTTTGCGGCTGCCTCTCTCTCGATGCCGGACACCGGGATACGCGAACAGGCCCCTTCAGCCCGGATGAAGTGGAGGCACTCTATGGAAGGGCGAAAGATCCCAGGGCTTTCTGGCTGACGTTGTACCAGGACCAGAGTGGGCCAACTTTCCGGGGCTCTCACCGGTTACACCCCGGACAGTTTGCCCGGATGCCGTTCAAAACACCGAAGAAGGCCTACTCCATTCCCGTTATTTCGGTTGATTCAATCAAACTCTCGACCATTCCCGCATTAATCGATACATCCTCCGCCAAAAGTTGGATCGCGGTGCAGGAGATCTCAAAGGCGATGCTTACGCCCCTCTCCCCGCCGGCCTTCCGAACCCGGGCAGAGCATGTCAACGATCAGGTCGATGGGTACTTGTGCCACATCGACAATCTTAAACTGAATACACTGCGCATAGAATCGGTCCTCACTTTTGTGCGCGGTTCGTGGGATGGTCTGGACATCATTGCGCGCGGGGTGAAAAAGCCCGTGCCGGGCATGGTACTGGGCATGCAATTCCTGGAACCGTTCGCATTTGTGCAATTCGACTTTGAAGCCCGCGAAGTCAGATTCTCCGCGGACCGGACGTACAAACCCGACAAGGAACTTCTGCTGGCAAGCGCACCATTCGCATCCGCCAGTGGACCATTGCAGGTTGCCGGGACCATCAACGGAAAGGCCGAAAGAATCATTCTTGATAGCGCCGGCCAGTTCGACGTGGCGCTGCCGTATGAAAACGGTGGCATTCTCCGTCATCTCAGTATTGGAGACCTGGTGCTGCGGGACCTCGTCATCTCTCCTGAGGTTACGGCTCATGACGCCTTCCCCCAACCGCGGATTGGTCTTGGTGTCCTTTCCCGGTTCCGAATGACGCTTGATTCGAGGGACAAAGTAGTCCACTTCGAACGTTCGACATCTCGATGAGTAAGCTGGGCCGCACGACTCAAAAACGAAATAGATACAAACCCCGGCGGACGATGTTCGGAGACATGGGCGCCGCGTTTACACTCGGCGCGCACTTGTCGGGTTGCACATCAACCTCGCCGGTCGACGAGGTCGATTCCGGTCCCAAAGAACTCTCTTCCGAGCAGGTTGACGAACTGGGGGCACTGGCACAAACCGCCGATGATCTTGGCATCGAACTGCAGGTCCTGGAGGAAGGCGGAATGAGGATCAACCGGGTGCACGGGACTTCGCAGGGCGAAGTGATCGCCGCCGACTGGCGGCAAGATCCCGCCCGAATACCGACGCTCGCGGCCGAGCTCAATGGAAAAAGCATCTGCGCTGTCGTTGCAACCGGATCTTCCGCCACATATCTAACGTCCTAGACGGTGCTGCGATATCGTGTCTCGCCCGTCGGACCGCCTCTCGTCAAGCTGGAGGATCATTACAACCGGCGTCCCGTGGACGGTTACCTTGGCATCGCCCACGTGTTCAACGTTGCCGGCTCCAAAGTATTTTGCGTGCCAATCAGCATTATGAATCGGCAGGAGGCGCCGGTACGCAATCCAGGGGGCCGAGAGGGGATCTGGGAGTGCGTCCTAGAGGACGTCCCCGTCTTGGTGGGTGAAAAGGACGAATTCGGCGATTCCAATTCCGCGGTCCTTGGCGCGCATATTTTTGAAGCATACCGCGTTACGATCGACTATTCGGTCTTCAAGGTCTATCTCGAGAAAGTCTAGCCGGCGTACCCTACAGGATAGAGCGCGCGGGTTTTGATCACTTCAGATTCCATACGGTCCGCGGGCCATCCCAACTCGCTCCCCATTCGGGCGGCCACATCCTGAAGCGTCGCGGGGCTCGGGTGACCGAGTGTTCCCAGGTCCGTCCTGCGAAGGACCACATCGGCGAGGGTGACTGCTGCTTCGTTTCGTACAGCGTGAATCACCTCAACCCGGGTGACTTCATCGGAACCCGCAATGAGCTGCGCCAGGTCGGGCTCCTTTCTCATCATATTCCAGAGCTTGAATACCTGGGTTCCATAGGTCCTTTTCATGTGACGAATCACCGGCTCATCCAGCGACGAAGGCGCAGCCTGGCGCACTTTCTCTTCGAATGAATCGAGATTCTTGATATCGCCGCCGAGCAGCGGCATACGTGCCGTAGTGCAAGTGGCTTTGCGGTACCCAAGCTTGGTGCAAAGAAGATTGACAGCCTGCTCGGCCAACCACCGGCACGCGGTATATTTTACGCCAACGCACGAGACCAGCCCCTTCCACTTCAGATCGCGCTCATGATCGATCAGAAGGGGTCGCTTCGCAACCAGGGTATCGGGTCCTTTCCGTCGGGGATCGGCGGGCTGCAATCCGCCATAGGCGTGTACAACCTCTCCCAACCGCAAATCCGCCGCGGGCAGCGCGCCGCGGACCTCTTCGACAAACGATGCGATCTCGCCCTCTGAAATATGCACTTCTTCGGGCTCCCCCCGGTGTGTTGCATTCGTTGTGCCGACGATGCTGTGTCCGCGCCAGGGGGTGACAAAATAGTGGCGGCCGCCCCGGCGCATCTTCGCGTCCGGGTCCCGATGTCTGCTCATGATCGCGAGACCTATCTCCCGCGTTAGAGACGGAACGATAATCTGAAATCCCTTCGACAAGGGAAACCGGTCGAACTCGCTCCGGCGTCTTCCGGCCAAGGGTTCGATGACCCGGTTCGCCCAGGGGCCGGTGATATTCAGGGTAATTCGCGCACGCACGTCGGCGAGGTCCCCGGTCAACTCGTCGCGCACTGCCGCGCCGGCAACGCTGTTTCCCTCGGTGAGAAGACGCACCGCCCGCGCATAGTTTACGACCACCGCGCCGCGCGCCGCGGCGCTCAGAGCGAACCCGAGCGTCATGCGATCGGCGTTCCACATTTGAGCGTCATGAAAAATTACCCCGCCGGTCAGATTCTCGGCGGGAAGGATCGGTACTCTCTCAAGACAGTCGTCGCGGCCGATCGATGATCCGCCGGGAATGGCGCAACCAAGTTCATGCAGGCTCCGGTTCCGGTCCAGGCTCACGAGATCGTTGATCATGCTCGCCATCCGCATGGCGGTTTTTCCCCGCAGGCCATGACCGTACGTCGGCACGAGAAAGGGCAGAGGTTCAATCAGATGCGGCGCGATTCGCAGGAGTGTTGAGCGCTCCCGGACAGATGATCGCATGCGCCGGAAATCGAGGTGTTGGAGGTGCCTGAGCCCACCGTGGATGATCTTCAGGGAGTTCGCGGAGGTGGCGCCTCCAAAATCGCCCTGCTCCACCAGGGCGACGGAAAAACCCCGGAGGCTGGCGTCCCAGGCAACGGCAAGGCCATTGACGCCGCCACCGATGATCAGCACATCGAAAAGATCTTCTGCCAGTCGCCGGAACTCGCGGTGCATGATCTGCCGGTTAGCGTTGAGAACGCTTCTTGCGCGCGGGGGCCGGTGGCGCTGCGGGTTTTTCCTCTGCTTCCTGACGCTCCTTCCGCCGCTTGTAGAGGAGCTGCTGCACAATCATGCTGCACTGGTTGGTCGTCCAATACAGCGCCAGCCCGGAAGGCGCGGGGTAAAAAAGAAACAGCATGAAGATTGGCATAAGCTGCATGATACGCGCCTGCCGGGGATCCGCCGAGGTAGGCATGATTCGTTGCTGGTAGATCATCATGGCAGACATCACGATGGGCAGCAGGTTCAACCCGGCCAGGTGATTGAACGGGAAGATCTGAAACAAAAAGATATTCTTCAGCAGCCCCTCCGGCTGTGTCAGATCATCGATCCAAATGAACCCGGCAAATCGAAGCTCGATCGCGCTTCGGAGCACCACGAAAAGCGCGAAAAAGACCGGAATCTGGATCACCATGGGGAGACAGCCCCCGACCGGATTGATCTTGTGTTCCTTATAGAGTGCAAAGAGTTCCTGCTGCTGCTTCTGCGGATTGTCTTTGTACTTCTCCCGCATTTCCTGCATCAGCGGTTGAATCTCCTGCATCTTCCGCATGCTTTCGGTACCCTTATGGGTAATCGGCCAGAACAGAATTCGAATCAGGATTGTGATAAGAATGATGGCGACGCCGTAGTTGTGGGGCCACACGTGATTGTGGATCGCGTTCATGGCCGAAAGCAAAAATTTGCAGAGGGGAGTAAACAGCCCGAAATCCATGACCTTCGACATATGGTGCCGATACTCATTGATCACGGAATACTTCTTCGGACCGACGTAGTAGGAGTACTCGCGACTTACGGAAGTTCCGGGAGCGAGCGCCAACGCCGGCATCCGGATGGAAGCAGCAACCTCGGATGGCATTTTGCTTTTAATCGTCTCCTTCGAAGCACGCCAGAGGGCCTCTTCGCCGCCCGCATCGGGATGAAGGATCTGGACAAAAAATCGGTTCTTTACCGCCACCCACTCCACCGACTCCCCAAGGCGCGATGCCACCGTGAGCTTCTCAGATTTCCCGATCTTCTTCGGGATGATTTTTTTGCCTAGATATTTGACCGTTCCGCCGCTGTCCAGGAGAACATCTACGCCGAGCGAATACGGCACATACAGGCTCTTGCCCGATCCTTGCTCCGACATCGAACCAAGTTTGATGAGATGTTCAGGGATTTGAACCGTTACTCCAGGGGGACCCGTGAACGTGTCCGTGACGTGGATCATGTACTGGTCGTCCAG
>Ga0310121_10001104_pt1 | contig 28371 bp, 31 predicted proteins | sample CB27_Tmax_986_MG_FD_203504 | JGI IMG/M metagenome (GOLD analysis project Ga0310121, IMG submission 203504) | Marine microbial communities from Western Arctic Ocean, Canada - CB27_Tmax_986 | ecosystem: Environmental > Aquatic > Marine > Oceanic | place: Canada: Western Arctic Ocean | collected... | reverse complement strand
GGAGCAGCAGATGCTATTCCGGCGTCTGGTCCTGGGCCAGTCGACGGGGCGGATCGCAACGAGCCTCCAGCGCACCCCGGACGAGGTGGGCAGCCTGCAGCGACGCGCCCTCGCGGGCCTCGGCGACGGTCCGAGCGCAGCACGGACGCCTGCCGCAGCACAGCCGGTGCGGCGGGGACCCTGACGCATCGAGCAATCCGGCAGCCTCACCCTGCGCGTCCCTGCCGTACCCTTGGCCCCGTCGTAGGATGACCGCGCGTGACCGTGTCGCCCTCCGGAGCGACCGGAAGCGGAGTGCGAAGGGGCCGCCATGAGCTGGGAACCAGAACTGGAAGAGCTGCGCCGGCGCGAGGCGCTGGCGTTCGAGCTCGGCGGCGCCGACAAGATCCAGCGCCAGCATGACGGTGGCCGTCTCACCATTCGCGAGCGAATCGACAAGTTGGTCGACCACAGCAGCTTCCATGAAATCGGCGCCATCGCGGGCATGGCCGAGTACGACGACGCCGGCGAGTTGATCGGGCTGACGCCATCCAACTTCATCTTCGGAAGGGCCCAAGTCGACGGGCGCGCGGTGGTGGTCGCGGGGGACGACTTCACGGTGCGGGGTGGCTCCGCAGACGGCACGATCAAAGAGAAACACCACATGGCGGAGCAGATGGCCAACCAGCTTCGCCTGCCGTTGCTGCGCCTGATCGAAGGCTCTGGCGGGGGTGGCTCGGTCAAGACGATCGAGACGCGAGGCCGCGCCAACGTGCCCGGCGCTGCGGGCTGGGAGTGGGTCGTCTCCAACCTGGGCACGGTGCCACGCGTGGCGCTGGGACTCGGATCGGTGGCCGGGCTGGGGGCGGCGCATCTGGCCGCGTCGCACTTCTCAGTCCTGGTCAAGGAAGTCTCCGCCCTGTTCGTTGCCGGTCCCCCGGTCGTCGAGCGGCTGGGGCAGAAGATCGACAAGCAGGAGCTGGGCGGCTGGAAGATCCACACACGCAACGGCGCCGTCGACCACGCCGTCGACACGGAGGTCGAGGCCTTCGCCGCCGCCGCGCGCTTCCTCTCCTATCTGCCGTCGTCGGTCGATGAGCTGCCGCCGCGGGTCGAACCCAGCGACGACCCCGAGCGTCGCGACGAACACCTGATCTCGGCCATCCCGCGCGACATCCGCAAGCCGTACAAAATGCGACCGATCGTTGAGACCCTGGTCGACGAGGGATCGTTCTTCGAGTTCGGCCGTGAGTGGGGCCGAGCGATCATCACCGGGCTGGCCCGGATCGACGGCTGGCCCGTCGCGATTCTGGCCGGCGATCCCTATCACTACGCGGGCGCCTGGACCGCCGACACCTGCGACAAGGTCACGCGTCACGTCGATCTGGCGCAAACGTTTCACCTACCGATCGTGCACTTCGTCGACTGCCCCGGCTTCCTGATCGGCCGTGAGGCGGAGGAGACCGCGACGATCCGGCGCGGCGTACACGCCATGTCGGCGATCTGGCAGTCGACGGTGCCCTGGTGCTCCGTGATCGTGCGGAACGTGTTCGGCGTCGCGGGGGGCGCGCACCAGAACGGCTCGCGGCTCTCGTACCGCTACGCCTGGCCCTCGGCGCGCTGGGGCTCGCTGCCGCTGGAGGGTGGGATCGAGGCAGCCTACCGCGCCGATCTCGCCGCCGCGCCCGACCCCCGGGCCAAGCTGGAGGAGATCCAGGAGCGTCTGACGCAGCTTCGTTCGCCGTTCCGCACCGCCGAGACGTTCTGGATCGAGGAGATCATCGACCCGCGGGAGACCCGACCGCTGCTGTGCGAGTTCGCCAACCTCGCCGCGCCGCTGCGCGAGACAGGGCCGTCCTACCACCAACTCCGTCCCTAGCCGGCCGGGGTAAGCGCAAGCATCCGTCGACGAGTACCATCGGGGCGTCGTGAGCTCGCCAGGAGCCCGGGAGGAACGACACGTGGACTGGACCGACAGCCCCGAGCAAGCCGCGTTTCGCGCCGAGGTCAAGACGCTGATCGCCGACGAGCTGCCTGAGCGCTACGCCGAGTTGGCGCGGCGCGGCAGCCTGCCCGAGCGCGTCTGGGAGTTCGACCGCAAGTCCGGCGAAGCCGAGAAAGAGTCGGCCGCTCGGGACTGGGCCAGCGCACTCGACGCCCGTGGCTGGGTCGCTCCCCACTGGCCCGAGGAGTACGGCGGCGCCGGGCTCTCACCGATGGAGCAGTTCATCCTCAATCAGGAGCTGGCCGAGGCGGGGGCGCCGGGGGTTGGCGGTTCCGGCGTCGCGATGCTGGGACCCACGCTGATCATGCACGGCACGGACGAACAGAAGGCCAAGTACCTCGCCCCGATCCTGGCCGGCGAGACGACCTGGGCGCAGGGTTACTCCGAGCCGGGATCCGGCTCGGATCTCGCATCGCTGCAGACGCGCGCCGTGCGTGACGGAGACGACTTCATCATCAACGGCCAAAAGATCTGGACCTCGGGGGCACATGCCGCCGACGCCATGTTCGCCTTGGTCCGCACCGACCCCAACGCACCCAAGCATCGCGGGATCTCCTTCGTCATGATCGATGACATTCACGCGCCCGGGATCACGGTGCGCCCCCTGATCAACATGAACGACGGTCATTACTTCAATGAAGTGTTTTTCGAGGACGTGCGCGTTCCGGCGCGCAATCTGGTCGGCGAGCTCAATCGCGGTTGGTATGTCGGCATGACCTTGCTCGACTTCGAGCGCTCGAACATCGCCGGCGCCGTCGCTGCCCGACGCAGCTTGAATCAGCTCTTCGACGAAATCCGGGCAGACGAGCTTGGGGCGCGTGCCCGCGTGGGCGACGGGCCGCTGCGCCACGAGCTGGCGGAGCGCTACGTCGAGATTGAAGTGATGTACCATCTCTCGTTCCGCATCATCTCGATGCAGAACCGCGGCCTTGTGCCGAATTACGAGGCCTCGATGGCGAAGCTGTTCAACTCGGAGTTGAGTCAACGCCTCGCCCTGACGGCAACGCGGGTCTTTGGGCTGCACGCCAACCGTTTCGAGGAGGGCGACCCCGCCTCGCGCGCCTCACGCATGTATGTCGCGATGGTGCCGGCCACGATTCGCGGCGGCACGTCGGAGGTCCAGCGCAACGTGATCGCGACGCGCGGGCTCGGTCTGCCCCGCGACTAAGTCGCCGCGGTCAGGTCGTCAGTCCGGCTTCGCGAGCGCGCTGCATCACGAGCGCGTGCACAACGTCGATCGTGGGCGTCGGCAGTTCGACGCGACGCGCCAACTCGATCACCGCCCCGACCAGCGCGTCGATCTCCAGCGGGCGGCCCCGCTTTAGATCCTGCAGCATCGATGTCTTGTGCGCGCCGACCTCCGCCGCGGCGTCGATCCGCTTGTCGACGCTCATCGAGAAGCGGGCACCCAGCCGCTCCCCCACGGCGCGAGCCTCCAGCATCATCGCTTCGACGACGGAGCGCGTGGCGGGGTCGGTCGCGATCGTGTCGAGCGTGGCGTGGGTCAGCACGCTGATCGGATTGAAGGCGAGATTGCCGAGCAGTTTGACCCAGATCTCAGAACGGATATCGCGCGACACCGGCGCGCGCAGGCCTGCCTCGGTTAGCAGCTTGCCCAGCAGCTTGACCCGATCTGAGCGCTCGCCGTTGGGTTCTCCCAACGACATGCGATTGCCATATTCGTGCTGGATGATCCCCGGCTCCACAACCTCCGCCGACGGCCAGGGCGCGCAGCCGATCGCGCGCTCGGGTCCGATCGTGCGCCATTGCGCGCCACCGGGGTCGACGCTCTCAATATGCGGCGGCCCGTTCCAGCCATCGAGGGTGTGCGAGTACCACCAGGGAATGCCGTTCATGGCAGTCACGACGGCGGTCTCGGGGCCCAGTAGCGGAGCCAGGCGATCGACGATGCCGGGCACGGAGTGCGCCTTGAGCGTGATGATCACGTAGTCCTGTGGCCCCGCCTGGGCGGGGTCGTCGGTGGCGGTTGGCCGCGTCGTGAACTCATCGCCGTCGATGCGCAGCGTGAGGCCGCGCTGTTGCATCGCTTCGAGGTGTGGCCCGCGCGCAATCAGCGTCACGTCGGCGGTTCCGGCCCGCATTAGCTGCGCGCCGATGTAGCCCCCGATCGCGCCCGCGCCGTAAAGGCAGATCCGTGTCACCGCCGGCGGTCGATCAGGCGCGGGGCGATCACGAGGTCAGACCCAATTTCTCGGCCAGGCCGATGCGCTGGATCTTGCCCGTCGCGCCCTTAGGAATCTCGTCCAGAATCACGATCTGGCGCGGCGTCTTGAAGTCGGCGACGTGCTCGCCGACGAACTTGCGCAGATCGCGCTCCGACGCCTCCTCGCCGTCGCGCAGCACGACGGCCGCCGCAACCTCTTCCCCCAGCCGTTCATGCGGCATGGCGAAGGTGACCGCCTGCGCGACGGCGGGATGCGCGAGCAAAACCTCGTCGACTTCGCGCGGGCTGATCTTTTCGCCTCCGCGATTGATGATCTCCTTCAATCGCCCGGTGATCGTGAGATAGCCGTCAGGGTCGATCACGCCCTGGTCGCCGGTGCGGAACCAACCGTCGGTGTAGGCGGTGGCGTTGACCTCCGCGTTGCTCTGGTAGCCCGCCGCGACGTTGGGGCCGCGGATCACGATCTCCCCCGTCGCGCCGCCCTCAAGCAACGCACCGGCCTCGTCCATGATTGCCACGTCGGGTCCGGCCGCCACACCCACGGTGCCCGGCTTACGCGCACGCGGCGGCAGCGGGTTGGACGTCATCTGGTGGGCCGCCTCGGTCATCCCATAGCTCTCGATCACGGGCGCGTCGAAGACCGCTTCAAGTTCGGCCATGACCGTCGGCGGCAGCGAGGACGACGACGAGCGGATGAAGCGCAGCGGATTCCCCGCGATCGCTTCACTGTTGCGTGCGGCGCGGGTCAAGATCAGCTGGTGCATCGTCGGCACCGCCGTGTACCAGCTCGGCGCGGCCTCCTCGACCCAGCCGAAGAAGCGCATCGCGTTGAAGCCCGGCGAGCAGTAGGTGCTGCCGCCCGCCCCGAGGCTGGAGAGCACGCCGGCGATCAGCCCGTGGATGTGGAAGAGCGGCATCACGTTGAGACAGCGATCCTTCGCGCTGAGATCGAGCGTGGAGCCGATGTGGTGAGCTGATGCACAGACGTTGGTGTGACTCAGCGGCACGATCTTGGGCCGCGACGTCGTGCCGGAGGTATGTAGGACCAACGCCACCTCATCACTCGACGCCAGGCCGCCGCTCCCAACGCTACCGCTCAGCTCGGAGCGCAGCTCGAAGACCCCCGCGGGTCCCTCGCCGCGCGGCACGAGCTCAATCAGCGGGATCTCGTGTTCCGCGGCGGCCTCCCGCGCGGAGGTTTCGTCGCCGGCCATCACCACGACGGCCTTCGCATCGAGGTCTGTGAGATAAAACGCGAACTCCTCGGCGCGATAGCCGGGGTTGAGCGGGGCGGCCGTACCTGCCGACGCCACGGCCAGGAACGCCGTCGCCATCTCGGCCCCGTTGGGCAGCACGATCCCGATCGCGTCGTTGCGGCCCAGCCCGAACCCGTTCAGCGTGGCGACGCTGGTTTCGATCAATTCGATCAGGCCACCGAAAGTGAGATCGTCACGCTCAGGCGCGCCGATCGCGGGGGATTCCGGATCGGCCTCGCGCAGCAGTTCGATCACCGTGTTCGCGTCGGCCATGGGCGTTCCTCTCGCTGGCTCGCGCCTGATTGCGCGTCAGTCTATTGCCGACGCTTCTCACGGTCCCACTCAGCTCGGCGCGCAGGCCTGCATCACCGCGCGAGCGGCATCAATGCCGGGGCGCGCACCGACGATGCGCACGATCGACGTATCGAGCCCCTCGGAGAGCCGCGTAAAGGCCTCGGCGGCGCCATCCGGCATGCCGAAGTAGCCCGTCGCCAGCAGGAAGTCGTCCGAGACCGTCTCGACCAGCGTCGCCATGCTGGCGCCGTCACGACGCAGGTCGTCGAGCGCGGCCAGCTCGTCGCGGTGCCCCATCCGCTCGAAGTGCGCGCGGTAGCCGAAGGCCCGTTCCCGTTCCGTCGGCACACTCTGCCCCAGCGCATAGCCCAGCGCGGAGCGCGCGTAGGCCGTGCGCGCCGCGGCCGCGTCGTCATCGACGCAGATGCGGATGTACTCGGCGAATTTAACCGACCCCGCTGCCTTGCCCGCTTTGGCCGATCCGGCGTCGACGTGTTCCCGGCTCCAGGCGATCTGCTCCGGCGTGCACCAGTTGAGGCTGATGCCGTCCGCCAGTTCGCCGCCCAGCTGCAGCATCTTGGGGCCCAAGGCGCCGAGGTAGACCGGGGTCGGTGGCGGCGAGATGCCCAACTGCATGCCGTGCAGCGAAACGGCGTCGCCATCGGTCTCGACGGCCTCCCCCGCCAACAGCCCAGTGATCGCGGTGAGATATTCCCGCATCACGCCCAGCGTCGATCGTGCGGGCAGGCCCAGCATGCGACGCACGTCTGGACGGTAGATCCCGCCCGAGCCGATCCCCAGGATGAAACGTCCGTCCGTCAGCGCCGACACCGTGGCCGCGCTCATCGCAAACGCGACGGGGGTGCGGTAGGCGACCGGGCAGACCCCAATCCCCGTGATCAGACCGGCGGGGTCGATCTCGCGGCTCGCGGCCCAGCGCATCGTGCAGAGCTGGAACGAGTCGTAGCCGGCACCCTCCGGCGTCCACATGCTGGTGTAGCCCAGATCCACGGCCTCCCGCGCGATCTGGCGTTCCTCGTCGAAGCTCAGCCCCAGGCTGCCGTCGACACCAATCCCGATCTCCATGCCGTCCTCCGCTCGTCCGCCGCTCAGTCTATTCTGCATCGTTTCATGAGCAAGGCAGATCCTAGCCGCGAATCATCGTCTGCCCCAGTGCCCGGCGCCCCAGCCGCCGCTCTAGCATGCGCGATGTGTTAAGAGCATGGTTCAAGCGCACATTCGATTCGATGTCGGTGCCGAGCTACCGCATCCTCTGGTGGGGCACGCTGGCGGCCTTTCTTTCGTTCAACATGTCGTTCACGGTGCAGAGCGTGGTGGCCTTCGACCTCGAAGGCACGAACAGCGCTGTCGGCCTGGTGCAGTTGGGCAACGGCTTGGCCTGGTTCATCGTCGGCCCGTTCGGCGGGGTCTTCGCGGATCGGGCCTCAAAGCGACGACTGCTCTTCATCGCGCAGGGCGGCATTGGGATCGCGTTCCTTGTCGCGGGCGTCCTCATCCTGACCGACCAGATCACGATCATGTTCCTGGTCCTCGTCACGTTCGCGCAGGGCATGGCCTTCGCCTTTACCGGTCCAGCCCGGCGCGCCTACGTCGCGGACGTCCTGCCAACAGAGAAACTGGGCAATGGCATCGCCCTCATGCAGCTCGCGCTGACGACGCCGGGAGTGGTCGGTCCTGCCCTGGGCGGTGTCCTGATCGGAATCGGCGCGGTCGGCCCGGGCGGGGTCTATCTGATGATGGCCGGGATGCTCTTTCTCGTCCTGACTTCGCTCCGACTGCTGCCGCCGGCCGATCAAAACAAGCCGAAGCGCTCCGTGCGGAAGGACTTCGCTGAGGGTGTTCGCCATGTCTGGCAGCGCCCACGCTTGCGGCTGCTCATCTTCACCTTCCTCAGCCTCTCCGTCGTTGGCTTTTCACCTCAGGTGCTGTTCCCAGGCCTGCTCGAAAACGAGTTGGGGCGCGAAGCGAAGGACATCGGCCTCTTCCTCACCTCCACCGCCATCGCCGGGATCATTATCGGCCTCGCCGTCGCGGGGCTGATTGGGTCGCGCAGGGCCGACGGCCTCATGTACGGCCTCGGAGCCATGTACGCTGGGTCCCTGCTGTTGCTCGCGGTGGCGCCGTCGTTCGAGCTGGCAATCGGCGTGATGTTCCTGATCGGGTTGAGCTTGGGCGGCTATCAGATTCTCAACAACGCGCTGATCGTCACGTCCGCCGACCCGGCCTATCACGGCCGGGTCGTGGCTCTGACGATGTTGGCTTTCGGCGCCCAGGGCATCATGGGCCTGCCCTTCGGCGCCTTGGGCGACGCCATCGGCGAACGCTGGACCCTCGCCCTGATCGGCTCGATGGCGGGAACGATCATCCTGCTCGCCCGACTGATCTCGTTGCGTGTGCCGGCCACCCGCGCCACTCCCCCCAACGCGCCGGACGGCACGCCCGCAGAAGCCCCCCCGGACGACGCACCCCACGAAGTCCCCACCGACGCGCCGGCCGAGCACACTCCCACTAGCAACTAGCGCCGCGCGCAACACATCGATCCCGGCGAACCGCGCATCACCTAGACTCTCGCACGAAGCGAGAGGATCACTCCCCATGGTCGAACCAGACGCCGACGAAGTGGGCCGCGTTCGCGACTACCTGCTCGCCCAAGGCGAGAAGTACAGCTGGCTCGATCTCTGGCCGCGCGTGATCGCCGGTCGCCTGGATTTCCTCGACGCGATCTCGGATGTGAACAGCGAGCAAGCCGCCTTTCAGCCCGGCGGCGACGTCTGGAGCATCGCGGAGGTTGGCCACCACGTGCTGCAAGCGTCGCGCAACGTGCAAAAGGTGGTGCGAAGCCTGTCGGCTGGTGGGGCCGCTCCAGCGGGCAACGTCGACCCGCCACGCGAGCCGGCCCGGACACCGTGGGACAGCCTCAGCCACTCCATCCGCGAGGACTCGGTCCGCCTGGCGGCCCTGATCGACGGGCTGCCAGAACCGCCCTCGCTCGACGCCATGTCCCCCCACCCCTTCTTCGGCGACCTGCACGCGCGCGCCTGGTACCTCTTCCAGCGCGTCCACGATCAGGACCACGCCCAACAGGTGCTGGCCAACAAGAGCATCGACGCCTACCCCAGCTAACGACGCGAGCGAGGAGCACGAGAGGACAGCCATGAGGGTTTCGATTGGGCTGCATCGCGACGGCGTCAACGACTGGGACAGCGCCGTTACCTACGCACAAGAAGCGGAGAAGCTGGGCGTCTACTCGCTCTGGTCGGCCGAGGCATGGGGCCACGACGGGATCACGCCGCTGGCCTATCTGGCGGCACGCACGGAGTCGATCAAACTGGGCACCGGCATCATCCAGGGCGGCACTCGCACCCCGGCGCTGATCGCGATGACGGCGATGTCCCTGCAATCGATGACGGGCGGCCGCTTCATGCTTGGCTTGGGTACCAGCGGACCACAGGTGATCGAAGGCTGGCACGGCATCCCCTTCGATCGACCCGTGGGCCGAATGAAGGAGATCATCGAGATCGTGCGGCTGGCCTGCAGCGGTGCCAAGGTCGAGTACGACGGCTATCACTACACGCTGCCGCTGCCGGGCGGGGAGGGCAAAGCGATCCGCTCCGGCTCCCCGCCGGTCGAGCCGCCGCCCATGTACCTCGCCTCGCTGGGACCGCGCAGCCTGCGCATGACCGGCGAAATTGCCGACGGCTGGCTCGGCACTTCGTTCATCCCGGAGACGGCCGACGTCTTCTTCGACGAGATCCGGGCCGGCGCCGAGGCAGCCGGCCGCGACTTCGACGCGATCGACCTGCAAGCCGGCGGCGCCATCATCTTCAGCGACGATCCGGAGCGCGTCGCCGCCGAGCACGCGCGCGGCATCGCGTTCACGCTCGGCGCCATGGGCTCCGCCAAGTCCAACTTCTACAACGACGCCTTTTGCCGCCAGGGCTACGCCGACGAGGCCAAAGAGGTGCAACGACTCTGGATTGAGGGCAAGCGCGACAAAGCCCGCGAGCGAGTGCCTGTTGATCTCGCGCTCAAGATCAACCTGATCGGCGACGATACCGCTATCCGCGAACGGCTCCGCGTCTACCGCGACGCGGGCTTGACAACGATCCGCGGCGGCGTCGAGGGAGAGACGGTGGCGGAACGGCTCGACAATCTCCAGCACTTCATGTCGCTGGTGGACGAAGTCAGCAACGAATCCTGAGAATGGACGCGACTCAGCGAGGAGAGCGCCAATGACGGTCGACAGTTACAAGTTCCTGCCCAAGTCGTTCCGAGCCGGATACGAGAGCACCCCGATGCAGGAATCCGAAACGGTCTGGGCGCCGCTCGGCAAGCCGGCCTCGGAGGCTACGGTCGCGCTCATCACCTCCGCCGGGATCTACCTCAAGGCCGGCCAGGAACCGTTCGACATCGAACGGGAGAAGCGCGATCCGACCTGGGGCGACCCGACCTATCGCGCCATCCCGCGAGGGACACTGCAAGCAGCGATCGACGCGACACATCTCCACATCAACACCCGCGACGTGAAAGAGGACCTCAACGTCGCGCTGCCCATCCGCGCGTTCGCGACGTTGGAGGCCGATGGCACAATCGGCGCGCTGGCGGAGGAGCACTACTCCTTCATGGGCTTCCAGCAAGCCGGCGCCGACGAGTGGCGTTCCCACTACGGCCCCGAGGTCGCGGAGCGCTGCAAGCAGGCCGACGTCGATGCGGTGGTCCTCGCACCGGCTTGACCGGACTGCTGCCGCAACGTGCCCGTGCTGGCGCGTTCCCTCGAATCGGCGGGCCTGGCCACGGTCACGGTGACGATGATGCCCGACCTGGCAGAGAAATTCCGGCTTTCGCGCATCGTCGGCGTGGAATTCCCGTTCGGGCACGCCTTCGGCATGCCCCACGATCCGGAAATGCAACTCGCCGTCTCCCGTGCGGCCGCGGCGCTCCTCGACCACGCGAGCGAGCCCGAATCCCGCGTTGATCTGCCGATCGAGTGGCCCGTCGACACGCGGACTGCCTACCACGACTGGCAGCCCACGGAGGCCAGCCCGATCGTCGCCTTGCAGATCAAGCGTCGCCAGGAAGCGGAAGCGAAGCGGCAGGCCACCAAAGACTGATCTCGCGTGACTGACCGGGCCACCAGATTCAGGCGGGGCCGACCTCCGGGGCCCCGTGGCTGAAATACACACGGTCGGGTTCAAGCCGGCGCAGGCGCTGGACGACAGCGCTGTCGCTCTCCGCGTACTCCACTGCGGACTCGGCCACCTGACCAGCGATGAGGATGCGTTCCGCCCCGTCCACGAAGACCACTTGATGCCCGGGGGCGTGGTCGGCGGTGAGAATGAGCTGCACCTCGGGCGTCAGATCGAGATCGCCATCGACCAACTCGCACGCCACGTCGGCAGCCTCGACCCACTCGGCGATCGTGTAGCGCTCGGCCCGGGCCGCCTCTCGCTCCGCCGCCTGCACGCGGATCGGCACCTCGGTGAATAGGTGATTCCGGCCAGAGTGGTCGAAGTGCAGGTGCGTGTTCACCACGACGTCGATATCGGCCAGTGTCGCCCCGTGCTCTGCCAGGAGCGCAGGCAGTGAGTAGTCCTTCGGCTGGTATTCCCGATCGATGAAGCCCGAGCCTTCGCCGACGCCGGTGCCGACAAGGATCGTCGCCGCGTCCGTGCGAATCAGGTACGCGTAGACGGGCAACGCCTGATTCGGCAACGGATGCCAGTCGGGCGTGACCATCTCGTCGAGCAGCAGGGGATAGATGTTCGCAGGCACCGGCCACCTCCAGCGCGCAAGTATCCCCGGCGCTGACATCTTCGCATCGGACATCCGAGCAGGTGATCATCCGAGCGGGTCGCGGGGTCCTAGAGACAGGTCGGCCAGTACGCCAGCGGTCGGGGCCGGTCACGAGGGGCCTGGGTGATCACGTGCCGGCGCACGGCCTCAACGAGAATGCGACGGGTATCGGCCAGGTCGATGATCTCGTCGAGGTTCATGTTCCCAGCGGCGCCGAAGGGGTCTTGGTCGAGCGACCATTCGTCGATCAGGCGTTGGCGCTCCGCGTCCGGGTCTGCAGCTTCCTGGATGCTCCGAGCGTGCACGACATTGACGCCGACCTCCGGATCCATGAAGGAGATCTGCGCGCCCGGCCAGGCAGTGATCAGCGCGTTGTCCATGCTGTTGCCGGAGAGGCCGAAGTAGGCCAGGCCGAACGCTTTGCGCAGCAAGACCGTGAAACGCGGAACCTGGGTCTGTCCCAGCGCCTCGAGAAACATGATCGCGCGGCTGAGCAGCCGGTCGTGCTCCGGCTGCTTGCCAACGATGAAGCCCGGCACATCCTGCAGAAAGACGAGCGGGATGTTGTTGGCGTCGCAGAGGCAAAGAAACAACGTCCCTTTGTCACACGACTCGGGGCTGAGCGCGCCAGCGTTGACCATGGGATTGCTCGCCAGAATACCCACCGAACGACCACCCATGCGGGCGAGGACTGTGAGCAGACTGCGACCGTACTGAGGCTTGAGCTCGAGGTATTCGCCGTCATCGACCAGACGCTCGATCACGCGGTGCATGTCGTAGGCGCGGTTGCGCTTGGTCGGTACGAGGTCGCCGATCGTGGGATCGGGCGGGATTTCTTCGTCGAAGTCGCGCTCGGGCGGAAGCGACCAGGAGTTGCTCGGCATATAGGAGAGGAACTGCCGGATCAGCTCCATCGCCTCTTCTTCGGTTTCCGCGCCACGGTCAATCTGCCCCGTCTGCTTGAGATGGACATCGACGCCACCCAACTCTTCCAAACTGACTGTGGCCCCCGTCGCGATTTCGATCACGCGCGGACTGGAGACGGCCAGCGAACTTCCGCGCACCTGCACCACGAAGTCGGAAAAGTCGGACTGGAACGACGAACTACCGAACGACTCCCCAACGATCGCGGTGGCGACGGGGATCCGGCGCACCCGGCGGGCAGCCTCCAAATCGGGGGTGATCTTGGAGAATCCCTCGGAGCCGAGCAAATCTGGCAACCGGCCGCCCCCAGTCTCGCCGAAGTAGATGTAAGGCACACCCTGGCGGATCGCTTGGTCGTAGATCCGTCGCGTGCGCTTGCCACCAACAACGGAGGACGACCCGTGCAGCACCGTCACGTCATCACCACTGACCGCCACGTGACGGCCATCCACTCGGCCCCATCCGCCAATCTTGCCGTCACCGGGGGTCGTGTCGCGGACCTCGGGGCGCTCGCTGCGCGCGAACGTCCCGATCTCCGAGAAAGAGCCGGGATCCAGCATCTGGTCGATTCGCTCGCGAATCGTGTACCTGCCGCGGTCGTGCTGGCGCTCGATGCGATCGATGCTCCCCATCTCATCGCGGATCGTGTCGCGGCGGTCGAGCAGGTCTTGGCGAATTTCCTCTGGCGTGCGGTCGGTCACGACGCAAATCCTCGGCTGCAGAGTTGGGCCGTGGGGCTCGGCGCCCGCGCCATCCTATGGGCTGGCACTCAAAGGCGGGCTGGTGAGTCAGTCGGAGAGCGCCGGTCCCGTCTCGACGAGCTCCAGCACGGTGCCGTCAGGATCCTTGAAGCAGACGAACCGAACCGAGGCGCCGGTCGGTCCGGTCAGCTCGACAGGCTCGGAGATGAACTCCACGCCTTCCTGCTGCAAGCGCTGAACATCGGCGTCGAGGTCCGAAGTCAACAGCGCCACGCGGGCAAGCCCGAGATGGTAGAGGTGCGGATAGGGAGGCTCGGCGTCGGTGGGATCTTGCCACTCGAGCAGGTCGATCGCGGTGGCGCGCGGATTGTCGGCAAGCGCCATCACGGCACCCCACACCGTATGAGGCGACATCCCCACTGCAGCGCTGATCTCAGCGCTGCCCTTTGGCTCCACCTCCCAGACCACGCGGAACCCGAGCATCTCGTAGAAGCCTCGCGATCGATCGAAGTCGCTGCAGTTGACGTTGACATGAGCCATGCCCTGGATGTTCACGGAGACTCCGATCCACCAAGCGCGTCCGGCCCGTCTAGCGACGGCTTGCCTGGCATCCAACCACTCGGCGCCCTCCCTGGCAAGGGCGGTCGCTCTACTCGCGCCGCGTCAGTTCTGCTGCGGATCGTCGGGAAAGAACCCCATCCACTTGAGGTCGTCCGGCTGACGCCGGAAGACCTGCTGCCAGAGGTCCTCGGGCTGCGGGGTGAGCGCGTCGGCCTCGGTCGCCTCGAGCACGAACCAGGCCCCCTCCTGCAGCTCCCCCTCGAGCTGGCCCGCGCCCCAGCCGGCATAGCCCGAGAACAGGCGCACCAGATCGACGCGCCGTCTCACAACGGCAGGGTCCTGGCTCAAATCCACCATCCCAATCCGCCCCAAGACAGGAGTCCAGGCTCCGCCCGGAGTGTCGCTTGAAGGGCCGTCCGACGGGCCGGCTGTCGGCTCTTCCAGCGCATCCTCCACCGCCCTGTCGGGGCCGGGCTTACTGCGGCCCAGACACAAGACCCGCCCTCCTTCGACTGGGCCGCCACTGAAGACGACGCCCGGAGCGGCCGCCAGACCCTCCCAACCAGGTACGGCCTCAGACACTCGCTGCTCGCTCGGCCGGTTGAGCACCACTCCCAAGGCCCCTGCTGCCGCCGTGTGTTCGATCATGAACACCACGGTGCGATGAAAATTCGGGTCGCCCAAAACGGGCGACGCGATTAGCAATCGGCCTTTGATCTCCGAATCCGCCACGGACACCCCCGAATCCAGCGCCTAGGATCGTGCCAGACGCGCGGGGAGAAGGCAAAGACGGGACAGACGATGCGGATCGTGGCCTGGAACATCCGCGCCGGCGGCGGACAGCGAGTCGAGCCGATCCGCGACCAGATCGTGGACTAGAATCCCGATCTGGTGGTGCTCTCGGAGTTCCGCGCCACGCCTCCGAGCGCCTGGCTGGCGGACGCTCTCAACACCGACGGCTGGCGCTTCCAGCGTTCGACGGCCAGGGTAGACAACGCCGCGCGCAACAGCCTGCTGATCGCCAGTCGACGGCCCGTGCAACGCGCCGGCCTGCGCCGGCCCACTCCTGTAGGCGAGCGCTGGCTCGGCCTACGCACGGAGTGGCCCGCAGCCAGCAACCCGCCGGCGGGCCCGCCGCTCGGCATCGGAGCGATGCACGTGCCCACTCGGTCCAGCGGCCGCAAGGGCGATTTTCTCGATGCAGCGCTCTCCGTGGCGCGCCGCTGGCGGCCCGGTCCGGCTCTGCTGGTAGGCGACACGAACAGCGGCCGCCGCGGCATCGACGAGGAATCGCCCGCCTTCAGCCAGCTGGAAGAAGGCTGGATCGACGATTTGGCGCGAGCCGGCTGGGTCGATGCCTTCCGTGCCCTGCACGGCGATCGGCGTGAATACACGTGGTACTCCCCCAACGCTGGCAACGGCTTCCGCCTCGACTACGGCTTCTGCAATCCCCTACTCCTGCAGCGGCTGCGGGCCGCGCAGCACGTCTGGGGCAGCGACGGCGGCACACGGCGCGACGCGCTCAGCGACCACGCCGCGCTGCTGCTCGATTTCGACTGAACACGCCCGCCTGCCTAGGATGCCCGTATGGCCGACCCCGCCCTCTACAGCCCCACCTCACACGTCTACTTCTCACAGCGCCTACGTCTGCACTACGTCGACTGGGGCAACGAAGGGGCACCCGCACTGCTCCTGATCCACGGCGGCCGCGACCACTGTCGCAACTGGGACTGGGTCGCCCGGGCCTTCCGCGACGACTACCACGTGATCGCCCTCGACCTGCGCGGGCACGGCGACTCGCAATGGGTCTTCGGCTCCGGCTACGCCATGATCGACTACGTCTACGACATCGCCCAGTTGGTGCATCAGAAGCACTTGGAACCGGTCACGATCATCGGCCACTCCCTGGGGGGCTCGATCGCGCTGCAATACGCCGGGGTGTACCCCGACAAAGTGCGAAAGCTCGTCTCGATCGAGGGGCTCGGGCCACGCCAACGAGAAATCGAGGAGACGGGTCAAAAGCCCGCGCCGCAGCGCATGGACGAATGGATCGAGCAGACCCGCGGTTTCGCCGGGCGGGTACCCAAGCGTTATGACTCCCTCGAAGACGCGATCGCGCGCATGCATGACGCGAACTCCCACCTCTCCGAGGAACAGGCACGCCATCTCACGATCCACGGCACCAACCAGAACGAAGACGGCACCTACTCATGGAAGTTCGACAACTACATCCGCGGCCACTCCCCCTATCGCTTCGATGAGGAGGAGGCCCGAGAGCTTTGGTGCCACATCACCTGCCCCGCGCTGCTCGTCGGCGGCAGCGAATCGTGGTCTGGCGACCCCACCAAGGATGGGCGCGCCAAGCTCTTCGACAACGCCGAAGTCGTGATCGTGCCCGACGCGGGCCACTGGGTGCATCACGACCAGCCCGGTGTTTTTCTCGACGCCGTGCGTGCGTTCCTGACGGAGTAGTCCCGTCGAACCGCGTAACGAGTCCACTCTCTAGCGGCCGCTCGGGTCGGGCGTCCTTTGCCGCTACCCACCCGGCCAAATAGCAACCAACACGAACGATGAAAGCGAGAGCCGATGCCGGAACTGCAGAGCGAGCGGCTGTGCACCATGGAGATCAATCTCGGGCGATCGGACGCTGTCGGGGCAGGGCCGTTGGGAACCCGGACGGTCGCCAACCTCGACTCGGGTACGGTCAGCGGACCGAAGATTAACGGAAAGTTCCTCCAGAGTGGTGCGGACTGGGCGCTGGTGCGACCCGACGGCGTGGTTCAACTTGATGTGCGCGCAACCATCCAGACCGAAGACGACGCCATCATCTACGTGCGCTACGAGGGTTTCATCCGAGCGGAGGCTGAGACGATGGGGTGCCTGCTGGGGGGCGAGGCCGTCGACCCGTCGGAGTACTACATGCGCACAGCACCGTTTTTCGAGACGGGGGCTGAGCAATACGCCTGACTCAACAGCGTTGTCGCGATCGGTGTCGGCTCGTTGGACGCGGCCAACGGCATCATCCGCTACGAGGTTTTCACGATCACATAGCCCGACTGATCCGGCGACCCGACGACGCGATACCCTGCGACCATCGCGGTCGTCGCGGAACATTGGGGGATCAGATGGCAGACCTGCCCGATTCAATCAGTCCTGAGCAACGCAGCCCGATCGAAGAGTCGAAGCTCTTCTTCGTGGCCAGCGTCGCGCCCGACCTGAGCGGGAGCCCCGCCGGCGCCGGCCCGGTCAATCTCTCGCCCAAGGGCGGCGTGCCCTTGCACGTCATCGACGAGCACTGCGTCGCCCATCTGGACTACCAGGGCAGCGGCAACGAGACCGCGCGCCACGCCCAAGCCGATGGACCGATTACCATAATGGTTATGTCCACGACGGCGTCTGACGCGGCCATCGTGCGTCTCTACGGACACGCGCGGGTCAGCCCGCTGGACGAGTCGCCGCTGGCGTCGCGTCTGCTGGAGTCACCCGCCGACGAGATTCGCTTGACTCAGCGCCAGGTGGTGGAGATCACGATCGAGCGGACGCAGACGAGCTGTGGCTACGGCGTGCCGATCTTGGAGTTCGTGCGCGAACGCACCGTCGAGGAGCGCGGTCGACGCTACAAATCGGGCTAGTTCTGCCCAAAAGCTCGTCCGAACTCGCGGGCGAGGTGGTTACCGAGGCAAACTTATCGATCGTTATGCGGCCTCTGACCAGCGCAATGATCGTTCGGGCGGATTCGAGTTCGGCTGCAGCGCCGGTCGAAAAACCACACCGGAGCCATTCCCAGCGGGATGGAAGAGCCCGCGAGCCGAGATGCGTGGACCCGCGTAAACTGTTTCGCATCGCGAAGATTCAGCCCGTGCGGAAGGAATTCGCGCGGTTCTATCAACAAGTACTTCGATCCAACGCACGACGAATGATATCTATAGAAGGACAAGGTCGAGGCTTGAGCGCTCGCGAACGCGCCCAGATCTCGCTCTTGCGCACACAACGGTTGGGCCGCGAACCTGTTTTGCGTGCCCGTTTCCACCTAGGATGTACGCATGGCGAAGAAGACGAACGACCTCGAACTCTGGCACGAATTCCTTCGCGCACACTCGCACGTCGCCACCAATTTGGAAGACGAATTGCAGGGCCAGGTGGGGTTCCCCTTGACCTGGTTCGACGTTCTGCACCATCTCTCGGAAGCGCCAAATGGCAAGCTGCGTCTGCAGGACCTCGCCGACAAGCTGCTCTTCTCCCGCTCCGGCCTGACCCGGCTCGTCGACCGCATCGAGGAGGCCGGCTTCGTGGAACGCGAACCCGACCCCCACGACCGCCGCGGCGTTTCCGCCGTACTCACCACGGCCGGACGTCGAGCCCTGCGCAAGGCCGGCCCGGCCCACGACAAGGGAATCAATTCGTACTTCTTGGGGCCGCTCAACGCGGGTGACAAGAAGGCGCTGCGCTCCGCCTTGCGCAAGGTCCTCAGCGTCGCCTAGTCCGGCAGCCGGCCCCGCCGCGCCTGGCTAAAAGTCGCGCACGGCCCGGAAGACATGCACCGGGTCCGGGATGCCCTTCACCAGGGTGGGGCCCATGTCGTCAAACTCCAGCGACGCCCCCGCCTCGCGTGCCGCCTCCACCGTGGCCTGCGAAAGCATCAGCTCGCCGGCGTCCGCCAGGTCGGAGATGCGCGAGGCCAGGTTGACGTCGTGGCCGATCAGGTCATCGCGACGCACCGTCTGGGCGCCCCAGTCCATCCCCATCCGCACCCAAAGCGGGATCAAGGTCTCGCCGGAGACCTCTTCGTATTCGTCCAGCAGGGCAAGGCAGGCCTCAATCACCACGCAGGGATCGGGAAACCAGAGCATCAGCCCGTCTCCCAGCGCCTTCACGATGCGCGCCCCATCCGGCAGCCGGGCCGCACGATCTCTTCCTGCGTCGACAAGAGGTCCACAGCCGCGTCATCGCCTTGGATCGCCGTGTACTCGGTGAAGCCCACGAGGTCCGTGAAGACCACGGCGCCCTGCACGGACGTGCGCACGGGCGCTTGCGTCATACCGCCGGCGCCACGGTCACCTGGCCGCTGACCGTGGCCACGCTGCAACGGCAGTCGGCTCCCTCGTCCGTCTCGATCGTGGTGCGACCGACGAGCGTGCGGCAGCGGGTGCTGGGGCGGACACCGGGCGGATAGGTAACATGGATCCGACCGGAGACCGACTTGGCGGAGAGATCCCCGTCGGTCGTCATCTGAACCCTGATCGCTCCGCTGACGGAGCGTGCCCGCACCCGTCCCTGCACACAGCACAACTCCGCCGTACCGCTCACCGTATTCGTCTCGACGGCCCGCGCCGCATCGACGCGAATCGCTCCGCTCTTCGTCGAGAGGCGCGCCTTGTCGCGGACCTCTTCGGCGTGGATCGGTGCCGGCCCGGCGCGCGCGGCGAAGTGGTCAACACGCTCCACATCGATCCGGCCGCTGCGCGTCGAGAGGCGCACCCGGCCGAACGACCCGCGTAACTGGATGGGCGCAGACCCGGTCGCGGCCGAGACATCGCTGCCGACCGGGCAGCGGACGACCACGGCTTGGCTGCGTCTTCGTGGCCGGATCACCACGCGGCCGAGATCGCCAAGCTCCAATTCGCTCGTGGAGCTGGCGCCCGACTCGATCAAGAGATCGTCCCGCTCTTCCGCGATGATCTCGATCGCCCCGGAACGGGTTGCCACTTCCAGATCCGCGTGCCCCGCGATGGGGACGGTGAGAGGGGTCATGCGACGCTCCGTCTCGTTCCGTGGCGTGGCTGCGCCAATCGCCCGGACGTTAGCAAGGCCGGGAAACGCTTGGCGGGGAAACGGGGGGATCTGTAGCGCGTACGACGCGCGACGCGACATCCAGGTATCGCCGGGGCCCGCTGGCCTAGTCGCCGGAGCCGAGCGCCAGGATCGTCGCCCCGCGCTTCTGGTCGGCCATGATGGCCACCCCGTGCGGCCGGGTGATGTCGAGTGGCCGAACCGCGATGCGCGGAACGGCTGGTTGGCTCACGGAGCGCGGCCTGCTCAACGCACCCTCTCGCGCCAGGCTGATGAAGGCCACAGCGCCGAGTGCCACCACACCAAGTACCGCGAGTCCCGCCAGGGCCAGCGTCTCCCGCTCGCCGACCTGGTCCGCCAGCAGACCGATCGGCAACGCGAAGACGCTGGAGAGTCCGAATGCCAGCATCGTCAGCGACATCACGCGCCCGAAGTACTCGGGCGCCGTGTTGGCCATGATCAGTGCGTTATTGACGAGCATGAAGCCCGACAGGCCCGGTCCTACCAGCAGCATTGTGACGAGGGCCAGCTCGAAGCTGGGCACCACCGAAAGCGCCAGGAATCCGCCCCCCAGCAGCACGCCCGCGCCCAGCATCGCCGGCAGGGCCCACTTGCTGGCAACGATCCCTGCCAGCATCACCGCGACCGCCAGCGCGGCAACCGCGTTGACCGTCAGGATCAGGCCGATGTCCGTCGGCTCTCGATCGAAGTGGCGTTCCAGCAGCGCCGGCAGCAGGACCTGGAAGGTGAAGCCGAGCACGACGACCGCCGCGAACATCACCATCAAGAGTCGAATCGTCTTGTGGGAGGCCACGTACTGGAAGCCCGCAAAGAGTTCCGTGCGCACCGCCCGTCGTTCGGACTTGGGGCGCGACTTGGTGCGGGGCAGGAACTTGATCGATACCAGCACGATCAGGAACAACGAGCCCATGAAGATGTAGGTACCGCCCGCGCCGATCGCGGCCGAGCCCAGCATCGCCCCCGCCAGGAACGGAGCGACGACGCGGCTGATGTTCATCGAAAGCTGACTCAGCGCAACGGCGTTGGGCAGCAAGCGCGGCTCAACCAGCTCGCCGACCCAAGCCTGGCGGGCCGGGCCCACGAAGGCGAACGAGAGGCCCATCACTGCCGTCAGCAGCGTCAGCCAGAGAATATTCATCTGCCCGGCCACGAGTAGGAAGCCGGTCGCCACCAGCGAGCCCGCCACGACGAGCTGCCCCACGAAGACCAACGGCTTCTTCGAGGCGCGATCGGCGATCACCCCGCCGAACGGCCCGAGCAACAACATCGAGAGGCCCAGCCCAAGCTGGACCAGTCCCACGGCCGCGTTGTTCCCCTCAAGCTGGAAGGCCACCACCGCCTGCACAGTGAACGACATCATGAAGGCGAGCGTCGCAAAGAGAGAACCGAACCAAAGGGTCCGGTACTGCGAAACGGCCAGGGCCTCGAACGTGTTGTTGAACCAGCGCGAAAGCATGACGGCCATTCTACCGCTTGGGCGAACCATTCGCTCATACCGAACTGTCTCGTGAGCGGCGGTGAGTCGTTCGCCTTGCGCGCCCGCCGACTCCAGCCGCCTACCCTCGGGCCAACGCCCCGTCCACCGCGGCCGCAAGACCGGGCGTGGCGAAGCTGGGTATCCTGCGATGAAGCTTGGCAGCGATGAGACGGGGATGACGCACTGGATCCCAGTGCAAGAAGCGGAAGCGCTGGCACCGAACGAATCCACCACGATCATTGTGAACGGCACCGACGTCGCGCTCTGCCGCGACGAAGAGCACTACTACGCGCTGTCCAATCGCTGCCCCCATCGACAGGGCCAGATCGGCGATGGGCGTGTCGAAAACGGGCGCGCCTACTGCCCCCTCCACGACTGGGACTTCGATCTGCGCACGGGCATCTCGCCCTACAACCCGCTCGACCGGCTGGACTGCTACGAGCTACGCGAGACCGGCAACGGCGTCGAGATCGACGAGGAATCGGTGCCTCCCACGCCTGCGACTGGCTACCTGCGCGACTACCAAGGCCGATACCGCCGTTTCGTCGACGACGTGGAGCGTGATTACGAGACGATCCAAGACTTCGGCCGCTACGGCACCGGCCACGTCGACGCGATGCGCACCAAGCGCCAGGTGCCGAATTTCGACGCGATTCAGTTCCGTCCCGCTCAGCTCGCCAGCCAGCCGCTCCTGGACGAAGAACCAATCACGCTGGGCGTGACGCTGGGTTCCAAGTCCAAACACCCGATCACGCTCTCGATCCCAGTCTTGATCGCTCATATGTCATTCGGGGCGCTCTCGGCCGAGGCCAAAGTCGCCCTGGCGCAAGCCAGCACCGAAGCCGGAATCGCGATCTGCTCAGGCGAGGGCGGGATGCTGCCCGCCGAACGGGACGCCGCCAGTATCTACATCCTCGAGATGGCCTCGGGCTACTTCGGCTGGACCGACGAGAACATCGGTCGCGCCGACGCGATCGAGATCAAGATCGGCCAGGCCGCCAAGGCGGGATCCGGCGGAATCCTGCCGGGCGCCAAGGTCACGCCCGAGATCGCCAAGGTGCGCGGAATTCCGCCCGGCACCACGGCTCACTCCCCGGCCCACTTCCCCGACATCAACACGCCCCAAGAATTAGCCCAACGAGTCGCCGAGATCCGCCGCATGACGGACGGCCGTCCCGTCGGCATCAAAGATCGCGGCGGCCAAGCTGGAGGAGGACCTGGAGGCGGCCCTGGAGTCGGATCCGGACTGGATCACGATCGACGGCAGGCCGGGCGGCACCGGCGCAGCACCAATCCATCTCAAGGACCAAGTCGGAATCCCCACGGTGTATGCCGTGGACCGCGCACGACGCTTCTTCGATCGCTACCGCGTGCGCGACACCGATCTGATCATCACCGGCGGGTTGCGCACCCCGGCCGACTTCGCCAAGGCGATCGCGATGGGCACGGACGCGGTGGCGATCGCCACGTCCGCCATGATGGCGATCGCCTGCCAGCAGTACCGTGCCTGCCATACGGGAAACTGCCCCGTTGGGATCGCGACGCAACGCAGTGAGCTGCGTGAGCGCTTCGACCTAGATTCCTCCACGGCGATGGCGGCGAACTACTTCCAGGTCATCTGCGACCAACTGGCCGACTACTGCCGCATTCTGGGCAAACGTGACATCCACACACCGGCGCTGGACGACCTCGTCACGACAGACAGCGAAGTCTCGGATCACACCGGCGTGGAACACGCCTAACAAGCGGTAGGGCCGGATGGGGGAGGCAACGATGACGGTCGAACGCACGGCGGCACGGCAAGGATTCCAGTGGCAGAGCGTCCTGGACCTGGACGAACCGCCCGAGGGCCGCGTCGTGACAGTGGGCGTGGGACGGAAGTCGATGGCGATCACGCACTACGACGGCCAGTACGGCGCGCTCGATAACAAGTGCCCGCACAACGGCGGGCCGCTCGATCAGGGCACGATCGAGAAGGGCTGGCTGCGCTGCCTCTGGCACGGCTACGACTATGACCCGCTGAACGGCCAGCCGCCTCCATCCTTCCAAGACTGCCCGGCCTCCTTCGACGTGGACGTGCGCGACGACGGCATCTATGTCGCCGTACCGATCGAAGAAGAGTCGCCCCGGAGCGTCTCTGACGTCATGGTCGAGACGATGCTCAATTGGGGCGTGCGTGCCTGCTTCGGCATGGTCGGCTCGTCCAACCTCGGCTTCGCCGCAGCAATGCGGACCCAGGAAGCAGCAGGCGCGCTGCAGTACATCGGCGTGCGGCACGAGGGCGCCGCCGCCTTCGCGGCCCCCGCGTACGCCAAGCTGACTGGCACCCCAGCCGCCTGCTTCGGCATCGCTGGGCCCGGCGCGACGAATCTACTGACCGGCCTCTGGGACGCCAAGATGGATCGCGCGCCGGTGCTAGCGCTGACGGGTCAGGTCAACTCGCAGGTGCTGGGCCCGGGGCGCCTTCCAGGAGATCGACCTCAGCAACGCCTTCGAGTCTGTCACAACCTGGAGCCAGACGGTGCTGCCGGCTTCGCGACACGCGGAACTCATGAGCCTGGCGGTCAAACACGCGATTTTGCAGCGCGGCGTCGGCCACCTGATCCTGCCCAACGAAGTGCAGGGTCTGCCCGTCGACGAAGCGACGCTCGCCTCTGGCCCCGAAGGACGGCTTACGCCGCTCGCGATCGCTCCGCCGGACGAGACGGTGCTGGAGATGCTGGCCCGGCTGCGGGCCAGCAAACGGCCAGTGATCATCGTCGGCCACGGCGCCCGCTTCGACATGGACGACGTGCTGGCGCTCGCCGAGCGCCTCAATGCACCGCTGCTCACGACGTTCAAGGCCAAGGGCCTCGTCACCGACGACCACCCGCTCGGCTGCGGCGTACTCGGCCACTCGGGCACGCCGATCGCGAGCTGGTTCATGAACGAGGCCGACTTGCTGTTGGTTTTCGGAGCCTCATTCTCCGATCACACCGGGAGCACGCCATTCCAGCCCACGATCCAAGTCGACACCGACCCCATGGCGCTGGGCAAAACACACCCCATCGACGTGCCCGTCGGCGGCGACATCGGCGTCACCGCGCGCCGCCTGCTGGGCGCGATCGGCGACGAGGTCCAGACGGACGACCAACGACCGCAGATCGCCGAACGCTGGGACCTCTGGCAGACGGAGAAGGCGAGCCGCGCGCTCGACGACCGCGGCCGCGGCATCGCGGGCGCGGCGCTCAATCGCCACGTTTCGGACGACGCCGTGATGACCGTCGACGTCGGCAACAACACCTACTCGTTCGGACGCTACTTCGAGTGCACGCGACAGTCCGTGCTGATGTCGGGCTACCTCGGCTCGATCGGCTTCGCCTACCCGGCGGCGATCGGGGCCTGGGCGGCGGCTCCTGATCGCCCCATCGTGGCCATCGCCGGCGGTCGTGAAATACGGCATGCCGATCAAAGCCATCATCGTGAACAACTCGGAGTTGGGCCGGATCTCGTCCGAGCAACGCGAAAAAGAGATGCCGATCTGGTCGACCTCGCTACAAAACCCCAACTTCGCCACCTTCGCCGAGAACTGCGGCGCATTCGGAGTGCGCGTCGAAAGCGCGGCCGAGATGGACGACGCGCTCAGCGCCGCCTTCGCCCACGACGGGCCAGCCCTGGTCGACGTCGTGAGCGACCTCTAACTCGTTTAAGCTGTCGCCGCTATTGGCTGCTAGGCGCGCTGCTGGCCTCACTGCTTGGCGCCCCGCGCCGGCGCAGGTCGTAGCCCATCATCAGCAGGTCCTTGCGATCGCCGTCGCGCGTCATCACGTAACCCGGCAACATGCCGATCGACTCGAAGCCGAGGCCGCGGAAGACAGCTTGCGCGCCCATCTCTTCCGTCGTCATCTGGGCCGTCAGCAGTTCCAGGCCGAAGGCGTCGGCGATTGAGAACGTCTCTTCCGCCAAGAAACGGCCGAGCCCCTTAGAGCGCACATCGGGCGAGACGATCAGGCGAATTTGGCCGACGTGTCGCGTCCAGTCGGCCTGGTTGTGCAGCAACGATCCCTCGCCCAGCACCGTCTCCCCGCTGAACGCCAGCACTGTCACGATGCGACAGCGCTCGATGTCCTCAATCAGGCGATCGACGACGTCCGGGTCCGTGATGTCATTGCGCAGGTAGAGCAGGTCGTCCGGCGGCAGCGTCCGCGCGAAACTCAGCAAGGTGTCGCGGTCCGCGCGACCCATCAACCGCAGCTCAAAGTCCAGGCCGGATCGCAACGATCCGGCGCGCGGATAGCGACGCTGGACCAGTTCCGTCTGCTTGATGCGCGTCTCAAGCGAAGCCATCGAACACCCTTCCCAATCCGCTAGTCGACTCTCGACTAGCCCAGCTGCACGTCGCGGCGACGCCGAGCCGGCAGCGCGGTTCCTGAATTGTGGCGTGTTCGCGGGCTCTCGCCAAGAGTCTTGCCGGGCTCTCTAAATATTCGCCGTTTCAGGACGGTTATGATGCAGGACACGAAAAGAGGCGCGGCGATGCCGGTCGAGATCGTTGGCATGATTGGGGCGCACCGGCCGCGTGGCGATTCCGACCTGCACGTGATCGGTGGCGGCATCGACCCGGATTACCTGGCCGACTTCGCCCGCGTCCACGAAGAAGCGGGTTTCGACCGCGTCCTGATCGGCTATTCCTCCTCCTCGGCCGACGGCTTCCAGCTCGGTGGGCACGCCGCCTTGGCGACGGAACGTCTGAATTTCCTGATCGCTCACCGACCGGGGTTTGTCTCGCCCTCGTTGGGGGCCCGCAAGGCGGCGACGCTCGACCAGTTCAGCAATGGTCGCATCGCGCTGCACATCATCAGCGGCGGCCACGACGCCGAACAGGCCCGCGACGGCGACTACCTCAAGCACGACGATCGCTACCGTCGCAGCGCCGAGTACATGCAGATCCTGCGCCGGACTTGGACCAGCACGGATCCGTTCGACTTCGACGGTGAATTCTACCGCTTGATCAACACCTACTCCGACGTGCGGCCGTGGGACAAAACGATCCCGCTCTACTACGGCGGCCAATCGCAGGCGGCGTTAGGCCCAGCCCGCTACTGCGACGTCTTTGCCATGTGGGGCGAACCGCTCGCCGCCGTCGAGCAGAAAATCCGCGAGGTCTACGCGGTAACCGACCCGCTCGGCGTCCACCCAGGCATCAGTGTCTCCTTCCGGCCCATCCTGGCCGAGACGGAGGGCGCAGCCTGGGACAAGGCGCATGCGATCCTGGAAGGGGTCGAAAGCGGCGCCCTCAAACAGGGCAGCGTCCCGCTCGGCAGCGACGCGCCACGCCCTCAGGCCGTTGGCTCGCAGCGACTGATGGATCTGGCGGCGGAGAAGGACGTCCACGACGAGCGCCTCTATCTGCCCATCGCTGGCGCGTCGGGGGCCCCTGGCAACACGTCGGCGCTGGTCGGCACGCCAGAGCAGGTAGCCGATGCGCTCGTGCGCTACTACGACCTCGGTGTGACCGCGATCCTGATCCGCGGCTTCGCGCCGTTCGAGGACGCCATCGAATACGGGCGGGAGTTGATTCCCCGTTTGCGCGCCCTCGTCGGCGAACGCGATGCGCAGCAGGCGGAGGCCGCCGAGCCACCCAACGGCGCAAAGACTCGCGCGTGAGCGAGCCTTCGCTCTTCGTCCCCCACGAGCTGGGCTACATGCCGACCGAGTACGCCCGCAGTCCCTGGAGCCTGGAGTTGTTGCACGGCGGGCCCGTGGCCGCGCTGCTCACACGAGCCGTCACCGAGCAAGTCGACGACCCCTCTTTGCGCCTCGCCCGTCTCACGACCGACCTCTTCCGCCCCGTGCCCTACGCGCCGATGCGGGTGGAGACCGAGCTGCTACGCGACGGGCGTCGCGTCAAGGCCGTGCGTGCCTCGCTCTTCGCCGGCGAGACCGAGGTCACGCGGGCGCACGCCCTAATGCTGGCCACGCGCGACGACGCTCAGCCCGGGCTCGACATCTTGCCGCAGACGCCCGCCTTCCCCGACCAGCCCGACCCGCCCCACGAGGGCGACCACCAGCGCGGCATCGGCTACGCCTCCAGCGTCGAGTGGCGTCGCGTCACGCAATGGGGCGAGGACAAGCCGGCGATCTCCTGGATGCGCGTGCCCATGGAGTTGCTTCCGGGCAGCCCACTCTCGCCCAACGAGCGCGCGGCGGCGGTCTCGGACTTCGTCAATCCGCTCGCCAACATGGCCGGCGGCGCGCCATACATCAACGCCGACATCACGCTCTATCTGCACCGCCCGCCCGTCGGCGACTGGCTCTGCCTCCAGATCAGCGGTCGAGGCAGTGGAGAAGGCATCGCGACGGGAGAGGCGCAGCTCCACGACCGCCAGGGCGCGTTTGGACGTTGCCTGTCCGCCTCGCTGGCGCAGGATCACGGGTCGTTCCCCGCCGGCGACGCCCCTCAGGAGAAGTCCTGAACAACTCGAGCCGCCTGTCGATCTGAGCCCGCTACGATCGTCGCTCTCCTGAAGAGATCACCATGAAGTACCTGCTACTGATCTACGTCAACGAGTCCGACGAAGGGGAGACCGCCCCGAGGTTTACGAGGAATATGGCCGCGTGGTCGGCGAGATCCGGGAAGCCGGCGCCTGGCTGGAGGGCGAGGAACTCAAGCCCACCTCAACAGCGACCAGCGTCCGCGTGCGCAATGGCAAGACCGAAACCACGGACGGTCCGTTTGCCGAGACCAAAGAAGCGCTGGGCGGATTCTTCCTGATCGACTGCGCCGATCTTGATCAGGCTCTCGGCTACGCCGCGCGGATCCCGGCGGCGGCCAGTGGCACGATCGAGGTCCGCCCCATCAACGAGATGTAGATCCCAAAACGAGGCATAGATGAACGGGCAGCCCGACGCGGAGGATTCCGCACTCGCCAACGAGATCTCGCGCGTCTTTCGCACCGAGTCTGGGCGCATTCTGGCCTCGCTGATCGCGCTCACGCGGGACTTCGACTTGGCCGAGGACGCCCTCCAGGACGCGCTTGTCGTCGCACTCGATCGCTGGCCTCGGGACGGCATGCCTAACAACCCCGCCGCCTGGCTAACGACGACGGCGCGTCGCAAGGCGATCGACCGCCTGCGCCGCGACAAGACCCTGGGCGAAAAGCGCGACCAGTTGCGGGCGCAGCTCGAACGGGACAGCGTTGTAGACGAACTTGAGGGCGACGGGAATGGCATTCCGGACCACCGCCTGCGCCGGATCTTCACCTGTTGTCATCCGGCAATCGCGCCGGAAGCGCAGATCGCCCTGACGCTGTGAGCCCTCGGCGGCCTCACCACCGTCGAGATCGCGCGCGCGTTTCTCGTCTCCGAGCCAACCATGGCTCAGC
>Ga0310121_10001103_pt1 | contig 28387 bp, 19 predicted proteins | sample CB27_Tmax_986_MG_FD_203504 | JGI IMG/M metagenome (GOLD analysis project Ga0310121, IMG submission 203504) | Marine microbial communities from Western Arctic Ocean, Canada - CB27_Tmax_986 | ecosystem: Environmental > Aquatic > Marine > Oceanic | place: Canada: Western Arctic Ocean | collected... | reverse complement strand
CCGTCCCTGATAGAGGTGTCCAAGACCGGGGATGAGCCAAGCCAGTAAAGCGGCCAGCCATGGGTCTTTGAGTTCGACTTCAATTGTGTCGGGCGAATCAAAAGCAGCCGTGTTTCGGGAAGCATGCTTGCCGCGAGATTGGGGCATGGTGGAGGATTTCGGGGTTCAGGTAGGAGAAACATCCAGGAACGACTATTCTGGTAGATTGTTGGCGGTCGAGCCAGGGCAAACCGCGAGGTTCGCCTGGGAATTTGCGGGAACCTCTATCGATCTTATCAGCGACATTGTGAACCGGCTCGAAAGGGGTTAAATTCCTGAATGATCATGTTGCCTCGGGTGCCCAACAGCCGGTTGTTTTGAGCCTACCCGTCGGTATTGTTCCGGCAGTCGGGAAGGCTTGCATTGGAACAGGCACCATATAGGATCAAGCACAGTAGAAATAGGACAAGCACAGTCAAGCTGGTTTTGGACACGATTCGCGAGCGTGCCGGTGTAATGATACCCGTGAACGGGTTTACTGGCCGACCTAACCCTTCAGGAAATTGCCGTGTCGACCGACTCCACCAATCCGGAAGATGAACAGGCGATCGCCGCGCGACTGATCGACTTGCCTATTGAGGACGAACTGCGTGATAGTTACCTGACGTATGCGATGAGCGTGATCGTCAGCCGGGCCCTGCCCGATGTACGGGACGGTCTGAAGCCTTCCCAGCGGCGGATCCTGGTGGCGATGAACGACCTGAATCTGACGCCCGGTTCATCCCGCGTGAAGTGCGCCAAGATCTCTGGCGACACGAGCGGCAACTACCATCCGCATGGTGAAAGTGTTATCTATCCGACGCTGGTTCGGATGGCCCAAGAGTGGAATATGCGATCAGTGTTGGTCGACAAGCAGGGCAACTTTGGTTCGATCGCCGGTTTGCCTCCGGCGGCTATGCGGTATACCGAGGCCCGCATGTCGCAAGCAGCGGCGACGATGCTTGAAGATTTGAAACTCAATACGGTTGACTTCGTGCCAACCTACGACGAGCGTCGTACCGAGCCAACGGTGCTACCGGCGAAGTTTCCCAATTTGTTGATCAACGGTTCTTCCGGGATCGCGGTGGGTATGGCAACATCGATTCCGCCGCACAACCTGGGTGAGGTTTGCCGGGGTATCCTGGCGTTGATCGACGACCCGCAGATTACCGTGCGCGAGTTGATGGAATATATCCCGGGACCTGATTTTCCGACGGGGGGTATTATCTGCGGGAAGGCGTCCTTGTGGCGAAGTTACGAAACGGGCCGCAGTACGATTGCGGTACGAGCGAAGACAACCGTGGAGACAAAAAAAAATGGTCGCGCGCGGATTGTTGTCTCCAACATTCCGTATCAACAAACGCGGGATGCGGTGATCGAGAAAATTTCGGTTCTGGCCAGTGACGGACGCGTGGCAGGCATCGCAGACGTTGCCGATCATAGCAATTTGGAAGAGCCGGTCCGGATCGTGATCGATCTGAAGAAGGATGCCGATCCCGATGTGGTGCTTAACCAATTGTGGAAGTACTCGCCGTTGCAGGATACTTTCTCGATCATCCTGCTGGCGCTGGTGGATAGTAAGCCCCGCACCCTTTCGCTGAAGGAAATGCTCCAGGAGTTTGTACGGCATCGGGTGATAGTGATTCGCCGCCGTACGGAGTTCCTGCTGCTCAAGGCCCGCAAGCGCAAGCATACGGTGCAAGGTTTACTGCTGGCCCACGCGAACATCGATGAGGTAATCCGGGTGATCCGCTCGTCGAAGTCGCAGTTGGAAGCCAAACAACGGTTGGAGGATGAAATCACATGTCCCGCCGCAATGCTGCAGCGGGCATTGGGAGACACAGGATTTGTCCAGTTTCAGGAAGAGCGGGGTGTGGCAGAGAAATATTCCCTGACCCCGGTGCAGGCCGACGCGATTCTCAAGATGACGCTTGGTCAATTGGTCAACTTGGAGCAGGAAAAACTCGTCGCAGAACACACCGAGTTGCTTGAGAAGATAACGAGCTTTGGGGAAATTCTGGCCGATGAGAACCACGTCTATGGCATCATCCGCGAAGACTGCAAAGAGTTGGTTCATAAACTTGGCAGTAAGCGGCGCACCGAATTGAGCGACGAAGAGGTTGGCGATGTCAACATCGAAGATCTCATCGAAGAAGAGACAATGGTCGTATCGATCTCGCACAATGGCTACATCAAGCGAACCGCAGCCAGCACATACCGTGCACAGCGTCGTGGCGGTAAAGGTGTTAAAGGCGCCAAAGCCGATGAGGACGATCCGGTCGAACACCTGTTCGTCACCAGTACGCATGACTATCTGCTCTTCTTCACCAACCGCGGCAAAGTCTACTGGCAAAAGGTCTACAATTTGCCCCAGCTTTCCCGCGACGCCAAAGGCCGCGCGATTGTGAATCTGTTGAATCTGGCCGAAGGGGAAAAGATCGCTGACTGCCGGGCTATTCGCGATTTTGATGAGCCTGGTCACTATCTCATGATGGCAACCCGCAAAGGGCTCGTGAAAAAGACCGAATTGAAAGCATATCGCCGCCCCCTGAAAAGCGGCATGATTGCCATCAAACTCAAGGATGGGGATGAACTGGTCGACGTCGTCGTCGCCGCTGCGGGTCAGGAAGTAGTGCTGGCCACGGCCGGAGGTCTGGCAATCCGGTTTAAAGAATCGGATGCCCGGCCGATGGGGCGTAATACGAGCGGCGTTAAAGGAATCACGCTGGCTGGCGATGACCAGCTGGTTGGGATGGTGATCGCTGACCCCGAAGCGACCTTGCTCACCGCATGTGCCAATGGTTACGGCAAACGAACGCCGTTCGGCGTGAACAACAGCGGGGCTAACGGCGACGACCAGGAAAATAGCGATGAAGGATCATCCGGATTTCGCTACCGGACACAAAACCGGGGTGGTAAGGGGGTACGCGACATCAAGACAACCAACCGCAATGGGCCGGTCATTGGTATCGCCGGCGTGCGTGATGATGACGAGTTAATCATGATGACGTCGCGCGGGAAAATTCAGCGCATCAAGGCAAGCGACATCGGCGCCATTGGCCGCAATACTCAGGGTGTGCGGATCATGAGTGTCGATCGTGGCGATACGCTGACGGCCATCGTCCGTGTACCGCGCGAAGAAAACAGCAACCCGTGATCAGAAGAAACAGCTGGATAGAGCTCTCCAAGAGTAGAGGGCCGGGTCGCCAGGGCAGTATCACCAAACACCAAGGCTGCCCCGCTGTCGCATTCATTGCAAAACTTTCCCTCACGTTAAGGCTCCGCGGGTAATTCGCCATGAAAATAGCGGTCATTGGTACAGGATATGTGGGCATCGTTACCGGAACTTGCTTTGCAGATAGTGGTAACGATGTCACCTGTATCGATGTTGATGAGCAAAAGATCGCTGCACTGAACAACGGGGAGGTGCCGATTTACGAACCGGGACTTGCAGAAATGGTGCGGCGTAATGTCGAGGCCGACCGGCTTCACTTTATGACCGATGCCCCGACCGCCATTCAACGAGCCGAGATTGTTTACCTCGCCGTTGGGACTCCGCAATCGGCCAACGGTTCGGCAAATCTCACGGCTCTTTGGGCGGCGGTCGATACGATGGCTCCACACCTCAGCAATGATGTTATCATCGTGACCAAGAGCACGGTTCCTGTTGGTACAAACGCACATATTTTTGATCGACTGAAAGAAAGCACCGGTCGCGAATGTCGGGTGGCGAGCAACCCTGAATTCCTGAAGGAAGGTGTAGCGATTGACGACTTTATGAAACCGGACCGTGTCGTGGTTGGAGTTCGCTCGGAAGGAGATGCAAGAAAACTACACCAGCTGTACAAACCATTTTTGAGAACGGAAAAGCCATTCCTGGTGATGTCGCCCGAAAGCGCGGAGATGACCAAATATGTGGCCAATGCGTTACTGGCCACCAAGATCAGCTTTATCAACGAAATGGCGAATTTTTGCGAGCGGCTGGGAGGAGATATCAACGACGTGCGACGTGGGATTGGTCACGACAGCCGGATTGGCTTTGCGTTTCTCTTTCCTGGCGTTGGTTACGGAGGTAGTTGTTTTCCCAAGGATGTGCGGGCTCTGGCATCCATGGCAGAGGACCAGGGGTTCAAGCCGTTGATGCTGCGTACGGTCGACGCGGTGAATGACGACCAGAAGCGAATCATGCCGGAAAAACTAGCAGCCTTTTTCGAGGGAGACCTCAGCGGCAAGGTGATCGCGGTGTGGGGGCTGGCATTCAAGCCGAGGACCGACGACATCCGCGAAGCACCGGCACTGGTACTGCTCGAATGGCTTTTGCAGAAAGCCGCGACCGTTCGTGTGCACGACCCAGAAGCGATGGCCAACGTGCGTACCGAATTCGGCGATCGACTGACCTATTGCACCAGGCAAACCGATGCCCTCCACAACGCCGATGCGCTGGTCATTATGACCGAGTGGGGTGATTATCAACGGCCTGACTTTGAAAAGATGTATACCCAGATGCGCAAACCCGTGATTTTCGATGGTCGCAATCTCTACGAACTCGAGCAGATGCGGGAGCGGGGCTTCATCTACCACAGCATTGGCCGACCGACTGTCGGCAAGGACTGAGCTGCCAGAGAAAATCATCGAAGTGCTGAAAAAAGCCCGTTTTCTTGACGTGGTTCTTACCGTTACTTACGCTTAAAGAGAGAGGAAGAACGGGACAGACAGGCTCTACGGGCGCTGAAACGGCAGTAGACGTGAAATGGAGGCGGCAAATGATCAGCCAGGTTCGGCTTGGGAGTACCCAATCAATCTTCGTTGCCCCGCTCGCGATTTTAGCTGTATGGGTGATCGTTGCTGGCCGTGCGAATGGGGTTCCCCTGGAGGGGTTTCTGCCGTTGGTCGGAATCGGGCTCACCGACGAATTTAAAACGTTCGACGAAGATCTCTACTTTTTCATGGCTGATTCCAGCCCAGGCCCAACCGGTGGCAATTTTTTGGGAGTCGGTGACTCAGCTCATTACGATGTGGCGCTCATCGATACCGGGGCGAATGGATCACTCATCACTGATGCTGCGTATGCTGCCTTCGACTTCGTCAACGAGGGTTTTGCCGGCGCCATGACGGTTGAGCTTGGTGGAGCTACAGGTACGCTTGATGCGTTGGTCAATGATCCGCTTGGCATCTACGCAACGGGGTTGGAAAATCGAACGGGGACATCGCCCCTGACTTTGAACCCGTCCACCATGATTGGCCAGACCAGCGTATCGTTGTTGAGTTTGCCGCCAGATACCGACCTCCCGAACATCTTGGGCTTACCCTTCGCCAGTCAGTACGCGACCTCGATCCGGAACGACCGACCACAGATTTTTGAACTGGCGGGAAAAACGGTGCGGACGCCGCAAATAGATTTTTTGCCATTGGGCAGCGGCAGCCAGGAGATTTTGCGGCGGGCACCCTTGATACTGCTTCCAGGCGGTTCGTTCGCGAACTCACCAAATTACATTTTTGACATCGCGGGTCTCCTTGAAACCCCCCCACGCCCTCTCCATGACAACCCGACCGCACACACCCTTCACAGCGATGGGGTGCTATCGGTTGGGGGCATGTTTGTTAGTGTTGATGTCGCCAACAATGGTGAAGAGTTAGACGACTCCAGCTTTTTCTTTGATACCGGAGCGTCCGTCACCGTCATATCGGAGCTCAACGCCGTCCGCCTTGGCTTCGATCCTTTACTCGATGATCCGGAGTTTACGATTGCCATTGTGGGATCGGGTGGTACCACGTTCGATGTCCCCGGTTTCTTTGTTGATGAATTCACGATTGAGACAGTCGGCGGGGCGTTCACAGTAGAGAATGTGCCTGTCGTGGCACTCAACGTTACGGATGCATCGAACCCCATTAACATTGTCGATGGGATTGTCGGAATGAATCTTTTCGCCGGGCGCAATCTCGTGATCGATCCGCAGCCTGCGCTCGGTAGTGGAGGTATCGGGCCCCAGTTGTATATCGGCGATCCCGTCACAAACCCATTCAATTGGACAACCACCTCCCCCAGTGCTGCCTGGAGTGGTGTGGCGAATTGGGACGTTGCGGCACTCCCGGATCAACTTGGTATCGTCAACCTCGATCATGTAGCTGGCGGCAATCAAGAGGTGGTCCTTCCAGCGGATGCGACCGTTTGGGAATTGAATGTGGGGGGTGCCGGTAGTGGCACGATGACCCTGTTCATTGGCGAAGGTGATACCTTGACGACATTTTCAGGAGTGAACATTAAAATCGATGGAGAAATCAAGTTAGCAGGCGGCACGATTGATGCACAGTTCATCGACATGCGTGGGGGAAGACTTGGTGGCTCAGGTACGATTCTAACCGGCAGTGGTCCCATCGCAGGCCAGGTCGAGAATCACGATGGTCGTGTGGAACCGGGCGATGGGGTCGGAACGCTTAACATCGAAGGTCGGTATGTGAACACCGTTAACGGCGTCCTGGCCATCGAAATTGGCGGTACGACGCCCGGTACCGAGTTTGATCAGTTGATTATCGATGGCGATGTGGCACTAGCTGGCACGCTCGAGGTCGCGTTTGTCGGTTTGGCAGGTGGAACTCCGTTTGCACCTGCTCCCAATGATTCCTTTGAGTTTCTCACGGCGACCGGGGCCAGAAACGGCACCTTCGATACGCTGCTACTACCGAGCGGTTTTTCGGGCAACATTGCCTACACAGCCACGGGTGTCATTCTGACCGTCGTTGCGAATCTGGCAGGCGATTACAACCAGGATGGCACCGTCGATGCCAGTGACTACACCGTGTGGCGCGACACGCTAGGCTCGGCGATTAACCTTGCTGCCGATGGCAATGGAAATGGTGCGGTTGACCAGGCCGACTACATCATTTGGAAAAGCAACTTCGGCAGCACCGCAAATGGTTCTGCCCACAATAACATGGTACCCGAACCGTCTGCACTGCTGTTGGTTGCTTGTACCGGCTTCGTCCTAGGGTTGATTCGAGCCAGACCCGCCCACGGTCTGGGGTGCTGGACGGTACCGGTTGCCGCTTGCGGATTGTTCGGGGCGCATCAACTCTTGAAATCGCCGGTCTAATCGGTCCAGTACGTCGCTGCAGGCCGTGGTTTCCTGCCGACCAGTCGACATGACTGTCATGTTTTCTGGCGAACTCATCAAAATCTACGCCGTACAGTATGGACTGCCACATTGTCGCTGTGGTAGACCATAAAGTGCGTGTCGTGCGGAGAAAACACCAAGTTCATAGACGGTGGCCGTAGCTGATGGCAATTCGGTCATTGACTCAGATGTGATGGACGTTGTCTCAACAACTAAAGTTTCACCAGGCAGATGTGCCTTGCTGCTGGGCGTGGGCCGATTTATGGCGGGGGGCAAGGTTTTGCAGGAAAGGGCCTGCCAAGTGTCCGGCTCGATCATCGGGCGTGGACAACCGTCTCTAGAGCGGAGGGAGCAAGCGATTGTGAATTGGGTTCTGATGTCTGTCTGGGGAGCCATGGCGTGGCTTGTTGGTTCCTGGCTTGTTGGTTCGTGCGCCTCCGCTGGCGGCGGTCCAGAAAACATCCTGATCGTTGTCAATGCGCAGAGCGAGGGTTCGAAGACCATTGCGAACCACTACATCCAGCTTCGGGGAGTGTCTGCCTCGCACGTTCTCTACATCGATTGGAAGGGAGGCATCGAAGTCTGCAAGGGCGAGAAGTTTCGCCAGCGTTTGCTTCAACCCATAATAGAAGCCATTGACGAAAGAAAACTCGGGTTGCAAACCGACTATGTTGTCTATTCGAGCGATTTTCCGTGGCGGATTGATCTGCGTGAGGATTTCGCTGAAGTAAAAATATCACCGTCAATGCGGCCCATCGCTTCACTCACGGGAGCCACCTACCTGTGGCCATATATCCAGCTCGAGCATCAGGGTTTTCTGCGGACCAACGCGAACTGGTATGTCCCGGGAGACCAGGCAAAAAATCTTTCGCGTTGCCAGGAGTTGGGCAACTTTACAACACGTGCTTTTCGGGCCAATTACCACTGGACCCGCTCTGGTGGCCGTACGCAGGATGTCAAGCAGGGCCAGCGTTACTTTCTCTCTGTAATGCTCGGTGTGACCACTGGTCGGGGAAATACGGTCGACGAAGTGCTGTCGTATCTTTATCGTTCCGTCAAAGCCGATGCCACGCACCCGGATGGAACATTCTATTTCATGCAACGGAAGGGTGTCCGCTCGTCGACGCGAGATGCCTGTTTCCCAGCCGCGGTGAAGCGACTTGCGGCATTAGGTGTTGGTGCCCAGTTGCTCCAGGGAGACATACCGAGAGGACGTCATGATATACTGGGAATCGTGTCGGGGACTGCCAACTTCGATCTGGACCGAGCCCACGATACTCTCCTACCCGGTGCAATTTGCGACAACCTGACAAGCCTGGGGGGGGTGATGCTCTCTGATGCTGGGCAGACTCCACTCACGAGTTTTTTGAGACATGGTGCCGCTGGAGCGTGTGGCACGGTGGCCGAGCCATTTGCGATCCAAGCGAAATTCCCGCTCGCGTCGCTGGATGAGCACTACGTTCGCGGCTCATCCCTTGCGGAGGCGTTCTACCAATCGATCGCTTCACCTTACCAATTGTTGATTGTGGGGGATCCGCTTTGCCAGCCCTGGGCAAGGCCGCCGATCATCAAAGTCGACGGTTTGCAGGCGGGCGACACGGTTGCAGGAACAGTAGCACTTGTACCGAAAGCGAGCTCACTCTGGCAGGGAAAAATCCGCTTCTTTGAACTGCACATTGACGGTGTGATGTACACGCGGCTGGGACCAGGTAAAAAGATCGAGGTCGATACGACGAAACTGGTCGATGGACATCACGAGTTCCAGATCGTGGGGGTCGCGCCCGGGTCGATTGAGAGTCAAGGGCGTGTGAATCTACCCATTGAAGTCCGCAATCACGATGGGAAACTGGAGTTTTCCATATTCCCAGAATCGGTGGTCGCTGCTGCTGCGTCGCTCCGACTTGTTGCGTTTCAGCCCGGTGCCGAGAACATCGAATTCATGCAAAACAATCGAGTCGTGGGCCGAATCAATGGCAATCAAGGCGAGATTGAGATTGCCGCCTCATTGTTGGGGCGGGGCCCAACCACGATCCAAGCCAAAAGCGGCGGCGAGAAACCAATAGTTTCCAGGCCGATCCCGATTCGAGTCGATTAAGCATGAGCTGATTGAGCCCAATCGCGCCATGCTTCACCGGAGTCGGCTCAATGCAGCTCTGCCGCAGTGGGATGGTTGAATAGGGTTTAACGATTTTGCCGTGCCACCAGCCTTTCAAAAGCACAGTTTCGTTGACAGACCGCCCTGGCAAGATACGATTAGGCAAGGCCCAGCGGCAGATGGGCCCAAGGAATGGGATTTTTTTTGGGGATGAACCGTTTGGTCAATGTTAGCGGGGCACGATGCCGAATCGGCCCCAACGCGTATAGCGGCAATGGTAAATTGGCCCTTTGCACGAACCAAAGGTGACAGACTTTCGTACTGGCCAGAGGTGGAGGTTCTATAGGTGACGATCTCGCGACGAGAACGGCATCTGTGGCTGGCACCGAACTTTTAACTGATAGGTGCTTTCTCTGCACCGGATTACTTCGATCTCTCACAATTTAGGTTGGGAACATGCAACGTTATCGAGTCAGTTATACCGTACTTTTTACCATTGTGGTTAGTTTGTTTGTCGGCTTGGGCGCGGTCTATGGATTGTGGATGTTTCAGATCAACCGCAACGCGGGTTCTCTGATCGAGCGCGCCGAAAAAGCAACGGCGGCGGAGGATTACCGGGTGGCGGGAGAATTGTATCAGCAATATCTTTCGGTCAGGCCTAACGACGAGGCGATTATGGTCGCGCGGGCAAACGCGTGGCACCAATACATCAACAAGGAAGACAACCCTCGCGCCGAAGAGAGGTTGCAGAGTTACAAGGTGATGGAAGACACGGTCAGGAAATTGCCGAAACAAGACGGCTTGCGACGTCAAGTGGTCGAAATTTGCATGTCACGTAATTTTCGGCTGTACAGCGATGCGATTAAGCATGTGCAGATTTTGCTGGACAACAACCCGGAAGACAAGGACTTCATGATTTTGCACGCTCGTTGCCTGACTCTCAGTGGCAACATCGAAGCAGAGTCTTACGCGAAGAAACTTATCGGTTTCGATCCGACCACAGAAACGTTTGATGAGACAAAAGCGAAAGCGCCGAATTCAGCCATTGTTTACTGCAATTTGGCGGATTTGCTCCGCGAGCAACGAGGACGACCGAAGTTGGCTGACCGCGTCATGGAGCAGCTTGTCAATGCGAATCCCGATTCGTACGAAGCATATCTCAACCGGGGCCAGTATTACCAGAAACTTGACAACAAGGATCGCGCCGAAAGCGACTTTCGGAAGGCTTACGAGTTGAACTCTGAAAATGAAGAGGTCCTGTTGGCTATGGGTTTGCTCTACAAGGACCAAGAGAATAACGAGGAAGCAAAGCGGATGTTCACCGTGGCGAAGGAGAAGTATCCGGAGGATTCGCGATTCTACCAGCAATTAGCCGATATTTTGATGCGCAACTCCGAATATGATCAAGCGTTGGAGGAAGTGAATCGCGGAATCAAAGCCGTCAAAAAGGCAGAGAGCATGCTCTTGTTGGCTTATAAAGCGGACCTCCAGATTCGAAGTACCGATTTTAAGGGCGTACAGGAAACGATTGCAGATATGCGAGATCACGGGTTCCGCCCAGAGTATGTCGATTGGATATCGGCACGTCTCATGTTGAGTGAGTCAAAATGGTGGGAGGCGAGCAAGGCGCTCAAGAAGGTACGTCCCTTGATGAGTCAATTTGGTGGTGACATACCGAGTCAAATCGATCTCCAGTTGGGCCTCTGTTATGAGAAACTTGGACAACTGGAGCTTGCTCAAAACGCGTACGAGGAGGCATTACGTCGTAACTCAAAACTTGAGCCCGCCATGTTAGGAATGCGGCGGGTCATGTCCCGATTGCAGATTCCAGACACAGCAGATGCGATACCTTCCTTTCAAACACTCATCCAAGAGATGCGCGAGTTGCCGGAAGAACAACAGGATTGGACCAAAATTGAGCAGCGGGTGGAGGAGTTGGCCGAAGCAAGGCAACTCTCCGAGAAAGACCGGCTGCTGCTGCATGTGGAGATGATGTTAATGTTGCAGAAGTATTCGGCAGCGAACGAGCTTGTGCAAAAGGCTTACGAGTTAGCTCCGGATGATCTCCATATTCGAAGGGTTGGTATGCAGGTGTTGAATCAAGATCCTGACATGGGTCCAGCTGAGGCGTTGAAGTTTCTCGAAGATCGCCTGATATCCGAGTTCGGCGATAGCCCAGTGTTGCGCGTCGATAAAGCGGGTTTATTGATTGCGATCAACGATGTTGACCTACCTCAGCAACTGGCTGCCCTGACCGAGGGGATCGACGATTGGAGTACGAACGACAAGATCCAGCTTTGGAATGCCTTGGCGGGCAAGTATTACCAGATCGGGATGCGGGACGAGGCCCTGCGTGGCTGGACTAAGGTGACGGAACTGGCTCCCAACGATCTGCCTACGCGACTTATGTTGTTCGGCGTGGCTCACGATGCGCGTGATGACGCTTCGATGCAAGCGGCTCAAAAAAGAATTTTGGAAGTGGTTGATCGAGGAGACCCCACTTACTTGTACACCGAGGCACGTCGGCGATTGACCTTGCTGCGACAGGGTGAATTAGCGATCGAAGATTTGCCGGCAATTATAGAACTTGTGTCCACCGCAGCTGAGGACCGTCCTGATTGGGACCGGCTGCATTTGCTTCGTGCCGAGATCGCCATGATTAACGGGGATGAGGACAGAGCGCTACAATACTACCAAAGAGCATCACAGTTGGGGCGTTCCCCTGTCGGTGCGATCATTCAACATATCCGCTTGTTGGTAAGCCGGGGACGGTTCGAGGAGGCGAAACTTGTTGTGGACCGGTTGCCGAAGGCTACCCGTCAACAAGCAATAGGACAGCTCTACGCAGAGATTCTGTTCAACAACGAAGATGTCCCGGCCGCGATCACATCGGCGCAACTTGTTGTCGATCAGGCACCCGATAATGCGAGCAAACAACTTTGGTATGGTCAGCTCATGGCAAAGATCGCGCAAGCCGAGTCACTCAACGTCGATGAAAAAGAAGAAGCAGATGCGAAGGCGGGGGAGGCATTTCGCCGCTCTGTTGACCTCGATTCAAGTCTCCAGGAAGCATGGTTGGCGCTAATCAGCTATCACATGTACCACAAAGATCGCCCAAACGCTGAACAGGCTTTGCGCGAGGCACAACTGGCACTTAGTAGTGAGCGTTTGCCGTTGATGGTGGCCAAATGTCACGAGGTGATGGGGCGGGCCTTCGATGCCGAGAACCTCTATCGGTCGGCTTGTGAATCAAATTCCGACGACCTGTTTGCAACTCGGCAACTCGCCGTGTTCTACCTCACAGGCCTCAATGGATACAACCGTCCGCAGAGAATTGCGAGAGCAACACCGCTTGTGAACACCATTCTCAAGTCCTACGCCGAAGGCAAAGTCCCAGGAGACAACACAAACGTGGTTTGGGCCCGCCGCACTGCGGCCCAGTTGCTGGCGAATACAGGGGATTATCAAAACCTGCTCAAGGCCGAAAAGTTGCTGGCTTCGAATTCGAAAGATGGCTTGCTTTCGCTGACGGATCGCTTGCAAATGGCACAGATTCTCGCCCCGCGACCGGAGCCTATTTCGCGAAAAAAGGCGATGAAATTGCTGCAGGAGGCCAAGGAGGTGGATCGTCTCAACGTGTCTGCAGAACTTATGTTGGGCCAGCTTTACTACGCTTTGGGTGATTGGCCCAGGTGCCGTAAACAAATGCTGACCGTGATCTCCCGCTATCCCGAAATCGCACAAGCGCGTGCCAATTACATTGAGATGTTGCTCCAAAAGGATAGCGCTGTCCAGGCTGTGCGTCACCTGAAGAAACTTATGCAATTGAAACCCGACAACATCAACACGCTCGATTTGATTGCCAAAGTTGCTGCAAAAACGGGAAAACAAGCAGACGCACGTCAAGCCCTCCTGCGCACCTTGCCCAAAGATTTGAGTACACTTGACGACACGGAATTGCCTCGGGTCGATAAAATAGCCGATTTGCTTGTTGACGAGTTGAACGACAAAGAAACGGCCTTTAAGCTGTATCGATACCTCGTCTCACGGGACTCCGCAAAGGTTCTCAAACTGGCTGAATTTATTGGCGTTCACCAAGAGATTGAACAATGTTTCGCTTTGCTCGATCAGGTCTATACACCCGAATCAGCTCCAGCCGTCGTTCAAACGGCAATTAAAGTCATCCGAGCTCGGGAGGAGGATGCGGGGAACCTATTCGATGATAGAATCCGCCATTGGCTTGATACAGCGTTGCGTAGGGATCCTGAATCAATTCCGCTGTTGATGCAACAGGCTGAGTTCAACGATATCCAGCAAGCGTATAAGAAAGCAGCTGACGGATATAGAAAGCTCCTTAGCCGGCGCGATTTGCGTGGCCGTGGACGTGCCATCGTACTCAATAATTTGAGCTACTTGTTGGCGCTGCAAGACGACGATGCAAAGCGGGAAACAGCCATAAGACTCGTTCGCGAAGCAGTCGAGATTCTTGGTCCCAGCCCCGATATCCTTGACACAAGGGCAGTCGTGTTCATCGCCAACAAACAGTTCGATGATGCAATTGAGGATCTGGAACTATCGGTGACTGACAATCCGACGGCTGCTAAATATTTTCACAAGGCGATTGCCCACCTGGGTGCCGGGCAAAACAATGACGCACTCGTTGCCTGGAAGGAAGCATTGAAGCTCGGTCTCACAAAGGATAGCCTTGGTCGTATCGAGCGCAAACGGTTCGATGAGGTGAAGTCTCGAATCGATGAATTGCAAACGACTCGGCAGACAGCAAGTCTTGGGTTGGGAGATCCTGAGCAACTTGACGCTGGTGTCCTCGCCATGCAGATGCCAGCCATGGCAACACGTTAACAGGCGCCGGAACTGCCAGGGGTTTCAGGCTCGAACCACTTTGAGAAACCGGCGTGAAGCTTCCAGATATAGGATTAACAATGCGAATCGCGCTCGTTGTAGGCTTGGTCGCCTGGTGGATGGCAGTTGCGTCTGTCACGTCGGCCCAATATGCGACTGTCGCTCTTGAAAGCTATGGGCGCGGTGTGCATGCCCATTTTTCCGGAGACAGCCTTCCGGCGGATCAATACCTGACACACGCGATCGAAACCAATCCCAGGGATCCCCGTCCTTACTATTTCCGCGCCCTCAATCGCTTGAAGTTGGGTCGTACCCCAGAAGCACTCGACGACTTTGGCGATGGTGCAATGCTCGAAGCGAAAAGTCCCGGTCAGTACGCGGTTGGCCACGCGTTGGAACGTGTGCAGGGGCCAAATCGCCTCACCTTGGAAAAATACCGCGAAAACGCACGGATACAGCATGCAATTGCGAGTCAGCAGCTTCAGCAAAAACGGTATGAAAACCAAGAAAGGACAGAAGCCTCGGTAACTCGGCGCCGCGTGCCTGTTTCGCTGGATCGTTTGACCGACGGCATGGTGGCGAGCGACTTTGTACCAGAGCAAAATCCGACGCGACCCCAAACAATACCTCGATCAGGTGAGGCTGCTCAGCAGAAAATGGCAGCGACCGCTGACACGGATGCGGGTACACCGCCAGCTGATTTGTACGATCCCGCTCTCGATGCTGTGACCAATCCCTTCGCCGACCAACCGGGTGGTACAAAAGAAAGCGATCCCTTCGCTGATGATACTGCCCAACAGGAAGAAAATGGTCCTTTGGTGTCCGATTCGCAACAGGATTCAGATGAGAAAGATCCGTTTGCCGACGATTCTGGAGAAATGAAGGATGACCCCTTTGGGGGGGGTAACCAGGAAGAAGATCCATTCGGCGGATTTTAACCGGCGACCTGTCCATTTGGTCAAGCACCTGAAATGGGTTTGGTTTGTCCGATCGCCCCGCCGACCGGTATGGCAGACTTCCCGTGGGTACCTTCCAGCACGACGTGGTTTGGTCACGATTTGAATTATAAGGGAGCCGAAGTAAAATGAGGAAATTTTTCAAAGAGCAAACTAGCGGATGGATACGCAGCCGCCAAGAGAATGTCCCCGATATGGCCGCACGGGTGGGCTTTACTTCGTGCTTTGGGATTGCACTGGTGCTGCTGGCACTTGGCAACTCCGGTTGTGATCGGCAACGCTCGTCAGCACTTGTCGGTCATGGCAGTACGGAGTCACTGGCCAACCGCGGTCCGGAGGAAATGTACAAGGGAATCATCACGATGTTTCGTCGGGAAGTGGAAAAAGTGAGCATGGCTACGTCTTCAGGTAATGGGGTCGTTTCGACGCATAAGATTGAGCGAAAGGTGAAGGATAAATTGATTCCTCCAGCGACTCCGGCGGACCATTACAAGGCCCGCGTCACGGTCGATACGCGATTGAATTCCACTTTTCGATCAACCATAGATCACGAAGACGATGAAGATGAAAAGGAACATAAAGCTGGCACCACTGCACAAGGTGGTGTTGTGGAACCCTTCTCAGATATCGATTCTCCTCTGCTGAACGATTTCGATGATTCCTTGGCCACCAATTTAAAAGCATCGCAGGAACATCTGAAAGATTTAGTGAAGCCCGTGCTAAATGAACGAGTTAATGAATATGAGGATATGTACGAGTTGGAGTTTGAAGATGGCCGCTGGACTCTTGCCAAGGCTCCCGAAGAGAAGTTTATTCAGGAGACATTCGAGTACGTGTTAAATCGGCAATAGTAGTTGAATTCTCGGGCAGCATTCACATTCGCCGCATCTTGTTAAAAGGGATCGCTTGCGCAGCGCGACGTTGCAAAACACAAAATGACTTTCTTTGCCGATCGCAAGTCGGCCAGTAAGAGAGCCCGCGTCAGGACTGTCTGTTGTCAGGTAGCGTTTGCAGATTGCCACTACGGAATGCGTCGGCCAGGGCCAGTGGAACCTCAGCTTTGGCCAGAAATACCTTTGCGCGGTTCGCAGCGACGGCTGCTTTATTCTCTTGCTCAAGGGCAATCGCATTAGCCCGCCGTTGTTCGGCGAGGGCTTGAGCCTTGCGGGTGTCGGCGTCTGCCTGGTCGGCTTGGAGCCGCGCGCCAATGTTCTCGCCAATATCGATATCCGCAATGTCGATCGAAACAATCTCGAATGCAGTGTGTGCATCAAGCCCACGAGCGAGTACTGCCTTGGAAATGCGATCAGGGTTCTCCATCACAGCGAGGTGGTCTCCGGCCGATCCAATGGCTGTAATAATGCCTTCGCCAACCCGGGCAATGATTGTCTCTTCAGTTGCACCTCCAATCAGCTGAGAAAGATTGGTCCGTACCGTGACCCGTGCTCGGACGCGAAGCTCGACACCGTTTTTTGCGACCGCGCTAAGGGTTGCCTTGGCAGACCTTTCTGGATCGGGGCAGTCGATGACTTTAGGATAAACGCTCGTTTTGACGGCATCGAGCACATCGCGCCCAGCAAGATCAATAGCGGCTGCCCGGTCAAAGTCCAAGTCGATATCAGCCCGCTGTGCTGCGATGATGGCGCTGATCACCCGTGGCACATTACCGCCAGCGAGGTAGTGGGCTTCAAGCCGGCGGGTGGTGATGCCCGTCTCGGGATCTGTTTCCACGCCCGCCTGCATGGCCATGATCTTGGCGTCGACGATCGTGCGTGATTGCACCTTTCGCAAGGTCATGCCGATCAAGTCAGCCAGCCGCACCTGCGCCGTGGACGCAAATGCACGAAGCCAAAGCCTGCCGTAACTGAAGACGATGAGGACGAATACGAAAATGATGATCGCCGACACGGCGAACATCCCGAGCTTCAAAATGTTGTTCTGCAGAATTTGTGCCTGGGCCAACAGCGATACGCTCGGAAACTGGCTCAAAATCTGTAATAGCATAGCGTTGAGCATGAGTTTGCCCTCGGTTCATTTTGCCAACCGGCCAATTTTGCCGGTGGGTGAAGTTCGCCCCAGGCTCCGAACTCGCCCGTGGCAGGGTAGGATGGTCTCGTATGATAGGATACCTTACCAGATCGACCAATTGTAGTCGCTGGAATTGGCTTTCCCGCCGGAGGTTGTTGGTCGCAAATGAGGGTACACTGCCCGCGCATCGATTGCCTGCAGTCTCCTGGGCTTGCCCGAGGCCGTGACCTACTGGCAAGCAGTGTCTGGCTTGGACCGGAGAATAAGCCACTTGGGGGCTCGGTAGCGACCCGGGAGGTGATCGGGGATTTTGCGGGTTTTTGGCCAATTTGACCGCTTGGGGAGGTCATGGGGGTAACGGGTCACCGCTGGTTTTTTGGGACTCTATTCGCGATAATAAACTTTGAGAGAGGCCGTTGACTCAAGGGCTCCGCACAGCTGCTGCAGGCGGCTCGAGGGCGCTAACAGAGGCGATGCGTACAGAGAACCGGAACAATCTATCGGAGGACGTGCCATGACGATTCATTCCGGCCACACAGCTCGTGGCTCGACCTGGGCAAAATTACCGCCAATCGCGCAAAAACCGGCTGGTTTCACGCTAGTGGAACTGTTGGTGGTGATCACGATTATCGGAATTCTGGTCGCCTTGCTGTTGCCGGCGGTCAACGCCGCCCGGGGCCGGGCTATGATGGCCCAGTGCGCCAATAACCAGCGGAACCTGGGCCAGGCTATGATCAACTTCGAATCAACCAAGGGAAATTTTCCAGGGTATGTCCAGCCGGTCAAGCGTAGCGATCTTCAGTACGTGACTGTGATTGGTAATGGTCTGGCCAATTCGATATATGCGAGCGGCGGTGCCGCAGGTGGATCGCTAGTGAGCTGGGCGGCCCGCATTCTCCCGCAACTCGAACGGCAAGATCTTTGGGATCGGATTGTCGATGGCGACTTCCAAGATGATCGAATTCGGCCGGTGGAAGTCTTTGTCTGTCCGGCCGATACCGATGTCACTGTTAACCCGGACAATGCCGGCTTGTCGTATGTTGCAAACGCCGGTGTGTGGGATTGGGATAGCGACACCTTTGTGCGCGACCGCAAAGAGAATGGTTTGTTTCATAACTTGAGTTTGAGTAGCACCCCCGTGAAGACACGACTCGCGGGGATTCGTGACGGCGCCTCAACAACCCTCATGTTGGGAGAAAATAACCACAAAAATGCGAACTACTCCTGGTTAGGTGTAGGGCCAACTCAGAAAGGTGAACAGCACTTTGGCATGGTGTGGGTCTGGAGTGACAGTGATCAAGAGCGGTTCAGCCAGGAGGGTAGCGGCGATCCGTTTGCGTCTGATTCTGAGAACGCGCCATTCTATGCCCGCCCGGCGAGCAACCATCCGGCCGGTGCCTTCAACGTGATCTTTGCCGATGGTCATGGCCTTTCGATCCAGCCCGATATTGATTACCTGGTGTATCAGCAGCTCATGACCCCCAATGGCCGTAAGTGCTTTGACCCACAGCAAATCGTAGATCCAAATATTATCTCTGATTTTCAAGCCCTTCCTCCCATTTCGGAGGCAGATTACCAGTAGCTCTTTTCTGCAGGCTTTCTGGCGACCATGTCTAAAGCAAAAAAAAGAAAACAGGACAAGTCGTCCGGCGATAACAAGAATGAAAAAGTTATCGCCCAGAACCGCAAAGCCCGGCACAACTACCAGGTGCTTGACACGCTGGAGTGCGGCATCGCCCTGGTCGGCAGCGAGGTGAAGAGCTTGCGCCAAGGCAGTCTTTCGCTTGATGAAGCGCATGGGCGGGTCGAAGGAAACGAAGTTTGGCTGGTGGGGGCGGATATCCCTGAATACAAGTTTGCCAACGCCCTGAATCACCAACCCCGCCGGCGCCGCAAGTTGTTGCTGCACCGCCGCGAGATCAAGAAATTTGCAGATCAGGCGTTTGAAAGGGGCCTCACGCTGGTGCCGCTTAAAATGTACTTCAAACGGGGTCGAGCCAAACTCCTGTTAGGGATTTGTCGTGGCAAGAAGCTCTTCGACAAGCGCGAGTCGATGAAAAAGCGCGACATGCAACGCGACATGGATCGTGCAATGCGCCGTTAAGACTGCACGCCCGCCCGACTGTGACACACTACGCTTCTGCGACCAAAAGAGCCATGGCCTGACCATTGGGCGAATGATTCAGCGCCAAAAACGTTCGATTCTCAGTCGGTTGGACGTCGGTGACGACGTTCACCGGGCAAGCCGGGTCGGGGTTTTCGTAATTGAGTGTGGGTGGAATCACCCCCCGCTCAAGGGCAATCAAGCTGACGGCTAGTTCAACTGCACCGCTAGCCTGGCTGAGGTTTCCAAAAAAGCTTTTGGGAGCCGTCACCGGCACGTCGCCCAAGGTGTTTTGAATTGCCTGAGCTTCGGCCGGGTCGTCTTCCAGCGTGCTGTTGCCATGGGCGTTGACATGACCGATCTGGTTCGGCTCTAAATCGGCCTGGTGAAGAACAGCCCGAACTGCCTGGGCAGTCGATTTGCCCGAATAGTCACAGTTAAAGGCGGAAGGTTCACAACGAGATGCCGCGGCAACGACGCGTCCAATTGCATTGGCACCCCGACGGGTCGCGTGGGCCCGGCTTTCCAGTATGAAAAATGCCGCACCTTCCCCGTACACCATTCCCATGTGGGCCCGATCGAAGGGGCGACAGATTTCAGCGGGTGGGCGGTCACTGACCGCCAGCCGAGCCCCGGCGTGGAATGCGGTGAGAGTTGCCGAAAGATAGGAGGAACTGCCGCCGGCCAGCATCAAGTCGGCACTGCCCCGGTGAATGACATGGGCTGCCTCGGCAACCGCCTGCAGGCTTGACGGATCGCCAATGGAGATTGTGTTGCTGGGTCCGCGGAAATCCCTGCGAATACCAACGTGGCAGGCATTGAGGTTAGGGAGGTACTTCAGCAGCCAGAGCGGAAAGAGTTCATCAATCGCAGATTTTGGCCAACAGTGAATGTTAAAAGGTTCCTCCCGCAACCACGCGAGATACGACGCTTGCAGTTCTTCCAGATGGCAGAACTGCTCTCCAGCGGCCGCCGCCACGATTCCTGATCGCTGCGGGTCGACATGACGATCGTCGAGTCCGGCATCTTCCCAGGCAAGTTCGGCCGCAGCGGAGGCGAACTGCATTTCGGGGCACATGATTTTGAGGCTTTTCCGCGGTTTCACGAACGCCTTGCCATCGAAATTGCGGACAGCCCCACAATAGGGCGCCATCCAGCGAGCTTCGGCCATTTCGGGCCACGGCGCCACGCCACTCGTTTTTGAATCGATGGCTTGCCATATCGCCTGGCGATTCAGGCCGATTGGCGAAACTACGCCCAGGCCGGTGATGAGCACGTCGTTCAAGGCACGGGAACTCATTTAGATGTACCACATGGGTTCGGCATCAACCGCAGCTTGTTCAACCAGTTCAGCGAGTGAAATCGACTCCAGGCGTTCGCGCTGGGTGCGGCAAAGCTCCTGCCGGAAACTGAGGAGGGTTTCGCCCAGCGGTGACGACTTGTCGCAACTGGTCGATGGCCAGCCATCACCTTCCATAGTTTCGATGACGTCCCGCAACGTGATCTCGGTGGGTGCTTTGTTGAGCCGGTATCCACCACCAGCGCCACGAATGCTGGTAACCAAACCGACGCCCTTCAGTTGCAACAGAATTTGCACCAGAAACCTCGCTGGAATACCATGCTCTTCGGCAATGCGACGGATTTGTACAGGTGCAGCCGTTGACCAATTCTCGGCCAGATACATAACCGCCAGGCAGGCGTACTCGGTTCGGGCAGATAGTTTCATGTTGGACTCGGGTGGCTGGGACTGTAGCGAGAACGGCCTGATTCTAGCGGGTCGATTCTGGATCAGTTCCTTTCGCAATCTGCAGGGCTCGCGTCAGGCAACTTTCAGTGTCCCCTGTGGCGATGACTAGATGCCGCTACCGTCGGCCTCCAACGAGTGCAGGCCGCACTCGGTCTTCTGCGTGCCGCTCCAGCGACCAGCCCGCTCATCGTCGTCACCATTCGGCACGGCACGGGTGCAGGGCCAGCAGCCAACACTTGGATAGCCTTGATCATGCAACCGGTTGTAGGGAATTGCTTCGTCGGTGATGCGTTTCCACACGTCTTGCTTGACCCAATTGGCTAAGGGGCTGACCTTGACGAGATTGAACTTGCTGTCCCAAGCAACCGTGGAAATTTTGGCCCGATCGGAACTCTGATCGCGACGAATGCCACTCATCCAGGCGTGTTTGCCCTCGACCGCTCGTCGCAACACTGTGATCTTGCGATCGAAACAGCACTGGTTTGGATTGGACTTGTAGAGTGGCCCACCGTGCACCGCCTCGTACTCGGGTACCGAAAGCTCCGGCTTCAGCATATCTACTTTGACCCCATACTTTTCTGCAATCTGGTCGCGCAAGTCGAGGGTCTGCTGGAATTGATATCCCGTTTCGAGGTTGAATACGTAAGTCGCTGGTGCCACGCGAGAAAGCATTGAAAGAATGACACATCCTTCTGGACCAAATGCAGTAGCCATGGTCAGATGCGGCGCAAAACGGTTACTTGCCCATTGAATGATGGCTTCGGGCGTTGCCGTTTCCAGACTGCGGCTGGCCTCTTTCAATTCTTCCAACAACTTCGCCGTCGGTTGCAGGGGAGTTGCCAGCTCGGCATGCTGCGGAAGCGAATTGGCAGTTTGCGTATCGGCCATTGTGCTGGAGTGCGTTGGTACTGCTTGAGGGACTGCTACGGCCCGCGTCGGGCTTTCGGGGACTACCAAACGAAGCTTCGGTAGCTCCCGCGGGGGTCGTTGGTCGGTCGGTTCAAAAGGCTTTGAAACGGCACCCATCGATTCGAGTCCCAACAATAAAAGTTATCTAACTTGGTCAACTAAGTCAACTATTCCTGTGTTTGACACATATCGGTCATTTCGGGTTCGCCTCTTGACCACCGGAACGGTCCGTCGGCGGTGATCGGACCGGTAGGGTCTTTCCCCCCCTCGCTTCTGATGACCTTCCAAGGACTTACGGTCTGGGTGTTCCGGGGGAGATTATTTTCGCAAGTCGTTTCTAGGGAAAGACTTATCTGGGACTTGACGTGTCACCAGTCGCCAGCCAGGATGCCAGCATGGACGTGGGGCGGACTTAGCCGGTCAAGGGTGAGGCGCCGTGTCGAGAAGCATGCAGGTGATGTTTTGCGGTCCAATATGGCCAATTCGGCGAAATTCCAATTGAGAAAGGAGATTTCAGATGGCGGCAAAAGTCTTCTTGGCGGTTGATCTGGGGGCTTCCAGTGGCCGTGTCGTGGCCGGACTTCTTCAGGATGGGCGACTTCAGCTCGATGAGTTGCACCGCTTTCAGAACGGTCCTGTGCGGGTGGGTGACTCGCTGCATTGGGATCTATTGGGGCTCTGGAGTCAGATTCAAGAGGGTCTCCGCGGGGCGGCGGCCAAATACGGCAGCCAAATCAGGAGCGTTGGCATCGACACTTGGGGTGTCGACTACGGTTTGCTGGGCCATGGCGATGAGTTGTTGGGTAATCCCGTTGCCTATCGCGATCGGCGTACCGCAGGGATGTTTGAGCAGGCGTTTGCACGGGTTCCCCGGGACGAGATCTTCGCGGAAACCGGGTTGCAATTTCTGGAATTCAACACACTTTATCAGCTCCTGGCCGCGAAGCTATCGGGCTCGCCAATGCTCGAGGCAGCCGAATCGTTGCTGCTGATTCCGGACCTGCTGCACTGGTTGCTCACCGGCGAGAAAGCGATTGAACAGACCAATGCATCGACGACCCAATTCTACAACCCGCGAAGCCAGTCGTGGTCAACCAACCTGTTAGAACGGCTTGGCTTGCCGACCTCGATTTTGGGTGAAATCGTGTTGCCTGGAACCAAGTTGGGTCCCCTGCTTCCCCACGTGGCTGCCGAAACGAATCTTACCGGGGTTGATGTTGTCTTGCCGGGTACCCATGACACCGCCAGTGCGGTCTATGCAGTTCCGGCGAGCAATTCGGCGGGCGGACTTGATCGAAGGGGTCCCAACTGGTGTTACGTGAGTAGTGGCACCTGGAGTTTGATGGGTGTTGAAACCAAAGCACCGATTATCAACGACGAAGTTGCCCGCTGGAACTTTACGAACGAAGCAGGTATTGGCGGCACAACAAGGCTGTTGACGAACATCACGGGAATGTGGCTCGTGCAGGAATGTGGCCGCATTTGGCAGCGGGATGGTATCAAATTGGACTGGGCCCAATTGATCGCCAAAGCGGCCGCCGCGGAACCTTTGGCATCGGTGATCGATCCGAATGACCCCCGGTTGGTGGCACCGGACAACATGCCAGAGACGATTGCCCAGTTGTGCCGACAGTCGGGCCAGCCGGTGCCTGAATCGCATGGGGCAACGATCCGATGTGCCTTGGAGAGCCTGGCACTTTGCTATCGGGAGGTGCTTGACATGATTGAAACCCTCACTGGCAATACGATCGAGACGATAAATATTGTGGGAGGCGGATCTCAAAATGAATTATTGAATCAGATGGCTGCTGATGCGTGTGGACGGACTGTTATCGCCGGGCCAGTTGAAGCAACGGCCATTGGCAACTTGTTGGTCCAAGTGCAAACGGCGAAGGAGGTTGCCGATCACGCACAGGCTCGCGACGTGGTCCGCGCCAGCTTTCCGGTCAAGATGTTTGAGCCTCAGGTTGGCCTGGCTGACCGCTGGGGCGAGGCTGCGGATCGCTTCGCCAGGCTCAACAGGTGAAACTCGACTGGTCAACGCACAACTTGTCAGGCAGCTATTTCGTCGGCTCGCGTAAGGTTTCGTTCGCTGTGGGCACTGCCGAATCATGAAGTTCAAGGACTTGCGCGAGTCAAGATCCCGCACATGGGTTCGAAATTGCCTTACCCTCGATTCGGGATGTGGCAGTCAGGTCGACGGGGGTGGTTCACTGGGCTGAAGAGTTGGCTTGATGAATGCAGCGAGAACCAAGCTCATCAAGAGAGCAACGATAAGTTCATAGAGCATCAAGCCGATTGCGAAGATCCAGGGATGGTACCACCAAATCGCGTTGCCCCAAGTGAGCCACACCGTCGCGAAGAGTCCCAACAACAAGACGAAGCCTACGCGGTGCCAGTAACTGCACAGTGCGTTGCGGGCCATTGCCAGGATTGCACCGGCAATAAGGGCAACGGCAAAGTAGTGGGTAATACGTGAGACATTTTGTTCGGTCGACATGGGGGGGGCCCCATCGGCTTTGTAAGCAAGTTGCAGTAGCGGTCCATCACGGTGTTGCTGGTTGAATACTTCCGTCGCTTCCTGGTTGTTTGTATCGACGGGCACTGGGTAGAGATACATCCCGCTCGCAATACCGGCTTGCCGCAATTCGGCGATCAGATGATTTTCGGAAGGCAGTGGAACCATTAAGTGGGTACTTGCACCAAAAACCGTCCAAAACAGGAAACTCCAGGCAAATACAAGAACGGCCGAAAGCACCGCGGCAAAGAAGAGGCGAACGATCATAGCAAAAGTTTTCCGTGCAACGGAAATATTGAGCGTGGCAACAACAACAGACTGTTCGTGACAACCGCTTATTTGCTGCTGGTCCTTGCTGCAACGGTGGTGTAACGAGCTGTCAGTAAAATTGCAGGGTTTCGGTTTGCCACAACCTGAATGGATGATCAAAACTTCAGGATAACCTTGGACACAACAGCCGACCGGCACATTTGATCATAACGAGGACTCGAATTCAACATCTTCGTGCTTGATGGACCGAATTGCTCTGAGAAACGCGGTTATCGAGGAGAAGCGATCTTCTGGGTTGGCCTCAATACATTTGAGGAGAGCCGCTTCGAGGATGCGGTCGATTTTTGGGTAAAAGTGATGGATTGGCGGAGGGGGTGTCATGCCGTGCGCCATCGCAGCCAGGCCATCGGTACCACGTTGCCACGGCAAATCGAACACGAACAATTCGTACATCGAGACACCAAAGGCGAAAATATCGAGCCGCTGGTCGGTGGAGCGGCGACGGACGACTTCGGGTGCCATGTAATTCGGGGTACCCGTGCGGTTACCCGGGAGCAGGTATTGCCGCTCGGCTGGGACCGAGAGCCCGAAATCGATCATGGTCATGGATGCGGCGTCGGGCCGGCACACAAAGTTGCGTGGACAAATATCGCGGTGAATGAAACCGGCTTGATGGACTGCTTCGAGCCCTTCAGCTGCCTGGCGGATTAAAATCAGTCGGTTGCCGTCCAGCAGGTCACTCCGTCCGATCAAAAGCGAGTTCAGCCCCGGACCGTCAAGATACTCCATCACCAGGAATTGTTCGTTTTCGGTCGTCAATCCGTGGATGTGTGTCTTGACAACATGGGGATGGGTGATTGCGGTGGCAATTTCGCCCTCGGTTGGTTTCTTCAGCCCACGGAAACGTGCCTCAAATGCCGCGGTTTTTTGCTTGTTGAGGATCTTCAAGCCAACCACTTGATCGGTTTGGCGGTCGCGGGCCATGTGGAAGTTCGACATAGTTCCGGAGATGGCTTCGCGGAGAATCTCGTAACGTCTTGCAATATCGACGCGATCCCCATCCAGCATTGATTTGAAGAATTGTCCGATTCGCACGAGTGTTCTGCTCCGTAATTGCCCCGCCTGTTTCTATGATACTTTTGTTGGGTGTGGGGAGGCAAGAAAGCCAGTTGTGGTGAAAAGCACAGGTGTGAAGACCGAATCGGCACGCGGGTCAAAATCGACGGCGACTTCCATCGTCGGAGAAAGGCAGCAGTTGATGGCCGGGATCCCGTCGTGCCGGATGTGGTCTGCAAACCACACTATTTCCCGCAGTAGTCGATGACCCGAGCAATTTCGCTCTTGAGATCCTTGCGCCGGACAATACGGTCAATGTAGCCGTGTGCGAGCAAAAACTCACTCGTCTGAAATCCTTTGGGGAGTTCCAAGCGAATGGTGGCTTTTATGGTTCGTGGTCCCGCAAAGCCGATGAGCGCTTTGGGTTCGGCGAAGATAAGGTCCCCCAGTGAAGCAAAGCTGGCGGCCACCCCACCCATGGTTGGGTTGGTCAGTACCGAAACAAACAGGCCCCCACACTGATCGTAGCGGGCCAGCGCTGCGGAAACCTTGGCCATTTGCATCAACGAGAGGATCCCTTCATGCATCCGGGCACCGCCACCCGATCCACTGATAATGATCAGTGGCAGCTTGTCTTGCGTGGCTCGCTCAATCAGTCGTGTGAGCCGCTCACCAACGACAGAGCCCATACTCCCCATGATGAAAGCCGAGTCCGTCACACCCAGGGCCACACGGCGAGCGCGAATCATGCCGTCGCCGGTCAGGGCCGCATCGCGCAGACCGGTCCGTTCTTGCTCGGTTCGGAGGCGATCGGCATATGCTTTTTTGTCGTGGAATTCCAGCGGGTCGGTCGGTGCTAAGTTGGCGTCCCATTCGTTGAACGTGCCTTCGTCGAGTACCCATCGCACCCGGTCCCACGCCGAGAGATACATGTGATAGCCACACTCCGGGCAGACGTTCATACGGCGCTCGGCTTCTCTGCGAAAGATGGTTTCGCCGCAATCCCGGCATCGTATCCAGAGGCCACTCGGTACCCCCCGTTTTTCGCGGTGGGGCTTGGTCGATGCGGTCGTGATCGGTGCGTCGCTGGTGGCCATAATCAAATGATATCAGTTGAGGCGTCTGCAGCCCACAGGAATCGCACCTGAGAAGACGACATATGCGTTAACAATCGCCGGATTGGTTTTTCCACCCGCATCGGCGGATCGACCTTACCGTGCACCGATAAGTTCCGGGGTTACGTCGATCCGCTCCCAGGCGGGAGTCTCTTTACCAGGGGTGGCATGCCAGAGATCTCCCAGCGCGTCACGCCGCAGGACATGTCGGCAGAGTGAATGAAGTGGCTCAGGAACCACGATTGCAATCTGCCCACCATTCTTGTATTTCTTGGCCAGCCTGATGAGCACGTTGGCAATTCGAGCTTTTGCCGCGCAGACCGTTTCTCCATTGGGCGGACAAACCGTCTCGGGCTGTTCTTGCCATTGTCGATAAACCTTGGGCTGTTTTACTTTGACGTCTTCTACCAACATTCCTTGCCACAGACCGTGGTCGAGATTCTGGAGCTTCTCCAGAGTCTTGGGTTTGAGTTCTTTGGCATCGCCCAAAGCCTTGGCGACATGTTTGGACGACTGGCAGGGGCTGGTGTAGATCGCGGCGATCGATTCGTCCGAGAGCGTCAGAATGACTTCATCGGTCTTGCGACGACCATCTTTGCTGAGCGGTATATTGAGTGTCCCCTGAATGCGACCCTGTTCGTCGTATTCAGTAGTACCCGACCGGATCAAGATAATTCGAAACATCTTTTAACGCGAATATTGAAGGATTCTTCGCCCCGGGGGAGATTAATTGCCTGAGATACCAATCGCACCTTTTGCGACGTCGCGCAGTTCACCGATAGCATTCTGGTAATCCGGCGCGTTAAAAATCGCCGAGCCCACAACCATAAGATGTGCACCCGATTCCGCGCAACGTCCAATGGTCGTTGCATTGATCCCGCCATCGATTTCGAGTAGCGGATCGCTGCCCGATACCGCCGAAAGCTGTTTGAGCTTCTCAAGTGCCACTTCGTTGAACGATTGTCCGCCAAACCCGGCTTCAACACTCATCACGAGAACTACGTCACAATTTGGAAGGGATGATTCGATTGCCTCGACCGGCGTCGACGGGTTGATTGCCAGGCCAGCCACCGCGCCGAGCTGACGAATCTTGTCGAGCACGGGACGGGGGTCGTCAACCGCCTCGGCATGGATGGTGATCACATCGGCCCCCGCGTCGCGAAAATGTTTCACGCAACCGGCAGGTTCGGTGATCATCAAATGCACATCGAAAATCAAGTTGGTCCGATCGCGAAGCGCGGCAATAATCGGCATCCCGTAAGTAAAGTTCGGTACGAACACGCCGTCCATCACATCGAAGTGAAGTGAGGTGATGGCTGCTTCCTGTAACTGCCCAAGCTCTCGTTCCAGATTGCCGAAATCGCACAACAGTAGCGACGGCAATACCGATGGGGCCGCAGCTCGAAGCCGGGCAAGTATTTCAGGTCGGTCAGGGCAATGGATCATTACGGTAGAAGCAAGTTGATTAGGCCAACGATTTCTGGTTGGGAAGGTGACTTGGGTAAGACAATCCCATGACGTCGCCCGAGGTGCCCTAGGTCGTGCTGGTGATTGATGACCAAAACATGAGTCAGAAGGACGAACGAATCACGTCAAAAA